>Ga0335082_10000170_pt1 | contig 65815 bp, 52 predicted proteins | sample Lox_Sample_41_FD_206718 | JGI IMG/M metagenome (GOLD analysis project Ga0335082, IMG submission 206718) | Soil microbial communities from Loxahatchee National Wildlife Refuge, Florida, United States - Lox_Sample_4.1 | ecosystem: Environmental > Terrestrial > Soil > Wetlands | place: USA... | reverse complement strand
TCAATGTCGTGGGACTTCCGGTGCCTCGCCTATACCGCATGCTGCGGACACTTGAGTTGGCGGCGGGAGTGTGCCTGCTGTAGTTGAAAGGCAGCCAGGGGCAGTGAAGCGGAGTTTCCCTCGCAGGACAACTCCGCTCAAGGGCTGCGGTTTCTATTTCTTTTCTTCGCTCGAGCTTGTGGTGCTCGTGGTAGTGCCCGATGAACCTTCGTTCATCGACGACCTGAAGTTCTTGATGCCCTCGCCCAGCCCTTTGCCAAGTTCACCCAACTTCTTGGGGCCGAATATAAGCAGGGCGATGAACACAATGATCGCCAACTCGGGCAGACCGATCTTTCCACCAAACATAAATCCTCCGGTCGAACAGCCCGGTTAGTTTGCGGTCAGGCGCAATGGTGTAGCGGGCTTCTCTCCCATGATTCTAGGCTTTTCGTCTACACCCGTCAAAGAAAGGCCTGCCACGACATCGGAAACCGACTGCCACGCAAGTGCTAGAGAAACCAGTCAGATTGCGCCAATGAGGCCCACAAGCAGCGCCGCCCGCCGCGGCAACTCCGCCGCCACCACATGCTCGTGGGAGGCGTGGGCACCGTCGCCTACTGCGCCGAGACCGTCCAGGGTCGGTACGCCGATGCCGGCGGTGAAGTTGCCGTCGGAGCCGCCGCCGACGGCGATCTCGGCGAGCGGGAATCCGAGTTCACCCGCAATCTTCTGCGCGGTCGCAAACAATGCAGCCACCTGCCTGGTCCTTTCGAGCGGAGGCCGGTTGACGGCACCTTCGATCTCCAGCTTGCAGTTGCGGTTGACCGGCTTGAGCGCCTTCACCTTACGCTCCATGATGGGACCGTCGGACTTGCGGGCGATGCGGAGATCGAGTTCGGCTGCGGCCTCGCCCGCGACTACGTTGGTGCGCGTACCACCGCGAATCACACCGACGTTCAGGGTGATGCCGCGCTTCAGGTCGGTGAGGCGCGAAATGGCGTGAATCTGATGCGCGAGTTCAACGATGGCGCTCTGCCCCTTCTCGAAGTCAAGGCCGGAATGGGCGGCGATTCCGGTCACCTTGACGAGAAATCCTCCGACACCCTTGCGGGCAGTCTTCAGCGCTCCGCCCGGCCCGGAAGGTTCGCAGACCAGTGCCGCTGCGCATTGCGACGCCAGCTTCTCGGTCGTGGAACGCGAAGTGTCGCTGCCGGTTTCTTCGTCAGACACCAGCCACACGGTGACCGGACGAGGTAGTCCGCCGCGCACTTCGCGAAGCGCCCGCAGCGCAAACATCATCTGCACGATGCCGCTCTTCATGTCGAACACGCCCGGCCCGCAGAGCTTGCCGGCAGTTTCGCGCCAGGGCATCGTCTTCAGCGTGTCGAGGTCATACACGGTGTCATAGTGGCCCAGCAGCAGGACTGGCTTCGGTCCCTTCGGTCCAGGGAAATCCACTTGCAGATGATCGCCGGCCTTTCTCTGGCGATGCACTTTCACCCGGGCGCCGAGCCCGCGGAACTGCTCTGCCAGATAGGCGCACAACACGTCGCAAGCCGCCTTCTCGTGCGTGGGTGACTCGCGCGTCACCAGTTCGCGCACCTGTGCCACCATCTCGGGCTGGCGCGCGGTCAGCCAGCGCAGGACATCACTCAGCTCAGACTCCAACTGCTTGGGTTTCATTTTGGTCGTATCTGTTCCATCCTAGTCGCCAAGCGCCGCGACAGAAAGCGCCGTGCTGAAATGTATAATCGTCGTTTTCACGAGACAACCATGAGCGACACCGCGAAAACCGCGCCTGCCGAAACAGAAGCCGCCACGGGCCTCGACATTCACGAGATCCTGAAGATCCTGCCCCACCGCTATCCATTTTTGCTGATTGACCGGGTAACAGAGGTCATACGCACGAAACGTATTGTGGCCATCAAAAACGTCAGCGTCAACGAGCCGTATTTTGTCGGCCATTTCCCCGCCGGTCCCATTATGCCCGGTGTACTGGTGGTCGAGGCCATGGCGCAGGCCGGAGGCGTGCTGCTGCTCATCGAATTTCCCGATCGCGAACATAAGCTGCTGCTGTTCACCGGCATCGAACGCGCCAAGTTCCGCCGCCCGGTGTCGCCGGGCGACCAGCTTCGTATCGAAGTGGATGTGCTGGTGTGGCGCGGCAATGCTGGCCGCATGCTGGGCAAGGCGTACGTCGATGGCAAGGTCGCGTGCGAAGCCGTCATCACTTGCCGGTTGCTCGACCGCCGCGCCAGGAAACCGCAAGCGGGCGCGAATTCGGAATCGGGAGTGGAAACGTCTTAGTCCACCATGAGCATTCATCCGACGGCCATCGTCGATCCGACTGCCAAGATTCCTGCGTCCTGTACCATCGGCCCCTATTGCATTGTGGGCGCCGGGGTCGAGCTGGGGGAGAACTGCAAGCTGCACTCGCACGTGGTGCTTGGCGGGCCGTCGAAGTTCGGCTCCGGCAACGAGGTCTTCGACTTTGCCGCCGTCGGCGGCGATCCCCAGGACGTCACCTACAAGGGCGAACCCACGCGCCTGGAAGTCGGCGACCGCAACATCATTCGTGAATACGTCTCCATCAACCGCGGCACGTTGAAGGGCGGCGGAATCACCCGGATCGGCAGCGACACGCTCATCATGGCCTACACTCACATCGGCCACGACAGCATCATCGGCGACCACTCCATGCTGATCAACGGCGCGACGCTGGCGGGCCACGTCACAGTCGAGGAGTGGGCCGTGGTGGGCGCGCTCTGCCCGGTACATCAGTATGTGCGCATCGGCGCGCACTCCTATGTCGGCGGAGGTACGACTATAACCCAGGACGTGCTGCCGTATTCCATGACCAGCGCCGAGCGCGACACGCACGCCTTCATGCTGAACAAGGTCGGATTGCAGCGCCGTGGTTTCTCGCCCGAGCGCATCAAGAAACTGCATCACGCGTTCAAAGTCCTGCTGGCCTCGAGGCTAAACACTTCACAGGCGCTGGAGAAGCTGCGGGCGGAACGCGAGCTTGGCGAAGACGTCGAGATGCTGGTGCGGTTTATCGAGGCGTCACAAAGAGGAGTGATTAAGTAGCTGGCAACTGGTAACTGGTTGCTGGCAACATCTGAGCTATGGCCAGCCCGTCTCCACAGCGCATCGGTCTTATCGCCGGCAACGGCAAATTCCCCTTCCTCGTGCTCGATGCTGCGCGGTCGCAGGGCATGCAAGTAGTGGTGGCGGCGATTAAGGAAGAAACCTCGCCGGACATTGAGCACCACGGCGCGGCGTCGCTTCATTGGCTATCGCTGGGCGAGCTGTCGAAGCTCATCGAGACGTTCCAGCGCGAGGGCGTGACCCGGGCCGTAATGGCCGGACAGGTCAAGCACAAGCAGATCTTCAGCAGCATCAAGCCCGACTGGCGGCTGGCCAAGGTGCTCCTGAGCCTCACCGTGCGCAACACCGATTCGCTGATCGGAGCGATTGCGAAGGTTCTGGAGTCGGAGGGTATCACCCTGATGAGTTCCACTGCGCTGCTTGAGCCCATGCTTGCCGACGAAGGGGTGATGACCAGCCGCGGCCCCTCCGACATGGAACTGACAAACATCACCTACGGGCGCGCCGTGGCGCAGCACCTGTCGCGCTTCGACATCGGCCAGACGGTGGTGATCGCCGAGGCGGCGTGCATTGCGGTCGAGGCCATGGAAGGTACCGACGCTACCATCCTGCGCGCTGGCGAGCTGATGAAGTCGCCGTCGCTGGGCAAGGAGCCCTCGACCCTCAGCCGCGCGCTCACCGTCATAAAGGTCGCCAAGACCAACCAGGACATGCGCTTCGACGTGCCCGTCGTAGGGATGCGAACGATCGAAATCATGCAACAGGCGGGCGCCACTTGCCTCGCTCTCGATGCGGGACACTGCCTCATGTTCGACAAGCCCACCGTCATAGCCGCCGCCAACAAGGCCGGCATCTGCATTGTGGCGGAGAAATCAATCAGCCATATACCCGGACATCCCGCGTAGGCGCCGCTTTGCCTCCGACCGCGCCGATGCGCGACAATCCCTCCATGCCAGAAGTCAACGGCCTTTTGCGCGTGGGCGTTGTCGGAACCGGCGCCTTCGGCCGCAACCACGCACGCGTCTACCGCGATCTCGCCGCCGATCCCGCGCAGGGCGTCGAGTTTACCGGCATTGTGGATTGCGACCAGTCCCGTGCTCGAGCCATCAGCGGCGAATTCTCCACCCAAGCCTTCGCGTCGGTTGCCGAGTTGATCGCAGCAGGCGTGGACGCCGTCTCCGTGGCTGTCCCGACCAGAGCGCATTTAGCCGTCGCCCGTGAGCTGATGCAAGCGGGCGTGGACGTCCTCATCGAAAAGCCGCTGTGCACCACGCTCGCCGAAGCTTCCGAACTGCAGGCCCTGGCCGAGCAACACGGCCGCATTGTGCAAGTGGGCCACCTGGAGCGCTTCAATCCAGCCGTGCGCGCCACCCTGCCCTTGCTGACCACGCCGATGTTCTTCGAGGTGCATCGGCTCAGCGTCTTTACGCCACGCTCGCTTGATGTGGACGTGGTGCTCGACCTCATGATCCACGACCTCGACATCGTGCTCACGATGGCGCTGTCGCCGGTGAAGGAGGTGCGCGCCGTCGGCCTCCCAATCCTCTCCCAGAAGGTGGACATCGCCAACGTGCGCCTCGAATTTCAGTCGGGATGCGTGGCGAACTTCACCGCCAGCCGCGTCAGCACCGAGCGGGTGCGCAAGCTGCGCTTCTTTCAGCCTCGGCAGTACGTGTCGCTCGATTTCTCGCGCCAGGACGTGCTGGTGCTCACGGTCGAGGAAGGCTCGGGCTCGCGTGCGGATGAAGATCTGTTCAACCCCGCCAGCATGGTCACGAGCGCAATCCCCGGCATCACGCCGTTCAAGCCCAAGATCGAACCGCAGGAGCCGCTGCATGCCGAGCTTCGCAGCTTTCTCCACGCCGTGCGCCAACGCAGCACTCCCGAAGTTTCGCTGCAGCAAGGCCGCGCCGCGCTCGCCGTGGCGCTGCAGATTGTTGACGCCATCGCCGAGCACAGCCGCCGCGCCCATCTCGACCAATTGACCAGTGGAGTAAGCTAGACCTACGCTAGCCTTGACCCGCAATGCCCGACGACCTGGTCACCATCGCCACCTTCCTGAACCTCGGCGAGGCCAAGCTCGCGCAGGGGAAGCTTACGGCGGCAGGCATCGAGGCTTCGGTACGCGACGAAAACGCCATGAACCTGCATATCGGCATGGCCATGTGGGGCATCAAGTTGCAAGTCCCCGACCGGCAGGTGGTGCGAGCGCTGGAGATTCTTGACGACTTCCGCCCTGCTGAGCGGGACGAAGACGATGCGGACATCGTGCGCTGCTGTCCGGAATGCGAATCGCTGGAAGTGCGTCCGCTCAATGAAACTAATTCCAGCCAGATCTCGCTTTGGTCGTCCGCGATTCCATTTCCCGAGCCTCCCACCGCGCAAGGGCAGCACTGGCGCTGCCTGGCGTGCGGGTATCAGTGGGAAGAAGTTGAGGAGTAAAGGGGTCCTTGCAGGCAACCCTATCGGATTCTCGATGGGCAGGAGGCGCTAGGTTCTCCGGTCGCGAGTGATCCGTAGTGACTCAGACCATCGCGGGCAATCACTCAAAATCCTTCAGCCAGAACTCGAGGGAGCTGCGCTCGCCATCCTTTACCCGTTGGGCCTCCAATTTGCGCAACTCAGCCCGGCGGATCTTGCCGGAGATGGTCTTGGGGAGTTCGTGGAACTCGAGTTTCCGGACACGTTTGTAGGCGGCCAGCTTTTCTTTAGCGAAGAGCAAGATATCGCGGGCGGTCTCTTCCGAGGGAGTCGAGCCCGCGACCATGGTGATGAAGGCCTTGGGGACGTTGGTTCGTATGGGGTCGGAGCTGGGGACGATGGCGACCTCTGCCACCAGCGGATGTTCCATCAGAGCGCTCTCCAGTTCGAATGGGCTGATGCGATAGTCACTGCTCTTGAACACATCATCTCCCCGGCCCACGAAGAAGAAGTAGCCGTTCTCATCCACGAAGGCCTGGTCCCCGGTATGGTACAGACCGTTCTGCATGGCAGTCTGCGTCCTGTCGGGATCGTCCATGTATCCAGTCATCAGGCCCGTCGGCCGGGGTGTCAGGTTCACCGCCACCTCGCCTTCCTGACATTCCTTGTCTTGTAAATCGACCACCATGATCTGGAAGCCCGGCAACGGGCGGCCCATGCTGCCCAGCTTTACTACCTGCCCGGGCGAGTTGCCGATCAGCGCGGTGGTCTCGGTTTGACCGTAACCGTCGCGGATGACAAGACCCCAGGCTTTCTCCACCTGATCGATCACCTCCGGGTTGAGCGGTTCGCCCGCGCTGGCCAGCTCGCGCAAACCCCGCGGCTTCTTGCCCAGGTCGTCGCGAATGAGCATGCGCCAGACGGTGGGTGGAGCGCAGAGGGTGTTGACACCAACTTCATCCACGGCCCGCAGCGAGTTAGCTGGGCGAAATCGCGGAGCGTCATAGACGAAGGTCGTGGCGCCGGCGTTCCAGGGAGCGAAGACACAGCTCCAGGCATGCTTGGCCCAGCCTGGCGAGCTGATGTTCTGATGAATGTCGCTTTCCTGGATGCCGATCCAGTACATGGTCGAGAGATGCCCTACCGGATAGCTCTGATGGGTGTGGAGCACGAGTTTCGCTTTGGCGGTGGTTCCGGAAGTGAAATACAGCAGGAATGGGTCGGTCGCCTTGGTGTGGACCGCCTGGCAGCTGGGGCTTTCCTCCAGCGAACTTTCGTAAGGAGTCCAGTTGGCGCTTTGGCCACCTACGACGATTCTCGTAACCTCGGCGTCGGGAGGAATTCGGTCCAGGAGGCCTTCCTCGGTGACGACAATGCGCGCGCCACTGCGCTCCAGCCGATCGCGAATCTCACTCTCGGTGGCCAGCGTGGTTGTCGGCACAACGACAGCACCGATCTTGATGGCCGCCAGCATCAGCTCCCAAATGGCGGCTACGTTAGGCAGGCAAAGCACAATTCGGTCGCCGGGTTCGACGCCTTTTCGCTGCAGAAAATGCGCCACGCGGTCGGAGCGCTCGGCTAGCTCCTGATAGGTGAACCTCACCTCTTCGCCGCTCTCGCGCAGCAGCCACAACGCTGTCTTGCTGTTGCCCTGCGCATAGACGTCGAACCAATCGCGAGCCCAGTTGAAATCGGAGAGGTCAGGCCAACGAAACTCGCGACAGGCCTTTTCGTAGTCGGTGCGATTGTCGAGCAGAAACTGGCGAGCGGCGATGAACTTCCGGGTCGGATTCATGGGAGTTCTCCATGGGCGAAGTGATTATATCCGGCATTCAGACTAAGGCAGCCAGTATTTCGGTGAACTCGCCGGCAGGCTGGGCGGCCGCGATGGGACGTTGGTTTGGGCCCAGCAAACCGCGTTTGCCTGGGGTTCCGAGGTCCCGCAGACCATTTCGCACGGACGCGTCTGATGGCCCGGTGAGAATCGCAGAGCGCAGCATGATTGCGTCTTTCCGCGCGTGCGGCGGCATGCGAAAATAGAATGTCCACCCAGAACCGCCATGAGCCCCATCGAAACCGAAAAGCCCGCCGCCCAGGGACCCGCTATTACTCCTGAACTGCTGCGCGACCACGGCATTACGCCGGAGGAATACCAGCGCATCCTGAAGTCGCTGGGTCGCACGCCCAGCCTCACAGAGCTGGGTATATTCAGCGTGATGTGGAGCGAGCATTGCTCGTACAAATCGTCGCGCGTACACCTGAGGCGGCTTCCGACGCACAGCAAGCGGGTCGTCCAGGGCCCGGGCGAGAACGCAGGCATCATCGACATCGGCGAGGGCTGGGCGTGCGCCTTCAAGATCGAGTCTCACAATCATCCGTCGTTCATTGAGCCGTTCCAGGGGGCGACGACGGGAGTGGGCGGCATCCTGCGCGACATCTTCACCATGGGCGCGCGGCCGGTGGCGGTGATGGATTCGCTGCGCTTTGGGCCAATTACTCCACAACCGGGACTGGATCGCGCGACGCTGCACAAGAACCACTCCGTGATGGAAGGTGTGGTCAGCGGTGTCGCGTCCTATGGCAACTGCTTTGGCGTGCCCAATGTCGGCGGCGAGACCAAGTTTGAGCCCTGCTACTCGGGCAATCCACTGGTGAATGCCTTTGCGCTGGGGCTGGTGAAGCGCGACCAGATTTTCTATGCCAAGGCGGCGGGCGAAGGCAACCCGGTGATTTACGTCGGTTCGAAGACCGGGCGCGACGGCATCCACGGCGCCACCATGGCGAGCGAGGAGTTCAGCGAGGAATCGGAAGCCAAGCGGCCGAATGTGCAGGTGGGCGACCCGTTTCTGGAAAAGCTATTGCTGGAGGCCTGCCTCGAGGCCATGCAGACCGGCGCGATTGTCGGCATTCAGGACATGGGCGCCGCGGGGTTGACGTGCTCGACCTGCGAAATGGGCGGTCGCGGTGGCGTGGGGCTGGAGATCGAACTCGACTTGGTGCCGCAGCGCGATACCGGGATGACCCCGTACGAGATCATGCTGAGCGAGTCGCAGGAGCGCATGCTGCTGGTGGCCGAGAAGGGCCGCGAGCAGGAGGTGTTCCGCGTGTTCGAAAAGTGGGGACTGGACGCTGTAACCATTGGGCGCGTGGTCGGCGAGTCGACGATGCGCGTGCTGGAGCACGGCAAGGTCGTCGCCGAAATCCCCAACCAGGCGCTAACCGACGAGGCCCCGCTCTACAACCGGCCAATGGAACGCTGGGAGCCTCCGGTGCCGCGCGAGATACCTTCGCACGTTCAGCTCGGGCAGAAAGCTGATCTGACGGGCGAGCTGAAAACGCTGCTGGCAAGTCCGAACATCTGCGACAAGCGCTGGGTGTATGAGCAATACGACTCGATGGTGCAAACGAACACTGTCGAGGGGCCAGGGCGCGAGGCGGGGGTGATCCGCGTAAAGGGCACGAACCGCGCGCTGGCCATGGCGCTGGACGGAAACGGGCGCTGGTGCTACCTCGACCCCAAGCTGGGCGCGATGCACGCGGTAGCGGAGTCGGCGCGCAACGTCGCGTGCTCGGGTGCGACTCCGATTGCAGCGACGAATTGCCTCAACTTCGGCAACCCAGAAAAATCGAACATCATGTGGCAGTTCGCCCAGACCATCGACGGCATGACTAAGGCGTGCGAGGAGCTGGAGACCCCGATTACGGGCGGCAACGTCAGCTTCTACAACGAGACACTGGGTGAGGGGATATATCCCACGCCGGTCATCGGGATCGTGGGAATCCTGGAAGACGTTCACAAGGCGGTGGGGCCGGACTTCCAGCGTGCCGGGCAGGCGCTGATACTGGTGCGTGGCTCCGAGCCCGGTGACGCCGCGGACGCCGAAGCCGAATTTGGGTCGTCAGAGTACGCAAAAGAAGCGCTGGGGGAATTGTGGGGATTTCCGCCGGCGCTGGAGATCGAGAAGGAAGCCGCGCTGCAGAAGGCCATCGTGCAGATGATCGACGACGGGTTGGTGGCGTCGGCGAAGGACTGCAGTGAGGGCGGACTGGCGGTCACCGTGGCGGAGTGTGGGTTCGCCAAGGGCGTCGGCGCAGAGATTACCTTGGCGTCGGGCGGACTGGCGGCGGAGTTTGTGCTGTTCGGCGAGGATGCCAGCCGTATCTTGATTTCGTGCGACCCCAAAAATGTGGAGCGAATCCAACAGATAGCGGTACAATTTGGCCTCTCGGCGGAGAGTATCGGAAGCACGGTTCCCGACAACCTGGAGATCAGCGTGGACAGCAAGGTGGCCGCTGCCGCAGCGGTGTCGGAACTGAAGAGGGTGTGGGCAAGAGCGCTGGAAGCGGCGCTGCGAACGGAGGCCGGGCAACCCGCGGTTACCGGCGCAGCGTAAGGCAAGGGCGAGTTTCAACGATTCGCAAGCGAAGCGGACAACAGGTGAGCGATGCTGATTTTATCTAACAAACTGCACGAGGAGTGCGGCGTTGCCGCGATTTACGGCCACCCGGAAGCCTCCAAGCTCGCCTACCTCAGCCTGTATGCGCTGCAACATCGCGGGCAGGAGTCGGCGGGCATTGCCTCGGCCAACGGCGAAAAGATCGAGCTGCACAAAGCGATGGGCCTGGTGTCAGACATCTTCACCGGCGAGCGGCTGGCGCATCTGCCCGGTTCGCTGGCCATCGGGCATACGCGCTACTCGACCACCGGCGATTCCGCGCTGCTGAACGCGCAGCCCATCCGGGTGGAGTGCAGCAAAGGCAAGGTGGCGCTGGCGCACAACGGCAACATCGTAAATGCGCATGAAATTCGCTCTCACCTGGAGCAACAGGGATCCATCTTTCAGACCACCAGCGACACCGAAGTGATCGTCCACCTGATCGCGCGCTCCAGGGAGGAGACGCTGGCGGCGGCCATGAGCGACTCGCTACGGCGCATCGAGGGCGCATTCTCTCTGGTGATGCTCACGCCCGACCGCATCTTTGCCGCGCGCGACCCGCGTGGGTTCCGGCCGCTGGTGATGGGAAAGATTCCCGGGAAGGCCGAGCACCAGAAGGACGCGATAGTCTTTGCTTCCGAAACCTGCGCTTTCGACCTGATTGGCGCGGTGTACGAGCGCGACGTGAAGCCGGGCGAGCTGGTGATCGTGGGGCCGGAGGGTGTGCATTCCCGTTTCTACGCTTCGCAGCAGCCGATGTCGAGCTGCATCTTCGAGCACGTATATTTTTCGCGACCCGACAGCATTGTCTTCGGGCGTTCGGTGCAGCAGTCGCGCGACGCCATGGGCCGCCAGCTTGCGCTGGAGTCGCCGGTGGATGCCGACATCGTGATCCCGGTGCCAGACTCGGGCGTGACGGCGGCCATGGGCTTCTCCCGCGAAAGCGGCATTCCGATTCAGTTTGGGCTGATTCGTAATCACTATGTCGGCCGTACCTTCATCGAGCCGGAGCAGCGGGTACGCGACTTCGGCGTACGCCTCAAGCTGAACCCGGTGCGCCACGTGATCGAAGGTAAGCGCGTGGTGCTGATCGACGATTCCATCGTACGCGGAACCACCAGCCGCAAGATCGTGCGCATGGTGCGCGATGCTGGAGCGAAGGAAGTGCATATGCGCATTTCGTGCCCGCCGACGATTTCGCCGTGCTACTACGGGGTCGACACGCCTTCCAAGAACCAGCTCATCGCGGCCAACAAGTCGGTGGATGAAATTCGCGAATACATCGGCGCCGATTCGCTGGCCTACCTCTCACTGGAGGGCCTGCGCAAGGCCGCGGGGGAAAGCGAGTCCCTGACCTACTGCACCGCCTGCTATACCGGGAAGTACCCCACCCAGTTAGTGGATGTGGCGGAGATCCAGCCGGCCCCCGAGATGGTGGCAGGAGACTGAGCAGCGGAGATTTCCGAATGTCATTCGCGCGGAGAATAATCCGCCGATTGCGAAGCTGGTTTCGCCGCCCCGAACCGCACGAGTAATACGTCTTATGTTGCCGACACTCTGAAGCGTGGACCCGGCGGACGCTCATCCGCCGTTGCGCTGAAAGAGCCGGAACCTACCCGCATTCTGAGCGCGTTCAGGCGTCGAATCACACGCCAGTGACTTCTTAGCAGCCAATCCATAAGAGCCAGCAAGAGTCGCCGTCTTGGGTGATATAGCGTTATATATCACTATCAACTATTCTTTTTTGCCTTTGTTTAGAATCAATGGCTTGGGAGGATTTTGCTCCCAACCCATTGATAAATATGCATGTTACGCGTATCCATTTCTGCCCGTAGGAGTTAAGTGCGGCTATTTTCGCTTTAGTTTCGCTTTATCACTAAGCTGCGGGTTCGCTGGGTCGCGACTCCTCGCATTGTCAAAGAGCGATCCACGCCGCAGCCTGGGTGCGGAGAGGCCGAGAGACACCCCACCACGAACCTCACGCTTCACTCACTGCATGTAGTGATGGAAACCCGATAGGACGCAAGTCACTGAAGTGGGTGATAAGAGCAGCTTAGGTAGGTGCATCCCCGCCGGTTACCGGCGGCAGACGACGCAGTCTCCTGCGGAGCTCCGCGGGTGTTTGCACTCAGCGGATAGTGTAAATTCCGACAAGAGACACGCCGACAGCGACAAACCCATCTTGGCGGCGCGGGCCTTCATGCGGCGATGCAGGGCATCCGGCACATTGCGAATCTGAATCATCTTGGACATGTGGCAAGCGTAGTTTCGTGTGCTGCACATGTCAATGAAATCGGTTTCGAGTTTCAAGTTTCGATTTCGGGAACTCGGCATCGTCGTTCCCACCCTTCCCCGAAGAAAGGGAATGGATGGCACCCAGGTCCTCAGAAGATCCAGGATGACTTTGTCGTGAACGCGACGGCCATAATACTTTTCCGAACTCAGCATTCGGGCGAGGCAGGCGCTTAACGGCTGCGAAATAGTACTGAAAACCCGATCCCGCCTGCGTTAGGCGCTTACCCGCTTGGATTACTTCCCCCGAACAATAAAACCAACCACCATATGTGATCGAATCGCCATCGGTGCCGCATTCGTAGACTCCGGCTTCTTGCTCGGAGTCAACACCAAGCTGCTGGAGAAGCAGCTTAAAGCTTTCAGGATAGACGTTGTGTCGCTGGGCCGCAAAATTTCGACAAGAGGAACAATTGCATTCGTCTGCCCAACCTTTCTTGATGACAGAGTACGCCGCTGTTGTTCGCTTTTTGTCATATCGAATGATCCGATCTCCAACTTGAATCTGTTTCATCGGCTCCGATCACTACACCGTAACGAGTTTCTTCCACACCTCTTGTACGTAGTGATCGGTCATGCCCGCGATGTAGTCGCAGACGACGCGGACCAGCTTTTCGTGCGCGACTTTTTCCTGGTAGCTATGGGGCAGCGCTTCGGGATGCGCGACGAAATAGTCGAAGGTCTCGGTTACGATCTTCTCGGCCTTGAGCTTCTCCGGCTGTAGCGGCTTGCTCTCATACAGCGTGCGATAAAGATAAGCTTTTGCCTCGCGGCGTTCCTTCTGGATTGCGGGGCTAAAGGCAACCAACCGCTCGGGATATCGGCGCACGTCTTCGAGACTCTTTACGCCTGATTGCAGAATGCGTGACCTTGTGTTGTCGATCAGATCGGTCACGAAGCCGTTGAGCATCCGCTTCAGCGCCTCGTTGAACTTCAGCTTGTCCGGGGCGTCGGGATACTTCGCCTCCATCGCAACGTAGAAGCGCTCGAAGGCGCGCACGTTTTTTCGCACATCTGCGAGCTTGAGCAGCTTGGCCTCGTAGCCATCGTCCAGGTCGGCGGTGGTGTAGGCGATCTCGTCGGTGAGGTCGATGAGTTGGGCTTCCAGCGGAGGCTGCAAGTCAAGCAGGTACTCCGCCAACTCGGGATGCTCGGTTGCGGTGTAGTGGTGCGAGTGCTTGATGATGCCCTCGCGCACCTCGAAGGTCAGATTAAGGCCCCGAAATTCGGCGTAGCGCAGCTCGAAGTCCTCCACGATGCGTAGCGCCTGCAGGTTGTGGTCGAAGTACTCGCCATGACGGTGCATGGCAGCATCCAATGCGCGCTCGCCGGCGTGGCCAAAGGGCGGGTGCCCGATGTCATGCACCAGCGCCAGGGCCTCGGTGAGATCGACGTTTAGATCGAGCGCAGCCGCAATGGTGCGGGAGATTTGCGCGACTTCCATGGTGTGGGTCAGGCGCGTGCGAAAGTGGTCGGAGTAGCGGCGGGTGAAGACTTGCGTCTTGTTCTCCAAGCGGCGGAAGGCACGCGCATGAATGATGCGGTCGCGGTCGCGCTGAAAGGCGTTGCGGTAGGGGTGCGGCGGCTCGGGGTGGCGGCGGCGGCGGGAGTCTTCCACACGAGCCGCGTAGGGAGCGAGCATACCCTGAGTTTAACAGCGACGATTTCTCCCTCAATCGCCGAACGAAGGTGACAGGGTTGGGCGTCCAGAATCCTGCTGGGACCTTCGCTATTCTTTGCCTGGAGCCTGCTTGGCCAGCTTGACTTTGGCCGATTCCAGGTCCCTCTGCACCTTGGCCATTTCTTCGGTGTCGACTTCAGCGGGGATGGTCTTGTTCCATTCCTCCAGCGCGCGCTGCCAGTGCGTGGTTGCCAGCTTGAGGTGGCCGGTCTTTTGGTACAGGTCTCCCAAGTGGGCCTGCACTGTCGGGTCGCTGCCAATCTTTTCCGAGGCCAGCCGCAGATTTTCCTCCGCCAGTTCGTAATTGCCGCGCTGGTAATAGACCCAGCCAAGCGAGTCGAGATAGGCGCCGTTCTGCGGGTCGAGCGCGACCGCACGGCGAATGTAGCCGAGCGCCTCGTCCAGCCGGGTACCGCGGTCGGCCAGCATGTAGCCGAGATAGTTCAACGCCTGCGCGTTCTTGGGATCGCTGGCGATGACCTTGTGGAACTGCTCCTCCGCGAGGTCATACTTTTTCTGGCGCTCGTAGATCGAGCCGGCGACGAAGGTCGCGTAATCCTTGTCCTCCTGCTTGGTGGAAAGCTCCAGTGCCTTGTTGATGCTGGTTTCCGCCTGGGGCCAGTCCTTGATGCGGCTGTACATTTGCGACAACGCGATGTACACCTCGCGATCGTCGGAAGTGCCCTTCAGCATTGCCTTGACCTGCTCGATGGCCTGGCCGGCTTCGCCCATGTCGGCTCGTTGCGAGGCCGCGACAATTTGCAGCGAGCGGTCGCGGGGGAACTTCTTGGCCGCTTCTTCGGCGGTGCTAGTGGCGAGTTGCCATTGCTTTTGATCGCGGTAAGTCTCGATGATCTGTTGGTAGCCGCGAATCGCGTTGTCGTCGCCCAGCTCGAACATGCGACGGAAGGTGTCGATGGCCAGTTGCGGCCTGTTGGCTTCGCGATAGACAGTGCCCAGGCGCTCCAGGAAGATGGCGCGATTGCTCTTGTCCGAGGTGTCGTATTCGCCGTTGGCGTGCTCGGTCTTCTGCAGCAACTGATTGAGTATCGCGATGGAGTCATCGTACTTGCCCTGGGCTTCGTCGATCACCGCGATGTTGTACTTCACCTCGAGCGACTCAGGCACGATGGCGCCGGCCTTCTTCAGGGCTTCGCCCGCCTCGTCATACTTTCCATTGCGGCGATAGATCTCGGCCATGCGCATATAGGTCTGCGCATCGGAGGGATCGGCGTCAACGATGACCTTGAACTGCGCCAGGGCTGCGTCAGTTTGCCCGTCATTCAGCAGATTCTGCGCCAGGCCGCGGACTGAGTCGAGATTATCGTGGTCGAGGTCGACCGATTTCTGATATGCCTCGATGGCCTTCTTGTAAGCTTTGTTCTGCTCGTAGGTATAGCCGAGAGCGGCATAAATTTTGGACGAGCGGGCCGCTTCGGGGTAGGCATTCAGCACATCCAGGGCGCGGGAGGAATCGCCTTCCTCGTTGTAGAGGATCGAAAGCGCGGTGACGGCCTCTTCCGAGTCGGGCTGGATCTTCACCGCGGTCTTGAATTCGTTCTCGGCCTTCACCAGGTCGTTGTTGAGGCGGTAGAGGCGGCCGAGAAGAAGATGGTCTTCCACGCTCTTGGGGTCGAGCCGGACGATCTGCTCATACTGCTCGATGGCCAGCTTCAGGATTTCCTGCGACTGCGTGCCGGACTGCATATCGCCTAGTGAGCGCAGATAGATGCGGCCGAGCAGGCGGTGCGCCTCCAGGTTGTTGCCGTCGCGCTTGAGAATGTCCTGGGCTTCGAGCACCGCGTCCTTGATGCGGCCGGTGCGGGCGTAGAGTTCGGCCAGACCGGCATTCAGGTAATCGGAGGTGGGATCGTTCTCAATGGCCAGTCGATACTCTTCAATCGCCTTATTGGCGTAATCGGCGCGGCCGTACATCGAGACCATTTCTTCGTAGATGTGGGCCATGGCGAAGTGATAGTAGGCTGCAGCCTTGTCGGGCGCCTTTTGGGTATTGGGGGCGGCTGCCGCTGGTGCTTGCGCCGGTGCAGGCGAGGCGGGTTTGTCTTGATCTTGATCTTGATCTTGCGCAAAGCTGCCGGTGGAGAAGGCAATCAGGAGCGCGGAGAGGAGGACACGGGTGCGAATTGATCTCATTCTGTGGGCCCAGCCGTTAAATCGATTGGATGACGTGCTAATGCGGGGGTCTTCTTTATTTTAGCCTTTTACAGCCTGCCAGGGGAAAAATGAACCGCCTGGCCGGTGGAGCTGCGATTTGTCTCCCAAACATGAACACCGTACAGGGTTGGACGTCGCGTAAGCAACAAAGTTTAATGCATGCATGGCCTTACAACGAAGACTAGCCGCCTGCCTTTGACCCGCATCAATATGGAGCGACAAAGCCGCGGTTCGCCGCGGTCAACTTCAGAGCGCAGTACTGCGAGCAGCGTGTGGTGTGTTATGGAAAAGCTCTTGTATTCGCGTGTGAACTCGCCAGTCGGGCCGCTGCTGGTGGGTATATCAAATCACGGATTGGCGGTGCTGGCATTCGGGCACAATCTGCCCCTGCGCGTGGGCGGACGTAACGTCAATTGGCAGGAATCCGAAGAGGCCTGCGCCGAGGCCCGGCAACAACTCGACGACTACTTCGCCGGGCAGCGCCGCCAGTTCACCCTGCGACTTGACCTTCGCGGTACGGACTTCCAGAAGCGATGCTGGAGTGAGCTGTTGCGTATTCCCTACGGCGAGACGCGCAGCTACGCCGAGGTTGCACAGGCGGTGGGGAGTCCGAACGCCTATCGCGCGGTCGGTCAGGCCAACCATCACAATCCCGTGGCGATCGTCGTGCCGTGTCATCGGGTGCTGGCAGGAGGGAAGGCGCTGGGCGGGTACGGCGGCGGGTTGGCGACCAAGGCGTTTCTTCTGCGGCTGGAAGGGGCGGAGTATCGGGATGGAACGGCCGAGCCGAACCGCCAACACGCATTGCTGTAGCTCGGAAGGCCGTCCTTACTTAATTGCTTGATTCGCTTTAGAATTCCTGGGCAATCGATCCGCCGACCTCTATGTCGAACTTCCGCCCCGCCGGCGTGACCGCGATCACCGCGTTGTGCCTGATTCTCGCGATCACCTCGCTTGTCTTCGCCACGTTGATTGCGGCCGGACAAATCCCCCTGTCCAGGGGCGCATTCCTCCTCGGAGGCGGTCTCGAACAACTCGGCCCGATTGCCTTTCTCAGCTATGCGGTGCTGCTGCTCCTGCTGGTTCCGGCGTTGTGGAAACGCTGGCGCTGGGCGCGCCGCGCGACCATCCTGGTAGCCGTCGCCGGCATCGCGCTTGCCGTTCCTGCCATCTCCAGCGCGGTGATGGACTCGCGTTTCTTCGCCATCGCTCGCGAAGGACTGCAGATCATTATCCGCGTCCTGATTGTCTTCTACTTGAGCCAGGAACCCGTGAGGGATTGGTTCACTTCCCGATCAGTCGAGCGAGAATAATGTCGTCCCAGCGATAATGCCGCGGCTGACGCACTTGTGTTTCCAGGCGACTCGCTCCTATAGTCGTACGGTTGTGGGCTCAAGGAGGAATCATGTTTAAGGGATTTCGCGAATTCGTGCTACGCGGCAATGTCGTCGATATGGCCGTCGGCGTCGTGATTGGCGGGGCATTCGGCGCCATCGTAACCGCCTTCGTCAAGGACCTGTTAACACCGCTTATCGCCGCCCTGGTGGGCAAGCCCGATTTTTCCGCCTACGTCTTCGAGATCAACGGTTCGAAGTTCCTCTACGGCGATTTCATCAATGCCGTCATTGCATTCCTACTAGTTGCAGCCGCGGTGTACTACTTTGTGGTAGTTCCGGTGAACGCACTGATGACGCGCATGAAGACAGAACCACCGGCGGCGCCCGACAAGAAGAAGTGCCCCGAGTGCCTGAGCGAGATTCCCATTGCCGCGCGCAGGTGTGCCTACTGCACTTCGCCGGTGGCGTAATGCAATGTGGTGCCGTACGGAGTGACACGCTCCCACCCACTCCCCCCATCGGTGTGAACACCCTTCCGTTTCGCTCCGCGGTTGGGCGGACCGGAAGGGTTTCATGACGGCCGTTTTGCAGCGCAAGCCATCGCCGTCCCAGAGCAATTCCGCTGTCCAGATGCGCGCTTCTCCGGCGCCTCGGTAACTCCCCAGGCACTGCACTGTAATCCATTCAATCTTAGATACTTACTGCCTCAAACCAAGCGCTCGACTTACTGCGTTCTATGGTAAAATGGGGTTGGATCATCGGCCTCTCAAATCGTTGAATTTACTGCCACTTGAGGGACGCTAGCGAAGGCGGCCGAGCCTCCGCCGTGATCCGTGTGCAACGAAGCCGGAACCGCCGTCGGTGAGCGTTCCAACTGGAATGGAGCAGGATGTCCCCGATCGATACGCAAGCCGTCAAAGCCTCCAACGACAAGAACAATTTCGATACTGAGAAAGTGAAGCTGGCGCCCAACGGCAAGAACGGCAACGGCCAGTCTGAAACGGACTACACCGCAGAGTCCATCAAAGTTCTCGGCGGCATGGAGGCGGTTCGCAAGCGTCCCGCCATGTACATCGGCTCCACCGGCGACATGGGGCTGCACCACCTCGTGTACGAAGTGGTGGACAACTCCGTGGACGAAGCGCTGGCCGGCTTCGCCGATCGCATTGACGTCAGCATCCATATCGACAACTCCATCACCGTCATCGACAATGGACGCGGCATTCCCACGGGCGAAATGGACGTCGATGGAGAGCGTCTGCCGGCCGCGCAAGTTGTCATGACCATGCTGCACGCCGGCGGCAAGTTCGACAGCTCCACCTACAAAGTTTCCGGTGGTTTACATGGCGTAGGCGTCTCCTGCGTCAACGCCCTGAGCAGCCTGCTCGAACTCGAGATCTGGCGTGACGGCTCGGTATGGGAACAGAGCTACTCCGAGGGAGAGCCCACCAGCAAGCTCAAGAAGACAGGTAGCACCAAGCGGCGCGGCACCAAAGTCCACTTCGTTCCTGACGCCACCATCTTCACCACCACCGAATACAACTACGACACGCTGGCGCAGCGCTTGCGCGAACTCGCCTTCCTCAACAAGGGCCTGCTGATCACGCTCACCGACGAGCGCACCACCGATCCCAAGACCGGCGAGCCCAAACACACCGAGTTCAAGTTCAACGGCGGCATCGCCGAGTTCATCAAGCATCTGAACCGCGGCAAGTCGGTGCTGCACGATAAGCCCATTTACATGGAAGCCGAGCGTGATGGCGTCGCCATGGAGATCGCGCTGCAATACAATGACGGCTACTCGGAAACCGTCTTCAGCTTCGCCAACAACATCAACACCGTGGACGGCGGCACGCATCTGTCCGGTTTCCGCACCTCGTTGACTCGCACCGTGAACTACGCCGGACAGCAGCTCGGCCTGTTCAAGGACGTGAAAGAAAACCTGACCGGTGACGATGTCCGTGAAGGACTGGTTGCCGTCGTCAGTGTCAAGCTCTCGCAGCCCCAGTTCGAAGGCCAGACCAAGGGCAAGCTCAACTCCGACATCGCCGGAACCGTGCAAGCTTTCGTGAACGAGCGCCTGGGCGCATTTTTTGACCAAAACCCGCCGGTGGCGAAGAAGATCATCAACAAGGCGATCGATGCAGCGCGTGCGCGCGAGGCCGCCCGCAAGGCCCGCGACCTCACTCGTCGTAAAGGTGCGCTCGACGGCGGCGGACTCCCGGGCAAGCTGGCAGACTGCTCCGAGCGCCAGCCTGACCGCTGCGAGGTCTATCTGGTCGAGGGCGAAAGCGCCGGCGGCACCGCCAAGCAGGGACGCGACCGCCGCTTCCAGGCCATCCTTCCGCTGAAGGGCAAGATCCTGAACGTCGAGAAGGCGCGTTACGACAAGATGCTGGGCCACGAAGAGATCCGCGCTATGATTACGGCGCTCGGCACCGGCATCGGCAAGGAAGATTTCGACATCTCCAAGCTGCGCTACGGCAAGATCATCCTGATGACCGACGCCGACGTGGACGGCTCGCACATCCGCACCCTGCTGCTCACATTCTTTTTCCGCCATATGCAGGAGCTGATCAAGCGCGGCAACGTGTTCATCGCGCAGCCGCCGCTGTATCGCATCAAGAAGGGGAAGTTCGAACAGTACATCAAGAACGACAACGAGTTCGTGAAGGTCATGGTGAAGCGCGCCGCCGACGGTATCGTGGTGCGCTACGGCGAAGGGGCGGCCGCCATCGAAGGCGCTCCGCTCACCAGGTTCATGACCACGCTGAACGAGTACATCGGCTTCGTGGACAAGGTGAACAAGCGCATCCGCGATGAAGTCATCACCGAAATGCTGCCCCGCTTCGACCTCACCAAGCGAGCCGACTTCGAAGGCGAGAGCAGCCGTCCGCCGAAGAAGATCCTCGATCTCGAGAAGGCGCTCAAGGCCATGGCGAAGGAGCAGGGGCTCAAGTCCGTGGACAAGCGCTTCGAGGAAGAGCACAGCCTGTGGGAGTGCGTCTTCGTCAGCTCGCAGGGCGCTCCTCATGTCATCAACTGGGAGCTGGCGTCCTCTCCCGAGTACCGCCAGATGATGGCGAAGTACCGGCAGATCGAGCAGTATATGCAGCCGCCGTATTTCATCGAGGCCGTCAAGAAGGAATCGGGCGCTAACGGAAAAGAAGAGCTGAGCGATGCCGAGCGCGCCGATCTGGAGAAGGCGGAGCAGAAGAGCCCCAAGGCCTCCCGGCGCAAGGTCGAGGCCGAAACGGTCGAGAAGCAGACCGTGCGCGATCTCTTCGACTACGTGCTCAATGAAGGCCGCAAGGACTACACCATCCAGCGCTACAAAGGATTGGGCGAAATGAGTTCGCAGCAGCTGTGGGAGACCACGATGGATCCCGAGCGTCGCACCCTGCTTGAAGTGAAGCTGGAAGACTTTACCGAAACCGAAGCCATCTTCACCACACTCATGGGGGAAGACGTCGAGTCGCGCCGCAAGTTCATCGAAGACAATGCGCTCGACGTGAAGAACCTCGACATCTAACAACTACACTGTGTGTGCCCCATCCTTTCCCTTCCTTTGGGAAAGGGTGGGCCGAAATAACTCGCTGGGTGCCCCAGGCTCGCAGCCTGGTGTTGGGGGCTAACCTGGGAAACGATCCACATCAGCATTTCCTTTCCCGCGGAAGCGGCGTGGTACAACAAAAGACTTGCGCATGTCTTCCCGGATCCTTCCCAAACTCGGCCTGCCACAATATACGGCGCTGGCCTTGCTCCTCATCTTCCTCGCGCAATGCCTGTGGTTTATGGCACATGTTCCCATCACTCAGATGGAGAGCAGCTACATCGAAGACGGTCTTATGCACGTCGAGCGCCTCGTCAATGCCGCGACCGAATATCACTCGGCACTGGTTCCTGTGCTGGCCGGCATTCCCGCGCGGGCCATCGATTCCAAAGGCAATTTCTTCCGTCTCAGCGAATTTCGTTTTCTCATCCGTCTGCCATTTCTGCTGGCCGGCCTGCTGCTCGGCGGCTCCCTCTGGTACGTCGCCCGCCGCCTGTACGGCAACCTCGGCGGCTACATTGCATTGGGGCTCTACTGTTTCTCGCCCATGGTCATCACCCGCTCCAGCCAGGTGCAACCTGACATTGTTGCCGCCTGGGGGGCCTTCGGCCTGGTGTTCACCGGAATCGCCGCCGCCCACACCCTCTACGCGCCGCGCGCCGTAGTCTTCTGGAATTGGAAGCGCATCCTTCTCATGGGCATCTCTATCGCGCTTTGCGTCGGGTCGCAGTGGTCGTTATGGCTGGTTCTGCTCCCCGCGCTGGCCTGCATGTTATGGGTCGGCCACGTCAGGCCCATGGCGGCGCTCGCCATCTTCGCGGCTGCCTGTGTCGTTGGACTGGCGCTACTCTGGGGCGTGGCCAGCTTCCGTCCCGCCGTATTTGCCGACTCCCTGCGCAACGCTAACTGGATCGAAATCTCCCCGGCCTTCCTCTCCACAAAATCGGTCCTTACCCTGCTGGAACTCTTCTTCCTGCAGAATGGGTTGGGTACCTTGATTCTTCTGCTGGTGTCTCTTGTGGGTTTTGCGGTTTGGCGCCGTGCCCGCTATTTCGGCAACGCCGCGCCCTTTCTCACCGCGGTCATGCTCATCGCCGCCGGCCTCGCCATGCAACACTTTGCCGGGCTTCTCTTCCTGTTCGTTGCCCTGCCCTTCGTGATGCTCTTCATGGCGGGGGTCTCCGCCGACCTGCTGGAAACCAAGTACGCCGTCTTCGCCAATGCAATCATTGTCGGAGTGCTGATCGCCAACGCCATTGTTGACATTGGCGGCCTCCTGCAACTCGCGCGTCCCCTGGGCCGCTGACAACTTTTCGGCATACAATGGGTTGGGAAGGGGTGGGTCCTCTGTGTCAGGCGGAATGACATCTCGGCGCGGCGCCAGCGGCGGCAAGTTGCTATGGCCGCTTCTCGCCACGGCGCTGTTTGCGCTGGCAACCGCCGGATTCGCTTCCGCCCAAATCCACGGCATCCCTCCGTCTGTAACCTCGATCCAGTTTCACGTCCCGCCGTTCCTGCCCAACATGATGCCCAGCGTCACCTCGCTGGGTCCCCACGGATACGGCTATCGCGCCGGGTCTATTCCGCCTCCGTACGGCATCTATCCGCAGCGTCCTGCATACGGCCGCGGCCACAAGAACGGCTACGGAAACTACGGCTATGGCGGCGGCTATGCCGTCCCCTACTACGTGCCCGTGTATGACACGTCCTACGGCGTTGACGCCGGCGGCGCCGGGCCCTACCTGTACTCCGGCCCGCCAGCCGAACAAACGCTTCACATCGTCGTCGATACAGCGCCTGCGAGGCACGATGCGATTGCCGATGACGATTACCCGCCGCCGAGCGTAAAGCCAGACTCGAAGCACGCAAATGATGCCCGGCCTATCGATTCCACGGTGCTCATCTTCCGCGATGGGCATCGGCAGGAAGTCACCAACTACGCCATCATGGGACATACGGTGTACGTCTTCGACAACCGCACGCAGAAAATCGCGCTCGGCGATCTCGATCTTCCTGCCACCATCAAGGTCAACGACGATCGCGGCGTGGACTTCCAGCTTCCCGCTCCCGATCAGAGCTGACTCCCACATTGTAGGATCTCAGATTGTGTCATCCCGGAGCCCAGTGCCCGCGGGGCGCGCAATCGAAGGAACTCGTTTGCTGCAGAGACATCCGCGTTTCGGCAGGGCCGGGTCCGGCAACCGGGAATCACCCCGTTCCAGGGCCCTTTGCCGCTTCGTAGCTCCTCTCGCAAGACGCTGAATCGTCAACACTTACACTAAAATTGCCCGCCCTTCGCCGTGCTATACTAAAGGGTACCCTGCGACCGGGTGTTTCTCTGAAATTTCCCTCCGTTTTCGACACAGAATGGGCGTTTCCTGCGAAGTCTCGGTTCGTTGAGTTGCGAATCTTTGCGCTTAAGAGAACCGCCTCATTGGCCAGAGATATCGTAGCGAAAAACGAATAGCGAAAGGCGAAGAGCGACCACATGGCTGACGATCCCAACCAGCAACTCCCACTCGACTCCGGCCACGGCGGCAACATTCAACCCATCAACATTGAAGAGGAGATGCGCCGTTCGTATCTCGACTATTCCATGTCGGTCATCATCGGGCGCGCGCTGCCCGACGTCCGCGATGGCCTCAAGCCGGTGCATCGCCGCATTCTCTACGCCATGCACGACATGGGACTGCTGCACAACCGCAAGCACGTGAAGTGCGCCAAGGTCGTCGGTGAAGTGCTGGGCAAGTACCACCCCCACGGCGACACTGCCGTCTATGACGCGATGGTCCGCATGGCCCAGCCCTTCTCGCTGCGCTATCCACTGGTCGACGGCCAGGGCAACTTCGGATCGGTCGATGGCGATCCACCCGCGGCCTATCGATACACCGAAACGCGCATGACCGAAATCGCCGAAGAGTTGCTCGCCGACATCGACAAAGACACCGTCGACCTCGTCGCCAACTTTGACGACACCACGGTCGAGCCAGTCGTGCTGCCCACGCGCATTCCCAACCTGCTGCTGAACGGCTCCGATGGTATCGCCGTCGGCATGGCCACCAAGATTCCGCCGCACAACCTCACCGAAATCGTTGACGCCTGCATCACGCTGGTGAACAATCCGCACGCCACGCTCGCCGACCTAATGAAGTTTGTGCAGGGGCCCGATTTCCCCACCGGCGGATTCATTCACGGGCGCAGCGGCATTGCCGAAGCCTATCGCACCGGCCGCGGCCGCTTCATGATGCGCGCCAAGGCCGCCATCGAGCACCTCACCAAAGACAAGGACGCTGTCATCGTCACCGAGATTCCTTACCAGGTGAACAAGGCGCGCCTCGTCGAGCGCATCGCCGAACTGGTCAACAACAAGGTCATCGACGAAATCAGCGACATTCGCGACGAGAGCGACCGCGACGGCATGCGCATCGTCATCGAACTCAAGCGCGGCTGCGAGCCCCAGATCGTGCTCAACCAGCTCTACAAGCACACCTCCATGCAAGAGAGCTTCAGCATGATCTTCCTCGCGGTGGTGAACGGCCAGCCCAAGGAAATGGGCCTGGTGCAGGCCATCCAGCACTTTGTCGACCACCGCATCGACGTGGTGCGCCGCCGCACCGCTTACCTGCTGCAGAAGGCGCGCGACCGCGAGCACATCCTCGAGGGCTACCAAGCGGCGCTCGACCGCGTGGACGACGTCATCCGCATCATTCGCGGCAGCGAGAACCGTCTCGATGCCCGCAATAACTTGGTTGAGTATTTCTCCGGCAAGAGCGTCACCGTCAGCGAAGGCAATAACTCCACGCGCAAGCCCGCGTCGCTCAAGGGAGTTGAGCCAAAGACACTGACCCGCCCCTTCGATGCCGCCCAGGCCGACGCTATCCTCGAACTGCAACTGCACCGCCTGACCCGCCTCTCCATCGATGAAATCTTGAAGGAGCTTACCGAAGTCCGCGGGCGCATCGCCGAGTACGAAGCCATCCTAGGTTCCGAGAAGAGGCTGCGCAACGTTATCGTCAAGGAACTCGAGGAGATCAAGGAGAACTACGGCGACGCTCGCCGCACCATCATTCAGGACGAAGCCGCGGAGATCAATCTGGAAGACCTCATCGCCGACGAGCAGGTCGCGGTCACCGTCAGCCACTCCGGCTATCTCAAGCGCACGCCGATCAGTACGTATCGCCAGCAGCGCCGCGGAGGCACAGGCCGCAAAGGCATGAGTACCCGCGAGGAAGACTTCGTCGAGAAGATGTTCGTCGCCTCCACCCACGACTATATGCTGGTCTTCACCAACAGCGGGCGCGTCTACTGGCTCAAGGTGTATGAGATCCCCGAAATCAGCGCTGCCGGAAAGGGCAGAGCCATCGCCAGCCTGGTGTCACTGCAACCCGGGGAAAACGTCCGCGCTCTGCTCACCGTTCGCGATCTCGAAGAGGAAGGCAAGTTCGTCTTCTTCGCGACCCGCAGCGGCACGGTGAAGAAAACGCCGCTCAAGGACTTCTGCAACGTACAGTCACGCGGCATCATCGCCATCGGAATCGACAAGGAAGACGAGCTGGTCGCCGCCCGCTGCACCGACGGCAACCAGATCATCTTCCTCGCCACTCACGATGGCAAGTCCATCCGCTTCGACGAAAGCGGAGTGCGTCCCATGGGTCGGCCCGCTCACGGCGTCCGCGGTATGGACCTGTTGCGCGGCGACTACCTCGTCGGCATGGCCGTCACGCCGAAGGTGCGCAAGAAAGGCAAGGAAGCCGACGAGGAGGAGTCAAGCCTCATCCTCTCCGTCACCGAGCAGGGCTACGGCAAGCGCACCGACGTGGACGAGTACCGCCTGCAGACCCGCGGCGGCAAGGGTGTCATAAACGTCAAGACCACCGCCCGCAACGGCAAGGTGGTTGCGATCATTCCGGTGACTGACAAGTCGGAGCTGATGGTCATCAGCCAGTTCGGCAAGATCATCCGCATCGACACCAAGAACATCCGCGAAGCCGGACGCTCGACCCAGGGCGTGCGCCTGTTGCATCTTGAGGAAGGCGACCGCGTCGCCGCCGCCAGCTTGATCCCGCCCGAGGAAGCCAACGGCAACGGCAACGGCGAGACGGGGCTGCTGGTGCAGTAGTCAATCTCGGGAACACTCACCAGGGCGCGAGCAATCGCGCCCTTCGTGTTTTACGATGTCCAGCATGAACAAAGTCAACCTCGCCCAGAAGTTCTCGCTCTTCTCCGACCAATACAGCCCCAAGATCGTCGGCGAGCTGAACGACTTCTACGTCAAGGTGGTCAAGCTGCAAGGCCCGTTCGTCTGGCATCATCACGATGTGGAAGACGAACTGTTCTTCGTGGTCAAAGGCGCGCTGAAGATGGCCGTGCGCGAGGACGGCGCCGAGCGCGAGATCGTGATCCATCCCGGCGAGTTCATCATCATGCCGCACGGTGTTGAGCACTGTCCCTCTGCCGATGAGGAGACGCACATCATGTTGCTCGAGCCGAAGAGCACGCTGAATACCGGCAATGTAGAGGGAGACCGCACGGTGCGGGAACTGGAGCGGATCTAGCTGCGTGGCACCTTCTTCACCTTCGCCCCGCCCTTCGGCAGCGCTTCCAGTAATTCGCGTACCGTCTTCTCCAACAACGGTACCTTTACCTCCGGCGCGATCTCGGCCAGCGGCTCCAGCGCAAACCGGCGCTCGGCCAGCGCCGGATGCGGCACCGTCAACGTTGGGGTGTTGATGTGGGCCGCGCCGTAGAGCAGGATGTCGATGTCGATAATGCGCGGCCCTTTGGGCCGGGTGCGCTGGCGTCCCATCGATTTCTCGATCGCCAGAATCCCCGCCAGAAACTCGCGCGGAATCAGCTCTGTCCGCACGGCCACGGCGCAGTTCAGGAACCACGGCTGGTCGGTGAACTCGACCGGCTCAGTGTCGTAGTAGGACGAGACTTCCAGCACATCTCCCAACTCCAGCAGGCGGCCGATGGCGTTGCGGAGGTTGGTCTGGCGGTCGCCGAGGTTAGAGCCGAGGGAGAGGTAAACGACCTTCTTCACCCTCGTATGGTAGCGCGGCCGATTGGAGGCTGGGCCGCGAAACCGGGGAAGAATACCCTACCCCTCCCCCGAGGCACCCAATAGAATCAGCAGCTTATGCGATACATTCGGTGCATGTTCGCAGAAACACACAGGTTATATGTATTTCATAGATGCAGTAGTACTTAGCGGTACCAAATGTGTCGCTCAGCGGACCTTGTCAAAGAGCATCGTTGCGGGCGCTCTGGGCGCGAGCGGAGCGAAAATACCTCACCCTTACACAGCGGTTGTACCGCAGCGGAGAGGAGAGGGCAAGGGAAATCGGCACGGCGGGAAACTTTGGTAACCAGTGGCTGGGGAGAAATGCAACGAATGAGCAGTTGCCTCGGGTACCCGTTGACCCTTCAACTCATGCTCGCCCGACCCTCCGGCTGCGCTCAGTCGAATAACCGGGCGACAAGGGACGGTTGGGGCTGGGTAGGGATCCCTCGACTTCGCTTCGCTCCGCTCGGGATGACAAGCTAGGGTTTTCATTTGCATCGGTGGGCCGCAGGCCCATGTACACTCAGGGCAGGCTCCGCAAAAGAAGCGGGTCGAAAACCATCGGCGAGCATTCGTCGAAGGACAGCCGATCGGACAGCATACCCAGCGATGAACCTGGATTATTCATGAGTCTTTGAAGGAAGATGCGAAAACGCCAATCACGGCGCGGCACGGAGCCGAATTGGGGCTGCCCTTGGAATCGACAGTCTGTGGACGGCTGCACATCGGGTGGAACGTCGCGGCTGCCAAAAGCGATGTCCCTCGGGGGCTGAAGCCCAGGTTTTATGCGCCTGGGACGGCACCCTTCGACTGCGCGCAGGGCAGGCTTCTGAAGCCGTGCCCTTTCAAGACCTCCGAAGTCAGGAATCATGCAGGTGAAGCGCCGCACGAACCAAAGCCGCAGGAAGGATACAGCAATTATGGAACTGCTCTAGAAGTCAGAAACGAATCGCAGGGGCTAAGGCCCGGCTTATTTTCAACGGCTTGCGGCACGACTGAAGTCGTGCCCTGATACGAACCAATCGCGGCAGAGAGCATTTGAGCAAGCTGCGAGTTCATGCCTCGATCCGCACATCGTCTCTCCGATTCGGGTTTGTCGAAGTCTTAATCCGCAATCGCGAGGTGCTCTTCGGGATATTGGGCCGCAATGGACTCGTCCAGCGTGACCTCTTCCCAGTACGAGTCGTCCCGCAAGATGCGCGACACGATCGCGGTGTGCATAGCGTGGCCGGCGCGGTCGGCTTTGACGTAGCCGAGGATGCGCTTGCCGAACAGCGCCAGGTCCCCGATGAGGTCGAGGATTTTGTGACGCACAAACTCGTCGGCATAGCGCAACGGTGGATTATCAATTCCCTCTGCCGTCAGTACGATACAACTCTCGCGCGTCGCTCCGCGAATCAGGCCCTGGTTCAGCATCGTTCGCTGCTGGTCCAGAAATCCAAAGGTGCGCGCGGGAGCAATCTGCTCGACGTAGTTGCCGTTGTTGAGCTCGACCTTGAGCGTTTCGCGACCGATGAGCGGGTGCGGGAAGTTGATGGCGTAGCTGACCGAATACCGGTTCGCCGGGTACACCGCGATGAACTTGTCGCCCTCGCGCACCTCATACGGGCGAAGGATCTTCAGGTACACGCGCTTGCGCCGCTGTTGGCGCAGCCCCACGCGGGTGATCATCTCGACGAAGGGCAACGCGCTACCGTCGAGGATGGGCAACTCGAGGTTGTCCAGTTCCACCACGGCGTTGTCCACGCCCATGCCGATAAACGCAGAGAGCAGGTGCTCGGTGGTGGAGATGAGCACGCCCTGCTTCATCAAGCTGGTGGCGTAGCTGACTTTCGCAACGTTCTTGCTGCTGGCTTCGACTTCGTAGCCATCGAGATCGACGCGCCGGAACACGATTCCCGATCCACCCGTGGCGGGCAGGATTCTCAGCTTGACAGGGGCTCCGCTGTGGAGACCGACGCCACAACATTCGACGGGGGTTCGAATTGTGCGTTCAAAGATCAAGTCGGGTGAATAAAGGGACGACAATCAATAGCTTACAAGCCTCGGGCGATTTGCGTATGTGGTATTTCTGCCACAACCGGTGGCGAAGTGGGCACCTACTTTCGTAATCTGGCGAAATTACGGCTTGCTAACCTATTGATTTTTCGTGCGTTGTGGCCGATGTTCTTCGCCGCTCACTGCGGCTTGGTCACGTTCGCCTTGGGCTGGTTGTACAGGAGCCCCTTCGGTTCAAACATCGCTGCGTCCAACCCAGCGTTGTAGCCGACGTTGTTGATGAAGCGCTGATTGCTCATCTCGCCGTTTTCCATGCGCACCGTGGAGTAGGGCGTAGCAATGCCCTGGACCACTTTGTAGTTGCTGAAGATCTCGTCCTCGGTGTCGAACTGCCGGTCGATGGGATCGCGGTAAGAATACGTCTTCTTCACGGGCAGGTGAGTGCGGGGATCGACCGCGATGGTGACGCTGTCATTGGCGGCGGTGAGAATGGTGACCTTGTCAGCCAGGTTCTGCTCAACGATGGCGGTGCCTTCGTACAGGATCATGGTGCCGGGAGCGGCGAGCCACTGACGAATCACCCAGTCCAGAGAATGCTCGCGGCGCCGCAGGTAATCGGTAAGTTGCTTGGGATCGAGCGCCGCCGTGCCCTTGTAGGTGGTCTCGTAGCCTTTGTCGCCTACGAACAGGTCGATGATGTCGCGCTGCTTGGTGAGTTCGTAGCGGTCCTTGTCGGGCCACTGCCAGAACCGCCAGAAGAGTACCCCCAGGCCGCTGGGGCGGCCGTGATAAAACGCGTACGTCCGGCCCTCCACCGACATCTCGCGCACGTTCAGGTAGGCGTCGCCGCCGAGGGCGCGAATCATGTCGTCGAGGACTTGCCTGGCCTTCCGGACGCTGGGGTCCTTGGCCGCCGTGGCGGCAAACTGCGATGTCGGCCAGTCCGCTGCCGTCTGCGTCGCTGTGCCCGGGGCAGTCGGCGTTGCGGACGGGTAGTTCTGCGCAGAGCCGGAACCCACCGACGCCAGCACCAACGTAGCGATGAAAGCAATTCGCATGACGCAATGAGATTGTAAACGGAGGCGGCTCAAGCTGATATGAATGTGCACTTGCTGGGGCTTCGTACGTATGGCGCCGGTTGTTGGCGATGGGGTGGAGAAAGTCGAAAGCCGCTGCGCCTCACAGCGACGACCCACCCTCGAAAATCTTTTCCATCTGGTACGGCGAGACGCGATACAGCCCATAACTGATGCCGGAATCCGAATACTCGCGGAAGAGCAGGTCGCCGCGGCCGTTGGCGTCGGCATCGATAGCATCAATCAGCTCCATACGGGGGAAGGCGTCGAGGTGGCGGCTGTCGGAGACCATGGAGAAGATCTTTTGTGCCTGATCGTTGATGTCAATCCGCGCGACGATGGTGACGTAGTAGGTGAAATCGCCGGTGGTCCGACTTTTCACGCCGGGGACGGGAAGCTTCGCCGACAGCACCACCGTGGGCGAGCTGCTGTATTCCAGATCATACGCACGCACGTCGTAATCGGTGATGGTAGCGTTCTTGGGGACTGGCGGGCCGTTGCGCTTGGCCGCGAAGGGTCGAATTTCGTTCAGAGCCAGCTTGAGCGTCTGCTGCTCAAAGCCCTGCCGCTCGCCGGAGGTCATGGTGTAGAGCAGGGAGCGGGTTTCGTACTGCCCGGCGTCGGAGATGGCCGGGTAGGCCCGGAGACCCTTCCCCGCTGCGGCGGACGTTGCTCCCGCCTTGCTCTCGGGAAAGTCCGTACTGGATTGCACCTGCGGCTTGGCGGGCTTCCCGCGGCTCAGCACCGGCCGGTTGGGATCGCTGTCATCCGCAGCCGCCGCCTGCGTCGCCGAAGCTGAGCTTGTACCGCCGCTGCTACTTGCTGAGACCGGCGCCGACGCTGCCGGGCGCTTGAAGACAGGCCGGTCGGGATCGTGATCATCCACCCGGGTCTGAGGTTTCGCGGTAGCGGTTGATGCGTCGGCAGACGAGTCGTCGCCCGGTCCCATCGTGGGCTTGGAGCTCGACTCACCCGGGGGACGCTTCATCACCGGGCGGTCGGAATCGCTGCTACTGCTGCTGGTGCCGGTTCCGGAAGAGGGCGCCGGTTGCCCGCTGCTTTTCGCGTCTCCCGCCGAACCGGGGGCCCGCTTCAGCACCGGACGGCCGCTATCGGTATCGCCGGTCATCACCACCTCATTGGGTGGGTTCTTGGCCCGCTGCGCCGCATCCTTCGCGGCCTTGAGCTTCAATTCCTTGTCCATTGCCAGTTGTGGCTGCCAAGTGCCGTCGGCCACCCAGTTGCCGTTCACCTGCTTCGGCATGGTCACCGTGAAGGTTCCGGTGGGCTCGCCGAAGCTCTGCGCCTCGTACACCGTCTGCGGCTCAACGGCCATGGGCTCGGGATTGGCGCCGTAGAGACTGGCATCGTAGTAATGGCCGTCCAACCACAGGGCCACTGGCACGAGCCGCATGCGGCCGTTGGGCAGGAACTCCACGATGGCGATCGCGCGTGGCCCGCGCTTCGCCTTCTTTCCGGTAACCGAGAGAGACTGGCTGCTGTCACCGCTCCGCCGCGAGGGTTCCTGCGCAGTGCCAAATGTGAACAAAAGGAAGATCGCGGCCACTGTGGCCATAGCCCGGCGCGCGAATTTGCGGTAAAAAGGCGTTATGGAAACCAACCAGAAAGCTCCCGAGTTCACACTGCCTGACGAAAGCGGAAACCCCGTTTCCCTGCAACAGTTCCGGGGGAAGACCGTTGTGCTCTTCTTCTATCCTAAAGCCGGCACGTCGGGTTGAACCATTGAGGCGCGCGGGTTCCGCGACGCATACAGCAAGCTGCAAAAGGCTGGCCTGGTCGTGCTCGGCATCTCGCCCGACACTCCCAAAGCCCAATCGAAGTTTAAAGAAAAAGAAACGCTCCCGTTCACCCTGCTGGCCGACGACAAAAAGGAAGTCGCCAAAAAGTTCGACGTGCTGAAAGAGAAAAACATGTACGGCAAGAAGGTCATCGGCATCGTGCGCAGCACGTTTCTGATCGGTCCCGACGGCAAAATCGTGCACGTCTTCTCGCCGGTAAAGGCCGAAGGGCACGCGGAGGAAGTGCTGGGGTGGGTCAAGGCGGCGAAGAAATAGACATTGCAGGTGACGAGCCGCTGTTCCCGTTTTGGAATTGGTAGTGATCTGCGCTGTTCACACTCGTGGTCACGGCCGATGATTTATTGAGATCACGTAACCTGGCGACTCTGGTGACTGCGCAGTTGCGATCTTCGGTTCCGTGAAGTTTGGAGAGCACCCGGTTGAGGGCAAACCTCTAGCCGTGCTGGTGCGCCGTCATGCGCTTTTCGCACTTACGCCGCTGGGCTGGCTGATCTTACCAACTGCCGTTTGTGTACGACTGGGCTCGTCCCTTCAACCTCAAGTGTATACACCGACGCACACTCTGGGCAGAGCCAATAGCAATGATCAGTCAGCCTTTGCACTCCCTCCATCCCCGGCGGCGGGAGGAGGAAGAGCCGGCCTTTGTTTAGCTCCCGAAATTCCCGGCTGCAACTGGGATTTGCACACGTCGCTACCATAACGAACTCCTTGAATGCGGGACGTCAGGCATGAGATGCGAGTCACTTCTCAAGGCGGCCGTGCTGGTGGTCGCTCTCGAGGTAGATCGCCGATGCCGAACGTGGCTCTCGGCGAAGCTTGCACTTTGGTGCTACTGGCTGGCCCACGTCTTCACTGCTTATCAGCTACTTAACTCCTTCTGGAGTGGGATTGCAATAGCATATTAGTGGTATTCAGACGGGACATCGGCGCTCTCCCGGGCTGAATCGACGCTAACTCCGCCGCAACAAATGAGATTTGCTCAACGAGACACGTCATGGTTGAATCCAACTGTGGGTCCCGGAGTCGACAGGCAGATCAATGCAGGTAGGCGGGAAGCCACAGACTCTGTTCGAGAGGTGTATGCCATTGAAACACGCCAAATGGCCGAAACCACCTCGTGCTGGCTGAACGCTCCTTTGGAGTTGGTTACGGAATGGCCTGGATTCAACCATTGACCAGACCGTTCATAATCTCCGTACGTAGCCAGGCCTAACATTATCTTCGCAATAAACCAAGTGGGTATTCATGATGCCAACCAAGACGTTTTTCCGCTTGGCCGCGGTGGCGCTCATCGGAGGCGGTGTGCTGACGCTGCTTATCAATGTGGTCCTTACCCCGGCGCTACCACAAAATGTTTCCTTCGCCACAACCGCCGCTTCGATCATCTTCTTATGGAGGCAGAGTGCGTCAGCTTTGGCCGCAGTCCTGTTATTGATTGGCTGCGTCGGGCTTTACCTGCGGCAAGCGGAACGCGCGGCGCACTTCGGAGTGTTTGCCTTCACGCTCGTTCTGGTGGGCACGGCACTGGCTCTCGGGGTCGAATGGAAGGAGGTCTTTGACGTACACGACTTCGCACGCCGCGCGCCCGACGCGCTGAACGCGCTCGATGCGAAGAAAGGGCTCACGCTCTCCAATGTAGGGGCCATTATCGCCATATCCACGTTCATGTTGGGTTGGATTCTGCTAGCGATTACAACGTTGCGCACTCACGCCGCCAATCGCATTGCTGCATGGATGGTGATTGGAGGTTTCCTGGCCACGCCCTTGTTGCGTCCCGTTCTGCCAGGTCTCTGGGGAGCAGCCGTCGGCAACGCGATTCTTGGCTCAGGACTAGCATGGCTCGGCTATGACATTTTCCCGAGCGAAATCGACGAGCGCAAACTTCATGCCTCACCCAACACAGGATGAGGATTCAATCGGCAGATTGAGGCCGTGGAATCCACGTCAACTCGCGATGTTCCGTTTATTGGGCGCAGGGAAATTACATTTCTATCTCCGTGTCTAGGGACGGGGCGTGCAGGCGGTTGCCATCAGTGTGAGCCCGATGATTGTTGTGACATCGCCATATCACAAGTAGTCCCAGGGACAGCTCCAAGCCGTTGTCGAGCTGCCCCATCCTTTTGTTGGAGCGTGTTTCAAAAATCGCCTGACGACGAACCGCTTGTTCCCTCAGGGGCTAGAGCCCAGGTTAGAAGCGACCCGGAACGGCACGGCTGAAGCCGTGCCCTTTCAAACCGCATTCAATTGCATTTATAAGACCAGTTCCAGTGCCGGTGTGTTGTGTCCTGATACCTTCTAGGGCCGGCTGTCCGCGTCTGTTCCCTTGTGTATCGGCTGCGCCACGGTCGGCGTCTTCGCTTCTTCTTGGGTGTAGACTTTTACATCCGTCTTGAGTTGTGTTCTGAATCTGGAGAACGCTCTCCGGATGGTTTCGGGCTTGGTGTTTTCCATCTGCAGGCAGCGCATCGCCACTCGGTATCTTGTCAGGGCCGAGTGCGAAAGGAAGATGCCATGTCCATTCTGGAAAAAGGCGGCGCGAAGCTTGTCTTCCAGCTCCTCTCGCTGCTCCGGTGGTAGCTTCAATTTCAAAGTCGGGGAGGTCACATCCAGAATCTCCCAAAACCTTTGGTACGCCGGCAGCCTGGCGGCAGCGATCTGAAGATCTTTCTGAGCCTCCAAGTCGCGTAATCCTCTCGCAAGGTCTCGCTGTTCCTCCCGCATTTGTAAGTTCAGGGAAAAGTCTTGATCTTGTTTTTTCAAAGCCAGGGCCAGAGCGGCCTTGAAATCCTCGATCTTTCCTTCGTGTCTCTCCCGGAGATCCGCCAGCTCTTTCTGCAGCTTCTCCACATGGTCACTGTTAAACCTCGCCAGCTCTGTCTGCAGCTCTTTCTGGCGGTCACTGTTATATTTCGCCAGACGTTTGTTGGACCAATAGACAACAACCGCCAGCAGCCCAGCAAGGATACCCTTGTCGACGATGATGTTCCAGAGCTATGGGTCAAGCGCCATGGCCATGCAGCGAAATCTAGGCCCGTCGCTGCACCATGTCAAGATGCCGTAAGATCGGCATCTACACCTTCTGTACGCGCTGCACGTCGCGTACGCCGGGGATCTTGCGCACGCCGGTGATGATGCGTTCCAGGTGCTTGACGTCGGCGATGTCCACGATGATATCGACGGCAGCGTGGGTTTCGGCGGTCTTGGCTTCGATGTTGCGGATGTTGGTGTTGGCGTCGCTGATGACGGCCGTGATCTGCTTCAGCATGCCGGGGCGGTTGTCGCACAGCACCACCAGCTTGATGGGGAACCCGGTCTGCCATTCCGGCGCAGTGCCGATGCTGCCGTCCTTGCCCCACTCCACCGCGATGCGGCGCTCGGGCTCGTACATTAGGTTCTCGACGTTGGTGCAGGTCTTCGAATGGACGGCCACGCCTTTGCCGCGGGTGACGTAACCGACAATCTCTTCGCCGCGAATCGGGTTACAACATCGCGCGCGATAGACCAGCAGGTCGTCGTGCCCCTTGACTTTGATGGCCGAGGTGTCGCCGCCGAACACGCGCCGCACCACACTGGTGAATCCCGATGGAGCGTCCTCGGGTTCCGCGCCCGAGGTAGCGCTGGCCGCGCTCGTCGGCGCCAGCCGCGCCAAGATGGAGCGCGCGGAAAACTTGCCGTAGCCGATTCCCGCCAGCAGGTCGTCGGGACGCCCGAGCCCGTTTTCGGTCGCTACCTTCTGCAACTCGGCCTCGCTGATCTCCTTGAGCGCGATGCGATATTTGCGGGCTTCCTTCTCGATGAGCTTGCGGCCGATCTCGATGGCGCGCTCGCGCTGGTGGATCTTTAGCCAGTGCTTGATCTTCTGCTTGGCGCGAGAAGACTTGACGAAACCCAGCCAGTCGCGGCTGGGCTGGTGTCCGGGCTGGGTCAGGATTTCCACGATATCGCCTGAGTGCAACTTGTACTTCAGTTGCACAATCCGTCCATTCACCTTGGCGCCGACGCAGGTATCTCCCACCTGCGAGTGAATCGTGTAAGCAAAGTCCACCGGGGTCGCCTCCCGCGGCAGGATAACGATCTTGCCTTTCGGGCTGAAGGTGTAAACCTCTTCGGGATACAAGTCGATCTTCAGCGTGGACAGAAATTCGTTGGGGTCGGGGACTTCGCGCTGCCACTCCACCACCTGCCGCAGCCACGCCAGGCGCTTCTCATCGACGGCGGAGATCGGCCCGTCCTTGTATTTCCAGTGCGCCGCGATGCCCTCTTCCGCCATCTTGTGCATGTCTTCGGTGCGGATCTGCACTTCGAAAGCGTGGCCGTTTTCAGCGATGACCGTGGTGTGCAGTGACTGGTAGAGGTTCGGCCGCGGCATGGCGATCATGTCCTTGATACGCCCGGGCACCGGCCGCCACTGGCCGTGGATCAGTCCCAGCACCGCGTAGCAATCGTTCACCGACTGGGTGATGATGCGCAGCGCCATCATGTCGTAAATCTGGTCCACCGAGATATTTTGCTTCTGCAGCTTCTGCCAGATGCTGTAAATCCGCTTGATGCGGGCCTCAACCTTGGCCTCGATGTTGTTTTCGCGCAGCTTCTGCTCGATGACGCCCTGAACTTGAGCCAGAAATGCCTCGCCCTCTTTGCGCTTCGATTCGATGGCCTCTTTCACCTGGTGGTAGGCGATGGGATCCATGAACTGGAAGGCAAGGTCTTCCAGTTCTCCGCGGATTTTGCCCATGCCGAGGCGGTGGGCGATGGGGGCGTAGATTTCCTGCGTCTCGCGCGCGATCGTCACCTGCCGCTCGGGCGGAAGGTGCTCCAGCGTGCGCATGTTGTGCAGGCGGTCGGCCAGCTTGATCATGACCACGCGGATGTCGTCTACCATGGCCAGCACCATCTTGCGAACGCTCTCCGCCTGGGCCTCTTCGCGCGAGGCGAACTCGATTTTGCTGATCTTGGTCACGCCCTCCACGATGTGGGCCACCTGCTCGCCGAATTCGGTGCGGATGTCGTCCACGGTGACCGGGGTGTCTTCGATGGAGTCGTGCAACAGGCCGGCGGCGATCGCGGTGGTGTCGAGCTGCATGTCGGCCAGGACCGAGGCCACTTCCAGAGGATGTACCAGGTAGGGTTCGCCGGAAGCGCGGGTCTGGCCCTGATGATGCCGCAGTGAGAAGTCGTAGGCTTTTTTGACCAGCGTAAGATCGTCGTTGGGGCGGTAACTGCGGATCTTGCGCAACAGGTCGCGGAACTTGGTAACGGTGAGTACGTTGGTTCGGATCTGCTGGCCGAAAGTCGCCATGACCGATTATACGAAAAAGTCTGCAAGACGCTTTTGCGCAAGACCGAGGACGTCTTATGCCAACCAGCCTCGCAGGGGAAAGAAAGTATGCGCGTTCTGATCAGCGGCGCTTCTGGCTTGATCGGCAAGGCACTTCGTCCCGCACTCAATGCTGCAGGTGATGCGACGGCAGCGCTGGTTCGGCGCGCACCGGCTGACAACGAGGTGGAATGGGACCCCGCGGCCCCGCTCGATCCGCAAAAGCTAAATGGCTTCGACGCCATCGTTCACCTTGCGGGCAAGAACATCTCGGGACACTGGTCGGAGAAATTCAAGCGCGAAGTGCGGGAGAGCCGCGTCTTGGGAACGCGCACGCTCGCCGCGGCGGCGGCGGATTCGTTTCGCATGAGCGGCATGCCTCGGGTATTCGTTGCGGCTTCCGCGATCGGTTACTACGGCAACCGCGGCGACGAAGAACTCACCGAACAGAGCAAGCCGGGCTCCGGCTTCCTGCCTGAGGTTTGCCAGCAGTGGGAGCAGGCCACAACTTCCGCTTCTGAGGCGGGAGTTCGCGTGGTAAACGTGCGCATCGGAGTAGTGCTGGCCAAGCACGGCGGCGCGCTGCAGGCGATGCTTCCGCCCTTTCGTCTTGGCCTGGGAGGACCGGTGGGCGATGGGCGGCAGTACTGGAGCTGGATCGCGCTCGACGACGTTGTCGGAGCGTTTCTCTTCGCCCTGACCAACGACAGCCTGCGCGGCCCCGTGAACGCTGTCGCTCCTCAACCTGTGCGGAATGCCGAATTCGCACGTGCGCTCGCCAAGGCCCTCAATCGGCCAGCATTCTTTCCTCTGCCTGCGTTTGTAGTGCGTACTTTATTCGGCGAAATGGGCGAGACCCTGCTGCTGGCCTCGGCACAGGTGACGCCCGCCAAACTCGAGGCCGCAGGCTACGCCTTCCGTTACCCTGGGTTGGATGACGCCCTCCACACCTTGCTGGGGCGGTAGGAATTTTCCGAATTCAGTGCTGAGCAAGGCATCGTAAAATCCGAAACTGCCTGCTGAGGCGTATTACCAGCAACGCGAAACACAACCCTGCCACGCCCGCTCAGACTTCCCATCACACGGCGTGGCAGGGTACTGATGCCGCCGCTGCGGAGGTCATCATGGCACAACGCACCGTTTTCTTGACTGGCAGTACCGGATTCCTGGGGCGCAGCCTTGCCACCGAGCTGCTGCGCCGCGGCCACCAGGTTCGCGCGCTAGTTCGTCGCGGCTCGGAGTCGCGCGTGGTTCCAGGATGCGAGTGCGCCGTAGGCGACGCATTGCGCGCAGAATCATATGCCGCCCAGATCGCTCCTGCCGACACGCTGGTTCACCTCATCGGTGTCGCCCATCCCAGCCCCAGTAAGGCGGATGAGTTTCGCACCATCGACCTGGGTTCGTGCCGCGAGGCAGTGCAAGCCGCGAAGCAAGCGGGGATCAGGCACTTTGTCTATCTCAGCGTCGCCCGTCCCGCGCCGATGATGAAGGCATACCAGGCCGTTCGCGCCGAAGGCGAGCAGTTGGTGATCGGGTCGGGAATTCCCGCAACTTTTGTGCGGCCATGGTACGTGCTTGGTCCGGGGAGAAGCTGGCCCGTGGTGCTGACGCCGTTTTATGCGTTGGCGCGCGCGCTTCCTGCGACGCGCGAAGGCGCAAATCGGCTCGCATTGGTCACGCTGGAGCAAATGACGCAAACCCTGGCCTGGGCTGTAGAAAATCCCTCGGAGACGCTGCAGGTCTTCGAGCCGCCGCAGATCAAGTCGGGAGGAAAGCCGGCGCAGCGACGAAGGCCCGCGGCGGCATCCGCATAGCGGATTACGGTTTGGCCGCGCGAACAATTACCGGTGTGCCGTCGGGAAGCTTCGGACCTACAAACTCGACGACTCCATTGCGCACGATTCCGCTCAGTTCCTGCACCGCGGCGACCGGTACGGACGCGGGCGTCTGTTCGACGGTCTGCGTCTCTTCCTTCACGCCGTGGTCCATGGCGCGATTAGCGAGCCAGTCGGCTTTACGGTTTTTCTCGCGCGGTATGTGATTGATCTCGAAGGCGTCCATGTCTTCAATCATGTGGATCGCCCTGGAGTGCATATTCTTGAGCACGGGGTTGTTGACCTTGTACTGGCTGTTGATCTGGCGCACCATCAGTTCGGAATCGCTAAACACCTTCAGCGCTTTGAAACCATGGCGAGTGGCATAACTGACCGCGGCCAGCAAGGCTGCGTATTCGGCGTAATTGTTGGTTTGGTGGCCCAGATAAGCGGCTAATTCAGCCACCGGCCGGCCCATCTCGTCTTCGATGACAGCGCCGTAACCTGCAGGACCGGGATTGCCCCGCGCTCCGCCATCGATGTGCGCCACGAGATAACCAAACGGCGTGCTCAAGTTGGGCCCGCCGAAAAATTCCTTGCTGCGAAATTCTGATTTTACGGGAAACGGTCGAATTGCCATGGCCAATAGTGTATTCCACTTGTTTGATGTCGCCGAGATGTCCCGCGTTGCAGCTGAAGGAATGCTACTACCGCCCGAGCTGCAGACGTGCCGCCAAACGGTCAGGTAACTGCGCCGAGAGTATCCGCTGCTGCGTCTTCTGGATGTCGTAGGGCACGCGGTAAAACGTGACGCTCGCCAGCGGTCCGCCGGACTTCTCGAAGACGGCGAAGGCGGCGCGCCAGTCACTGTCGCGCGGCTGTCCCACCGATCCGGGATTGATGAGATAGCGTACGCCGGGCGTGAGCCACATGGTGTACTGCACCGGCCCGGCCAGGCTGGCGTATTCGGGACGGAAGGGACGCGACTCCCCCTCCTCGTCAAGGAAGCCGCCCTGGATGTGAGTGTGGCCGAAGAAGATCAGGGGCGCGTGTCCCGGCAATTCCAGGTTGTCGTCCGCCGCCGCGGTATTCAGCAGGTACTCGTCTTCATCCAGCGGAGCGCCATGCACGAACTCCATGCCGGACAGATCGTTGCGACGGAGCGGCCCTTGCGGCAGGGCTCGCAGCCACTCCAGGTACTCCGGCTTCAGCGTGCTCCGGGTCCAGTAGGCCGAGATCGCCGCTACCGGATTGAATTCCTTCAAATCGCTCAGACCGGCGCAGGCGCGATCGTGATTGCCGCGCACGATGGGCGCGTTCATGGCGATCACGCGCTCGCAGACTTCATTGGGACTGGCGTTGTAGCCCACTACGTCGCCCAGGTTCACCACACGGTCGTATGCCGGCGCTGCCTGCATGCAGGCCTCAAACGCTTCCAGGTTGGCGTGAATGTCGCTCAGTACAAGAAGACGCATGTTTACCGTTGTTCCGCCGCCAGTACCGGGCAGCGCGCAAAATGTCCGGGCGCAACCTCGACCAGCGATGGTAACGCTTGCGCGCAGGAAGGTAAACGCCATTCGCAGCGCGGTTCAAAGGCGCATCCCGGAGGCGGTGCGGAAATCGCGGGGACCGTGCCCTCGATGGTCCGCAAGGGCTGATCGCGCTTGCTGCGCAGGGTTGGCACGGACTGCAACAATCCACGCGTGTACGGATGTACCGCCTCCCGGAACACCTGGACTGCCGACCCGGTTTCCACCAAGCTGCCGGCGTACATGACCGCGATGCGGTGCGAGACCTGCGACACCACCGCCAGATCGTGCGACACAAACAGCATGGCGAGGGAAAACCTCTGGCGCAAATCGTTCAGCAGATCGAGCACCTGCGCCTGAATGGTGACGTCCAGCGCGGTCGTAGGCTCATCGGCAATGAGCAGTTGCGGCCGGTTCACGATGGCCATGGCGATCATCACCCGCTGGCGCTGGCCTCCGGAAAGTTGGTGGGGATAATCGCGGGCGCGGCGTTCCGGCTCGCCAATCGCCACCGTACGCATGGCTTCGACGGCGAGTCGCCACGCTTCTGCTTTTCCGGCGCGCGGTCTGGGGCCATTGTCAGGGCCTGTCATGCGCGCGGATCGAGTCGCGGCCTCCGGATGCGCAAGCACCGCCTCCGCCACCTGGTCGCCGACGCGCATCACCGGATTGAGTGCGGTCATCGGCTCCTGAAAAATGATGCCGATGCCGGCCCCGCGGATCGCGCGCAGGCGCTCCTCGGGCAGCAAGAGCAGTTCCTCACCGCCAAATACGACGCGACCGCTCACTCGCGCCTGCGGAGGCAGCAGGCGCAGGATCGCCAGCGACGAAACCGACTTGCCCGAGCCGGACTCGCCCACGAGACCAAGAACTTCGCTGGGCGCGATGGCAAAGCTCACATCCCGCACCGCCCGCACGCTGCCCTGCGCGGTGGCGAAATCCACAGTGAGGTTCTGCACTTCCAGCAGCCCGGACACAGCGTAATCGTAGCAGGACGAGCGTTGTGACCACACCGCGCATCACCCTCCGTCGAGCTGCACCCGCGCGAGCACGCTGATTGCATTTGCTTCCCCGCTCGGTCAAACTAGCTAGCACGCATGCAAACGCCTGCCGCCTCCTCAACCCATGCCCGCGAAGGTTCGCCCTCGCTTTGGCGCAGCGACAACGCCCTGCTGGTTTACATTGCCCTCGTGACCGTCGTCGTTCACCTCATCCTTGGCTATCGCTACGGGTGGCATCGCGACGAGTTAGCCACGCTCGAAGATGCGCGACACTTGGCCTGGGGCTATCCTGCATACCCGCCGGTGACGCCTTTCTTCGGGCGCATCTCGCTCGAGTTGTTCGGCTTGTCAGTCCGCGGCTTCCGTTTCTTTGCGGGTGTAGCGCAAGCCATCACGGTTGTGCTCGCAGGTCTCATGGCCCGCGAGATGGGGGCGCGTCGCGGAGCGCAGCTCGTCGCCGCGGTCGCGGCGGTTCCATTCGTACTCGGCGGCGGATACGAGATGCAATACGTGGCCTTCGATGCCCTCGCTTGGGTGCTGACAGCGTACTTCGTGATCAAGCTGCTCCGCACCGAGGACCCGCGCTGGTGGCTTGGCATCGGCGTCGGCATCGGCTTCGGCATGTTGTGCAAGTACACCATGGGATTCTTTGCCCTCTCCATCGTTGCGGGCGTGCTGCTCACCGATGCGCGCCGCTACCTGAAGAGCAAATGGCTGTGGATGGGCGTCGCGCTCTCTATTGTGATCTGGCTGCCCAACGTACTGTGGCAGTGGCAGCACAGCTTCGTCTCGCTCGATTTTCTCAGCCACATTCACGCCCGCGATATGCGCGAGGGTCGCACGGCAAACTTCCTGCCCCAGCAGTTGATGATGACGGGCCTGCGCTTTCCGCTGGCTCTCGCCGGCCTATGGTTTGGCTTCTTTGCACCCAATGGCAAGCGCTTCCGCATGATCGGCTGGATGTTCGTGGTCACATTGCTGCTGTTCACTGTCGCCAAGGGCCGCTGGTATTACATGGGGCCCGCCTATCCCATGCTGTACGCCGCTGGATCCGTGTGGGGCGAGCAATGGCTGACCACCGCGCAGCGTGGCCGGGCTATGACAGTTCGCTGGGCGGTGTGGGCGGCGCTGGCGTTCGAGTTCGTATTCACGACCGCCTTCTGGCTGCCCGCTGCGCCCCTCAACTCTCGCTGGTGGGCCATCACGAACCAGGTCCAAGGCGACTTCCGCGAGCAAATCGGCTGGCGCGAACTGGTGCAGGAAGTAGCGAAGATCCGCGACTCCCTCACGCCCGAGGAGCGCGCGCACCTTGGCATCATCGGCGCGAATTACGGAGAAGCGGGCGCGCTCAATGTCTACGGCCCGGAATATGGCCTCCCGCGCGCCATCAGCGGAATCAATTCCTTCTGGTACCGCGGCTACGGCGACCCGCCCCCGCAAACGCTGATCGTGGTGGGCCTGAGCCGCCACTTCGTGGACGAGCACTTTGAATCGTGCCGCCTCGCCGGACACACCTGGAACCAGTACGGCATCAAGAACGAGGAGACCGAAGACCACCCCGACATCTGGGTTTGCGGTCCTCCCACAGCGGGCTGGCCGGCGTTCTGGAAAGATTTCCGCTACTACGGGTGAGGTCGGCCGCGCATGACTACGATTGCCGGTCTTGCCTGGGTGTCGCTTGCTTGCGATTAGAGGGTTTTGCCTGAGCTGACCGCCTCGAATACAGTTGGTTGGCGTGACATCTGGCGCCCTGTTCCGCACGGACATAGGGCGCTGATTTCGCCACAACTGGCCGCACTTGCGGTCCCCGCAACACCGTATAGTTAGGCAACTGAACCATAGGGTACTCAGGAGTCCCATGATCCGTCGCCGCGACTTCCTTCGCAACTCCACACTAGGCATAGCAGGATTGGCGTTCGCGCGTTATTCCGACGTATCCACGCTGGCGCAGTCGCGCACCATCGACGCCCACATCGAAGTACTCCTCAACGAGCCACTCGGCACCATCTCTCCCAATCTCTACGGCCACTTCACCGAGAACCTTGGCGGCGTCATCTACGACGGCATCTGGGTCGGCGAGACCTCAAAGATCGCCAACGTCAACGGCATTCGCAAAGCCGTTATCGACCACATGCGCGCCATCAAGGCGCCCGTAGTGCGCTTTCCCGGCGGATGCTTTGCCGACAGCTACGACTGGCGCGACGGCATCGGGCCGCGCGACAAGCGTCCGCGGCGCACCAACTTCTGGGCCAACTACGATCCCAAGCAGCCTGCCGGCCAAAAGTACGATCCCAACCAGTTCGGCACCAACGAGTTCGTACACTTCTGCAAGCTCGTCGGCGCCGAGCCCTACCTCGCCGCCAACGTGCGTAGCCTGCCCGCGCAGCAGTTCGTGCAATGGGTGGAGTACTGTAACTCGCCCGCGGGAAGCACTACGCTCGCCGACACCCGCGCTTCCGCGGGATTCAGCGAACCGTTCAACGTGAAGTACTGGGGTGTCGGCAATGAATCCTGGGGATGCGGCGGCAACTTCGAGCCCTCGCAGTACGCCATGGAATTTCGCCGCTACGTCACCTGGGTCCCCGGCTTCGGTCGCGAACTCCGCTTCGTTGCCTCTGGCCCTGACGGCGACAACTACAACTGGACCACTGGATTCTTCGAGGCAATGGCTAAAAAAGACCCGCACTTCGACACGCCTTGGGGTTGGGCCCTGCACATGTATGCCTGGAACCTCAGCCGCGGCCGCACCTCCGATTGGGACAAGGGCAAGGGAGACGCCGTCAACTTCGACGCGACGGACTGGTACGAACTGTTGCGCGAAGGTCAGAAGATCGAGACCCTGATCGAGCGCCACTGGCAGATCATGGGCCAGACGGATCGCGAGCACCGCGTCAAGCTGGTTGTCGACGAGTGGGGCCCGTGGTACCGGCCCGGCAGCGAAGCTACGCCTGGCGACATCCTGGAGCAGATGCCTACGCTGCGCGACGCTGTGTTCAGCGGGATGACGCTCGACATCTTCAATCGCCATCCCGAGAAAGTCGCCATGGCGAATTGCGCCCAGCTCATCAACTGCCTCAACAGCCTCTACCTCGCGCACGAAGACCAGTTCGTGGTGACACCCGTTGGCCGCGTCTTTGAACTTTACGCCGCGCACCAGGGTGGCCAGTCGGTGCGCGCCGTCTTCGATGCGCCGGAAGTAAAGTACGATCGCGACGGAACCCCGGCCACGTTCTGGGGCCTCCAGGGCTCGGCGTCGCTCCACAACAAGACACTCGTGCTTACGGTCGCAAACCCGCACGTCACCCAGGCGCACGAAACCGAGATCATGGTGCGCGGCGCGAAACCCGGATCAGCCACGATGACCGTCCTCACCGCTCCCGACATCCACGCGCACAACACATTTGCGCAGCCCAACGTCGTCTTGCCGCGCCCGGGCGAAGTAAAAGCGACAGCGTCGAGCGTGGTGGTGACGATTCCGGCGGCGGCAGTGGTGAGCCTGCAGATTGAGCTTGGGTGAAGCCTCGCCCTGTTTCGATTTGGGAACCGCTGACGACCAGGCCCCCTTATCTACAAATTCTTTGTTTTGATGGGGATAGATGGCAATAATATACATAAAACACCACAAGGTCTTTCTTTCCACCAAACTTTAGTGTTGTGCCTGTCTATCTAAGTGCCTTATTTTCTTTAGTTTCAATTACATCACTTTAATGCTAAGTAATTTGATTTTCGTGGGAATTTGCTATGTTGTGTAGGTATGGATGCGACAGCGCAGTGAAGGCGACTCAAAGTTCTGGGAGATCAGTCACGCCGAGCATTGCTGCAGTTGCTCGATAATCTGCCTCGACGTACCCCTCAGCGGCTTCGCGAAATTAAGGAGAAATTGCGGCATCAAAAGCAAGCAAGTCTCCCTTATCCAAAAGGTCGCGGCTCCTCAAAAGCTCGACAAGGCCGAGGTAAAGCATCGTCTGCCGCTTAAACATTTCGATGATGAGTTGATGTTCTTTACGGTTCATTTCAGTCAACCTCCCCCTAATCAAGTTTGCAAGTGTGGATTTTGCCATGAGTGTGAGTGCGGTACGATCAGCGGTCAATCCGGCCAGTCTAAGCTTGGATTCTGGCGCGAGGGGTGTAGTGTATCTAGCTTACGTGGATGATGCCGGCTCATCTGGCCACAATCTGGCCGACAAAGATGCGCCGCCTACCCCACCAACTGCTCTTCCCACCGGTGGAATTGACTTTCCTCTTTGGCTACTGACCGTTCTTTGGCAGATATTCGGATAGCGCCTTATTCCCCATTTTCGATTTGACGTCGATTTTTCTCGTTATGGATGCCCTAAAGCGGCCTAGAATGGTTGCGATATCGCGATAGTTCTAATATCGGTAACGATTATGTCCATACAAGAGCCGCTCTTCAGCGAGCGAGGTGTATATGCGAACTGCGACGCTCATTGCACTTTCCGTGGTTCTTGCTGCGTCGGCCTCCGCGAGAATCATTTTCAACACAGGCGTAGACAATAGCGGAATTCCGCTTCCCTCTGGTGCAGTTGACCCTCATTACACGATCGTATCGAGTCCCGATGGTTTTGGCCCGGCGGCCTTCGTGGTAATCGATGGGCAGTTTCCGTTCGTCCCATTCTTTCCAGGTGATCCCGTATGGTTGCCAAACACTGCAACTTCGAAATGGATTGGACCGATTGCCAATGGACTGGATGCGGTTGGTGGGCCTCCGGGGAACTATACTTTCGAGACCACGTTTGATTTAACCTCCAACAATGTCGGCACATTTGTACTCACCGGCCGGCTAGCGTCTGACAATGAATCGGAGATCTTTCTGAACGGAGTTGATACCGGCATAGGCATTTCCGGTGGCCCAGCGTGCTGCTTCGAGAACTTCACCTCCTTTCAGATTGGGAGCGGCTTTGTCACCGGAACGAATAGGCTGGACTTTGTCGTCACCAATGACGACTGCGGTCCGCAGTGCGTCAATCCCACGGGCCTGCGCGTGGAGGTCGGTGCGGTTCCTGAGCCTACGACAATCCTTTATGTGATGGGCGGGTTGCTGGGCGTGAGTCTGCGCTCGATTCCTGGAATTGTAACGCTCCTGCGTCGACGGGCAATGCAGGAGTAGCGAACCCTACTGCACCACGAGCTCTTCGCCTGCCAACTGCTCCAACAGCGCTTTCAGGCGCGTGAGGATTACCTCGGGCTGCTTTTCCTTCAGCGTGAACTTCAGCACGCCGGCGGGGGTGAACTGGCTGCCGGGTTCGGCGTGGACGAAGCGCGACAGGCGTTCGGGATCAACCGTCGCTTTCTCAGTGAAGCGGATGCTGACGGCGTCCTTGCGGCGCTCGATTTGCGCTACGCCCACGCGCTGCGCGAGGAGCTTCAGTTCGGCGTACTCCAGCAGGTTGCGCACCGGCGGCGGAGGCTGGCCGTAGCGGTCGCCCAGCTCGGCGGCCACGTCGTTGAGCTGGGCTTCGGTTTCGACTCCGGCGACGCGCTTGTACATGCGCAGGCGTTGGTTCTCCTCGGCAATGTATTCGGCGGGAATGCGGATGTTGAGCCCGAGGTTGAGTTGCGTTTCCGGCGTTTCGGGTTCGAGTTCGCCCTTCAGTTCGCGCACCGTGCGCTCGAGCATGGTGGTGTAGAGTTCGAAGCCGACGGCCTCGATGTGTCCGCTCTGCTCGCCGCCGAGGAGATTGCCCGCGCCGCGCAGTTCGAGATCGAGCGCGGCAATCTTGAAGCCCGCGCCCAGGTCGCTGAACTCTCTGAGTGCGGCCAGACGGCGACGCGCCAGATCGGTGAGGTCGCGGTCAGGAGGAATCATCAAGTACGCATAGGCACGGCGGTCAGAGCGGCCGACGCGTCCGCGCAACTGATAAAGCTCCGACAAGCCATGGCGGTCGGCGCGATTGATGATGATGGTATTGCATAGCGGAATATCGAGCCCGTTCTCGATGATGGTGGTGGCGACGAGGATGTCGGCCTCGTGGCGCATGAAGGCCAGCATCACGCGCTCCAGCTCGGTCTCAGGCATCTGCCCGTGGCCGACGAGGATGCGCGCCCTGGGCACCATCTCGCGGATTTTCTCGGAGATGTCGTAAATGCTCTCCACGCGGTTGTGCACGAAGTAAACCTGCCCGCCGCGCTCCAGCTCTTTTTCGATGGCCGAGCGGATGAGCTTGTGGTCCCAGGCGGCGACGACGGTTTGAATCGCCATGCGGTCTTTGGGCGGCGTTTCGATGACGCTCATGTCGCGCAGGCCGAGCAGCGACATGTGCAAGGTGCGCGGAATCGGTGTGGCCGACATCGTGAGTACGTCCACTTCTTTGCGCAGTTGCTTGAGGCGCTCCTTGTGGCGCACGCCGAAACGCTGCTCTTCGTCCACGACCACCAGGCCGAGGTTGTGGAACTTGACGTCCTTCGACAGCAGACGGTGGGTGCCAATGGCGATGTCGAGCTCACCGGCCTCGAGTTTCGCCAGCGATTCCTTAAGCTGCCTGGGTGTGCGGAAGCGGCTGAGCATCTCGATCTTGAGCGGGAACGCTGCCAGCCGCTGTTTGAAGGTGTTGTAGTGCTGGAAGGTGAGCACGGTGGTGGGCGCGAGCACCGCGACCTGGCGGCCATCCTGCACCGCCTTGAACGCGGCGCGCATGGCGACTTCAGTCTTGCCGTAGCCCACGTCGCCGCACAGCAGACGGTCCATGGGCGTCGAAGCTTCCATGTCGTGCTTGACATCGACGATGGCGTTCATCTGGTCTTCGGTCTCGCTGAACTCGAAGGCGTCTTCGAACTCGTGCTGCCATTCGCTGTCGGCGGCGAAGGCGTGCCCTTCGGCATTCTTGCGGGCGGCGTAGAGTTTGAGGAGTTCATCGGCCATGTCTTGCATGGCCTTCTTCACCCGCGCCTTAGTCTTCTGCCATTGCGCGGTGCCCAGGCGGTTCAGCACCGGCTTCGCGCCCTCCGAGGACCGGTACTTCTGCACCAGATCGAGGCGCGTGAGCGGGACGTACAGCTTCGCGCCCTCCGCGTACTCCAGCACCATGAACTCGGCGGGCGCCCCATCCTCCTGCGGGACTTCTTTCAGCCCCTGGTATTGCCCGATGCCGTGCTCGACGTGCACCACGTAGTCGCCGACAGCAAGGTCGCGGAAGTCGGAGAGAAACGCCGAGACTTTGGACTTCTGCCGCTGGGGACGCCCGAGGGAAACTTCGGGCTCATCGAAGAGATCGTGTGAGCCGAAGAGGATGAGGTTGGCTTCGGGCAGCGCGACGCCTTCGGGCACGTATGCCTTCACGATGATGGTGGCGGCAACGTCGTCAGCGAAGTAGGTGGACTCGTCGACGAACACCTCCATGCCGGGCTTGGGGGTGCGGCTGCCGATGCGAAACGACAGGTTGTACTCGTTGAAGACGTCGGCCAGGCGCTCCACTTCGCCGGTGCTGGAGACGGCGAACATCACGCGCTTGCCTTCGCTGGTGAGCTTGCCGACCTCCTCCGTCATCACCGCCACTGAGCCATGAAAGCGCATGGTGGGCTGCGTCTGCAGGATGATGTGCTCGCCGTCCGCCGAGTCTTCAATGCCGAGTTGCTCGATGGCGAGAAGCGGACAGCGCCGCAGCTCGTTGTCCCACTGTGTGGGACTTAGGTACAAGTCCTCGGGCCGCACCAGATTGCCGATGAGGCTGCGCTCGTGCACATCGGTGAGCTTCGTCCACCAGGCGTCGTGGGCGCCGCCGAGCATGTCAGGTTCGTCGAGCACGACGGTTGCAGCGGGGAGCAGTTCGAAGAGAGTGTGTTTCGGGGCCGCAACCGGGGCGTAGAGCTCCCAGCCGGGAAAGACGCTGACACCGGAGTAGCGGACGGCTTCCTCGACCGCCCCATCGGCGCCCGCGAGACGGTTGCCGCTGAGGCGCGCGTTGATGGCTGCGAGCGTGTCTTCGTCGACCGGCGTTTCGGTGAGCGGAAGTAGTGCGATTTCTTCTGCGGCCGCAGCCGAGCGTTGCGTTGTGGGATCGAACTTGCGAAGCGACTCGACCTCGTCGCCAAACATCTCGATACGCACCGGCCGGTCCGACTCGGGCGGATAGACGTCGATCAGGCCGCCGCGATGCGCAAACTCGCCCGGCATCTCAACAACGTCCACCTGCGCATATCCTGCGAGTCGCAGGTGATCGACCAATTTCTCGGGATCGAGCATCTCTCCCCGGCGCACAACTCGGGCGAGTGCGGCATAAAACGCGGCGTCACGCAGGCGCATACTGGCCGCGACGAACGGCGTGATGACGATGTGCGCTGCGCCGGTCGCGATCTTCCAGAGCGCCGTGGCACGTTCTTCCTGAATTTCCGGGTGCGGCGACAGGTTCTCGAAAGGCAGCACGTCATAGGCGGGGAGGCCGAGAATCGACTCGGGTGGGACGGCACCCGTCAGCTCGGCGAGCGAGCGGACGACCGGTAGCAGCTCGTCCACCGCGCGGTTGTCACTGACGATGACCAGCAGGGGGCGAGATGTGGCGCGCTGCAATAAAGGATAGAAAAGGGCTTTGCCGGTGGGAGTGAGTCCGGATACACGCATTCCCCCCGCGCCGCCCTTGAGCCGGGCAATGGCACGCTGCAACGCAGGGGACTTTTCCACGTCCGCAAACACATCGCGGACGAATGGGAGGATCACGATATCGATTCTAGCAGCGATCGGGAGAGTGTTCAGAACTCCAGATGGAGCCGCAGTCCCAGCACACTCACGGGGCCGCGGTCGCGGTTATAGCCGGGATTGTTGATGTGCTGATAGTCGACCGCGAAATACAGGCCTCGCCAGGCATGAACAGTGTAGAAGGCTTCCTCAATAGTCTCGCGGCCGTAGTTCAGTCCGCCGTCGCCCAGCAGAAATCCCAGGCCTCCGTCTGCGAGGTAGGTCTGATGGTAGGCGCCAATTCCATTCGAAAGGAAGACTGCGCCAAGACGGTCGAGACTGCGATGCCAACGCGTACCCTTCGCATAGACACCCAACTGAAGGACGCTTTCCGCCTCCGTATAGCAGAACGACTCGTACTTGCTGTCGGCCCATCCCCATCGGCCGAACGCCCACACATCGCTCGACACCTCCTGCTGAAAGTTAATGCCGAAGCCGTACTTGACCGTCCCTTGCTTGCGAGTAGCGATGACATCAGGAGGTTGCGTGGGGTCCGCGAGGTAGTTATCGATCGCCTCGCGGTAGCTGCCCATGTTGCCGTGATTGACGTAGTTAAGGAAACGAACGGTCGTGTCTTTGTTCTTCAGCAGTTTGTAGCGCAGTTCGAACTCAATGTTTTCGGCGCGCGCACGCGCCACGTCGGCATCGAGATTGGGCCCATTGGCGATTTTGGGCATCAAGACTTCAGCGAAGCGTAAGCCCCAGTTGCGGTCTTCGAAATCCAGAATCGCTCCGATGGTGTAGCCGCGCGTGTCCGCAGCGTAGTCCCATGCTCCGTTGTTGGCCGCTGTCCAGTTCAGGAATTGGTAGTGGCTGTCCGATCCGCCCACGTTGTTATCGAAGAAGTCCGCCATGGAGAACTTGCCAAACCGAATCTCCAACCGACGCACCGGAACCTGCGTCGCCAGAGTCAGCGGCCCGCGCGGAATCTCGATCTTCTCTGCAGAAAAAGGGATGATCTGCTGAAACATCAACCGTGCGATATAAGGCGCAGTGCCGACTTGAGGATTGCGCACAACATCGAGATTGGTGAATCCCGCCAGCCCCAGCGCGCCGCTGATGCCTCCCCAGCCGGTCTCTTCGACGTCCAGATAGAGAATGGAATTCGGCGTGAACTCGTAGCCGGTGAACAGCGTCAGCACGCGCGAGGTCGCGTGTTCCGACGTATCCTTCAGGCTGTTGGGGCCGCTGTACGCCGCATAAAAACCGCCGTGCACCTGGAAGACAAAATTCGCCTGCCCCGACACCCACCACTTCGCCGTGTTGGAGTGCTCAAAAAACGTGTCTCGCGGAGCAGGTGTGTCGGGCACGGTGCTGTCTGGCTGTGCGTCCTGCGCGAGCGTGCTGATGGTCACCAGTGCTAAGCAACCCCAAATCCAAATCGCACAGCCGAGCGACCGCCGGAACCGGCGGCTTAGCCTGGCCCGCAAAATGCGCCGTAATGTGCTTCTCGGTCTCAACGGCTACACCTGGTGCTTGCGGTTCGGCCGGACACCTCTACACGCGCAGACCGCTTCAGTCGCAGACGGCATTATTGCAGGCGCGTCTGCCGCGGCGGCGGTGCCGCTGCGCTCCGATCGGTAACGGACGAGAAGCGGATGCCGCCCCAGTGTCACACAAATTTGTTACGGCAGGGTTACGCTGCCATCGGCGCCCCGCAGGATTGGAGGAGGGCAAATGGTCGTGGATGCCACAATGAACCGGCGATCGTCGACCAAATACCACCGACAACGGGTAGCCTCTCACCCCGCCCGCGCCATCGACTCCCTTACCTTCTCCAAACCGCCGATCAGCTCAGCGACGTCGTCCGCGGCTAGCAGCGCAAACTGGCGCTCCTGCAGCTCACGCAAGGGCCCGTCCAGCTCATCGAGTAACTGCAGTCCGCGTTCGGTTGCAATCACCGTTACCATGCGCCGGTCGCGGCCATTGCGATGTCGCACCAGCAGGCCCAGCCGCTCCATGCGCGTCAACAGGCGCGTGATGTCCGGCTCGGCAGTGATCATGCGCTCGGCGATGCCGCTGCAGTGCAGTCCGCGCTCGCCCGCACCGCGCAGGATCCGCAGCACGTTATATTGCGCTGAGCTGATGCCATGCCGCTTCAGTAACAGCTCCAGGCCGCGTTTCAGGGCATCGGCGGTGCGCAAAATGTTCAGCACAGCCTCCTGCTGACGGCTCTCAAGCGGCCTGGTTTGTCTTAGCTCTTCCAGGATTCGGTTGGCCACCAGATTCTCCATCGACCGTGGTGGGGTCGCTCACTTGCTCAGTGCTCGGTCCACCGAAAGTGCACCCGCGCCCTTGATCATTACAACGAGTAAAAGCGCAAGCGCCAGCAAGTGATACTCAATTCCTTCGCCCTTCTGCTGGCCCGTCCAGTTGGCGAAGAAACCGTTGTGAATGTGCACCGTGAAAATTGCGACCAACATGTTTATCGAAATACCGAACGCCGCTACGCGACTCAAGAATCCGACGATCAGTCCCAGGCCACCGAAGAACTCGGCACAGATGGCGAGAAAGGCAAGCGGCGCCGGGATGTGCATCGCATGAGTGAAGAAACCCATGGTCCCGGAGAAGCCGTAGCCGCCGAACCAGCCCAGCATCTTTTGTGCACCGTGGGCGAAGAACACCACGCCCAGCACCAGGCGGACGATGGTATAGGTGAAGTCATTCGAGGTTGAGACCAGCCTACGAAACATGAGTTGTTCCTTTCAGCAAACACGAAAACTCTTGTTCTGCGATGGTGGCGACGGGCGCTTGCAGCAACCCGGCCGCCACTTGTCGTTTCAACAGATGTTGTGACAACACATAAGTTGCAAAAGAATCTGCGGAGGGCAGGAAAATGCCTTGGCCGGCCGGGCGCTCCAAGTACTAAGTACCTTGTGTTCAGAGGCTTATGGAGGACTACGTTACAGGGCGAGGGGGCTCCGACATTGCCTTTTGCTGCTCGCGCGTAAGCAGGTTCCAGATTTTGTTTTGCGTGGCAACGTGGAGTTGCTGGATGCGGGCCTGCTTTTGGGTGTCTGACAATGTGGTATCACCAAAGACGGCGAACAGCTTCTTGCCCTCCTTCAGGAAGACAGCTCGCACTTGCAGCTTCTGCTCGGCCGAAAGTCCGACCTGCTTGTCGAGAGCGGCCAGGTGCCCGTCGGCAAAGGCGTCAGGCGACGCCAGCATCTGGTGGCCGGGAGGCATCGAGCCGCTGTTCTGGGCCGGCGCGGTGAATGTGAAGGCAGACAAGACGAGTGCGAGGAGGATGGCGGTTCGTTTCACAAGGACTCCGGCGGCCCTGAGGTAGGAAGGCCCGCGCCCTCAGACTACCTATGTGAAGCAACGACGGCTATGACGCGCGTCACAAAAGTTGTCCGCTACGTTTCAATGAGAGCGAAATTCAGACTCCAGGCGCACGGCGACAGGTATACCGTTCTTTGTTGCAGGCTCGAACTTCCACTTGCTGACGACTCTTTTCGCGAAGTCATCGAAGTCGGGCGGCGATTATTTTACCAGCTTGATATCCATCACTGAGCCATCAGGAGCGACAACGAAAGACACTAAGACTTTTAGCGCTTTATTTATCGAATCCGGAGGGGGCGGCATGGGTGTCGATAATGGACGAGGCGCTTTTACACTGCCACCTACGTCATAGACCTTGTAGTTCGCCATCGTTGATTGTGCTTTGCCCACGACGAAGCACGTCGTCATCAAAATGATAACTGTAACCGCCTGAGTACTGATGCTCATAGTATTCTCGGCCGCTACTTTCCTGCCGCCAGTGCACTCGCCTGCATCTCCCCCGCCTTGAACTCCGCCCAGGGGTTGCCCTTCATGTCCTGCAGCACCGGCTTTTGCCAATCGAATTCGGGATGCTCTTTGAGAAATGGTTCCGCGAGGAAGTCCGCGCCGCAGGGATAGCCGGCGCGCGCCATAAACGACATGTTCTTCGCGATGGTGCTGTCGGCGGCCTGTGAGGTAACGGCGCCGCCAGGATGGTGGGGCGGATCGTCCCACTCGGGCACGCCGCGCGGAGAGTTCGGACCATGTCCGCACAAGGTGCGCTCGTCGGGGTCTTCTTTCTTCTCGTAGCTGTCCCAATGGTCAGCCAGGAACTTCTGCGCCATCGCAACGTCAATCTGCCCCTTGTACTGGTCCATTAACTGGTCCCAGCGCACGTGGCGACCGTTCATCGAGCTGGCCATGTTCGTGGGATTGAAGTTCGTCTCCGTCTTAATCAGTTCGGGATCGCTGGGAAAATTCGAGCCCACGAAATATCCGTCATTGGTGCGCCATACGCGATGCATTTTCAGTCCCAGCTCAAAGCGCGCGACTTCGCCGGTTTTGTTGTCGGCCAGTAGCCAATCGTTGGCATAGCCTCCGTTGTTGCCGTCGAGCATGATCTTCACGTAGTCGTCGATGGAGCTGGCATATTGCAGCGCCTTGCGCGCGCGCACGAATTCCGGTTTGCCGTTGGGATCGAAGAGCGAATAGCCGGTGATGGTGGTCTCCGTGACCATCAGCCCGGCGGAGTTGATGCCGAAATCGTCATCGCTGATGATGATGCCGGGGAAGCCATCCTGAATGATGCGGTAGCCGTGCGTGGGTACGATATCGAAGACGATGGTCCAGCGGCTGCCGACAGGAAAGTTCGTCCAATTGCTGTGCGCGATGACCGGCTTGTGGTCCTTCGTCATGGAGCCGGTGGCGACGAACGCGCTGCAGTTGCCGGGAGCCGTCAGTCTGGGAGCGCCAACGCGTTTTTGCTGGCGATCGAGCCAGGGCACGTAGTAGTCAGGAATCTCCTCCATCGCATTCAGTGCCACCACGTCCCAGAGGTCCATCTGGACGCCTTTGGCTTTCAGGCCGTCGGCGATGCCCTGCAGCTCCTGCTGATACTCGGGGTCAATTTTCGGCCAAAGGACGGTTTCAGCCGTCTTGCGAAAGAACTCCCAGTCGCGCTTGGTGCGGCGGGTGTCGATGAACTTGACGGTGTTGAATCCGTCGGCAATTTCGGCCGACAGCAAGTAGCCGTGCTGAAATCCGATGTCGGCGGGCGAGCCCTCGAGGTGGACGTAGATCCACTTGTTGCGTTCGAAACGGTAGGCGGGCTTCAGGCGCGCGGCGTTGCCCTGGCCGGAAATTTGAGCGGATTCCGCGAACGCACTTAAACTACTCAGCACGCAGATCAACCATACGATCTCGATCCATACACCAAGGCGTTTCGACATTCAGTTCTCCAATGAGTGCGGAGTTGGTAAGCTCCCAGCAGCTTATCCGCTTGCGCAGCGGGACTCAACAATTTCCGTCGCGGGTGCATTGCACTGCACCAGAGCGACCACTTTGTGGAGGATAATCTCTGGCGATGCCGACCCACCCGCTTCCATTTGCCAAGATGATCAACCGGCTTGCGCGACTCTACGGCGAACCCGCGCCGCCCGCCGTGACCGAGCCCTTCGCGATGATCCTGTGGGAGAACGTTGCCTATCTCGCCAATGACGCCAAACGCGCTGAAGCCTTCGCCGAATTAGAGGCAAAGACCGGCCTCACACCGCAGGGAATCCGCAAGGCGAAGGACGACGTGCTGCTCGCCATTGCGAGCAAAGGCATCGTTCCCGGGAACACGGTAGAGAAGCTGCGCCGCGCCGCCGAGATTGCGCACGATTCATTCAACGACGATCTCGCCCCCATCCTCGACAAGCCGTTGGCCGCGGCGAAGAAAGACTTGCGCAAGTTCCCTGCAATCGGCGAACCGGCCGCGGAGAAGATACTTCTCTTCAATCGACGTCATCCCGTCCTCGCGCTGGAATCCAACGGCCTGCGCGCGTTGGTGCGGCTGGGTTATGCGCCGGAGCATCGCAACTACTCCACGATGTATAGGAACGTGCAACGCGTTCTGGCGGGGCAACTACCAAATGACTGCAACGCGCTCATCCGCGCCCACCAGCTTCTACGCCGCCACGGGCAGGAACTCTGCAAGCGCACCACGCCACTGTGCGGCAATTGCCCCTTGCGCGCAGAGTGCTCGTTCTTCCGCGAATTCGCCGCGGCTCAATCCATGCAGAGGTGAAGCTCAGAACAGAAAATCAAAGTCCAGCATATATTTCCGGTCCCAGTTCCCAAAGAACTGGCCGTACAGCGGGTCGCCGATGTTGGAGTGGACCTGCAACGGATTGAAGTGGTCGGTGAGGTTCTGCACCGTCAGGGTCAGCCGCACGGCGTGTTCCTGGCGCACCGTAAAGTCCTTGGCCACGGCGAAGTCGGCCGAGAAGTAGCGGGGATAGCGGCTCTGCGGACCGTAGGTCTGCACCCACTGTTGCAGCACGTCGGTGGGCTGCCAGGGGAAGCCGTTGCGCAGCTCCAGGTGCGGATTGATCATGAATTTCTTGGGCAGGGCATACGTTCCCCACAGCAGAAAGCGGTTAGGGATCTCGCTGGGCAGCGCCGCCACCAGACCGCTGCGCACCACCGGATAGGGGAAGTTGCCCAGATACTGCGAGGCGCTGCTCACGTCGCCGTAAGCGTACTGTCGCACGTACGAGAAAAAGAACTGCCGCTTCGCTTCCGAGCCAATGCGAGAGGTAAACTCCAGTTGCCGTGTCTGGGCCGAGCCGCCCGAGCCGAGCACCATCGCGTTCCGGCCGGCCACAACCTCTGGCTGCAGCGTGATCGTGCCGTTTTCCCAACTCTGCAGATATTTCAGCCGCACCGTCAGCGCGCGGTTGACCACGCGCTCCGTCTCGACGTTCCAAGCCACACTGTAGGGAGCGAAGTTGCCTGTCTTGTCCCTGCGGTCGATGAAGGGGAACTTCGACTGCACGGCTTGGTCGGTCAGATTGATGTAGTGGATGGGCGGGCCAACCGGCAATCCGTTTGGGCCATACGTCGTGATGAGCTGCGACGGGTAGCTGTTGAACGCGTAGATATCCAGCGGCACGGAATCATAAAAGATGCCCATACCGCCCCGAATAGTCGTCTTTCCGCTATCCGGCGACCACACCAGCCCGCCGCGTGGTGCGGTGCGCGTCGTCGAGGTGATGGTCTGTGCTTCGTAGCGAATGCCCGCGTCGATTGCCAGGTGCGGGTTCAGCACCCAGTGGTCCTGCACAAAGAATGCGGGTTCGGTGTCGGATAGATCGAACGGCTTGCCGCCCACGAAATCGATCCGCTGCTGCATCTGCCCGCTGGCGTTCTGAATCAGTACTGGCCGCGCATAGAACTGTCCCTGATTTTCACTGTGGCCAAGCACTGAACCGATCTGGATGGTGTGCTCGCCGGCGAAGTGCAACGGCTTCACTGTGTAATTCTCAATCCACTCGTAGCGGCTGGAATCCCGCGCTTCCTGGCTGAAATAGTTGCCTGAATTCCCTGTCGGTTGCAGCACCATCAACTGCGAGGAGGACTGCGGCGATACGTTGCTGCTGACGCTGGTCTCCGCCAGTGTGCTCTGCAGTAGCCCGCCCCCCAGCGACCAGCGGTGCATGATGGTCGCCGTGTCTTCGTGAAAGTCCGCGTTGGGCGTAACCGGCTGCGGGTCGAAATAATTCAGCCCGACGTAGCCGAGGTTGTGCGGCGCCCAGTGCAGGCTGGCGGTCAGCGTCTGGTTCTTGTTGATGATCCAATCCACCTGGGTGAACGAATTAATCGCCTGCGACGTGGACTGGTTTTCCGGATACGGCAACGTGCGCGTCTCGTACTTGTAGAGCAGGTATTCCGCGCCTTCCAGGAAATACAGTTTGTCCTTGACGATAGGACCGCTGGCGTTGAAGCGCGGGGTCGCGTCCTTCACTCCCTCGAGGTGAGCGCTGCGGATGCGCCAGTCGGGGAACGGGTCGTTCAGGCTGAAGTCCCACTTGTCGCCGCCGCGCCGGGTTTCCGCGGTCACCACGCCGGCGGTGAATTTCCCGTACTGTGCCAGGTAGGGCATCACCGTGACCTGAACGGTTTCGATGCTGTCGATCGGAATGCTCAGTCCGAAGTTGCCGGTCGCAGGATCGGTGACGTCCACCGAGTTCACCAGCAACGCACTGTGGTCCTCGCCGAAGCCTGCGATCTTCACGTTGCCGTCCTGCCCGCGTACGATGCCGGGAATCAGCGGCAGCGCATCGTTCAGCGTAACCGGCCGGGTCGGCGAAATCTTGGCCTGCGCGGTCGGCAGGCTTTGCGCCATGCCGCTGTCATCGGTCACGGGATTGTCCGCAGTCCCCTTCACGTCCACGCTCTGCTGGCTCAGCTCCACTGCGCTGAGCACCACGTCAACCGGCAGAGTCTCCCGATTGGCGGAGACTTCAACTGTGGTTTCATTGGGGAGAAATCCCGGTTTACGGATGCTCACCTGATAGCTGCCGGCCGACGGCAGGTCCAGGTTCGTTTTGCCGCCCGCGTCAGTGGCCACTGTTGTCACCGGCTTGCCGCCGCAGGTGACGACGACACTTGCCTCGGAAACCGGCTGGTTCTTCTCGTCCACAACGGAAATCTGCACGCTAGCTGGGTGATCAGCGGCCAGTGCCGCGCCGGCCAGGATAACAACAGCGCAAACCCGCGCAAGCGGCCCCCATTGCCGGACCCAAGGGCCCGTACGGCGAAGCCGCAATCGCATTGCGACGAAGTGCAACATTGGTTTTCAGAAATTACGGGTTTGTGCGGGTGGCAGATTTCCTCGGACGCCTGCTGGGAAAACTGCTCATCCACTCGGCAACGGTTGAAGGTGTTGCAAGACTTTGGATGCTCCGCGTCTCCAAAGCCATCATGCAACGCTCTGTTGAGCAATTCGCGGGTCGAGAATTATTTCTGTGCAGACTCGGCCGCACTTGTGAATCGTCCAGATCGCCGCGCCTGGATCCACTTTTCCGCTAACCTTTATTTTAGCTGCCATCGTCCGGGGTGGCAGCCCCCTTTTCGTGGTGCTTGCCGCGCCCCACCTCGGCTGCAGGCACACGGCTCGGCTCGACGCATTCCTTGATTTGTCAAAAATTCGCAAAAGACTATGATCGAATGCAATCGTTTCCCGGACATCCGAATCCAACCCATTGACGCTCCACATTAAAGTTGGGCGCGCCTGTGGATTAGGAATCATGTGCACCGTCCACGGCTCGGCGGTACGCCGCTGTGCTGACAATGGGGTCACGCCATTATCGAGTTTGAGGTCTGGCCGTTGAATCGCCGAATCACCATCCTGCTGCGCACCACCACCTTCTTGTTGGCTTGCGCCCACTTCGGTCTTAGTCAGGAGGCGGCGAGAGTCATTCCCCAGCCGGAGCTCCAGCACGGGTTCAGCGAAATGTACAACCTTGACTTCGCCAGTGCACACGATACCTTCCACGTCTATCAAAAGCTCAATCCCGGCGATCCTATGGGCTACGCGGCCGACGCTGCGGCTTATCTCTTTGCGGAATTCAATCGCCTGCAGATCCTCGAATCCGATCTCTTTATCGACGACCACCGCTGGGACAACCGGTCGAAGCAGGCGCCCGATCCGGCGATTAAGACCGCTTTCGACGCCGAGCTGGCTCGCAGCGACGATCTGGTGAAGACGGCATTGTCAAAGTCTCCTAACGACGCCAACGCGCTGTTTGCCCGTGTGCTGGCGAACGGGCTTCGCGGCGACTACACCGCCATGATCGAAAAGCGCAACTTGGCAAGCCTGAGCTACATGAAAACGTCGCGGATCACCGCCCAGCAACTTCTGGCGGTCGATCCCACGTGCTACGACGCGTTCCTCGCCATTGGCGTAGAGAATTACCTGCTGGGCTCGACTCCGGCGCCTGTACGCTGGGTGCTGCGCGTTACCGGATCGCAGACCGACAAGGACGAGGGCATCAAGCGCCTGCAATTAACCGCCGAAAAGGGATACTACCTCGCGCCCTTCGCCCGCCTGCTACTCGCCGTCGCCGCCCTGCGCGACAAGGACATGGACACCGCCCGCGTGCTGCTGGCGGGCCTGGCCAACGAGTTTCCCCGCAACCAGCTTTACTCAAAGGAACTCGCCCGCATCCAGTGACCGCGGTACCGCTCCCGCAGTGCGGATCAGCGAGCGCCCGGCTCAGTACATGTTCTCGTGGCACTGCTTGCACACCCCGCAGGTGCGGCAGTCGGGCATGGAGGCCGGCGCTCCGACCGGCAGCAGGCTCTCGAAATTTGAGGCGTGCTGGCCGTGGCACGACAGGCAGCTCACCACCGCCAGCTTGGGCGAGGTGTTCGCGCCCGAAACCGGGTGTCCTGCCACAGGATGATTGTGCGTCAACGTCGCATCGAGGTTGAGATACTGCCAGCCTTTCATTTCTGCCAGTGTCAGGGTCTGTCCCCAGGGCGTGGTAACAACCTTCTTGGCATCATCGACCTTCAGCCGCTCGCGGGTGTGACAACCCAGGCAGATGTCCTGCGCCGATGCCCAGGTGTGCGCCGGGAAATTGCTGGAGTGCGGTGAGTGGCACGCAACGCACAGGCCCTCGCGGTAGGGGCCATGCAGCACCTTGTCAGTCGAGAGGGTATGGCAGCTCAGGCAAAGTTGATTGCTGGCCGCCGTCAGCGTGACGTGCGTGGCTCCGTTCTGATTTGTGATGTTGTGACAGGCCGTGCAACCAATTTCCATCGCCGAGTGTACGTACTTGCCTTTCTGCAGATCGCCGTGGCACTCCAGACAGGTGGAGGCCGGAGTATCGGCCTTGAGCGGGACCGGATGCTCGGCTGTTACAGCCGGGACAGTGGCCACAGCCGAAGACTTCTCAGGCGCCGCATCCGGCGTTTTTCCCTCGCGGCCGGCCTGCGCTAAGGAGGGCAGCCCCTGCCATATCACCAGCATCAAGATTGCAATTCCGCGCAGAACGGCCAGCCGATTCATATGGCCCCTGATAAATCTTCGCCGGTGCGCGTGCGTCACCCGCTCGGGCAGCACCGGACGGAATTGGACTACGGGAACCCGCGATTCTATCCCCCACAACTCGCTTCGACAACACGGTTCCGAACTTCTCGCGCTTTCCTGCGGCACTTAGCGTCTAGAATGCTCAGGGTTAAGTGATTATGGTCGTGAAGGACTCGCGCATGCGTACGCTCCGCACTGTGGTGTGCTGTCTGGTTCTGCTTGGCACCTTGGCGGCACAATCCGCCTCGCCTTCCTGGACCGTCGATCCGCAAGTCGAATCCCGTATTGACAATCTGTTGAAGCAGATGACGCTCGAGGAGAAGATCGGGCAGCTTGTCACCTACTCACAGGGCGCGCCTACCGGTCCTGGAACAGGCCGCAGCAACTACAAGGAAATGGTCGCCAGCGGGCGGTTAGGCTCTATCTTCAATCTCACCGGCGCCGAAGCAACCAACGCGATGCAGAAGATCGCGGTGGAAAAGTCGCGCCTGCACATCCCGCTGCTGTTTGGGCTGGATGTCATTCACGGGTTCCGCACGGAGTTCCCGGTGCCTCTGGCGCTGTCGGCCACCTGGGACCCGGCGCTGGTGGAGCAGACGGCGCGTGTGGCGGCGAAGGAGGCCAGCCGCGCGGGCGTGCGCTGGACCTACTCACCCATGGTGGACATCGCGCGCGATGCCCGCTGGGGCCGCATCGTCGAGGGCGCAGGCGAGGACCCGTACCTCGGCTCAGCCATGGCCGTTGCCTACGTGCGCGGATATCAGGGAACCAAGCTCAGCGCCCCGGACTCCATCGCCGCCTGCACCAAGCACTTCGTAGGCTATGGTGCGGCAGAGGGCGGACGGGATTACAACACCGCGGAAATTTCCCTGCGCACCCTGCGGCAGGTGTACCTGCCCCCGTTCCAGGCGACGGTCGAGTCTGGCGTCGCGAGCTTCATGAGCGCCTTCGAGGCGCTGAACGGCGTACCGGCGAGCGCCAACGCTTCTACGCTGAAACAAGTTTTAAAGAAAGAGTGGGAATTCAAGGGCTTTGTGGTCAGCGACTGGAACTCGATTGGCGAACTGATTCCGCAAGGAGTGGCGGCCAACCACAAGGTCGCCGCGGCCAAGGCGTTTCTGGCCGGCGTGGACATGGACATGGAAAGCAACGCCTACGGCCCGCACCTCGCTGAACTGGTGAAGTCGGGGGTCGTTCAGGAATCGCAGGTGGATGAGGCGGTGCGGCGCGTGTTGCGGATCAAGATCGCGCTGGGACTTTTCGAACATCCCTATGCCCCCAGCAAAGCAGCCGAAGGCATCGCTCCCGAAGACGCGGAGCTGGCGCGCAGAGCCGCGGAAGAGTCCTTCGTGCTGCTGAAGAACGAGGGCGGCCTGCTGCCGCTGAATATGACCGGCAAGACCGTTGCCCTGATCGGCCCGCTGGCCGACGATGCCCGGCAGATGCTGGGTGCGTGGTCCGCGAAGGGCGATGCAAAGGACGTTGTCACCTTGCGCTCCGCTTTGACCAGGCAGGTGGAAGCCACTCAGGGACACGTAATTTACGCCAAAGGTACAGACATTCTGACAATGTCAGACAAGGGTTTCTCTGACGCTGTAGGAGCATCCAAGAAATCCGACATTGTGGTGCTCGCCCTCGGCGAAGACGCTTGGTGGATGACCGGCGAGGCGGGCTCGCGCGCTCATCTCGGCCTTCCCGGCAACCAACAGGCGCTGCTGGAGGCGGTGGCGGCCACGGGCAAGCCATTGGTGCTGCTGGTGTTCAGCGGGCGTCCGCTGGTGCTGAACTGGGCAGCCCAGCATGTGCCGGCAATCCTGGAAGCGTGGTTCCCCGGGGTGCAGGCGGGGCCGGCGCTGGCCAACGTCTTGCTGGGCAGGACCAGCCCGAGCGGTCGCCTCACGGTCAGCTTTCCCCGCGCCGTGGGGCAGGAGCCGCTGTACTACAACCACTTCAACACCGGGCGACCGGCCGGTAACAACGATCTCACGCAGCCGCCGAAAACCTTTGCCGAGAAGTTCATGTCGCGCTATGTCGATGAGCAGAACTCTCCGCTGTACCCCTTCGGCTATGGGCTGACGTATGGCACCGTGACGTATTCGTCGACCTCGGTGAACACGACCAGTCTGAGCGCGAAGGAGGTGAACGCGGGCACCGCAAAGCTGACGGTAACAGCCACAGTGAAGAACACCGGCAGCCGCGCGGTGGACGAGGTCGTGCAGCTTTACATCCGCCAGACCAACACCAGCGTGGTGCGACCGGTGCGGGAGTTGAAGGGCTTTCGACGAATGACGCTGGCACCGGGCGCCTCGCAGGCAGTGCAATTCGCGCTCGGCCGTGACGAGCTGAGATTCTGGAACATCGACATGAAAGATGTGGTAGAGCCGGCGCAGTTGACGGTCTGGGTGGCCCCGGATTCGACCGGCGGGAAACCGGCGGACGTCACGATCGGCGAATAGAGCATTTCCGCACGAGTTCGGAAGTCAGCTCCCGCTCGGGCCGAGGTGGTTGTCGAAAAGCTCGTTGCTAACGAGTCTGCGTCAGAGCGCGGCTTCCGTCGTGCCGATAGGCCGTTCCTTTTTGTCATCCAGAGCGGGTGGCGGCGGTGAATGACGCGGTGGGAGTCAGGTAACTGGTAAATAGCAATTCGTGATCGGGGAAAAGCCTATGGACAGTGGCAAAGCAGCGGTAGCGTTGATGGTTCTCCTATGCGCGATGGGGGTGGCTGTCTTCGCGCAGGATTCGTACGACCAGCCGTGGCGGCCGCAATATCACTTCACTCCGTCGCACAACTTCATGAACGACCCAAACGGCATGGTTTTTTACAAGGGTGAGTATCACCTGTTCTACCAGTACAACCCGGAGGGTCAGGTGTGGGGGCACATGAGTTGGGGGCACGCGGTAAGCACCGACATGGTGCACTGGCGGCATCTGCCGCTGGCGATTCCGGAAGATCCGAACTACATGATTTACTCCGGCAGCGCGGTGGTGGACTGGAACAACTCCAGCGGCCTGTGCAAGAACCCGGATCCGAAGGACCATTCCTGCCTGATCGCGATTTACGCCGCGGCCTACAAGGACCGGCAGAAGCAGCACATCGCCTTCAGCAACGATCGCGGGCGGACGTGGACGAATTACGCGGGCAATCCTGTAATTGATGTGGATGCGGAAGATTTTCGCGATCCTAAGGTGTTCTGGTACGAGCCGCAGACGAAGTGGGTGCTGGTGGCGGTGCTGGCGGATCGTCGCAAAGCGCTGTTTTTTTCGTCCACCGACCTGAAGCATTGGACAAAGATGAGCGAATTCGGACCCGCCGGCGATGATGCGGGACAGTGGGAGTGTCCCGACGTGCTCGATTTGCAGATCGAAGGCTCAAACGAGCATCGCGGGGTGCTGATCATCAACCGCAATCCGGGCGCGCCCGCGGGCGGAACCGGAGTGCGGTATTTGATTGGGCACTTCGACGGAACCACCTTTACCGAAAAGGAAAGCGCTGGCAAGAAGCTGTGGGCGGATTACGGCAAGGACTTCTACGCCACGAATTCGTTTAACGACATGCCGAGGGGCGATACGCGCAGAATCTGGATGGGATGGACCAGCAACTGGTTGTACGCGAAGGATGAGCCGACCGTGCTGTGGCGCGGGGCACAGTCGATTCCGAGGACATTGACGTTGAGGTGGGTGATGAACCTCAACTCTGTCGATCCCACCCTGTCCCAAAAGAAGGGACAGGACGGGCCACCCATGGGCACGGAGTTGCTGATGGTACAGGCGCCGGTGCGCGAGCTGCAAAGCCTGCGTGGGCAGCCGGTGATGCAACTCAAGGGGGTGTCGATCACCCAGGCAAATCAGAAGCTGGCGGCGATCAAGGGTGAGAATTACGAGATCGAAGCAGAGCTGGAGCCGGGCAGCGCCAGCGAAATCGGTGTGCGGTTGCGCAAGGGAGAAAACGTCGAGACGCTGGTCGGCGTAACGCCTGCCACCAGCACGCTGTTCGTCGATCGCACCAAGTCAGGCGACGTCTCCTTCAGCAAGGATTTTCCCGGGCGCTTCTCCACCACACTGTCGAGCACGAAGCGAGTAAAGCTGCACATTTTTGTGGACCGCTCCAGCGTCGAGGTGTTCGCGAACGACGGCGAGAAGGTTGTGACCGACCGTATCTACCCGCCGCCGGAGAGCACGGAGATTGAGGTCTACTCCACGGGAGGAACGGCGAAGGTGGTTTCGCTCAGAATGTGGCCGTTGCAATCAATTTGGGGCGGAGGGAAATAGCGGTCCGGTCAGTTCCGTGTGTCGCTGAACCGGCGAATATCGAGGGCCACTCCGAGGGACCCGGGTTAGCGCCCAAAGGACGCGAGCAAACCGCAGGCATGCCGCACGCCTGACGCATCCCGCGCGCGGCGCGAACCCAAGTCATCCAACCTTTGCGACCCTCTTCCCGCAGAATCTGCGGACAAGGGTGGGGTACTCGCGGGCGTTTCACAACACATCAATTCCAATTTGGGAAGCAGCGAAAATATTCCTTTCGCAGAATCGCGTGAAGTAACCTGCTACGCCTTACACTGCAAGCGCGTGGATGTGCTTTACCGCGCTCTCCCCCGATAACCCAACCTAGGAGGGTGTGTATGGCCAAGTGGCTAGTTGCGCTACTTTTACTTCCGGGGATGGCCATGGCC
>Ga0335082_10000169_pt1 | contig 65851 bp, 48 predicted proteins | sample Lox_Sample_41_FD_206718 | JGI IMG/M metagenome (GOLD analysis project Ga0335082, IMG submission 206718) | Soil microbial communities from Loxahatchee National Wildlife Refuge, Florida, United States - Lox_Sample_4.1 | ecosystem: Environmental > Terrestrial > Soil > Wetlands | place: USA... | reverse complement strand
CTTGTGCGCCCAAAGAGTGCGGAAAATCTGCGCGAAAATGTCGGCTAAAGTGCGCATCGGATCAACTGCGATAGGTTTCTATTCTACCTGTTGAGGCTCCGTCGCTTCGGTGACGTCGGTCAGTTGACGTCGTGAAAAGCGGCCATGGCGGCCTGTCCCAGACTGATGCCGCCATCGTTCGGTGGAACGCTCTGGTTGGTCCATACTTGCAACCCGGCGCCGGCCAACTGCGGCTTCATGTCTTCGAGCAGCATCTCATTCTGAAAAACGCCGCCGGAAAGGACCACGGTATCGAGGCCATGACTGTGACTCAGTAATTTTGCAGCCTCACAGAGTCCGCCGGCTACGGCACGCTGGAAGGAACGAGCAATGACCGCCACCTTTCGCCCCCGCAAGCGGTCCCTGACCACGGCGCGCAGCAGAGGACGAAAATCCAGTTCACCGTTGGCCAAAGGGAACGGGTACAGTTCGTCTCGTGACGCGCCGCGCGCCAGGTGCTCCAGCCACATCGCCGCTTGCCCTTCGAAGGTGATTTCGCGAGTGAAGCCGAGGAGCGCGGCGGCAGCATCGAAGAGCCGTCCCATCGAAGTCGTCGGAAACGTCCTTACATTCTTGTGCACGAGTTGGAGGGCGGTCTGGTAGCGCGCGGGAAAGTTGAATGGTGGCGCGGCCATGTCTGGCAGACCCTCGATCTGGACCAGAAAGCCTGCCGCGGCCAGCACGGGGAACTCGGCAGCAGCATCGCCTCCCGGCAGCGCAGCCGTTCGAAGGTGCGCCACCCTGGAGAATCCAGTCCGCAGGCTACCGACGAAGAACTCTCCTCCCCAGATTGTTCCGTCGTCGCCATAACCAGTGCCGTCGAAACTCACTCCCAGGACGCGCTTATCCCACGCGCCACGTTCCGCCAGCACCGAGGCCACGTGCGCGCGATGATGTTGCACGGCTAGTTTCGCCGGCGAGTCCACCTTCAGCGCATGGACTGTCGACCGATATTCCGGATGCGCATCATGCACGACCAGGAGATCGTCCCTGCGAATCTCATACATCACTGTGAGGTCGTGAATTGTCTCCTCAAATGCGCGAAAGGCCTCGAAGTGATCGAGATCGCCAATGTGCTGGCTGACAAATGCCTGGCCCTTCACCACCAGCGTGATCGTGTTCTTGAGATCGGCTCCGACGGCGAGCATGGGCCTCTCGACAGGCAAGGTGCAGACTGACCCTGGAGCATACCCTCGCGATCGCCGCAGGATCGCCGGGCCAAAGACTCCGGCGCGGGCGACGGAATCATCCACGCGGCGCGCGATCGGACGCTCACCCACCAGAAATGCATCAGCAATTCCTCCGAGACGATCGAAGGCATCTCGATCTTCATACGCAATCGGCTCGCTGGAACGATTCGCGCTGGTCATCACGAGAACATCCGGAGCGCCGGCTGCGAACAGCAGATGCTGCAACGGCGTGTACGGCAGCATGATTCCGAGTTCGCGATTGTCGGGCGCGACCTCGGGAAGTTCAACCCTAGCCGCCACGAGTACGATCGGCCGGGCAACGGAAGTGAGGAGAGTTTCCTCCTCAGTCGAGAAATCCGCCAACAGCCGAGCGGCCGCAACATCCTTGACCATTACCGCAAACGGCTTCTCTTTGCGGAACTTCCGCTCGCGCATTGCCCGTACGGCAGCGCCATTGCGGGCATCACAGGCCAGGTGGTATCCACCCAGCCCTTTGACGGCCACGATCTGTCCCGATGTGAGTAGTTCGACGGTGCGCCGAATCGCCAGTTCGTCACCGCCAAGCTTGCTTTCCCCAACCTGCAAGTAGTAATGCGGCCCACATTCCGGACACGCGACTGGCTGGGCATGAAAGCGCCGGTTCGCCGGATCGTGATACTCCCGGTCGCAGTAGTCATCGAAGGGCCACGCCTTCATGGTCGTCTTTGGCCGGTCGTAAGGAAGGCCGAGAATCACGGTGTAGCGCGGCCCGCAGTTCGTGCAATTGATGTAGGGATAACCATGGTGGCGGTCGGCGGGATCGGCCAACTCCCGCAAGCAGGCGTCGCACACCGGCAAGTCGGGCGAGATCCGAACGGTCGGCCGATCGCGACGCTCGCTCTCCCGGATAACAAACTCCCTCAACTTGAGGGGCGCCGCTGGTTGAATATCAAGGGCGGCAATGACCGACGCCGCCGGAGCGTCGTTGCGCAGCGCATTCACGAATGCTTCAAGATCCGGTTCGGTGCCCTCCACATGAATTTCAACCCCTTCGTCTCCGTTCAGGACCCACCCCTTGAGGCGGTGTCCGGTGGCAATTCGATAGACAAATGGCCGGAAGCCCACTCCCTGTACCACGCCACGAACTCTTATGAAACGGGCATTGTCCATTCAGATGTTTCAGCTTGGTGTGCGAGCGTCGCCCCTCGGTCTTTCAGTACTCCCTACAGGATTTTCCCGATTTACCAGACTGCGTTTTCGTAGTTTGCTTAACTTGTCCCGATCCGAGCCCTTCTTTTATGATAAGCGACCTCTATCCTCCACCGAGTGAATTTATGTGGCGTGAACTGTATCGCGTCGCCCTCTTCGAACCCAATCCTGAGAAGATTCAGGAACAGATCGCCCGGGCTGAGTGGGCCATTGTGCTTCGCGCACGCCAGTTGTTTGGAGAAGAGGGAGATCACGTCCAGGAGGAGCAGGATTTGGAGGATGCTCAATACGCCTTACAGGCCCTGAAGAGCTGTGTTCTCTCGCGATCCATTGGTCCCAGGATTTCCGATGCAGCGTGAGCCTCGCTAGCGTTTCCCGGCTCCAAGACTGATAAGCTCTTCCCTGCGTGGAGCGAACCTACGACGCGATCATTCTTGGAGCCGGGGCAGCCGGGCTGATGTGTGCCATCGAAGCGGGGAAACGCGGGCGGAAAGTCATCGTCCTCGAGCGCTCGGAGCGAATCGGCAAGAAGATCCTGATTTCCGGCGGCGGGCGCTGCAACTTCACCAACCTTCACACGACCGCGGAAAACTTCATCTCCGCCAATCCGCATTTCGCCAAGTCGGCCCTGGCTCGATACACTCCCGCCGACTTCATCGCGCTAGTCGAGAAGCACCGTATCCCCTATCACGAAAAGAAACTCGGACAGCTGTTCTGCGACCGTTCAGCGCACGACATTACTGGAATGCTTGAACAGGAATGCCGCGCAGCCGGAGTCGGCATTCAGACGAATGTAGAAGTTCGCGAGGTAGTCCGGTCCGACCGGTTCATCGTTCGCACCGACGGCGCCGTTTTTGGCGCTTCACGTCTCGTGGTTGCGACGGGCGGGCTCTCCATCCCCAAAATCGGTGCGACGTCTTTAGGTTATGACTTGGCACGACAATTCGGCCTGGCGATTCAGGCAGCTCGACCGGCCCTGGTACCACTCGTCTTCTCCGACTCGGATCGCAAGCGTTGGTGTGACCTGGCGGGTATTTCGACCGAGATTGTGGCATCGGTCGCTAGCCGCCGACAAAGCTTTCGTGAAAAGATGCTCTTCACCCACCGCGGACTCAGTGGCCCAGCGATCCTGCAGATCTCGTCATATTGGAATCGCGCAGAGCCCGTCTGTATCGACCTGGCGCCCGATCGCAATCTGTTCGCGGAACTTAAAGCGCGCGCCTCTCGCGATGCATCGAAATGGAAAGCGTTATTGCGTGATGTACTGCCTCAGCGCCTCGCCAACCGTTGGCTTGAGGTTCGTCCAATCGCCGGCCGTTCGGATCGTGACGTTGCCGACGCCGAGCGCCAGATTCATGCCTGGGAGATTCTCCCTGCGGAGACAGAGGGGTTCGGCAAGGCGGAAGTCACCGCCGGCGGCGTGGATACCAGCGAACTCTCCGCGAAGACGATGGAGAGTCGAAAGGTACCCGGACTGTTTCTGATCGGGGAGGTCGTGGACGTAACCGGCCAACTGGGCGGCTTCAACTTCCAGTGGGCCTGGGCTTCTGGATTCTGTGCCGGGCAAGCACTATAGACGATTGTGTGCCCTCAGCGGCTCTCGCCAAGGGGTGCACCGTCTTCCATGAAGGGCATCCTCGCCAGAACCTCTGCGGATTGCTCCAGGAGTTTCAGGTCCTCTCCGGTAAAATCGGCGCCGGCGAGTGAAGGATCTAGACCTTTGCGCGAGACTTGGATCACGCCCGCCACCTTGCCTTCCGCGTTGGTTACGGGGACCGACATGATTTTCTGGATGGGCGGTTGTTCGGAAACCTGTTCATCGCCACCCAGCTTCACCGACTCGAACAAACTGACGTGCTTCACGCGAGCAAACGAATTGGAAAGCAGCGGGGTGGCCGTTGCTGCAGTCCTGGCCGCCACCGCGGAACCGGTCATGGGAATCACACCGGCTGCCCGCAATTCAGCCGGAAAAACAAAGCGCAGACTGCCTTTTTCCACTCGCAACAGGGCGACTTCGTTCCGCTGCACGCGCAGGATCTGGGCGAGCTTCGCGCAAGCTCGTTCCGGACTGGGAGATTCCGCGAGCATCTTTTCCAGTTCCTGGATATTGTGGGGCGTTTCCCTGGCGGACTTCGCGCCGGCGCCTTGATGATTGCGAGATGACATCGTGGAGGCTCGGTGGCCCTACGCCATGGTGCGAGGTGCGCTACCGAGCTGACAAGTTACGGGAGTACTTCGAGGCGGAACGGAGGGACCGCTGCGATTCACCACAGCGGCTCCGTCGAACTTGGTCGTGCCCATTTGTGCAACCCCATGAGCCTTTTTCGCGCCTCACCCTTCTATTTCCACAGCTTCCCGGTTTATAGTTAAGACTTATTACTCGCTACAAACCTGAGGCCAGAACATCGTTGAGAGGTAGTGCATGCGGCTTATTCATCACTTCCGGCCTTTCCTGGAACTAGGGAGTTGCAAGGAGTACTGTATGGCAGCGAAGAATACTGGTAGTGCCCCTCGTCGTACCAGAAAAGCAGTGTCGGTTCAGCCGTCGGTGGCAACGCCCTCGGTTGAAAGCATGCAAACAGCGTCCAATGGCAATCTGGAGGAGCAGATCCGTCGTCGCGCGTACGAACTGTATCTGGAGCGCGGGTCAACTCCGGGCGGCGAGAGTGACGACTGGCTGATTGCAGAACGGGAAGTTCGGTCGCGGGCGGCCTCGGCAGGTCACAGCGCCTGAAGGTCGTCGCTGTGGGCGCGCGATTCCTGCGAGTGCGCCGGACTACGGATTTGCGTTGTTGAGTTGCGCCTGTTCCGCAGCGTTCTCCCACCAGGCGAAGCATTGTCTCGGTTCGACATCTTCCCAGTATTTTGCACCGAGTCGGGTGAGTTCCGTTAACGTTTCCGTCACCGCCTCACCGGCTGCCTTCCGCGCCACCTCGCTCAATCCCGCCCCCATTTCGTACTGCGCGCCCGTGATGCCAATGAGAAGCACGTCGTGCGGGTTCTGGCCTGACAGCTCGGCGATCAACAGCGACTCCGAGAGCGCCGGTGAGTGCGGATCCATCCGTACCGGCGTCGGCCCGTGTTTCAGAATGTCGGCTCTCCGATAGAGAGTCACCGTTCCAGGCGCCGCACCGTTGGCAACCGAATCAATCAGGATGAGCGCGTCCTGCCCGGAGAGGTGTGCCACGAGATCGAGCCCCGGCGTGCCCAGGTCGGACACTGTCACACCCTCGTCGAACCGATAGTGCGCTTCCAGCATTCGGACTACATAGGGCCCGATGCCATCGTCGCCGAGCAGCACGCTGCCGATGCCGCCGATGGTGATCTTCTTCTTCACAGCACCTTCACCTGCGCAATCCTCCGGCCGGAGGGATCGAACGTGTGGCACGCGCACGCCATGCACGGATCGAACGAGTGCACCGTGCGCAACACTTCGAGCGGCTCGTCCGGACGAGCCAGCGGCGTGTGCAGCAGCGACGCCTCATACGGCCCGTGCGCACCCGACTGATCGCGCGGGCTCGCGTTCCACGTCGAAGGCACCACGGCCTGATAGTTCTTGATCTTTCCGTCGTTCACGACGACCCAATGCGATAACGTACCGCGAGGCGCTTCGTGCGTGCCCACGCCCTCGATTTCGCCCGATGGGAATACCGGCTGGTTATGGACATTCAGGTCGCCCTTGGCCACGCTGTCGACCAGCAACTGCCAGTGCTTCTGCGCCAGTTCGCCGAGAATGGCGGCGCGAATGGCGCGGGCGGCATGGCGTCCGAGTGTCGAGTGCAGCATGCCCGGTGTCGCGTTCACGCCCGCAATCGCGGAAACTTTTCCCAGCGCCAGATCGGCATACTTGCGGGTCAGCGGATGCCCCTGCGCATACCCGACCAGTACCTGCGCCAGCGGTCCGACCTGCATCGGCTGGCCCTTGTAACGCGGCGACTTCACCCACGAATACTTCTTCTCGCCGTCCCAACCCGTGAATTCCGGCTCCGTCTCTCCCACCCACGGGTGCAGCGGCTTTCCACCCCGGTAATAGGCATGCGTCACATCCTCAGACACCGACTCGCGAAACGCAGAATCAGAAGCCGTCTTGTACTTCTGCGCGCCGCCAAAATTTCCGCCCATGATGACACCGCCGGGCAGATCGTAGGCTCCCGCCTTGGTATCGAGCGGAAGGTCCGGCACCGCCATGTAGTTGGTCACGCCGCTGCCAATCTTGAACCATTCCGGATAGCTCGCCGCCACCGCGCACACGTCGATCAGGTAAACGTTGTTGACGAAGTCCACGACCTCGTCGAGCAAGATCTTGATCTGCTCCAGTTTGTCCATGCCCAGCGCGCTCGGACTGTCGAGGTCGATAGCATTGGCGACGCCGCCGACCAGCAGGTTCTGAATGTGCGGCGTCTTGGAGCCCAGCATGCCGACGATCTGCAGCGCCTTGCGCTGATACTCCAGCGCCTGCAGATAGTGCGTGAAGGCGAGCAGGTTGATGTCGGGCGACAACCGCATCGCCGGATGTCCCCAGTAGCCGTTCGCGAAAATTCCGAGCTGCCCGCTGGCAGCGACGGCATTGACTTTGTCCTGTGCGGCTTTCAGTTCGTTGCGGGAATTACGCGGCCACGGCGACAGGCTCTCCGCCAGCTTCGACGCCCGCGCCGGGTCCGCTTTCGGAATCTGCAGAATGTCGACCCAGTCGAGCGCCGACAACTGGTAGAAGTGCACGATATGGTCATGCAGCGCGTGCGCAATCAGAATCAGGTTGCGAATGAATTGTGCGTTCGGCGGCACCTCGAGCTTCAACGCGTCTTCCACTGCTCGGACGCTGGCCATCGCATGCACCGTAGTGCAAACCCCGCAGAAACGCTGCGTGAACAACCACGCATCGCGCGGATCCCGCCCGCGCAGAATCTTCTCGATCCCGCGCCACATGGTGCACGAGGCCCAGGCGTTCGAAACGGCGTTGTTCTCGACCTCCACGTCAATGCGGAGGTGGCCTTCTATCCGGGTGATCGGGTCGATGGTGATTCTTCGGGACATAAGTTCTGCTCTCAGTCGTCGCCTTGCGCTGTCTTAGGTTCTTCACTGCCGAAATATCGGCCCTGAAAATATCCCGTCCAGCGAATGTATGGACGCCTGAAGCGGAAGTAGTTCGCCATGTCATGCCATGCGTGCAGCGGGGCGGGCAAGATCGCCAGCCGCTTCACCGCCACCAGAAATCCGGCGATGCCCAGCGAAATAAATCCGAGCGAGACGATGATTTCGATCGTCGCCGGAAAGTACAGCGCTTCGGGGTTCGGCCGGAAAGCCAGGGTCGTCGGGCTGAAGCGATAAATCATTCCTCCCACCGAACTGAGGATGTAGCCGATGAACATTGGCTGTGGATCGCGGGTCTCGACCGATCTCTTCAGCAACCATCCGCCCGCTACCGTCAGCGCAACTTCCAGCCAGAACACGCCCGCAAAACGGTCGAAGTGAAACGCGGTTTCCACCGCGCCGCGGAAAACGATGTCCAGAATGCGCAAGCCCAGCCAGCCCCAAATCAACCAGGAGGTGATCCGCGCCGCCTCGGTGAGAACGTCCATATCCATGGCCCGCTTCCACATCAGGCAGCACAACATGGTGGTGCCGGCCACGCACCCAAACGACATGAATGTCGCTGCGCCCAGATACAGCACCGGCAGCCACGGCGTTTGCCACAACGGGTGCACGCGCTCGCCCGCCAGCAGCATCAGAGCGCCCAGCGACGACTGATGCATTCCCGGCAGCAGATAAGCGAGAGAAATAATCCACGGAAACACGGAATGCAGCCGCCGCTCGATCTTCTCCACGCCCGGCCGCAAACGCGAGTCGAAGTACCACAACCGTTCCAGGACAGGTGGCAGATTCTCAATGGCCAGAGGCAGCATGGCATAGAGCGACATGCAGATCGCCACTTCCGCCAACGGCGAATGCATGTTCCATCTCCATGGAAAAACAATCCAGTAGAAATTCCAGGGCCGGCCCGCGTCGATGCCAAGCAGCAGCAAGCCGCACGCGTACGCTAGAAAGCTGGTCAGCAGCGCCATCCGCATCAGCGAGAACATGCGTTTGCGGCGGAAGACCCATGCCGCGATCCCCACCGCGAAAGCGCCCGAACCGAGCGCGGTCAGCACCATCAGATTGAAGGTTTTCCAGATGCCCCAACCGAAGGCGTCGTTCATTCCGCTGACCGGGCCCAGACCCGCGAGTTCCCGGTACCCCGAGAAAACAAACGCCAACAGAATAAGGACCATCAGCCAGAGGAAGAACCGGGTCACGACGGGGAACCCATACACGGGCACGCATCGCTCCCAGCGATTGTCATTTAGCGGTTCGCCGCTCATAGTTGTGCCCTCAAGCCGGTTCTCTTCTCATCCTCATGCAGCTCGTGTTCGTGTCCCGCAAGGCTCTTGCGAATGACCTGCACCAGACCTGCATACAGCACCGCTGGCAGCGCAAAGTACTGATAGAAACGGCGCTGCCAGCGCAGCGTGCGGGCAGGAACCGATTCAGGCCCCAGTTCCGGCAGGCCGAGCTTCTCGAACGGAACATGAGACAGATACAGTGCCTGCGTCCCGCCGTTGTCTGTTTCGCCGTAAATGCGATCCTGGTAATACCGCCCGGGACTCTGTTGAATGCGCTTCTTCGCCTCCAGCAGGAGCACCGTGCGCGGTCCGAAAATCACCGCGCCGGTTGGACAAACACTCGTGCACCCCGGCTTCAACCCTTGCGCCAGCCGATGCCGGCACAGTTCGCACTTGGTCACGCGCGGATTGAATCCCAGCCACTGGAATCGCGGGACATGGTATGGACACGTAATCGTGCAGTAGCGACAACCGATGCACTTCTCGGCCGTCCAGCTCACAATCCCGGTCTCCGGATCTTTGCTCAGCGCCTGGAACGGGCAACCCGCCGCGCATGCCGGATCCAGGCAGTGCATACACTGACGCTTCGAGAATGAACCCGGCGACCCGTCTTCCGGCTTGTACAACTTGATAATGTTGCGCGTGAGCTCGTTCAGATCCGACGGCGCCTGGTGCAGCTCGTCTCCCCGCGTGTCGGGCGGAGTGTCGTTGGCCGCGGCGCACGCGCTCACGCATGCTTTGCACCCGATGCAGACGGTCGCGTCATAGAGCAGGCCAACCGCCGCGCTCGGAACCGGAATATGCTCGGTCAACGTCGGAGTCGCGCTGGCAGTGACGGCCACCGCCGCGGGAACTCCGGCTTTCGCGATCGTGGTAATCAGTTGTCGGCGGGTGATGTCCACCTTAGTCCTCTTTCTTCTCGGACTTCTCGCTTCCGGGCCGGGCCTGATCCGCGATCACTCGTTCCACTGCCGCCTCGTTGCTGCTGCGGAACCGCTGCGACGCGACCCAGGTCGCTCCGCCCACCGCTCCCGCGATAGCGCCAACCAGAGCCGCAGCTCCGGTCGCGATCTTTCCTGTACCGCTATTGATCGGCGGGTAGGTATCGGGGGGAGTGGCCAGATGGATCGGCACCGTCTCGACCGTCGCCATGCGCCAGACCACATTCTTCTCCGTGCATCCCAGGCACGGCACCCCGATGCCGATTGGCCAGACGCCCGGCGTCTCGTTGAAATGCCGCGTGGCGCAGGCCGCGTGCGTCACCGGACCCTTGCAGCCCAGCTTGTACAGGCACCAGCCCTTGCGATGTCCCTCGTCACCGAAGGCGTGTGCGAAGCGGCCGGCATCAAAGTGCGCCCGCCGCGGACAGTTCTCATGAATTACCCGGTCATAGGCAAACTTCGGACGTCCTAGCTCATCGAGGGCCGGCAGCCGGTTCATGGTGACGTACTCGAGCACCACGGCGAGAAGGTTGTAGGGATTCGGTGGGCAGCCCGGCAGATTGACAATCGGCTTGCCGGAAATCACGGTGTCCACGCCAACCGCGCCAGTTGGATTCGGCTCCGACGACGGAATTCCGCCCCACGAAGCGCACGACCCGATAGCGATCACCGCCGCCGACTTCGCCGCAACCTCTTTCAACACCTGCACGCCCGGACGTCCGCCGAGCTCCAGGTAAACGCCGTCATCGCGCGTGGGAATGGCACCCTCGACCACGAGCACATACTTGCCGGCATTCTCGTCGACGGCACTCTGCAGCGCTTTTTCCGCCTGCGCTCCCGAGGCCGCCATCAACGTCTCGTGGTAATCGAGCGAAATGACATCCAGGATCAAATGCGCCGCATCGGGCGCCGAAGTCCGCAGCAGTGTCTCCGTGCATCCCGTGCAGTCCTGGAAATGCAGCCAGATCACCGACGGCCGTCGCGCCTTGCCGACCGTCGAAGCGAGCGCCGTGAGTGATCCCTGCTGCGTCAGGGCCAGCCCGGCGGGAGCCGTCGCCATCAATATTGAACAGAAACGCAAGAAATCCCGGCGAGACACTCCCGCCGCGTCCAGATGGGCCTGGATAGTCTTGTCCGGCTTGCCAGAGTTCGCCATGTGCGGACTCCTAACCTTGATATGTGGGCTGCGAGCTTTGTGCTGCCTGGGCCAGCTCTGTCCGCGAAGCGCCGGAATGAACATGGCGCCGCGTTGAGGCATCTTCAGCGACAACAGTGGCGGGAGACTATGAGGAGAGTCACGAGTCGATGTGAGGTGCGCACGAACAAAATGTGACCTGCAACACAAACTGAGAGTGACACGGCCGTTAGAGACCCGCGTCCTTGCCGCGCAACACCATGATCGAGGCCTTGGGCAGAGTGAACGTAGCTCGCGGACTTCCCGGAACGATCGTCACCACGGGCGGCCCGTCCGGATCGGCGTGACTGTTCGGCCCTTCGTCGCGCCACACATATTGCTCGCTGCCGAACGTCACCATCGTGACCGGGCCTGTATACGACGTCTCCCGCTTGCGTGCATGAGCGAAGACCACCCTCACCCCGTGGGCATGGCTCTCATCGCGGTTCACCAGCATGACCGACCACTGCCCATCCGGCCGCCGGACCGCATAGGACGTAACCAGAGCATTGCCCTTCTCGTCCTTAATGTCGGTGGACGAGGGAAACATATCGTGCACGCCCGAACGATGCTGTACCCATTCGACGTTGATCAGGCGGGCAGCAAAGTACAGCGACGTGTATCCGGAAATGTTGTACTCGCGATCGGCCACAAAGTTCGACCAGCTTGCCCATCCCAGGCAACTCGGCTGCACCGGCTGTGGCTGGATCGGCGAGTGATGAAAGACGGCGCCGCCGCCTTCAAAAAAAGAGCCGATATTGTCGGCCAGCCACAAGCCGGCAAAGATCGTGCTCATCGGCCCCGTCAACCCCGCGGCCAGATGGCTTTCGGTGACCATGAGCGGGACATCCTGCGGCACACCATCCTCCCTCCACACCTGGAGAATGTGCTTCATCAATTGCGGCTCGGAATAGAGCGATTCCCACCTGATCTCACAAGGCTCGAACGGATAGTGCTCGAACGAAACGAACGCCAGGTCGCGGAGTCGTCCGCGTGCCTTCAGGTAGGCCACAAATCTTCCCATCCAGGATGTACGCCCCTGCGCGTCAGGCCACACGCGGATGTCTTCGTTCACGCCTTCAAAAATCGGCCCTCCCAGCTTGAGCTTGGGATCGACTTGATGCAGAGCGTCCGCCCACTGGATGTAGAGCGCCCCGTAGTCTTCGGGCATGGCGTGCTTGCCGTCCGGCTCTTCGCCCATTTCGATGTACCCGATCGGATAGCCGCGCTTCTCGATGTAGGCAATCTGCGCCGCAGCATCTCCCGGCGTTCCGTAGAGCATCGTCACAGGAATCATCGCCGGCAGACCGTTGGTGATGCCGCTCGTGAAGAACAGATCAAACCCGGCGTGCTGATATTTCCCATCGTTTCGCACATCGGCGGCCGAGTGCCACGGATCAATCGATGAAGCGCAGTAGGTCGGCTGATTCTCTTTCGTCGCATCCGTCGCAACGTCCACAAAGGCGCCGCCAGCATTGATGTTCCCCGCTTCGATCGTCTGCATCGCGTACCCCACGCAGTTCCGGATATCGTCCGGCCCGTGCAGGTCGCAGGTGTTCGACGATTCGGTCATCAGCACGCGCAGGAACTGGGTCGAGACCGGCACATCGGACAGTTTCAGCGTCGCCACACCACCCTTGGCACGTTTGAACGCCCCCGCAGCAAACAACTTCCACTCGCCCTGTGGCCCGCGATCGAAGTCGAGCGCGTCCTTCCCTTCCCAATACTCCACCTGATACGTGACCGCGTACGGGTTCTCCCACGCAATACGGATTGCATTTACCGACTTTGGCGTCTTCAGATCGACAACGACCCATTGCGGATGTAACGCGTCGCTCTCACCCGTGAATTTTCTGGTCAGGTAGGGATTGCTCTTCCAATAAGTGAGGTTGGGGCCCGGCACCGGCGCATCGCCGCTGGTCGCAAAGCCGCGATGTGGCAGCGCATAGGCGAGAATGTAACGGGTCGGCTCCTTAAGATCAGTGCTACCGGTGAAATATCCGCCCTGGTGCGCCGGATCGCTCCACGTGCCATTCTCCGTCCAATGCCATGCGCCCATCCGCAACTCTGTATTGTTGCGATAGGTGATGGGGCCCCATCCTGCCGAGAGCGATTCCTGCACGATGTGGGGCGAAAGAACTTTTTCGATATCAGTGTGCGAGAGCACGTCAAGCGAACTGCCCAGTGCACGATCGGGATCGAAAGAATTCAGGATGTGCTTGGGGTCGGCGTCGACGCGCACGGTACCGCCGACGACCGGGTTGCCCGCTTCACTCTGAGCCCACGCCAGCCGCCCGGACGGTATGCCGACAAGCCCGAGGCACACCACCACCAGAGCACGACTCGCGTTCATCTTCTTGTGTTTACGCCATCGGTCGAGAAAGATCATCGTCGCCACCCAGAGTGTCGCGGTGAGATAGCCCGCGATCACGTCGCTGGCATAATGCACGCCCAGATAGATCCGCGACAGCCCGATTGCCAACACCAGCAGTGCCGCACCCGTCCAGATCGCCACCCGTTGCCACAAAGAACGCACCCGGGCCGTAAGCAGTCCCGCCAGCACGCCATAGAAGCAGAACGAGTACAGCGAGTGTCCGCTGGGAAAACTGAAAGTCCGCGGTAAAGAGCCAAAAAACGGCGTAGGTCGCGGACGATGAAACGCATACTTCAGTGTCAGGTCGAGCACCGTTGCGCCAGCTAATGTCACCAGCAGCCACACAACCGCGCGGCGTCGGCGGGCGAAGAGGAACAAGGCGACAGCCACGATCGCGGCGACGGCAAGTCCGTCCCCACCCAGAAAAGAAATCCATATCATCGCCCGGGTCAATCCGGGAGAAGCGTAGCGGTGCACTTCGTTGCGCACCGTCAAATCGAAGTTTGTCGTGCGCTGGTGGGCAACGTTGTCGGCAATCCAGGAGAAGAGGAACAGGGAGAGCACCGCCACGATCAGGCTCACACCTGCCACGGCCTCCTCAAAGACCGTCGGCTTCGGGACCGGCTCAAACTCGGGTTGGAAATTACCGTCGGCAGTACTCACGCTTTTCAGCGACTCCCGGCACGCTCAGGCGAGCAACCACCCTCGCAACCGCCGCATCCCTCCTGTATCGGCGCAACCAGGGAGACGGCGAAGGCAGCTCCCGGCCAAGCACTTCACCTCGAAGAACATGTTCACAGAGTTCTCGGCGAGAGTATATCGCGCCTCTCTGGCAGGCAGCCCTGCTGCCGCTCCCGTCTCGACGATCCTGCGTACAATAGCAGGAGTTCGGAGCTGTTTCGCGTGAAGTACGTTGAACGATGGTTGATTCGGTCCGGTGCACGCACATTGCTCCGCCCTTCGGCAGGAAGACAGGTGCAGCATGTCTGCGCCACTATCCTGATTTCTGCCATAGCTCTCGCCGGCCCAGCGTCGGGGCAAGTGCCGCAATCCGAGCGGCCCAACAGCATTCACGGCATCGTAATCAACAGTGCCACTCACGAGCCCGTTTCCCGGGCTCTGGTAGCTTCTCCCGACAATCGATTCGCGACCTTGACTGACGACCAAGGCCGCTTCGAATTCACCATTCCTCAGAATCAGTCCAGCCCGCAAGCGGAGGAGAGCCCCGAAGCCCAGGCGAGCCCCGAGACCGCCGTGGTCGGAAGCCCCCGCAGCCTCGGATCGGGCCCCAACATGCTGATGGCCCGCAAGCCCGGATTTCTGCCGGACCCAAGCGGTTCCACCATCAGCCTGCAAGAAAATGGCGCCGACAAGGACTGGATCATCCCCCTGATTCCGGAAGCCCTCATCACCGGCAAGGTGGCGCTCGCGAATTTTGAAGCTCCTGACAGCATCCAGCTCGAACTCTACCATCGTATTGTGCAGGACGGCCGCGCGCGCTGGGTCTTCATGAAGGGAACATCCTCGCGTTCCGACGGTGAATTCCGCTTTGCCGATCTTCCCGCTGGAACCTACAAGCTCCTGACTCGCGAATTGCTCGACCGCGATCCGCTGGTCTCCGCTCCACGCGGTCGCCTCTTCGGATACCCTCCCGTTTACTATCCCACTGCAGCGGGATTTGGCTCGGCCGCAGAGATTCACGTGGCCGCGGGAGAGACGGCCCAAACCAGCCTGACCCTGGTCCGGCAACCCTATTACAACGTCAGGATTCCCGTTCTCAATGCTCCTGGCGGCGGACTCGGCGTAACCGTCTTTGTCGCCGGCAACCGTGGCCCGGGGTTCGCGCTCGGATTCAACGAAGGCGACCAGGCCATTGAAGGCATCCTACCCAGCGGAGCCTACACGGTCGAAGCCACCAGCTACGGTGTCAACAACAACGTGGCGGCCGGTTCGATCAACCTTACGGTTCATGACGGCCCAGCCTCCGGCCCTCCCATGACGCTATTGATGGGCGCCTCGATCCCGGTAACCGTACGCGAGGAATTCACGGCGACTCAGAAATGGGATTCCGCCTTCTCGTGGACCGAGGGCGGCCGCCGTTTCACGCTGTCGGGGCCGCGGCGATACCTGAATGTAATGCTCGACCCGGAAGATGACTTCGGCAGCGGACGCGGCGCCACCTTGCGCTCCCCCACCGGCAGCAACGATCAGTCGCTAGTTCTGGAGAATGTGCTTCCTGGCCGCTATTGGCTTCGGATCAGCAGCGCCCGAGGTTATGTCGCTTCGGTGCGTTCCGGGAATATCAACCTGATGCAAGAGCCCTTGACGGTCGGTGAAGGAGGCTCTCCGGCGCCCATCGAAATCACGATGCGCGACGAAACTGCCGAAATCGAAGGCACGGTGGAAGGCATTGCTTCGCCTCCAGTCATGACCGGCGCCGCCGACGAGGTGACACAGAGAAATCTGCCGTTCACCGCTGCCGCCGCGCATGTCTACTGCATTCCTCTGCCCGATAGCGGCGGGAACTTCACGGAAGTGTGGGTTTCTCCGGACGGCAACTTCCACTCCTCTCCGCTCGTGCCGGGAGCTTACCGGGTATTGGCTTTTGCGAGCCCCCAGTCGGAGCTCGAATATCACAATCCCGAAGCCATGCAAGCCTACGATTCGAAGGGACCAGTGGTCCGCGTGTCAGCCGGGCAAAAAGAGAATGTCCGACTGCAGCTGATTTCTCCGGAATCAAGATGATGCGCTCACGACGATTCCATTTCGCCGCCGTTGCCTCGCTCAGCTTTCTGCTGGCGCCTTCCGCCCTGACTCAGACCGAAGAGCATGCGGCAACGCCGCCAGTCGATCGTCCCTATCGGATCGCGGGAACTGCCCTCGACGCCAAAACCGGATACCCGCTCGCGCGGGCCCGTGTCACCATCACCGAGGCCCGCAACGAGCAGAATGTGCAGTCGTACATCAGCTCCGATGACGGTCATTTTGAATTCCAGACACCAGCCGGCAAGTTCTCGCTGCAGGCAGCGAAGCGCGGCTACATCACCTCCGCCTACAACCAGCACGATCAGTTCTGGACAGCCATCGTCACTGGCGCCGGCATTGATACCGAACACCTCATCTTGCGCGTCACACCATCAGCCGTTCTCACCGGACGAATCATTGACGAGAATGGTGATCCCGTCCGCGAAGCCTCGATCTCGGTGTACCGCGAGGATCGTTATTCCGGCGTCAGCCGGATTCATCGCGTCCGTGCAGCCCAAACGGACGACCAGGGAGTGTACGAAGTTCCGCACCTCGATAAAGGCACCTACTTCGTTTCCGTTCAGACGCATCCCTGGTACGCAGTCCATCCTGCTTCGACCGCCGGCGGCGCCGGGCCGGCCGCGCAGGTCGACGCCTCGCTCGACGTCGCCTATCCCGTGACGTATTACGGTGATGCGACCGAGGCCGATGAGGCCACCCCCATCCCAGTTCGCGGCGGCGATCATCTGCAAGCGGACATTCACCTCAACCCTCTTCCTGCGCTCCACCTGCTCTTTCAGGTACCAGACAACAATGCATGGGGACTCGCCGTTCCCCAACTTGAGCGGCCCGCATTCGACGAGATGGAGGGAGTCTCCAACCGCGGAGTTCAGCAGGTGAAACCTGGCCTGTACGAGATCACGGGAGTCCCGGCCGGCAGCTACGTGATCCGCATGCGCGATTCTGAAGGCCAGCTCCAGGCTCCCATGGCGGTCAATCTTGCCGGCAGCCAGGAACTGACCGCCACGTCGGGCAGTTCCACCGGCCAAGTCACGCTAAAAGTACAGGTAGCAGGCACAACATCACTGCCAGGCAATATCCAGGTTGGACTTCGAAACAACAAGGGTCGCACCAACGCTGCACAGGTCAACGACAAGGGAGAAGCTCAGTTCGCGGACCTGATTCCCGGAAAGTACGACGTCGTGGCCGGATCCCCCAATACAGAGTATTCCGTGCTCAAAATGACGAACGAAGCAGGCTCAATCCCGGGCCGCACGCTGACCATAACACCGGGGGCTTCCATGACGGTTTCCGTGTCTCTGCTCGGAGGCTCAGTTCGTGTGGATGGCTTCGCGAAACACATGGGGAAGGGTGCACCCGGCGCGATGATCGTCCTTGTGCCCAAGAACCCCGAAGCGAATCACGATCTTTTCCGGCGTGACCAGAGTGATCTGGACGGAAGCTTCACTCTTTATAATGTGCCCCCCGGCTCTTATTCAGTGATTGCCATTGAGGATGGCTGGGACCTGGACTGGGCTAAACCCGCTGTCCTAGCGCGCTACAGCAAGCACGCGCAGCCGCTGGTAGTTGGCGCCCAAGCCGGAGGTATCCTGCACCTTCCCAACCCCGTGGAAGTTGAAGCGCGATAGAAATCGCAACCTACTGCGATCGTTGCGAACGCCTTTTCGGCAGCGGGAGAAAACTCTTTCGCATATAACTGAGGATTCGCTGCCCGTTCTGTATACTCTGTGCGCTGGTTGTGTTGATCCGCGACTGAACTCCGCTCGGAGAAACCTCCATGTCCGCACTGGCATTGCTGGGAGGCAGCAAGTCGAAAGCCAAGCCCTTTCCCCTCTGGCCCCAGTTTGACGAGAAAGAGCAGAGTGCTCTGAAGGAAGTCCTCGAAAGCCGCGTCTGGTGGCGCACCCCGGGCACGCGGACCCTCGCCTTTGAGCAGGCTTTCGCGAAATTCCACGGCGCCAGTCACGGCATCGCCGTCACCAACGGCACGGCTGCGCTCGAAGTAACGATGGCCGCGCTCGGAATCAAAGCCGGCGATGAAGTTATTCTCCCCAACTTCACCTTCGTCGCCACCGCCAGCGCAGTATTGTTCTCGAACGCCCTGCCGGTGCTGGTCGACGTCGACCCGCAGACGTATTGCATCGATCCCGACCTGGTGGAGCAAGCCATCACTCCGCGCACGAAAGCGATCATCGCCGTGCACATGGGCGGCCACCCGGCCGATTTGGATCGCCTGCAGAAGATCGCCAACACCAAGGGACTCGCCCTGATCGAAGACTCCGCCCACGCCCACGCCTCCGAGTGGCGTGGCCGCCGTATCGGGACGTTCGGCGTTGCCGGCACCTTCAGCTTCCAGTCGAGCAAACTCATGACCGCCGGCGAAGGCGGCATGATCATCTCCAGTGACGAAAACTTTGAACGCCAGGCCCGCTCCGTCCATGACTGCGGCCGCATGCCGGGAGAGTGGTTCTACAGCCACTTCATCTACGGATCGAACTATCGCCTCAGCGAATGGCAAGGCGCCATCCTGCACGTTCAGTTGAGCCGCCTGGACCAGCAAACCCTCCACCGCCATCAGAATGCGCGCCTGCTCGACCGGCTGCTGCGCGAAATTCCCGGCCTTACGCCTCAGAGACTTGACGAGCGCTGCACCCGCAATGGCCAGTACGCGTACATCTTCCACATGGATAAGACACACTTCGCCGGAATCTCCACCGAGCGCTTGATTGCTGCGATGAATGCCGAGGGCATCCCGAATCAGGCAAGCTATCCACCCCTGCATGAGCTGCACATGTTTCGCAACGGCGAGTACCGCCAACGGCTTTCTGGGGAGCAGGCGCAAGAAGATCACGCGTTCCTGCACCAGAAATTCCCCGCGACGCAAAAAGCTGCCTGGGAAACTGTGTGGATTCCACAGCCCGCCTTGCTCGGAGACGAGGCAGACATGCACGAGATCGCCGACGCCCTGAGCAAGATTCAGAAGCATGCAAAGGACCTTGCTTAACACCGGACCAGCGACTTGACCCTGGATCGAATCTCATATCGGAACTGGCACAATTGCTGCCACCTTTCTAACGGGACCGTCGCCCTGATCGTCTTGGCCGATGTTGGCCCGCGCATTCTCTCCTACGGATTCTGCGGCGGCGAGAATCAGTTGCACGAAGTGGAGGGCGATGCGTGCCGCACTGGCGGGCAGAATTTTCGTCTCTACGGCGGCCATCGCCTGTGGGTGTCGCCGGAGGTCGACAGAACCTACTTTCCCGACAATCGTCCCGTCGCGGTTTCGCAACAGGGGAACCAGGCGTGTTTCGTGGCGCCGACCGAAGATCATTCTCCGGGCGCAAGGCTGCAAAAGGAGATCGAGATCGAACTCGCCCCGTCGGGCACGGGCGTGCGCCTGACTCACCGCATTCGCAACCACGATGTTCGCTCAACCGTCCTCGCGCCCTGGACACCCACCATGATGCGAGCCGGCGGCCGCGCCATCCTGCCGCTCCCCGCCCGCCACGCCATGGATCCGGAACACTATCAACCAGTGGGCGCTTTCGGTGTCTGGTCGTTCACCGACTTTGCCGATCCGCGCTGGAGTCTCGGCACGTCCTACATTCAACTCCAACAGACCGCGTCGCCCACAGGACGTTTCAAGGAGCAGATGGGCGGAATTCATAACCCTGCCGGCTGGGGCGCATACTTCCGCGACGGCTTCGTCTTCGTCAAACGCACGACCGCGATCACAAACGCAAATTATCCGGATTTCAATTGCAATTTTGAAGTATTCACCAACCCGGACTTTCTCGAACTCGAAACTCTCGGCCCACTGGTCGACCTGGCGCCCGGCGGAACGGTCGAACACATCGAGCACTGGTGGCTGTTCAACGGCGTTCCCGGCGGAGACGACGATGCCTGGATCGAGTCGGCAATCGTTCCTCTGGTGAATCAGACGGCATAGTCACCGTCATTCTCCGGCGCAGAGTGTTAGGATTTCCCCGCTGGATTCGAAGTTGCCATTTTGATTGTTCACGACACCTCGGTTCGCGAGGTGGGTTTTGCGAGGCGCGGCTTGGGAGGCACGAAATGACCGGATTCCCACGGCAGTCCGCTGTTCGTTCAGCCCTGTTCGCCGTAATCGTGGCCTTGCTTTTCCCTACGATTTCGCGCGCCCAGTCGCCGAAGCTTCCCGACCACATCCCTCCCAAACGCTCCTCGCAGGTCCAGGACGGTTTCGGCATCAACTCCGACCTGCCCCGCGATCCCCACTTGCCCTGGAATCGCTGGTGGTGGACTCGCATGTTTGACGCGGGCTTCAAATGGATTCGCATCGGCCAATACGAAAACAGTTCCGACCGCACCAGCTGGGACTGGATTGAGCAAAAGCGTGGCGTCTACGCCAGTTCACCGGAACTCGAAGACGCCGTCGATTCCCTGGTCGACAACGGCATGAACATCCAGGTGCAGTTGCTCTACGGCAACGTCATGTATACGTCGCGCAGTGGCAAACTGCCCGACGTCAGCATTCCCGAACTCGGCTCGTTTCACAATGACGACCGGAGCATTGACTCCGTCTTCTGGCCCCCCACGACTCCCGACCAGATCGCAGCGTTCAATCGCTACGCGGCGTGGATGGTCCGCCACTTCCACGATCGTATCCATTACTGGGCGTTATGGAACGAACAGGACATCGGCTATTGGAATCCCTGGGGGAGCCCCGAACAATACGGCCGCCTGCTGGGACCGTTCATCGAAGCCGTGCATGGCGCCGACACGCAAGCGAAAGTCATCTACGGCGGACAAGCCGACCCCGCCCGCGACTTCACCCAGCGCGCACTCGATACCTGCCAGTGCGCTTCAGGAATCGATGTGTACGCCTACCACACTTATCCCGGTTACGGCCAGAACATGCATCCCGAAACGATGGACTACGGCGCCTATCAGAACGAATCGCCCCGGGCCCTGCGCGACCTGGTCACGCACTATCCCGGCATCAAACCGGACATTCCCTTCTTCGACGACGAATTCAATTCCATTCCTTCCTGGTCCGGCTCGGACGAATCCGTGCAGGCCAAGTATCTCCCGCGCGGCATCGTTTATAACCACGCGGCGGGCGTGAAGACCTTCTCCTGGTTGATCGCTGCGGGCGTGGACGGAAACGAGTACGACGACTTCGGCTTCATCCACGGTCTCACCAACCATGACTACGATTTCACCCCTCGGCCCGTCTTCTACGCGCTGCAGGACACGAACGCGATGTTTTCCGATACAAAGCTTGATCCAGCGATCGCGATCAAGAGTCCTGATGTCGAGGTCGTCCGCCGCCAGACCGGGGCCCCATTCATGAGCTACGGGTTTCGCTCGAAGAGCGGAAAGGCCGTGATCGCCTACTGGCTGGCCGCGCACAGTCTGCCCGGAAACGCATTCTCCCCGCAATACGCGACCCTGACCCTCAAGAATGCGGGCATCACGCATCCCGTTCTAGTCGACATCGTCTCCGGCGAAATCAAACCGCTGCAATGGAAAGCCGGCACAACCGACACACTCGAAGCGCTGCCGGTCCGCGACAGCGTCCTCGCTATCACCGATGAAACGTACTTCGACTGGCCCGTCTTGCCGGAAGCGCCCAGTTCGCTGAACCTGGTTGTCACCGGCAATGCCACCAAACTAACCTGGCAGGTTCACGGAGGAGATCCCAATGCAGTCGTGATCGAGCGCCGGATCGACGAAAGCGGCACTGCGAGAGCAACCTGGAACCGTATCGCCAAGCTGCCGCCGACCGCCAGCGATTACACAGATTCGACTGTGAAGAGAAGTCAGAGCGTAGCCTATCGGGTACGCGCTATGAACGAGGCCGGGGAGTCCGCCTACTCGAACATTGTGCACACGACAGCCCGGTAGCAGATTTTTGAAACCTGCTCCACTCTGCACCAAGGGGGAACAATGAAGACTCGGTCTCGCAAACTCCAAAACAGCCCGGTGTCCCGACGCAAATTCTTGTCCCAGATCACTGCCGCTGGCCTCGGTGCCACAATCGTTCCGCGCTACGTGCTGGGCGGAACCGATCACGTTCCACCCAGCGACAAGGTCAACGTTGCTTTCATCGGGGTCGGCTCACAAGGGATGCGCGTCATGCTCCACTTCTTGGGGGAACCTGACGTCCAAGGGGTCGCCGTGTGCGACGCCAACAGGAGCGGCGCCAACCATCCGCAGTGGTACACCCACGAATACGCCAGTTCTGTCCAAAAACTGCTGGGCGTGAACTCAGGCTGGGACTGGCTCAGCCCCGACACTCCGATTCAGCTGACCCATTCCATGCAATCTCCGGCCGGGGTCTCCGGCCGCGAGCCCTGTCAGAAGATCGTAGACGCCTACTACGCCACGCAAAAACGTTCGGGCCAGTACCGCGGCTGCACCGCCTACATCGATTTTCGCGAGCTTCTCGAAAAGGAAAAAGATCTCGACGCCGTTGTCGTCTGCACCACCGACAACCTGCATGCCACCGTCTCAGCAGCAGCGATGAGGAAGCGCAAGCACGTCTTCTGTCAGAAGCCTCTGACGCACACGATCTACGAAGCGCGCCGCATCGCTGAAATTGCCCGTGAAACCGGCGTGGCCACGCAGATTGCGGTCGGCAACCAGGCATCCGAAGACACGCGCCTGCTCTGCGAATGGATCTGGGACGGAGCCATCGGGCCGGTGCGCGAGGTTCACAATTGGTCCAGCCGTCCTTTCTGGGCGCAGGGCCTCGATCGCCCGAAAGAATCCGAACCCGTGCCCGACGGCCTGAATTGGGACCTGTGGCTCGGTCCCGCGCCCGAACGTCCGTATAACCACATCTACGCACCTTTCGTATGGCGCGGCTGGACCGACTTCGGCTGCGGTGCCCTGGGCGACATGGGCTCCTACAGTTTCGACACCATTTTTCGCGTGTTAAAGCTCGAAGCGCCGGAGACCGTGGAAGCAAGTTCAACCGAGCGCTTCGAGGAGACGTATCCGATGGCCTCGATCGTCCGCTATAACTTCCCCGCTCGCGGCGACATGCCGCCGGTGACGTTCACCTGGTATGACGGCGGTCTGAAGCCGCCGCGTCCGGAGGAGTTGGAACCGAACCGGCCCTTCGTCGGTGAGGGCGAGGAAGGGGACGAAGGGCTTCTCTTTGTCGGAGACCGTGGCAAAATTCTCTGCGCATTCAACGGAGCCCATCCCAAACTCATTCCCCAGTCCAGAATGGACAGCTACAAACAGCCGCCAAAGACGCTTCCCCGCTCTCCTGGCAACGAACGTGAATGGCTCGACGCCTGCAAGGGTGGCCAGGTCAAGCCTGGCGGAAATTTCGAGTTCGAAGGCATGGTCACCGAAACCTTACTTCTCGGAAATGTGGCAGCGCGCCTGGGGCAGAAGCTGAATTGGAAACGCAGCGATCTGAAGGTAGAGAATTCGGAACTAGCCAACACATACATCCGCCCCGAACGCCGCACTGGATGGGAACTGTGACCGATATTCTTCGACTTACCGAGCGATTGAGGAGGCGCGTATGACCATCGCTTCAAGAAGAGAGTTTCTCAAGATCGCTGCAAGGGGGTCTGCAGCCGCCAGCCTTCTTGCCTCGGGCATACTGAAGCTCCAGGCAAATCCCCTCGGCATGCCCATCGGATGCCAGACCTGGCCCGTCCGAGAACTGATCGCCAAAGATTTTCCCGGCACGATCAAGCAGCTTGCCGAGGCCGGGTTTCAGTCCATCGAACTTTGCTCGCCGGCGGGTTACGACGACTCAGGATTTGCCGGCCTGGCCAAGTACAAGGGGAGTGAACTGCGCAGAATTCTGGGCGATGCGGGCATCACCTGCGTGAGCTCTCACTTCACCATCGACGAACTTCGCAAGAACCAGACCGACCGCATTGCCTGGGCCAAGGACATCGGCCTGACGCAAATGCTGGTGCCCACTCTCGATGGACCCGAGAATCCCACCCTGGATGACGTGAAGCGAGCCGCCGACGAATACAACAAGATGGGGGAACAGTCGGCCAAAGCCGGCATCCAGCAGGGCCTTCACACCGAACGCTTTGAGCTTTCGACGGTCGACGGCAAGCGAACCTACGACATCCTGATGGACCTCCTCGATCCCAAGCTGGTCAAGTTCCAGTTCCAGGTATCAACCATCAGCCATGGCTTCGACGCTGCCGAATACTTCACCAGGTATCCGGGTCGCTTCATCTCGATGCACGTACAGGGCTGGTCTGCGCAGACGAAAAAAGTAATGCCGGTGGGCCAGGATTCGCTCGACTGGAAAAACATCTTCACCGCAGCAAAAGCTGGCGGCATCAAGAACTACTTCGTCGAAATGGACCTTGGGCTGATGAAAGCCAGCGTGGACTACCTGCGCAAGCTTCAGGTCTGACGGCCAAACTGGAAGCTGACAAACGCGGAACTACGCGCTATGCGGCATCGCCATTTCCAGTTTCACGTGCGCCTGTGCACGCCTTTCTTGAAATTCTCCAGCATGTGGTCACACGTACGCATGGTAAAGGCAACGATGGGCATGGTGGTCGTCTTGTCCGTAGAACTCGGGAAGATGCTCGCGTCACAGATGTAGAGATTCGGAACGTCGTGAGTCTGCGCCCACTTGTTCGTCACTGACGTCTTCGGATCGCTTCCAAACCGGCAGACTCCGGTCTCGTGCAAGCTGGTTCCGGGACGGTCGGGGTCATCGTCAGCCCCCCACAGTTCCCCGCCCATCGCCTTGAACAGGTCAACCATCACTTGCTTTGAGTGCTCCCACATCAGCAATTCATTCGCTCCCCACTGAAAATGAAAACGAAGCTGCGGGATGCCGAAGATGTCTTTCTTCTCCGGGTCGATGTCGACGTAGTTGGTGGGGCTGGGAAGAGTTGGCGCCTGGATGAGCGCCCCGACCCCGGTCGGGTAGTAACGCTTGATATCGCGTTTGAATTGCGAGCCGAAGCCTTCGATCTGACCGTGATATCCGGGGAATTCTCCGCAGCCGCCGCCCATGTAGACCGAGTATCCGCGTATGAATTTTTCTTCCCGCGGATTTTTCAGATTCTGCCAGCGTGGCATCCAAGCCACGGTCGAATCGGCAATGTTGTCGGGAGTGGCAGGCTGACCCAACAGCTGCGGCAGGTAGCCATAGCCCGGAGTCCCATATAAGTGTTCGCAAAGGTTGCGTCCCAGTTGCCCGCTGGAGTTCGCAATTCCCGTCGGCCAGCGACCCGACTTCGAATTCAGCATGATGTGCGCGGTTTCCACGCACGACGCCGCCAGCACCACCACCTTGGCATACACTTCCACTTCCTTTCGCGTGGCCCGGTCGACATATGCGACCCCTTTCGCCATACCGCTCTCATCGACGAGCACGCTGCGCACGAGGGCATTCGTCAGGAGCGTGAGATTCTTCGTCGCTTCCGCTTCTGGGATCGTAAACCAGGTCGGGGAGAAGAAAGCACCGACATCGCAGCCCCGGCTGCAGTTTCCGCAATAGTGGCAGTGCGGATGACCATTGTGTGCAACCGTCAGTTGCGCGCAGCGGTCGGGCAAGTACGGTATGCCGATTTTCTCGGCTCCCTTCTGGATGATGTAGTCCATGCAGCGCCATGGGATCGGCGGCAGATACTCGCCATCAGGATTGCTCGGCCGATTCTGAACCGTGCTGGCCACTCCCATGTAGCGCTCTGCTTTCGAAAACCACGGCGAAATCTCCGCATAATCGACCGGCCAGTTTTCGCCAAACCCGTCAAGATCCGCAGCCTTGAAATCGATGTCGCCGAAGCGCGCGGAAGAGCGCCCCCAGAAATTCGCTTTGCCGCCGGTAGCCTTGCAGCGCTTCCAGTACCAGTCGGTGCCCGGCGCGTTGGAGTAGGCAACATCATGTTCGAAGAGGTCACGACCTTCGCTGTATTCGGACTCTTCCACCGAATACGGCTCCTGATGAGCCTTTCCTTGCAAGCGCAAGGGATCGCCGTAGCCCCGATACTTCAGATCGTAAACTTGCCGGTGACCGCGATAATCCTTCTCCGGATCAATGCGCGGACCAGAATTGAGCGCGCACACCTGGAGGCCCGCTTCGCACAGAATCTTCATGGCCGTGGCGCCGCCAGCCCCGGTTCCCACCACAATCGCGTCGAAGAATTTGTTGGCCAAAGCAGAGGTCCTCTTCAGTTTTTGCCGGTCTGAATCACACCGCCCGAGCTCGCCGGCTCACGAAGGTGTGCGTGCTCCGGATCGTCACGGTGGGGACAACCCGGCAACGCTGGCCACGCCGTTCGCAGTCCCGGATAACCGATGCTCTGCAGCCCGATCTTCGTCGTGTAGTAACCGACGACGGTGTAGTCCCGCATCATCTGGAAAAATGCGCGTCCGCTATCCGTGGTAGGTTTGAATTTCGCTTTGTAGGCAAGTTCCTCCAGCAAGCTGTTCTGCTGTTCCGGCGTGCCGTCCATGAAGTCCCGCCCGAACTCCGATTGGCTGCGCGCGTTCATCCAATCGAGCCCTGCGAGGAATTTGTTTTGCGCTTCATTGCCAGCCGCAATCGCGTCGTCGGTCGAGCGAATGTCGCGGGACGTGCTCACCGGCACCCGATTTGCGACCATGAAGTCGATGAACTCCGCCACCCCGGCCTGTTTGGCTCCCGGACTCTCATCTTCCGGGATCATCATCTCGGCAAGGTGCTCCACCATCCGATACTGCGGCGGGGAAAAGAACAGAGGCTGATACGCACCCATGCTCGCCGGTGAAGAAACTCCGGGATGGTCCTGCGGGCAGGCAAACGCCCACCGGCTGAAACCGGGAAATGAGCCGGCTACCGCTGCGATTCCGATGTAGCGAAGAATTTCCCGGCGTTCGACTCCCTGCCCACCCAAATGTCGCCCCAATTCCTGAAACCGCCTTGGGATCGCGGTTTCACAGGCTGCGTTTTTAGCACTGCGCGAAATCCAGTGTCAAGGAGCAAGACTCTCGCTTTCGCATCACCGGGCCGCAGGCCCCGACGCGATCGACAATCCGGGCTCAGGACGCGTCCCCCGCAGCCACAGCCGCAGGCGATCAACGTAGATGTACACCACCGGCGTGGTGAACAGTGTCAACGCCTGGCTGACGATAAGCCCGCCGACAATTGTGATTCCCAGCGGCCGCCGTAATTCCGAGCCTGTGCCCATGCCGAGCGCCAGCGGCAATCCGCCCAGCAGCGCCGCCATGGTCGTCATCATGATGGGACGGAAGCGCAGGATGCATGCTTCGTAAATCGCGTCGGTCGACGACTTCCCATGCCTGCGTTCTGTGTCGAGCGCGAAATCGATCATCATGATCGCGTTCTTCTTCACCAGCCCGATCAGCAGAATGATGCCGATCAACCCGATGACATTGAGTTCATTGCCCGAAATCAAGAGCGCCAGCAACGCGCCGACACCGGCAGACGGCAGTGTCGACAGAATCGTGATCGGGTGCGCATAGCTCTCGTACAAAATTCCGAGCACGATATACACCGTGAGCAGCGCCGTCAGGATGAGGATGGGCTCGCTAGAAAGCGAGTCTTGAAAAGCGGCGGCCGTACCCTGGAAACTGGCGTGCATCGTAACCGGGAAGTTGATGCTGCGCTCCGCATCCTCGATGACTCGCGTGGCTTCGCCCAGCGCCACTCCCGGAGCTAGGTTAAACGACAGCGTCACCGACGGATACTGGCCCTGGTGGCTGACTGCGAGCGCCGTGTTCGACGGCCCAAAATGAGCAAACGACGAAAGCGGCACGGCGGTTCCGTTGTTGGCGCGGACATAGATGTTTTGCAGCGCATCCGGGCTGCGCGCGAATTCCGGCGCAACTTCCATCACCACGTGATATTGGTTGAGTTGCCGATACATGATCGAGACTTGGCGTTGTCCGAACGCGTCGTACAGCGCGTTATCGATGTCCGCGGCCGCCACTCCCAGCCGCGCCGCCGTGTCCCGATCGATCAAAACGCTGGTCTGCAGTCCCTTGTCCTGCTGATCCGTATTCACGTCGCGCAGCTGAGGTAGCGAGCGCAGCTTTTGCAGCAACCGGGGCGCCCACTCGTTCAGTTGCTGCAGGTCCTCACCCTGCAGCGTGTACTGATATTGCGCCTGACTCTGCCGTCCGCCGATGGTCAGATCCTGTGCTGATTGCATGTACAAAGTCGCGCCCGGAACTACGGACAGTTTTGCGCGCAACCTTCCAATCACCTGGTCCGCCGTGATCTTGCGCTCGGCGAGTGGCTTCAACGTGATGAACATGCGCCCGGAGTTGTAAGCGGTGTTGCCGCCGGTAAATGCGACGACGGTATTGATCGACGGATCCTTCATCACGATATCGACGAACTGCTTCATCTTGGCGCGCATCGCGTCGAACGAAATGTCTTGCGCCGCCTGAACGGAGCCCACGATGCGGCCGGTATCCTGCTGGGGAAAGAATCCCTTGGGCACGATGATGTACAGGTACACACTCAAGCACGCCGTTCCAATCGTCACCACCAGCGTCAGAAATTGGTGACGCAAGACCCACTGCAGCGCATGCCGGTAGGTGCCGTGCATCCGGTCGAAGACCCACTCGCTGAAGCGGTAAATGCGGTTGTGCTTCTTCTCGTTCAGAGGGAGCAAGAGCTTGGCACACATCGTCGGCGTGGTAGTCAGCGATACGAGCAGGCTCACGCCGATGGCAATGCTCAGAACCACCGCGAATTCCCGGAACAGCCGGCCGACGATCCCACCCATGAGCAGAATGGGGATAAACACGGCAACCAGTGATGTGCTCATCGACAGCACGGTGAAGCCGATTTCCTTCGCCCCACGATAGGCAGCCTGATAGGGAGTCATCCCTTGTTCCAGGAAGCGCGTGACGTTCTCGAGAACAACAATGGCGTCATCCACAACGAACCCCGTGGAAATCGCCAGCGCCATCAGCGACAAATTGTCGAGGCTGTAACCCAGCAGGTACATCACTCCAAATGTGCCGACTAGCGAGAGCGGGACCGCGATGCTCGGAATGATCGTCGCCCGAAAGGTCCGCAGGAACGCGAACACAACCAGGACCACCAGGATCACCGAGATGACGAGCGTCCGCTCGATGTCTGCCACCGACGCCCTCACTGTCGTCGTACGATCGAGAACCACCCGTAAATCGATGGCCGGTGAGATCGACGTCTTGAGCTGTGGCAACGCGGCCAGCACGTGGTCCACGGTCGCGATAATATTGGCTCCCGGCTGGCGGAACACTATGATCAGCACCGCCGGCTTGCCGTTAGCCAGCCCGGCCACATGCATGTCTTCGACCGAATCCTGGACGTCGGCTACATCGGCAAGCCGCACCGGCGCGCCGTTCTTATACGCGACGATCAGGTTCTGGTATTGCTCCGCGCGGAAGATCTGATCGTTGGCATGCAGCGCCCAGGCGTTCACCGGACCGGAGAATTCGCCCTTCGGGCGGTTCGCGTTCGCCAGCCCCAGTGCAGTCCGAACCGTGTCGAGACCAACTCCCAGCTTGTTCAGCAGCATGGGATTGACTTCCGCCCGTACTGCCGGCCGCGCACCGCCTCCGACGAATACCTGCCCTACGCCCTCCACCTGCGCCAGTTTCTGCGCCAGGATGGAATCGGCGGCATCGTACATTCTAGGCAGCGTAATCGTGTCGGAAGTCAGCGCCAGGATGAGAACAGGCGCATCGGCGGGGTTCACTTTGCGGTAAGTTGGATTACCCGGCAGGTTGGCGGGCAACTGGCTGCGCGCCGCATTGATCGCAGCCTGTACGTCGCGTCCGGCAGCATCAATGTTCCGGTTGAGATCAAATTGCAGAACGATGTTCGTCGACCCCAGCTGGCTCGTCGAAGTCATCTGGTTGATGCCTGCGATTCGTCCAAATTGGCGTTCCAGCGGCGTAGCCACCGCTGACGCCATCGTTTCGGGACTGGCGCCGGGTAGTCCCGCTCCTACCGAAATCACCGGAAACTCGACCTGCGGCAAGGGCGCTACCGGAAGAAAATTGAATGCCAGCACTCCAGAAAGCAGAAGCGCGGCCGCCAGTAACGACGTGCCGACCGGACGCCGAATGAATGGACCCGAGACATTCATCGCTAATCCCCGGCACCCTCACCCTGCGGTAGTTCGATCGGATTGCCCACGCGATAGCGCGAGAACCGATGCGCCAGCCGGTCAAACCACAGGTACACGACCGGCGTCGTGTAGAGCGTCAGCAGCTGGCTCAAAAGCAGGCCGCCGACAATCGTGATTCCCAGCGGATGTCTTAGCTCGGACCCGGTGCCGCGGCCCAGCGCCAGCGGTAGTCCGCCGAACAATGCCGCCATGGTCGTCATCATGATGGGACGGAAGCGCAGCAGGCTCGCCTGGTAGATAGCCTCCTCCGGTGGCTTGCCGTCCACGCGCTCCGCTTCAAGCGCAAAGTCGATCATCATGATGGCGTTCTTCTTCACGATACCGATCAACAGGATGATGCCGATCAGCGCGACTACCCCCAAGTCATTCCCCGTGATCAACAGCGCCAAAATCGCCCCGACGCCGGCTGAAGGAAGTGTCGAAAGAATCGTGATTGGATGAATGTAGCTTTCGTACAGCACACCGAGCACGATGTAGACCGTCACGATCGCGGCAAGAATGAGCCAGGGCTCCGACGACAGCGAATTGTGAAACGCGGCAGCCGTTCCCTGGAAACTGGTGTTGATGCTGCGCGGCAGTTGGATTTCCTGCTCCGCCTGTTCGATCGCCTTTGTAGCCTCGCCCAGCGAAACACCCGGCGCGAGATTGAACGAGAGCGTGACGACCGGAAATTGTCCCTGGTGGTTGATCGACAACGGCGAATTCTGCTGCTCGAAATGCGAGAACGAAGCCAGCGGCACCTGCTCTCCGCTCCCCGACTTCACGTAGATATGCTTCAGCATATCCGGACTCACCTGGAATTGCGGGTCCACCTCGAGCACCACGTGATACTGGTTGAGCTGCGTGAACATCGTTGAGACTTGCCGCTGGCCGAACGCGTCGTAGAGTGTGTCATCAATCGCCTGCGGCAGGATTCCGAGCCGCGACGCGGTATCGCGGTCAATGACCAGGTTCACCTCCAACCCGCTGTTTTGCTGGTCGCTGGCAACGTCGCGCAACTCGGGAGCGGCCTTCAGCTTCTGCAACAGGCGCGGAGCCCAATCGCCCAACTCCCGCGCGTCGGCATCCTCCATCGAATACTGATACTGCGTCCGGCTGACCTTGCTCTCGACCGTCAGGTCCTGCACCGGCTGCATATAGAGCGTGATGCCGTCAATCTTGGCCAGCTCCGGCTGAAGGTCCCTGATAATCTCCGACGCCGTCTCCTTCCGCTCATCGCGCGGCTTCAGATTGATCTGGATACGCCCGCTGTTGGGCGTCAGATTCGTACCATCCACGCCGATGAACGATGCCAGCGAATCCACATTCGGGTTTTTTAGGATCGCACCCACCAGCGCCTGTTGCTTCTGCGACATGGCCGCAAACGAAATGTTCTGCGCCGCCTCCGAGATACCCATGATCACGCCCGTATCCTGTACCGGAAAGAATCCTTTCGGCACGTAAACATATAGAAACAGCGTGGCAATAAGCGTCGTAACCGTGACGAACAAAGTCGCCGTCTGGTGCCGTAGCACCCACTTCAAGGTGCGTCCGTAAAACGCAATGATCCGGTTGAAATAATCTTCCGAAATGCGATAGAAGCGTGACTGCTGCTCGCTACCTTTCTGTCGCAACAGCTTGGCGCACATCATGGGCGTCAGCGTCAGCGAGACGAACGCCGACACCAGGATCGTCACGGCCAGCGTCACCGCAAATTCGCGGAACAGCCGCCCCACGACGTCGCCCATGAACAGCAACGGGATCAGCACCGCGATCAGCGAGACCGTCAACGACACGATCGTGAACCCGATCTGCCCGGCGCCTTTCAGTGCCGCCTGCAGCGGCGACTCGCCTTCCTCGAGGTAGCGGTCGATGTTCTCGATCATCACGATGGCGTCATCCACCACAAACCCGGTTGAAATCGTCAACGCCATCAGCGTGAGATTGTTCAGGCTGTAGCCCAGCAGGTACATCACGCCGAACGTCCCCACCAGCGACAGCGGCACGGCAACGCTGGGGATCACGGTCGCGGAAAGATTCCGAAGAAATAGAAAGATCACCATCACGACCAGTGCCACCGTGAGCATCAGTTCGAACTGAACGTCCTTCACCGACGCGCGGATCGTCTGTGTCCTGTCGATGAGGATCTGCACTTTGACCGACGCCGGAAGCGACGCTTGCAGCTGCGGCAGCACTTTCTTGATGCGATCGGCAACGCTGATAATGTTGGCGCCGGGCTGCCGCTGAATGTTCAACAGCACCGCTGGCGTCGTGTTAACCCAAGCCGCCTCCTTCACGTTCTCGGCACTATCGATGGCGGTCGCCACGTCTGAGAGTCGTACCGGTGCCCCGTTCCGGTACGCGACAATGACTGCATTGAACTGCTGGCTCGACAACAGCTGATCGTTGGCGCCGATCGTGAACGATTGCCGCGGCCCGTCAATCACTCCTTTGGCTTGGTCCACGTTGGCCGCCGCCAGGGACGCGCGCAGGTCTTCCAGACTCAATCCGTACGAAGCCAGCGCCGTGGGATTCGCCTGCACTCGGACGGCGGGCTTCTGCCCGCCGCTGATCGAAACCAGGCCCACGCCCGGCAGTTGCGAAATCTTCTGTGCCAGCGCTGTCTCGGCAACATCTTCAATTTTCGACAGCGGCAGTGAATCGGAGGTGAGCGCCAGCGTAAGGATCGGTGCGTCCGCCGGATTCACCTTGCTGTAGATCGGCGGGTTCGGCAAATCGCGTGGCAGATAAGTAGCGGAGGAGTTGATCGCGGCCTGGACTTGCTGCTCCTCAACGTCAATGTTCTGATCCAGCCCAAACTGCAGCGTGATCATCGAGCTGCCAAATGAACTCGTCGAAGTCATCTGGCTCAATCCGGGAACTTGCCCGAATTGCCGCTCCAGCGGAGCCGTCACGGAAGATGCCATCACGTCTGGCGCCGCCCCCGGATAGAACGTCATCACCTGGATCGTGGGGTAATCGACTTCCGGAAGGGCCGAAACCGGCAACTGACGGTAGGCAACAACGCCCACCAGCAGCACCGCCACCATCAGCAGCGAAGTTGCAACCGGACGAAGAATAAAGAGACGGGATGGATTCATGACGCCGGCGTTGCTGCTGCGGACTGACCCGCGTTGGAGTTTCGAGACTGGCCGCGGGGTTCAACGTGCGCGCCGTTCTGCAGCTTATCCTGCCCATCGGTAACGACCGTCTCCCCCGCCTGCAGTCCGCTCCCGATCGCCGTCTGGTTCCCTTGCGCCAGGGCAACCTGCACCGGACGAACCTCCGCCGTCTTGTCCGGCTTGACGACATAGACAAACGTTCCCTGCGGCCCCCGCTGCACCGCCGCACTCTGGATCACAATGCTGTTCTTCCTCACATCGAGCAGAAGATGAACGTTGACGAACTGATTTGGCCACAAGGCGCCGTCCCGGTTGTCGAATGTCGCTTTCAGTTTTCCGGTTCCCGTTTGCGGGTCGATTTCGTTGTCGATGGTCAGTAGTTTCCCCGTCGCCAGCTTGGTCTGGTTATCGCGATCGTAGGCATCAACCTCGAGAGTTCCTTGCTTCATGTGTCGCGCCACCGTAGGCAGGCTGTCTTCAGGGAGGGTGAAGATCACCGAGATCGGTTGCAGTTGGGTGATGACAATCATCGGGTTCTGATCGCTGGCGTGCACGATGTTGCCGACATCGACCTGCCGCAACCCGATCCGTCCATCCACCGGCGCTGTAATGTGGCAATAGTCGATCTGCAGCTTGGCGTTATCGATGGCGGCCTGATCCGCGCGCACCGCGCCCTCCAGTTGATCGGCGGTGGCCTTTTGCGTGTCGACCTGCTGCTGCGACATCGCACCCGATTCTTTCAGCAGGTCCTGGAACCGCTGATAGTTGAGCTGCGCATCGCGCAATTGCGCCTGATCCCGGAACAGCGTCGCTTGCGCCTGCGCCAACTGCACTTCGTAAGGTCGCGGATCGATCAGCGCTAGCAGTTCGCCTTTCTTGACCTGCTGCCCTTCGCGAAAATTCACCTGGACCAACTGGCCGTCAATCCGGCTCTTGACGCTCACCGTGTTGAAGGCGGTTACAGATCCAAGCCCGGTCAGGTAGACCGGCATGTCCTGCCGCACGGCCGCGGCAACCGTCACCGGAACTGCCCGCGAGGTCGCCGCCAGCGCCTTTTTGCCTGTATCGGAGTTGCTGTTCGTACAACTGAGGGACAACAGAAGCAGGCCTGCGGTCGATATGATGCCCGCTGCACGTACTGGCATAGAAATTTCCTCGATTCAAGCGGCCTTGGATGTACAAACCCGCGGCCCCACCCAACACTCGCCTGGTCCGGACAATCTATTGGAAGTCCATCTTCAACTAAGTGATGGCTGATGCAAAACAAAAGATGGTAAAGGTTTGTAAATGACAGATTCCGCTCAGGAACCACTGCCTCAAAAGAGGCCCTCGAGGGAAGCCTGCGCGATGCGAATCCGCACAGACACCTAGACAAATCGCCATCGCTCAGGCCGGAAACCCGCCCAATCTTCTGCGAGCGTGGAATGGCCGGCCCGCCCACCTGCCTGCCTCGTCACATCGACCAGGTCTTCGTGTCACTGACTCCAGATCGCCAGTCGAGTAGTGTCTAGCTGGCTCGGGCTGGGCATGAGGCGCCCGCGCAAGGAGACCCTATGCTGGAGACCAAATTGAGCGTGGCCTTTTACGGCCATACGCGTCAGTACCACAATATAAAGACGGAAATCGACGCTAACGTCCAGCAGGTACTGGAAAGCGGCCAGTACGTGATGGGCCCCATGTTGAAGCGCTTCGAGGACGAACTGGCGGCGTATCACGGGACGAAATATGCCATCGGCGTGGGCAACGGAACGGATGCGCTGTGGCTGACTTTCAAGGCGCTCGGGATCGGCCGCGGCGACGAATGCATCACCACCACCAATACGTTCTTCGCGACCGCGGAAGCAATCTGGATCGCGGGAGCCACGGTGGTGTTTGTGGACAGCGACGCGAAGACAAACTGTATCGATCCCGACAAGATTGAGGCGGCGATCACGCCACGCACCAAGGCCCTGGTACCCGTCCACCTGTACGGTCAGTGCGCGGACATGAAAGCCATCCGCAGGATTGCGGACCGGCACAACCTGCTCGTGATCGAGGACAACGCGCAGGCCATCGGCGCAAGCGGCAACGGCTTCAAGATCGCAGAATTGAGCGACGCCGCCACCGTCAGCTTCATCATTCAGAAGAATCTCGGAACCTTCGGCGACGGCGGCGCGGTGGTGACCAACGGCAACCAGGTCGACGCCATCGTCCGCCGCTTGCGCAATCACGGTTCGACGCAGCGCTCCTGCCATAGCCCGGGATACAACAGCCGCCTCGATGATCTGCATGCCGGCGTTCTCAGCGCGAAGCTGAAGCACATCGACGACTGGAATAACCTTCGCCGGAAGTGGGCGGCGCGTTACAGTGCGGGCCTGGCTGGTACGCGGAACCTGACGCTCCCCTACGAGACTCCTGGGTACCGTCACGTTTACCACCTCTACGTCGTCGAAACCAGACGGCCCGAACAGCGGGATGCGCTGCTGAAGTTCCTGAACGACGAGGGCATCGACGCCAAGTGCCACTATCCGATCGCGATTCACCAACAGGCCGGGTTTCCCTGGGGCCATGAAGCCCGCATTGTGGGACCAATCCCGAACTCGGAGCGGAATGCGGCCTGCTGCGTTTCGTTGCCGATGTTTCCCGAACTGACCAAGGAGGAAGTGGACTACACGATCGCCAAAGTCCTGGAGTGGGACGGGAGGGCACGATGAGCGCGAAATATCGAGTTGTGGTGGTGGGCATGGGCAAGCGCGGGATCCACCATGCCCAAGCCTTTCATGCCAATGGCCGCTTCGAGGTGGTGGGCGTGTGCGATATCGATCCCGTCCGCCTGGACGCAGCCGCAGCCAAGTTCGGTGCCGCAAAAAGCACCAACGCACTGGAACTGGCCACCGTGGCCAAGCCCGACGTCTTCTGTTTCTGCACGCTTCCACGCCTTCGTCGCGAGATGATCCGCATCGGCATTGAGAGCGGGGCTCGCCTCATCGCCTTCGAGAAGCCGGTAGCGCTCGACAGCCGCGAAGGCATGGCGGTGAGAAAGCTGTTGACGGACAGCGGGGTCAAAGCCGTGGTCAGCCACCAGCACCGGTACGGCGAACATTACCGGAAAGTGAAAGAGATCATCGCCAGCGGCGCGCTGGGGCGGGTCCACACCGTCTATGGCACGGCATCGGGATGGATGATGCACATGATGTCGCATCTCATCGACTACACACGCTGGTACAACGGGGAAGCGGAGGCACAGTGGGTGATGGCCCAGGCCGCCGGTCGTGTCAAGTTGTCCGATCTGCACCCCTCGCCGGACTACATCGCAGGCTTTATCCAGTATGCCAATGGCGTGCGCGGCATTGTGGAATGCGGGGCAGGGGCTCCGGATGTCCCGGAAGTCGATTACTGGTGGCGAAAGTGCCGCATCGGCGCGCAGGGTACAGATGGCTTCGCCGAGGTCCTTACTGGCAATGGATGGCGAGCGGTCACCAAAGCGGGTGCGTCGTCGGGCAGTGGCTGCATGAACTACGACCTCGACATGCCCCCGTACGTGCAGGAGATCGCGAACTGGCTGGATGACGACCGCAAAGTCCATTCCTGCAACTTTGAGAGCGCCTATGCCGGCTTTGAGATCCTGATGGCCCTTTGCCGCTCGGCCGCATCCGGAGGCCAGGTGGCTCTGCCAATCACCGGTGTGGCCGATGAGGTGGAACTGCTAAGACATCATCTGGCCGAACGTCGGGTCCTGCTCTCGTCACAGGTCAACGCCAAGGAATACGGAACAGGCAGCGAGGAGCCGGCAGTGTTGACAGCAAGATAGGTGCCTCTTGGTAGCCATACGTACCAGAGGTGCATCATCCATCACAGCGATCGGTGCGCTCGGTCCTATCGGGCGATCCAACGTGCAGGAAATACTGGCTTTGGGCGAAATGCATGGCCCATAGGCTGACCACCTGCACATTCTGCGGAGTGGGTTGCGGTCTCTATCTTGAGACCCAGGGCAACCAGGTGGTTGGGGTCTACCCCAGCGTATCGCATCCCACGAATCAGGGCAGAATCTGCATCCGGGGATGGCATGTCCATGAAATCGCCAGTTCCCCCGATCGGCTGACCAGCCCACTGCTCAGGAAGAACGGCCAGTTTCAGGAAGTCTCCTGGGATGAGGCTCTGGGATTCATCGCGACCCGGTTGCAGGAAATCCGCAGTCAACACGGGCCCGATGCGATCGGATCCCTGAATTCCCCGCGCTGCTCCAACGAAGAAGCCTATCTGCTTCAGAAGTTCGCTCGGACGGTAATCGGCACCAATAATGTGCACCACGGCACGGGCGTCTACTCGAACAATTCCATCAATGTCCTGCTCGACATGATTGGGGTGCCGGCCAGCACCAACTCCATCGCCGAACTGGCGGAGAGCAAGGTGATTGTCGTGGATGGTGTGGACCTTGCGCGCAGGTTGCCGACGATCGGGGGAGCCATTATCCGCGCCAAGTTGAATGGCGCGAAGCTGATCGTGGTGGGAACGCGGCGCCACCGTGTGGCCGAGAGCGCGGATTTGTTTCTGCAGATCAAGCCCGGCACCGAAATACTTCTGTACGGGGCCATGGCCAAGGTCATCGTCGATCGTGGCCTGATGAAACCCGCCTTCATCAAAGCCCGGTGCCGCGATTACGAAGCCTTCCTGGCCGAAGTGTGTGAGTACGACTTGCTGCGTGCGGCCGAGGCCTGTGGAGTATCCGCGAGCCTGATCGAAAGCGCCGCCCTGGCCTATGGGCACGCCGAGTCCGCAGCTCTGCTTTTTTCCTCCAGCATGGAGGAGCGCACTCGCGACGGCATTCGCGCGGTGGTGAACCTGGTTCTTCTCACCGGCAATCTAGGTAAGCGCGGCGCAGGGCTGTTCGCGCTCACCGAGCAGAACAACTTGCAGGGCGTTTGCGATATGGGAATGCTGCCCGATCGGTTGCCCGGATATCGTCCGGTTGCCGACGGAGCAGCTCGCCTTGAGATTGAATCCATCTGGAAGGCAAAGATTCCCGCTGCCCCAGGACTTGGCTCGCGTGCACTCCTGACTCATCGCGGACAAGGCAAGGTGCACGCACTCTGGCTCTCCCGTTATGACCCGGTCAACACCGCTTTCCTCGGTGACGTGGCCAACCAACTTCGGCAACTTGACTTGCTGGTGGTGCAGCACCTCTTCATGACGGACACGGCGCAGTACGCGCACGTCGTACTGCCGACCACGGCCTTTGGGGAAGAGGAGGTTTCCTTTACCAGCACCGACCGTCGCATCCAGATCGCGGAGCGTGTCGTTGATCCGTGCACTGGGCTCACCTCGGCGTGGGAGCAAATTACTTACGTGGCCAACTTGATGGGCGCGGGCTGGCACTATCCATCGGCGAAGGACGTAATGGACGAGATCGCCACGGTCGTTCCCTTCTACAGCGGCGTCAGCTACGAAAATCTGGCTCGTGAGTATGGCCGGCAATGGCCCTGTACGAAAGATCGTCCTTTGGGCACGCAGTTTCTCTTCGCGAACAGTAACGCAGCTCGGTCCTTCAAGTTCGTTGCAGTTCCCAAGCCTCCACAACCTGCGGCTGCGTCCAAGGATTTTCCTCTGACGCTGGTCTTTGGAAACTCACTCTATTACTGGAACCAGAATGTGCTCATCCGGCACAGCGAGACGCTCAAACGCGAATATCGAATCCTGATGATCGATTACCCGGACGGTTTCGTGGAATTGAACACCGACGATGCTCAACAGCTTGGCATCCGCGACGGAAAGAAGGTCCGACTCTGGGCGGAGAACACCTCCGCGCTGGCGACGGCGCGCGTCACCTCGGAAGTCATGTCGGGCACAATTTTTGTTCCGCACTTCATGCGTGAGATCGAGAAACAGATCCTGGGCTCGAATGGAGATGGCCGCAAGTTGATCCCAGTTCGGGTAGAGAAGGGAACCGCATGAGAGCACGTGTCATCGCCCGCACCGACGTGCTGAAGATCGTGGACCTTCTGCGCCAACAGGGCTACGAGGTCATCGCACCGTTCCGCGGACGCGGGCGTGACACTTACTTTGACAGTGTCACCGACCAGAACCGGGACCAGATCCAGATTCATCTTCCGAACCCGTACTATCCGCCCAAGCGGTTTGTGTTTCCGCACATCGAGAGGTTGCTGAGGGTCGAGCGCAGCAACGGTGATATTTACATCGAGCCCACCTACGAGCAACCCAAGCGCGCGATCTTCGGTATCCGCTCCTGCGACGTGGCCGGTATTTACCACCTTGACCGCTTCTACCTGGGGCGGGACTTCTGCGATATCTACTACGAGAATCGCCGCAAGAACCTGTTGCTCATCAATGTCGTCTGCTCTGACCCGAATGTGGACATCGGCGAGGAGTGTTTCTGCATGTGTGCCGACACCGGTCCCGCTGCGCGCGACCACTTCGACCTGCAACTCATGGATCTGGGCGATGAATTCCTGGCGGTTGCCGGCACGCCCGCCGGCGAGGCGATGTTTGGCGACCCCATCTTCAGGAAGGGCTCGGATGCGCACGTCGCAAAGCGTCGCGCCATTCTGGAGGACGTGCGCAAGCGCTTCAAACCTATGGCAACGAGCTGGTTTTCCGCCGCCATCGAGGACGTCACGCGCGGAGAGATCCTGGAGAAGACCTGGGAGGAGATCGGCAATCGCTGTCTCGAATGCGGCGGTTGCACCTATGTTTGCCCCGCCTGCACCTGCTTTACCGTGACCGATCGCCAGGTTGGACCGAACGAAATCGAACGGGTCCGCATCTGGGATTCGTGCGGCTTTGGTGGTTTCACGCGCATGGCCGGCGGCTTTAATCCGCGGCGTGCCGTGCACGATCGCCGCAATCGCCGCTTCTTCCGCAAGCTCGCGCACTACTTCATCCAGCGCGAATTGTCGATGGCTTGCATCGGATGCGGGCGCTGTGCCGCCGTCTGTCATGGAGACATTGGAATGCCCAGCGTGGTGGAGATGGTCCGCCGCGCGACCGCCGAGGTTGAGAAACATGAGCCTGTCAGCCACTGAGAGCGTGAGGCGACCCGGCGTGCCCGCGCCCACAGAGAACGTGTTTCTGCCCAAAGTCGCAGTCCTCGATCGTGTCGTGGCGGACATTGCTGAAGTCAAAACGTTCTACTGGCACTTCGAAGACGCCGCCGAGCAGCGCGCCTTCAAGCGCTTCCGGCCGGGTCAGTTCGCCGAGGTGTCGCTCTTCGGCGTGGGTGAATTCCCGACGTCGCTGCCACCCAGCCCCACCGAGGACGAAACGTTCTTCACCGTTCGTCAGGTTGGTAGTTGCACCTCTGCTCTGCATCAGCTCAAGCCGGGAGATAAGTTCGCCGTCCGGGGCCCTTATGGCAACGGATTTCCGATGGAGGAGTATTACGGAAAAAACCTGGTATTCGTTGCGGGCGGCATTGGTCTGATTCCGTTGCGGTCGGCCATCGTGTACGCGCTGCACAATCGCAAGAAATACCAGCGCATCCAGATCTTCCATGGCGCGAAGACACCACAAGAACTGATGTATGTGAGCAAGGCCCTGGAATGGGAGAGTACACCGGGCGTCGAGTGCCACCTGACCGTCGACCGGGCCAACGACGGGTGGACCGGCAACGTCGGAGTGGTGGGCAGCCTTTTCAAGAAGCCTGGCGTCCAGGTGCCCGTCGACAACACGATTGCCTTCGTTTGCGGCCCGCCCATCATGTTCCGCTTCGTCATTCAGGATCTTCTGGGCATGGGGTTTCAGGAGCGCAACATCGTGTCGACGCTGGAGCGATATATGAAGTGCGGCGTTGGCAAGTGCGGACACTGCTGCATCGGTGTGGCCTACGTCTGCGTCGACGGTCCGGTGTTCACCTACGAGCAGATCAAGAAACTCGGAGAGGATATCTGATGCTGGCCAATGTCCCGAATCTCCGCGAACAGCTGGATGCCACCCTTCAGGGGCGGGTCTGCCTCATGGGCATTGGCAACACAGACTACGGCGACGACGGCTTCGGAGTGCGGTTGGTGGAGGAACTTTTTGGTGCGGGCGTATCGGATGTGATCGTCGCCGGAACCGATCCCGAACATTGGGTCGGCATTGCTGCCGAGCAGGAGTTTGACCACGTTGTTCTTCTCGACGCAGTCGAATTTGGCGGGGTGCCCGGATCGGTTGTGTTCCTGGAAGGCGAGGAATTGGTCTCGCGGTTTCCGCAAATCTCGACGCACAAGGTCTCGCTGGGCTTGTTGGCGAAATTCATTGCGTCCAACGGAATCACGAAGGTCTGGCTGCTCGGGGTGCAGCCCGAATCTACAAGGGAAGGACCGACGCTCAGCCCTACAGTCCGCGCCAGTCTGGACGTGTTACGGGAGTTGTTGTTTCGATTGAAGACGAGGGACATGCTCGTATGCTGACGCCGGAACAAGCCGTCCTTGTATCCATCCTGAGCTGCGTTGCCGGCGCGGTGCTGACGTTGCTGGTGTCGCGCCACAAGACGCTTGCCGGGTGGATCGCATTCCTGGTGACGGCGGGAACCGCGGTCCTGATTCTGTCGGCGGTGGTTGAGGTTCTGACGGGCGGCCCATCCGCCCATCCCGCAGCGTTCTGGGCGATGCCCAAGTTTGGTTTTGCCCTGCGCATTTACGTGGATGGCCTGACCGCGGTGTTCCTGCTGCTCGCGGCCGTGATCGCTGTACCGGCGGCTTTCTACTCCATTGTCTATATGCGGCACTACCGCGACTACGGTGTGGCGCGTTACTACCCCTATTTCCTGCTCTTTCTCGCCGCCATGTACGGGTTGCTCTCCACCACCGACATGATGTGGTTCTTCTTCATCTTCTGGCAGTTGATGACCCTGCCCGGTTACGCGCTGATTCGCTTCGAGTATCGCAAGCGGCAGAATGTCTGGGCCGCCAACAAGTACCTGATCATGATGCAGATTGCCTGCGCCGCGACGATGGTCGGCGCCGAACTGCTCGCGGTTACCGGCAAGTCCGTAAGCGGCGCCGCAAATCTGAAGTATGACTTCGACACCGTGAGCGCTAACCTGCCGCTGCTGCTGAGCGCGAAGCCGGGCATGACCGCGTTCGCCTTCGGATTATTTCTGACTGGCTTCGGAATCAAGATGGGGATGTGGCCGTTCGGCCAGGTCTGGCTGCCGGATGCACATCCGGCAGCTCCGTCCCCGGTGAGCGCGATGCTCTCTGGTGTCATGATCAAGACTGGCGTGTACGGGCTCATGCGCTATTTCCTCTGGCTGGTACCGATCAGCGCGCAGGCGGGTTACCCACTCGCACGGTGGGGCATGCTGGTCGCGGTCCTGGGCACGATCACTCTCTTCACGGGCACCATGCAGGCGCTAAAGCAGGAACAATCGAAGCGTCTGCTGGCCTTCCACAGCATCGGACAGATCGGGTACATCCTGCTCGGCACCGGTACCTGCATGGCCTTGTTGCCGGTGGCAACTCCGGCTACCACTGCGCTTGCGACCATCGGCTTCTTTGGCGCGCTGTTTCACGTCCTGAACCACGGGCTGTTCAAGGGTCTGCTGTTTCTGAATGCAGGATCGATGCTGCATGCCACCGGCACGCAAGACCTGAACCAGATGGGCGGCATGATGAAATACATGCCGCTGACCGCCATCACTGCGCTGGTGGCATCGTTCTCCATTTCCGGAGTGCCGCTGTTCAACGGTTTCGTCAGCAAGTGGAGCATCTACGTGGCGGCCATCCAGGGCAGCGGATCGGCGCGGTATCTCGTGGTTTGCGCGGTCGTCGCGATCGTAACCAGCGCGCTCACCCTGGCTTCGTTTATCAAATTCTTCGGCGTGAGTTTCCTCTCCCGCGCCAGCACGCTGGTGAAAGCGCGTGTGGCTGAGGCGCGGAGCGGCCGGATCGAAGTTCCCTGGATGATGCAGATCCCGCAGGTTGTGCTTGCGTTCTTATGTGTCGTGCTGGGCGTCGTGCCGGCCATCGGCTTTCGCCTGATGCAGCAGGCGCTCGAGGCCAGTCGTGGAGGATTAGGCACGACGCTCGCCAACGCCTCCCCGATGATGAGCGGTCCTCTCCAGGGACTCGCCGAATCTGGTTCCGCTGCATTGTTCGTGCCGGTTGCGCTGGCCTGTGTGTTGGGTCTGATGTTCCTGCTGGTCTATGGCATCTCGAAACTGGGCAGTGCGCCGCGCCGCGCCGCCGATCCGTGGCTCTGCGGCTACGCCCGCGAGGCCGACTGCCACCGCTACGTCGCCCACAATTTCTATGGCGAAATCAAACGCTACTTCCGCTGGCTTGGCGGGATGCCGCATGCGCATCCCGGCGCGCCGCCCACCATGAAGGAGCTGCGATGATCGCCCGTGAGGTGTTCGAGGAGTTCAAGGCCAGGTTTGGCCCGCTCATCCAGCGGGCTGACCTGCCCAGCGATCGACGGTTGTTCGTCTACGTTGATCGGTCCGCCGTGCAGTACGTGTGCCAGCACATCTTCCGCGAACTCGACGCCCGTTACGTGGCTAGCATTGGCTCGGACGACCGGCCATTCTCCGGCACATTCCTCCTCGCCCACAATTTCGCTTTTGATAAAGACCAGGTACTGTGCAGCGTGCTGACGCAGTTGCCGGAGAACGATCTAAGAATCGACAGCATCACCAACATGGTTCCGGCCGCGAGCTGGGCCGAACGGGAAATGCGAGACCTGCTGGGCATTGAGCCGGTCGGACACCGCTACCTGAAGCGGCTGGTGTTGCCCGACGGCTGGCCCGAGGGCAAGCATCCGCTGCGCAAAGACGTGCCTTGGAACGATGTTCCCGAGAGCTACGACGAGACTCGCGAATTCCAATTCGACGATCCGCCGGAAGGTTGCATGGTGGTCCCCTTTGGCCCATTCCATCCCGCGCTCGACGAGCCCGCCCACTTTCGTCTCTATGTGGAAGGCGAGATGGTGCGTGGCTGCGAGTATCGCGGCTTCATGGTGCATCGCGGGATCGAGAAGCTGGCTGAGTCGGTGATGAGCTACAACGATATTCCGGTCCTCGCCGAGCGTATCTGCGGCATCTGCGGGTGCGTGCACAGCGTGGCCTATGTGCAGGCGGTGGAAGAGGCGGCCGCCCTGAAAGCGCCGCCCCGCGCCGAGTACATCCGCACCATTATGCTCGAGCTCGAGCGTCTGCATAGTCATCTGCTGTGGGTTGGACTCGCCTGCCACATCGTGGGCTTCGACACACTCTTCATGCAGAGTTTCCGCATCCGCGAGCCCATCATGTGGATTGCGGAAAAGATCAGTGGCAACCGCAAGACGTATGCCATTTGCGTGATCGGCGGCGTCCGGCGCGATATCACCGACGAACTGAAAGCAGAACTACGCTCCGTGCTCGACAAACTCGAATCGGAATGGCGTGCGGTGGTGGGCGCAGTCAGCAACGACAGGAATATCCAGAAACGCACCCGTGACGTCGGAGTCGCCGACAAGCTGGCCGTCAAGAATGCTGGTCTTGTAGGCCCGGTGGCGCGGGCGGCCGGAGTGGAGATCGATTGCCGCCGCGATCATCCCTATGCCGCCTATGAGCGGGCGGAGTTCGACGTCATCACCGCGCAAAGCGCCGACGTATGGGGCCGCGTTGTCGTGCGGATGAAAGAGGTATTCGAGTCCATCAGGATCATCCGTCAATGCCTCGACAAGATGGAAGTCGGCCCACTGCAACTGGAAATCAAAGATGAATTACCAGTGGGACGGATGGGATTGTCTTCTGTCGAAGCGCCGCGCGGCGAGAGCCATCATTTCGTCATCACCGGAGAGAACAATCGTCCGCGCCGCTGGCGAGTGCGCGCCCCAACTTATCAGAATCTTCAAGGCGTGCCGGCGATGATCAAAGATCAGCAGATCGCCGACATGACCATTTCCCTGGGCAGCATCGACCCGTGTTTTTCGTGCACCGACCGGCTGGAGACGATTGACCTTCGCTCCGGCGAGACCAGAGTGTGGTCGCCCGAGGAGTTACGAAAGCTGTCACTGCCGAAAGAGACCTGACGGAGTTCTATGGACCGCAGCATGATTTGGATGATCGCCGGAGGAGCGCTGAACGTCGCCCTGGTGCTGCTCGTCGCTCCGTTATGCCAGGGGGTCCTGCGCAAGGTCACGGCGCGGGTGCAGTCTCGCCAGGGACCGCCGTTGCCGCAGCCCTACTTCGATCTCCTCAAGCTGCTCGGCAAGGAAGACATTGAATCCGGCCAATCACCTTCCATGCAGCGCTTCGCCGCGTATTTCTCGCTGGCCAGCGTGCTTGCGCTGGCGTGCCTTGTGCCCATGGGGTTCTCCGCGCCGATGAATCGTGCCGGCGACGTGATCCTGCTTATCTACTTGCTCACCGTGTGCGGCGTTTGCACGCTGCTGGCTGGATTGGCTGCTGGTTCGACGTATTCGCTGGTCGGGATCAGCCGCGAAATGATGAGCATGATCGCTCTGGAACCCTTGTTTGCCATTGCGCTGATTGTCGGCGCTGTCCACAGCGGATCGTTTCGCCTTGATCGCGTGCTGAATGGCTCCGTATACGGCACCGAAGGCCTCGCGTGGTCAGGGATCATCATGCTGGGCGTGCTCCTTCTTTCATTTCAGGCGTTCGTGCAGCGCGTGCCGTTTGACATTGCGGAAGCGGAAACCGAACTGATGGAAGGTCCGCTGATGGAATATTCCGGGCCCAAGCTGGCTTTATTCAAGTACGCACAGATGGCGAAGCTGGTCATCTACAGCTCGCTGTTCGTAACGCTGTTCGTTCCCTGGGGTTCGCAGTGGCTGTTTCCGTTGGGGTGGCTGCTGTTCTGGGGGAAAGTGTTCGTGCTGGTGTTGCTGGTGACGCTGGTTGCGGCGACGCATGCGCGCTACCGCATCGATCAGGCGATCCGCTTCTTTGCCGCATTGTTCGCGGTGGCGTTGGTTGCGCTAGTGTTGGCGAGCTATGGGTATTGAGAAGGCAACATGTCGCTCCTGAGCAAACTCGAAGAGACACTGATCTGCCTGAAGGCAGGACGCGTAACTCTGCCTTACCCGGTTCAGGCGAAGCCTCTGCCCGAAGACTTCCGCGGCGGGCCGATTTTCGATGCCATGAAGTGCATTGGCTGTGCTGGCTGCGCTAACAATTGTCCGGCGCGGGAAATTCTTGTGTACGACCCTTGCCAGGAAATTCGCATCCTCCAGTACCTCGGCCGGCGCTGCACGTATTGTGGTCGCTGCGCCGACGTTTGTCCCGAGAAGGCAATCACCATGAGCCTGGAGTTCGAGAATGCCACCAACCAGATCGCCGATCTGGGACAGAAACTCGAACTTTTCATGAGTACCTGCCAGCGCTGCGGACGCTGCTTCAAAGGCGCGGCCGCGCTGGAAGAGCTGAAGATGAAGGGCTATCGCTCCGACGATATCAAGAATGAGCGATGGATCTACCGTTCGCGCGCGTATCTCGAGAGCGAGCGGGTGGTGGACGACATCCAGATCGAACTGGACTAGCTATGCTGAAGAATCTCTGCCAGAAGATGTTCGGCCGGTCATTGTGGGTCTATCACGCGAATAGCGGCGGCTGCAATGGCTGCGACATCGAAGTGCTGAACGTTCTCACTCCCTACTACGACGTCGAGCGCTTTGGCATCAAACTGGTCGGCTCCCCTCGCCACGCCGATGTCATGCTCTGTCAGGGACCGGCGATGCGTTCTACTGCCCAGGCTCTAAAGCGCGCCTATGACGCGATGCCCGCTCCGAAACTTGTCTTTGCCATCGGCTCTTGTGCCTGCGGTGGCGGAATGTGGTTCGATAGCTACTCCGTGCTCGGCCCCGTGGAAAGAGTCGTGCCCGTGAGCTACTACATTCCGGGTTGTCCCCCGCGTCCGGAAGCCATCATTTACGGCGTGGCCGTCGCACTCGGGCTCGTGGACAAGAAAACCGCTCCCGTCGAATTCAAACAACTGGAATTTCCCATTCCCGAGTACCACCCCGCCGACCTGCGCCGGCAGGATGACATGGTCGTGTACCAGAAGATGGAGAAGGTCTGAGGTCGAAAAACTGTGCCCTGCACTGCATCGGTTCAAGGTTGGGATTTAGCGTTCACACTGAGATAGTCATTAACAAAATCGCCAACCCTCGCCTTCACCGGCTCAAGAATTAGATCCATCCGCTTCGGACCTGTTATCCCCAACGCCTTTTGGCTCCATGTTTGGGCTGGAAATGGATCGGGGTCGTTTCGCCGCGCAAGATGCACGGCCTGCAAAAATGACACTTCCACATCGAACAGATACGCTTCTTCGGCAGGACGCTTGACGATACCTATAACGACTACCAACGTCGCGGAGCCATTTGCTGCCTGCGGTTCGCTTTGAAGGGAGATGCCAGCGCCATGCAACTGCTTCTCGACAGCATTTTGGATTTGAGTTGTGGAGAGGCCCCCGGCCTCGACCTCTTTTGCGACGGGTTGAACGTAAACGTACACACCGTTGAGCCCTCGCAGAGACTCTCTCTGCCTAGTCTGGGAGTGGCCGATTGAGGCGGACACGAGGATTGCAGTCGCGATAGCAATCAAAGATCTGTTCACTCCATTACCCCCTTGAGCACACTTAGAGCAGCTCAATAACCTCATGAAGGATTCGAGAACACGACGTTGTTGAAGGCGATTTCATTCAGAACCCCAGGGGCGCGGTGAACGAAATTCCGCCAGCCTCCGAACTCGGTGAAATGGCGATTCTTCAACAGTTACGGCATTTGATCGCCAACTAGCCCGTCAAGTCAATGCTCCAGCTTGAAATCGATTTTTATGGCGATCGCAACCGCGACGGGCTTGCCGTCCTTCATTGCGGGCGAGAATCTCCACTGTTTCAAAGCGTCAATCGCTGCATGGTCAAAATCGGGAGTCAGCGGTTGTGAGATTGCGATATCCCGTGGCGCGCCATCGGTACTCACAACCAGCATCAGTGCAACCGTCCCTTCGTGACGGGCTTTCCGTTCTGTCTTCGGGTACTTGGGTTTCGGCGAATGAATCTGCCGTGGAGGGGTGATGCAACTCGCTTCATCACTGCCGTCATTGTGACATACGAGAGAATCTGCGAGAGGAATCACAAGGTTCTTGCAAGTCTCGGACCAGCGGCTACGAACATATCCTTCCAGTTTGCCTTGTCTCTGAATCTCGGCCACATCATCCATCTCTTTAGAATGGGCCTGCGGGTCTTGCTCGACGATCTTCTGATACGCTCTGAGCACTGATTCCATCGCGGCAAGGCCCGCCGTCGCCGCATCTTTGCCTTCGTCCGGATGTTGAATGACGAAGGCGACGGTTGCTGCGACATCAACAGCTACAAGGTCTCCGCGATGTTCGTACTTGTCGTTCCATGGCATATTTGCAGGACAAATCAAGAAAGCAAAATCTGGCTCCTCAGCGGACCAATGCAATAGCCATTTATAGTCATCGTGTAGCGATGCGTCACTGGGCCGTACTTCCAGTGCCTGGGCAATTCGCACAACCCGTGCCCTTTCATCTGCCGTTGATGGGCCGCGCTTCTGTTCCTGCGATCTAACTCCAAATGACAGAGCAGCTATGACAACAACGCCAGCTAAAGCCTTGCCCATCTGTTTCTCCACGTCGAACAGCGCATTTCACACAATTATCGCGGCAGGAGTGTACGCTTGTGAAAGAAGACGCGCAGTGACCGTCGAAATGGGCTTGTACACTCAAGATCCCAGCCCAAGCTGTCCAGAATCCGGCGGGACGCATCCTGATTTGGGGCCTTTCCACAACCGGTCCGTGGACGTTCTTCTCGGAGGAGAATCACGTCAACCCACAGCACGGATTGGCGGAAGCGTGTGCGAGTCGAACGTGTGGCCGTGTTGATAACAAAGGGAAAGCCTTTAGAATCAATCGCGCCTTCCGATCAAAATCTTAGTTTCCGCGATTCCTTAGAACAGTTTCTAGAACAGGCAGGCACAGAACCCACGCGAACCCGCCGCACGCCCGTAAATCCAAAAAGTGAAAGGGCCCCGACCTGCCTCTGGCCGTCTCCCATTGCCTTACTATGCCGCACTCTCACGGGACGCGAGTTGAGCTGCTGCTATCTTCAATCTTGATCTTGGAAGCGTGCGCGAGAATCGGAAAAATGCCCGTATTCATAACAAAGAAAATACCGTCAGCCTCAATCGCTGCTTTCGCTAGAAAGCTCATATTCCGCGCCTGGGTAGCTCAAAAATAGCGCAAAAACGAGGCGGTCTCACAAGCATGCAGGAGCGAGTCAGATTAGTGCATGGAACGATTTCCATTGAATCGAAGCCGATGGTGGAACCACTATCCACGTTCGCGTGCCGCTGGCTTCAGGGCAGGAGGCGGACAGGGCGGCGGGGTGAGAGACTCGTGCTACGGGGAATGTCGCTCCGGGTCGCCCCGTTCACCGGGAATAAACCGCTGAATGTTGTGCGCAGATTCTTTGGAAAATCTGGCTACCCTGCGCACTGTGAAAATCGCTCAGTGGATACCCGCAAAGAATATCTACGTCGTGGGTCTTGGCGATCTCATTCCAAAGTTTCTCCAATCGAATCGCCGCCTCCCCGTTGCCTAGTGTCCATAGGGGAGGGTCACATTCTCCGCACACTGCGACCCGAGGGTGAGGGCGCTCTCCCTTGGCAGCTTTGACCGCCGCCGCAAAGAGATGGGCAGCCGCTTCGAAGAATCGAGCCGGGTCAGGCAGGTCATCGACCATGAATGTCGAGAGGGTGGCGGCGGCGTCTAATGGGATGTATCTTCCTTGCTCGATAGCCGCAGCAATATCCAAGCCATGTGACTGCAATCTCCGAAGAAGCCTGTCTCTGTGGGGTTCGGTCGCGACGACGATCACGGCATTTCCAGCCCTGAGAGCAGCCCCGATGAACCGACTGAAGCCCTCCAAAAGACCTGCATCATCAGAATAGAATCCCGCCTCCTGGCGGCCAGCCATCTGCACGTTCTGTGGTGGGAACGGCAGGACGACCCCACGAGTGGAATCGGCAGTGCCCTCATCCTTAGGGTGGGTGAGATCGTTAGCAGACAAGCTGGCACTGACAAACCGCTTGCCCCCAAGGACGGAGTTTACAGCAGGCAATAGTTCACCTACGGCATCCGACTTGACGACATAGCCCCCCGCGCCCGTGCGCAAAGCTTCTTCTACGATGTCCCAAGACCGATTTTCGCTTACGAAAAGGATTTTGGATTTAGAGGAAACTTCTCGGATTCGGCGTGCGACTTCGATTCCGTCCAGCGTGGGAAGTCCGATGTCCAGCAAGATTAGGTCTGGTTGTAGTTGTTGGGCTTTCTGAACCGCTTCCAATCCGTCCACTGCTTCGCCGATCACCTGCAATTCCGGTTGCTTCTGGAGCGTCGTTAAGACGAAATGACGCCAAGGCGCGTAATCATCTACTACAAGAATCCGAGTGATTGATCCTCCCAAGACAGCCCCCTCGCAGTTCAGCTCCCCGTCTCCGAGGAAAGTTGCTGAACAGGCTGTTGTCGGTCTCGCAAGGAACCGTCGCCGTGAGGCTCTACGGATTGGGGCGGAAGGATGCGAAGAAAACGATTTAATAGCGCCGACGCTCCGAAATTCTACCAGAGAGCTGTTGTTTAGCTACTTTCCGTCGTAAAAATGCGCTTTCTGACATAGGCCGGGTAACATCACACGCAACGGGTATAGTCTTCTGTGGTGATTTTGCGCATGTCCATTCTCGTGCTCGAGGCGAGTGGACTGCGCCGGCTTAGGTGCTCTGTCGCGCAAGATAGCACCCCATCTGGATGAAATTGTCCGCAATCACGCCCAGCCCCACCCATCGTCGCATGCCGTCCAGACCGGGATAGAGGCAACGACGTAACCCGTGTCTCCGTTTGAGCACACTGATTCGACCCTCCGATCCGGTCCTCCCTTTTGCCCTCTACGAAACCAACGCTGGTGCTGAAGACGTTTCCGTTCGCTACTGGTGGTTTTCTTGTTGGGCACCGACATCCACCGCACGCCCAGCGCTTGCCCCGCTTTCTCGTTCTCGCGCGAACAAAATCCCGCATCGGCGGCCACCATGCGCGGGATTCGTCCTAATCGCTGTTGGTCGCCTGGAGCGAGGACAACAACAGAGTCGAATCTGCAGGCCGCTCGGCATACACCTCAAAGTGAGTTACGATTTGGTTTTCCGCTTCCTGGATCTTGACCAGCTTGCCAAACTCATTGGGCTTGCTCGCTTTCCCTTTGCCAATAATTTCCGTGTGCGGTTCGAACACGCTCACGATCTTTCCCGGCGCCTTCGTGTCGCCTGCGAAAATCCGCATCCGCGTCTGTTTCACTACTTGCCGAACTCTTCCCACCATGGTCTCCAGCGTTTGCGCCAGACCTTCCACTGCAGTGCGACGACGCGGCGACTGCTTCACTTCGGCCAGTACTCTCTGCGCCTGATTTGTTACTTTTCGCGTCAAGCTGAGAAGCTCCCGATATTGCCGCTTTCTCCGTTTTTCTCCGGGCGGAGGATAAGTGCCACGGTGTGGCGGTAACGAATGTGTATCGCCAACGCCAGTCGTAACCATCTGGCGTCTTCTGCTTCATCAGTTCGGTCGCTTTCAGACTCGGTGAGGTTTTGTAATTCATTTTTTGTCCCGCAGACAATTTTCTTGGAGGAGGAGCGCATCTTCGATTTGTTGCGCCTCCCGACTGACGTTGTCGTACCGGTCCTAGTTGCATTGTGGGCTGATGCTCCGGATGGCTTGGATGCAGAGGGTAAGGCTCGGCTCTTGATGCGCGAGTATCTCTGGCGAGCCTTCTTCTCAGACCGTTACGAGAAGTCTACCAACTCTCGCTCCTTGGTGGATTACAGCCTGTCTCTGAACTGTGCCCTTGTGACATGGAAGACCAACCGAAACATCTCGGACAAGGAGCCAGAAAAGTATCTGGCAGCGCGTCTAGAAGGCACAGGAATTGAAAAAAGAGATGTGGCAGAACGCCTCAGGAGCCACCTGATTCCCTATGACGAAATGGTTGCTGGCGATTACAAAAGTTTTCTGCAGGCGCGAGCCACGATGATATTTGACGAAATGGCGAAGCTGTGTGGAAAGGCTAGCAGTAAGGCCACAGCGTGACGGTGCACCGATTCGCACCCACGTTGCCCAGGCGAAGTCGCGTTTCAGGCACGGTCAGGAAGGCTGCCAACGCCAGATGACCAAGGTACAGGGCACGACGACAGGATGCGGCGACAGCAAATGCTGTCATAGAGTGCCGACATGAACAGCATGCCCGTGGGTGTTCAACTTTTAGCCTTGCCACCTCTTACCGCGCTGAGAAATGGCGGTGCGCGATGAAAGCGTCTCAGTTCGAATACTACAAGGAACTCTATCGCGCCATGCGCGATGATCCCGGTCCAGTGGGTGACAAGGCTCTCGGCGAAATCGAAGCAAAAGTACCGCGCGAGCTCGGTGACAAGCTGTTCGAGATCAAAGACGTCGATAGTCCTGAGTTTGAGCAAACCTTCATCGCGTTCTGCGACAAACTTGAGAGTGCCGCGGATACGGAAGATGAACCGGTGCCGAAACCCACTGGCAAGAAGCAGAAGAAAAAACGTGACCTCGGTCATCTCAGAAAAGCCCGGCGCGTGTCGCGGTCCCGCGAAGCCTGGCGCATCCTGAAGGATTACCCGGCCTACGAAGTCAGCTCGCATGGTCGGTGCCGATCGCTCGATCGCGTCAAATACGATGACGTGCTGAAGCCGCGGTACACGTTCCTGAAGGGTTTCTGGATTCCCTACTTCGCCATTGCGGACAAGGATGGTAAGCGCCGGGAGCGCCAGGCAGGTTTCCTGATGCAGAGCGCTGGGTTTCTGGAAATCAAGTTCAAAGCGAAGGCTAAAGCAGCGCACTGAAAGCTCTAGTGTGGATAATCAACATCACTGTGTGGACTTTCCACATTAGAAACGCAACATATTGAATCTGCAGATACGGAGTTCACAGTGTCTAGTGTGGATGTATGTATTTACATACATTATCCCACACACATCACCCACCCCGCACTGGGTGCGGTGTGTGTGGTGTGTGGAAATGCATATACTACAACCGCCATCCCTGTCAGCTTAAACGCAACCTGCACCCCGCGATCGACGGTGAAAGTCAGAATCCCAAGGCCCAGCCACCCGGATCACCCGTTTTCCTCGACCGTCAGACGGTCGAAAAATTTACGCCAGAGCGTTGCGCCACTGTGCCACGATGCGCTAGGAGCGATTGGCGTCTGATATGTACTCCAATGGGTCGTCCATCTTCACTCGGGGTCCTTTCCCGGCAGATATGTGGGTTCTAGTTGAACTCGCGTAGTCTTGTGTTTTCAATCGAATAGAGAGACCTGTGCTAGCACGGACACCGAACCACTAACATGGTACTCAACCTGCCTGGTCACGGCTGAACAGGGACCGTAAACCCTCGGGGTCCAGCAAGATAACCTATAGATAAGAATCACTTTATGGATCAGATCCCGCCGGGGAGATGTCCCCCGAGACTCCTGTGGGAAACGACTTGGCCTGACAAAAAACAGGATCCCCCGTTCAGACCCTGCTTTACTCGGGTTTTTCAGCGGTTATGAAATGTTATAAGTGGTTCGCGACAAGCTCGGGCGAAAGAGGACAGTAGTTCGATCGCACACCCCGACTCTCTTAAAACAACCTTGGTGGAGCGCGCGCGCGTCAGGTTCGGAAGACAACCAGCGCATGGGCACCGTAGAACTGCATAAGTCGGCACGTTTGACGGCCCGATTACCCGCCCTTCTTCCAATACCCTGATGAATCCCTGCCTTGCGGCTCAGGCTGTGTGCGAGGGGAGTGTACCTCTCTTTCGAGCCAGAGCAGTGCAATTGACCGGAGGAAATTGCCGAGCATTACATCGATGCCTCGATTTCGCTCGCGGGCGTCATGCTCAACCCGTTACTTCCCCTAGTTGCCTGAAAAACCGAGGTTTGGCGGGACAAAGGTTTCGTCAAGTGACGAACTAACTAACGTGCTCCAACGGTGTGCCAGAATCCTCGGCCGCGTTACTGTCAGCCCGCACTCAAAACACGCCACTTAATTCGGCGCAAACTGCTGGGTGCATGCCGTACCGGAATCTATAGATTTTGAACCAAAACAGACGATTAAAGGATCAAAGTAGCTTGCGAATGTACTCGGCTGTCTGCTCGATTGGACCGGAGTCTAGACCACCATGGTCGTCGTCCTGCGTGGTGAACAGGTTCTTGCCAAGCTTAAAGCCGTTGTCGTCGTACCACGCTCTCTTCCACTGCCAACCGCGTCGATAGTCGTCACGGTTCAGCATACCGAGGTGCTCCCAAATAATTACGTCCCCGGCGTCAGTGACGAAGGAGAAGTCCGGACGCAATCGGCCCGGCGATTTTGTCCCTTCCAGTGGCCGTTCATAGAAATAATGGAGCCCGACGTCAAACAGGTGATTGGCAATGACAAGCTCGGACTTGCTACGGACCATGTCGCCGTTTCGGGCCCGATGGATTAGGTGGTCGGCATACGGTACGTCGTCCGCCTGTTCACGCACCGCTGCCGCGAACATATTGGTGTTGCGTCGAGCTGTTTCTGATCGCTCAGGTCGGGTAAGGTCATATAGGCCTGAGGTTTCATGCCCTTCTATCAAAATCACCAAATGCTGCTGCGCTCGAGTGAGCGCCGTATAGACGAGCTCTCTACTTAGCAGGCGAGTGCGCTTTGGCAAGACGACAAAAACTACGCCAAACTCGCTGCCTTGCGCCTTGTGCACGGTCAGCGCGTAAGCCAGTTCGAGCGGTGCTCCATCGCCTCCAAACTGGCTGGGGAAGAAGCCATAACGAACATCTGGCCGCTTTGTAAACGCAACGTTTAAGAATCGCTTTTTTGCCGGCGGAGGCGCTGCAACGCCGATCTCACCGTTCGCCAGATATTCCTCCACGCTCTGCTTTGCCTTGCCGTTCCAACCATTCCGCTTTCCGTTTCGGACAAGGATGACTTTGTCACCCCAGACGATTTCCTCGTCCCCCAAGCTGAGTCCCCATGGCTGCCTTGCTGACTCGAGTTGCTTCGCACGGAACTTCCGTTGAATCCAGCGATTAAGATCGTGTACTCCGTATGAGTGCAATCGCACTGGCGACAGGATTTGGAACTTGTCCGCGCCATCGTGATCGTCGAAGGGTACCCAACCCTCCGGGGTAAGGCCGAGGGCCTTTTGATTGAACCCGACGACATCCGAGGTGTCCCTAAGTCCGAATCTCGCCACGAATTCCTCGTCAAACGCCGTTCTCAGATCGTCAGGAGTTTCCCAGAAATGAATCCTGAGATCGTTAAAGGCGTGTCCGAGGTCTAGATCACTGAGCACTCGGTCAGCATCGATTGGCTGCGCTTCTCGCGTATACCAGGATGCTAGTTTTAGGCTGTCCGAAGGAGATCCGGCGCGGGTTCGCAACTCAACCGTGAGCCGGGCGAGCGCCGTGGCTCGTCGGTTTTGCAAGTATCCAGGTGCGCGACCAAGTCTGCAAATGGACGGCCCACGCCTATCGGCGGAAGCTGATTGGGATCACCGACGAGGATAAGCCGCTGGACGTGTGCCAGATCCAGCGCCATTAACACGGCGTAGAGATCATCCAAAGTGAGCATCGAACACTCATCTATGACGACTGTCTTCTCCTTTCGATATTGTTCCTTTCCGACGAAAAGCGGTCGTTGACGCCAACCGTCATATCTGCCCAAACTGTATAGGAACTGTGCGACCGTCATAGCCTCTGCATTTGCCTTTTGCGACAGTCGGACGCGGGCCTTTCCAGTCGGCGCCAGAAAAAGGACACCGCCTTCCAGAAGCCGACGCGATTTCAGCAACGCGCCCAGCACTGTTGTTTTACCTGTTCCCGCGCGGCCAACGAGTGTCGCAAGTCTGCGGGTCGTTATCTTCTCCAGCGCCTCGGCTTGCTCTTTAAGCGCTGCGTCGTGACGTAGATTTCCCGGGTCGATCCGGCCGCCACCGTCCTTCACGGCTTCCACGAGAAGATCTCGCCACTTCTCGCCGAGACTCGGTAGCGTTGTTGCACAGCGCTTTCCCAATATGCTCGTAAGCTTCTGCTCTCGCTGGTGCAAATCCGATAGCTGCAGGCACGCGATTGACGATCCCTCTTCGGGGTTCTTCACAATGTCGATACGTTTGATCTCCTCGTCGAGGAACGACTCCGAAGCTGCCAGCTAATCTGCAGGAACAACGCATGGGTGGGGCAAATCAAGTTTTGATAATGACGTGCACGCTTCCGACTCAGACAGCAGAGCATCCCCATTCTCCGAGGCGCGCCTCAGCACCGCTACAAAAGCGGCTCTCACGCGACGAGGATCGAGTGCGGAACCAACAGCCGAGGGTTCCGGAACCGGGTGTGCGACGGCCACAGTTGAGTCCGGCATAACGCCTCGGTCTACAACCCCAAGTGACACCGGATGGTCTTCAGGGTCACCGAGATCGGTCTCCACAATTCGGTAGGGATTTCTTAGGATCGCAGAATCGTCGACGGTTGCGCGCGTTGCTTTTTTTCTTTTGCCCGGGTCGAACCAACGCTGAGCCTGGGCCGGGCTCAGATCGAATCGAGAGAGAAGCTTCAAGAGAGAGCGTCGGTCGGCGGGCATGCTAGCCCAGAGTGGGGCAACTGCCTTAAGATCGGCCGAGTAGGCTCGCTGCGGTGGTGTGCCACCGCGCAATAGCCCGTCAAGCACAGGCCATGGATCATCCGTCGGCTTGATAGTTCCGCGACTAAAAAGCTCCAGCACAAGCGACGTGCCCAATCGCATGCCGAGTGCCTCGAGCGCAGACCCAACTCCGGGAAAGGCACCGCGCTCCTTCCAGGTCTCGGCAATTTTCTGGTTAAGCCACTCCTCGCGCCGTTCCCATGGCCCCTTTGAGATTCCGTGTTCACGAATTTTTCGTACCGCCTCCAGACATTTAACCAGCGTCGATAAGCCGACGTCCGCTGTACTGAGTTCTCCTGCGAATGCGGGAGCAGGCGGTTTCGGAGAACTCTCTCGTAGCCCTTAATGGTTGTGTGGGCCTTGGGGCGGATTGATTCGAAGCATTCAAGCAATTCGTGTTCTGCATAATGCTGAGCCAAATCTCCAAAGGTCAATCCGCGTCGCACATCTACCCGGTTGATAGGAACATGGAGTCGTTCCACCTCTGCCCACGCGCTGCGTTCGTCAGGAAGGTGTTTGACCAAGGCTATGGGGATCTTGTTTTCCACGCGTTTGCCATCAGATTTTCGAGTAATGCGGAAAAACAACACCCAGGTTTCGCCTTGAGCCCGCATTTCCTTTTTTAGCCAGCCGCGTTGATTTCTCTGCACCATTGTCATCTCTCCTTGGTAAAGCGAATTGCTGTACGGATTGTCAGACATTCTGAACGCGATACACGAGAGGGACGACCAGAATCCTGGACTATAGATCAAAAGGAAGCGGCGCTTAGGTTTGTCTGTGAAACAGCGTTGACGAGGTCAGATTCGTCTTTAAGTTTCAAGATGCAGGACTCGACCCTGTCCGTCGAAGCAATGAAAACGATTCAGGTTCAACTCTGTGTTCCCTGTCCTGAGGTCAGCAAGAAAGCAAGGACTTTTCTATGCGCTGACCGAAAGTCTATTTCGGCGGAACATAAGGGTCGGGTGTACCGGCCTTGATCGGCGGATATTTCTTCAGGCTTTGCTCCAGTTCGACAATAATTTTGGTCATCGGTATGGCGATCCAGCTGTTCGCACCGCCGGCATCGCGCTCCTCTTTGAGATCGGTGAGAAGATTGATGACTCTCGGCAGCGGGAGTGTCACCGGCGGATCGTACATGTTCACCTGCCAAATCAGATGCATCTTCCAATTGCGCCACTTCACGGCAGACAATCGGTCAGCAACGTAGGCGGGAAATCCTTCCCGATTAGACTTTTCCTGCTTGCCGAGAAAAAAATCTAGTTGGTCCACACCATCGATGGGCCGATCCTTCGGGACTTCGGCTCCTCCGACTCGTGCCAGTGTCGGGTACATGTCTACGATGTGGACGATCTCGTTACTCACGCGACCGGCCGGCACTTTCCCCGGCCAGCGGATGATGAACGGCGCACGCAGGGATGCCTCCATCGCAGTGAAATAAGTTCCGCGCCATGGACCGCTGTCGCCCTCCCAAGGATCGGTTGCCTCTGGCCCATTGTCACTCGCGAAGATGACGAGAGTGTTGTCTTCGATACCTGCATCCTTAAGTGCATCCAGGATTTGTCCAGTACGGTAATCCATTTCAGCTAAGCAATCAGCCCAATCGCCGTTGCCGGTTTTTCCAGCGAACTCGGGATTGGGTAGGGTCGGCATATGAACCATCGATGACGAAACATAGGCGTAGAAAGGCTTGCCTGCGCTTGCATTGCGCTTGATGAAATTCACCGCGCGTTTCGTGATCTCTGCCTCCGTGGTTCGGCGGGCGTTCAGATCCAACTCTCCGATCGGTCTCGCTTTTTCGCCCTTTCGAGCTTCATAGATTGTTTCCAGGGGTGCGATACTCGCGTTCCAGCCTTGCTTGTTGCCCACGGAGGGCCACATTCCTCCAGTTTCATTGTGTCCTGGCCACATGCTTTCGTCATAAGTGCGCGGAATGCCGTACCACTCGTCGAATCCTTGATGCGTGGGAAATCGGTCCTCAGCGCTGCCAAGGTGCCACTTGCCCCACATGCCGGTGGCGTAACCCTGAGCGGAAAGCAACTCGGCGATGGTGATTTCCCATTGCGTCAGACCGTCGGCGACACCGCCGATGGGCACCGCGTATGTGCCGGAGCGAATGGAGAAGCGGCCTGTCATGAGCGCGGAGCGGGAAGGTGTACATTGCGCTTCGACATTGAAGTTGAGCAATCGCGTGCCTTCACTTGCAAGTTGGTCGATTCGCGGTGTCGGAGCGCCACGAAGGATGCCGCCTCCGTACACTCCCAACTCTCCATATCCGAGGTTGTCAACGAGGATGAATACGATATTGGGCTTATTCGAAGTGGGATTGGGAGCGGCCTTGGCATATGTGCTCCCGGACACAAGAAAGGCAATCAGGACCGCCCAGAGCAACGTGCAGTGAAATCTGCCGATGTGATTTGTCTTCGCGATGCGCATGGTTTTCCTTGAAACTTGGACCACAGTTTACGGCTGATGTTTGACCAACGATTTCGCGACCCACACAATGCTGAACACAATCGTCTGACCTTGGGTGCGATTGCGCGCCCCGAATTCCGGCTCATATCGTGCCAGCAGCGAGAGCCGCGGCCCGGGGAGGAACACGTTAAACTCGGGACCGAGGGCGAATACCCGGTCCTTGAGTCCCTGCAAGGGTAGAGGAATGTCAGAACCACTGTCGCCGGTGACTTTGAATTGCGCGTATCCCGCAACTCCCAGATTCATTACGATCGGGATCGGGCCGCTCGTTTTCTTGTAAAAAGTCCTGGCTAGACCACCTTCGATCGTTCCCAAGTCGCCGACATGGATATTCGTACCTTTCTTGTCGGTGTTAAATTCCAACGCAAAAGTCGCAGCGGCGTTCCATGTCCGCTTCTGATCCAAGTAGACGGTGCTCCCGATCGTGAATTCATTGGCCCACATGCCCAGGCCGGTGTTGTCGGTTGCTCCCTGCGTGAATCTCCCGGTCGGCATATAGAGGTTGTAGCCTGCAGTTACGTCCGCTCGCTTAAGCTCCCAACCAACGGTTGCGCCAGCGAACGTGTCCGTATAGGCGAGACCCGTTTGCACATCAAACGAATTGAACTGAATCCTGTTCTTGATGAATGGAATCCCGACACTCGCGCCAACCTTTCCTCCAAACAGCTTGTAGTTCGTCACGAGATTGACAAGGATTATGTCTGCTGTGGAAGTCAAACTGCCTGGCAGATTGACGGCATTGCCGTTGTCATCCTTGATCGTATCGGTATGGTAGACATACACCAGATCTCCAACATACAAACCGGGTGGTCCCTGGGAACCGTTCCCCAGACCAACGAAACCAGGGATGTGATCGCCTTTGTATTGTGCTTCAGAGCTCACGGCAACCAAGAGAAGAGTTGTAAAACAGCAGATCTGGCCTAGGCGTCGCATTGGAAAAGTCCTCTGATTCTGTTTCGTCGACAGCCATCGAAGTGGCTTTGCTCCGGTGTTCGTGCTTACTCTTTCGTCTTTCTGTCTTTGACCAACCTGAAACCAAGGTGATTCGTCGCGGTGTTGATTTCACCCTTGCCCCGGGTTCCGACCATGTAGCGCGAGCAGTACTGGTCAGAGCAAAGAAATGAACCTCCGCGATGAACTTTCTCCAGTTCATTGGAGTGAGATGGATCGTATGGGGAATCGGGACCCTTGGGATTACGGACTATACTTCCTCTCTGGGCAAGCTGCGCATAGTAGTCGGCCCGGTACCAGTCGCTGGTCCATTGCCAAACATCTCCTGCCATGTCGTACAGCCCGTATCCATTGGGCGGATACTTGGCAACCGGAGAGATGCCAATGAAACCATCCTCGCCCGTATCTTGATTCGGAAAGTGTCCCTCGTAGGTATTCGCCATCCACTTACCATTCGGTCGAAACTCGTTGCCCCAAACGAAAGGAGCGCCGGTAAGGCCGCCACGGGCGGCGAATTCCCATTCCGCTTCAGTGGGTAAGCGTTTGTCCGCCCACTTTGCATAAGCCTGCGCATCCTCGTAAGCAATCTGCACTACCGGAAACTGGCCCTTGCCGGCCAGGGTGCTATTCGGTCCCTCGGGATGTTTCCAGTTCGCCCCGGCGACATACTTCCACCATTGGAAATAGTCGTTCAATTGCACGGAATGATCGGGCGGGGAGAATACCACCGATCCGGAGACGAGATTTTCGGCGGGTGCGTCGGGAAAGTCTTCCCTCCGCGGCTGGCGCTCGGCCACCGTGACATATCCCGTCGCTTTCACGAAGGCAGCGAACTGGCTGTTAGTGACGGCTGTTTTGTCCATCCAGAAACCGTCTACATAGACGCGATGGATTGGTCGGGAATCAGCTGTTGCCTTCATCCCGATATCATCCATTCCCGGCGGATCAGCAGCGCCCATGGAAAACTCCCCTCCCGGAATCCACACCATGCCTTCCGGAGCACTCTCGGGCGCGGACGTTACGTTGGCGAGAGTCGGGGCAAAGATGGCATGCGACGGCACGCTCTTCAATCTGGCAAGTGTGCCGGCCTCAGTGTGGCGTGAACTCTTCTCAACCTTCAGTCCGACAATAACGAAACCCAGTGCCACCGTAGCTAAGACCAACCAAGACAACAAATGGCGATGAGCAGTGACGACATGTCGCCTTCGTGGAACACCAGGTGAATTCATATCGACGATCTGACCGATTTTCCCGTGCGAACACCCAAAAGCGCCAATCACTCTTCAACTACTGTTTTACCGACTCCAGTTTGTGCTGCACTCCTTCGACACCGGTTTCGGTGGCTGAGTCCTCTTTGCCGTAGTGTGGCGGCTGATCGTTGGGTTGACCTGCAGTAAGGTTGGGATACTTCTTCACGCTGGCTGCGTAGGCGGCGACCAAAGGTCCGATTTCTTCGCCAATCCACGAGTTCTGCCAGATGATGTTCCAGCGTTCCTTTGGGTCGGACGCGAGGTTGAAAGCCCGAGGGAAGGACCAGTCCTCAATTACTCCATCGACACGGTCGAGGCCATCCAATTGAATCTTGTAGTTTCGCCACTTGATGGCCATGAGTTTCTGACCGAGAAAAAGCAGCACGTACTCGCGGTTGGATTTCTCCTGGCGACCCATAAAAAAGTCGAGTTGGTCGACGCCATCAATCGGACGGTCAGTGGGAACCTTGCCACCGGCGATACGGGCGATAGTGGGGAAAAAGTCTTCGATCGAAACAATTTGGTTGCTGACTCGACCAGCGGGAATCTTGCCCGGCCAGCGAATGATGCAGGAGGTGCGGATGTTTCCTTCTAATACGGTGCCGATCTCTCCACGCCATGGACCGGAATCGCCAATCGTCCACCAGGGCGTGACCGTCGGAAGCGGCGATGGACCATTGTCGCTCGCCCAAACGACCAAGGTGTTATCAGCAATGCCGGCTGCCGTAAGAGCGTCGAGAATGCGACCGACGGTATAGTCATGCTCGAGTAAGCTATCGCCAAACTCACCGGCGGGGGACTTGCCTTTGAAGTCGGGATGGGCGAGCACCGGGTGATGTGCGAAGGCGAACGGAACGTAGAGGAAAAACGGCCGGTCACTCTTTCCATTCCTTGCGATGTATTCCACGGCGTGATCGGTGAGCATCCCGTCGATCTGTCTGCGAGTGTCTTCGTCATACAAGCGCACGTTTCTGGGCTTCTCGCCTTTCTTTGCTTCGCGGATGTAGTCCACGTCCTTAAGCGGCATGCCTGGGTTTGCGGTCCAGTAGATGATGTCGGTGGTCTCAAAGCCGAACCACTCATCGAAACCTTGATCGGTGGGCAGGCGTCCCTGTCCCGCGCCGAGGTGCCATTTGCCAAAGATTGCGGTGCGGTAGCCGACATCGCTCAGCATCTCCGCAATCGTGATCTCCCAGGGGTGCAGTCCGCCGGGCGCGCCGGCGGCGATTGCCTTACCGATGCCCGAGCGGATCGGCAACCGCCCGGTCATGAGCGCGGCACGACTGGGCGTGCACTGATTTTCGACGTTGAAGTTCGTCAGTCGCAGGCCTTCGGCGGCGAGCTTGTCAATACGGGTCGTGGGCGTGTCGAGGATACCGCCGTTGTAGGAAGACAGCACGCCATAGCCGACGTTGTCGGCGAGAATAAATACGATGTTCGGTCTCGACTGCGCTGGCGGTGCTTGCTGCGTCTGTGACGCATGCATCAGCGTGGCACAGAGCGAGGAGGCAGCCAAGATCGTGCCGACGTGCAGCATATTTCGTCCATTGAGAATGTTTCTCACTGTGTCGCCATGGCGAACCGCGCATGCATTTCGTGTTGCTCCGCGAGGTTCTCGAATGTAGCCTCGCTGACATCGACCATCACTTTAAGAATCTCGCCGGTGAACGCGAACGGCGATTCGTACAGGTCCGAGACTGGGGAGCAGGTATCGCAGCCGACGTCGAACCCCTCGTTGGCGGTGAAATAGCCAGCGACTTGTTTTTCAAAGCGGCCACTCCCGATTGCCTTCTTCCCGAGACGAAGGGTGACTATGCCGCCCGTGCCGAACTTGCCTTCCTTGTCAACTTTCACCTCGGCAGACAGCACATGGCGTCCCGCCGGAATTGTTTCGCTCGACGAGATCCGATAGTGCACCTCGTTGTAGTAGTTGTGCTCCCAGTGCAGCTTGCCGTCCTTCACAAAGACCGTGAAGCCTCCTCCAAGTCCTCCACAACAAACGAGCACGCCCTCGGCGCCGCCTTCCGGCATCTCCACCTCAGCGGCAATCGTGTGGTGAACGTTCTTCGTGTTTGGCGACGATCGCTCACAGATGCGAATAACACCCGGCGGATACACGAAGTGCGTCACGCCCCGGATATGGCTCGGGTGCAACGACGGATCGGCACGCTGGGCGAAACGGTCGTCGAGCGGAAGAACGTTGTACTTCGCGGCCTCAGCCATGAACCGATCCTGTAAGTCACGCAGCTTCTTCGGCTCTTTGGCGGCCAAGTCGTGGGCTTGCGAAAAGTCCTCCTCGATGTTGTAGAGCTCCCAAGTATCGTTGTCGAAGCTGGCACCTCCTGCTGTTTCCCACGGGAGCCTGCCGTGCAAACATCCGGCGACCCACCCATCGTGGTAGAGGGCGCGGTTGCCCAACATTTCGAAGTACTGTGTCTGCCGCCTGCTGGGGGCATCCTTGTCAGCAAAGGTGTAAGCCATGCTGATGCCCTCGATCGGCTTTTGCGGCACGCCATTCACCTCGCGGGGTTCAGGAATGCCTGCAGCTTCGAGAATCGTCGGGGCAAGATCGATGATGTGGTGGAATTGGGAGCGTATGCCCCCTTTCTCGAGGATGTGCTTCGGCCACGAGATGACCAGACCATTGCGTGTGCCGCCGAAGTGCGAGGCGACCTGCTTCATCCACTGAAAGGGTGACGAGCCTGCCCAGCACCAGCCCACCGGGTAATGATTCTCGTGTTGGGGACCGCCGATCTCGTCAATATGCTTTAGCATCGTCGGCACATCGTCGAGCAGGCCAATCTGGCTCTTCATGGCGCTGAGCGTTCCAGTCAAAGAACCTTCGCCGCTCGGGCCGTTATCACCAACGATATAGATGATGAGCGTGTCATCGCGCAGTCCCATTCGCTCGATGGCGTCAACGACTCTCCCGATCTGCGCATCGACATGCTCAAGATAGCCAGCGAAAACCTCTTGCATCCGTGCATAGAGCCGCTTCTCGTCCGGCAACCGAGAATCCCAGGATGGGATGGACTCGGGTCGCGGTGTCAGCTTCGTATTCTTAGGGACGAGTCCGAGATTCTTCTGCTTCTCCAGTGTGATCTCGCGTTGGCGGTCCCACCCATGGTCGAACTTGCCCTTGTATTTGTCAGCCCACTCTTTGTGCACATGGTGTGGGCCATGACAGGCGCCGGGTGCGAAATAGATGAAGAACGGCTTCTCCGGCGCGCCTGCCTTCTGCTGCCCGATCCAGCTGATTGCCTTATCGGCCATGGCTTCGGAGAAATGCCACTTCGGGTTATCATGCGGCGGCTCGATCGGTGCAGTGTTCTCGAATAAGGGTGTGTGCCATTGGCTTGACTCTCCACCCTGAAATCCGTACCAGTAACCAAAGCCTTTTCCCGTGGGCCAGCGGTCGAAGGGACCGTGGGCGCCGAGCTCAAAGTCTGGAGTGTTATGCCATTTTCCAAAGGCGGCGGTACTGTATCCGTTGCCCAGTAGACTCTCTGCGATGCATGCTGCCTCCCTTGGCCACTGGCCGTCATAGCCAGGGAAGCCGGTAGCCATCTCGGTGATCACGCCGGTATGGACCGAGTGGTGGTTGCGCCCGGACAGGAAGGCCGCGCGTGACGGCGAGCAGAGTGCCGTCGTATGGAAGCGGTTGTAGCGGAGGCCTTCGTCGGCCAAACGTTGAAGGGTCGGAGTGTTGGCCGGACCGCCAAATGTGCTCGTCTGGCCGAAGCCAACGTCATCCAACAGGATCGCTAGTACATTTGGTGCGCCAGCTGGCGCCGTCGGTACTGAGATGATGTCAGCCTCGGAGTCGACATACGTATTGCCAATGCGACCGTGAAACCGAGGATCTGGAAGTGGCAGGATATCTGAAAGCCGAGTCGTGTCTCGCGACTCCTCAGCCTTCTTGGGCTGCTCGGACTTCGTGCTGTTTTTCTTGCCTTTATTGTTATTCACTTTCTTCTCCCTATTGCCGCGCCATGGCGAGATTGAAAGGCTCTTCGGCGACCGATCTTGAATCTGGCAATCCGATCCATAACGTAGCGCTGCTTGAGTCGAAGGTTCCCTCGAGTTGGTCTACACTCGCTCGAAATCCGGCAAGGGCCAGGACCGATCGAAGTAGGCCTCGGTCGGCTGGTAGAACCGGAAATATGCAAACCAATTCTTGCCGGAGACGGTCGGGATCCAGTTCTTCTCGAAACCGGCCGGCGCCTTCGGCCCGC
>Ga0335082_10000168_pt1 | contig 65907 bp, 69 predicted proteins | sample Lox_Sample_41_FD_206718 | JGI IMG/M metagenome (GOLD analysis project Ga0335082, IMG submission 206718) | Soil microbial communities from Loxahatchee National Wildlife Refuge, Florida, United States - Lox_Sample_4.1 | ecosystem: Environmental > Terrestrial > Soil > Wetlands | place: USA... | reverse complement strand
CCCGGATGATAATCACAACCTATAATCAGCATGTTCGGCTCCTTTCCTCCGAGCCCTTTGGTGGTTAGCGCTTCCAAAGTTTACTCGGGCCTGGGAGCCGACATTGTTTATGGAATCATTTCACTCAAAATGCCATCGCCTGCGCAGCAGACCGATGGTTTGTGTACCGCTAGGCTTAGGCGTGCATACGCCGCCCGGGCACCTATGCTTTCACCGGCCACGTGACCTGCCCGCCCTTGCTGTAGGCGAGATTTCCAATGTGTCCCGCGCGGGCCGCGGCTACTCCGGTCTCTACTGGCGCATTTGGTTCTTTGCGACTCTTGACGCAATCGAAGAAATTGGCTAAGTGGTCGATAGTGCCGTCGCGGTAGCTGCGGTCGTTCATGATCGGATTCTGATCGCGCTGCAAACCTTCGCGATAAACGGCGAAACCTCCGCGGTCGATTTTCAGCGTCGCATCTGTTCCACGAAATTCGAGGCCGCCGTCATCGATGGATGAACTCATCATGCCCTCGTACACAACATCGAATCCCGGATAGCGGAAGCCTGCCTGTATGGTGTCGGGGCAATCCCACTGCTCGAAGACATATTTGTCGCCAAGCATGAATGCATGCTTCGGCTGATCAGATTTCATTGCCCAATGCACAATATCAATCCAGTGCGTGAACAGATCGGTCATGGCGCCGCCGCCGAAATTCCAGAACCAGCGCCAGTGCGCAAATTTTTCATCGCTGAAGGCCTGGTCGGGAGCAGACCCGAGCCATGCTTTCCAGTCCAGCGCCTGCTGGTCCAGAGGCTTCATCGTCCAACTCCGTGAATAGTTCTGCCACCAATAGGTACGAACTTGTACAACGCGTCCGAGGCTGCCGGCCTGAATAAGCTCGACGGCGTCGCGGAAATGCGTCCAACTGCGCTGCTGCATCCCACATTGCAGGATCTGCTTGCTGCCGCGAACAGCTTTCGTGAGAACAGCACCTTCTTCGAGCGTGTGCGTGACCGGCTTTTCGAGATAGACGTCCTTGCCCGCTTTGATCGCGTCTACCGCCATCGGCACATGCCAGTGATCCGGAGAAGCGATGATCACGGCGTCAATGTTCTTGTCGAGCACTTCACGATAGTCCAGATGCGTGGTGGCTTCGCCGTTGGAGCGCTCCTTAACGGCGTCCCGGTGCGGGCCGTAAACGTCGCTGACCGCGACGATCCGATAGGGCACTGCCTTCGCAGCCGAGTCGAGCAGGCCTTTCATGCGTTGCCCGGCTCCGATGACTCCGAGGCGAACCATGTCGTTCGCGCCAAAGACGCGAGTGGATGCAAGTGCAGTCATTCCGGTGGCAACGATGAAGTTGCGGCGAGTAAGCATTGGAGAGCCTCCCAAAGCGACGGACGATGTTAGCAAGTTTTCCGGCGCTCCGGTACAAAACTCATTTCGTTTCGGTGTATGCTCTTGTGCATCATGCGCATCCAACTGTCGAAGTTCATTGCTATTGCGATTTTTGCAGCTATGACGGCTTCCTTATACGCCCAACAGACAAACGCAAAGCCCGAAGACACCGAAGTGTGGCAGCCTGAGCCGAAAGTGGTGACCCCTGGCGCAACTTGCGGAGCGCCTCCATCAGACGCCGTCATTCTGTTCGACGGCAAGAATCTCGACGAATGGGTCTCGGCGCAGGACCGCTCCCAGCCGGCGAAATGGAATATCTCCGACGGCATCCTCACCGTTGCCAAGTCCACCGGCAACATCGAGACCAAGCGCATGTTCCACAACTATCAGTTCCACATGGAATGGCGTGTTCCTGAGAGCATCACTGGGTCGGGCCAGGCCCGCGGCAACAGTGGACTCTTCCTGGCGTCGACCGGTCCGGGCGATGCGGGTTACGAGTTACAGGTCCTCGATTCCTACAACAATAAAACCTACGTCAACGGCATGGTGGGGAGTATCTATAAGCAGTCGATTCCGCTGGCGAATCCGATGCGCAAGCCCGGAGAGTGGGAAGTTTATGACGTGGTATGGATCGCACCGGTATTCAACGATGATGGTTCCATCAAAACTCCCGCCTACGCCACCGCCTTCCTGAATGGTGTTCTAGTCGATAATCACTTTGAGTTGAAAGGTGAGACCCGCTACATCGGCCAGCCCTTCTACAAGAAATTCGACGGCGCTCCCATCAAGCTGCAAGCCCACGGTGATAAGAGCGAACCACTCAGCTTCCGGAATATCTGGGTGCGGGAGCTGCCCTAGGTCTTCTCGCTCTCAAATCGGTTTCTAATTGGCAATTCGGCGATCAGGCGGGCCCTTTGAGGGACCGACGTCGCCGCGGCGTTTTGCCCATCCGGCTATTTACTTAGCCGATACTCAGGTGCTTTGCCGCAATTTCTGGGGTATGCGCTGAGCCGTTACTCCTCCCTTCCTTAGTCGAGCGCCTCGCCATTTCTACATACTCCAATTGATAGATGAGGAGGGCTCGCTCGCCTCAATATTGCAGGAGCGCTCGGATCAACCGGATCGGAGTCGATCAACACTCCGCCGGAAAGGGGAAAACGAACTACATATGAAATCACTGAATAGCATATTGATGGTCACGGCTCTCGCAGCTACGTTTGCCTGCACGACCAACACAAAAGCTCCGGACGTCACGGACAACGTAAAAAATGCTTTGAATAGCGCTGGACTGAACGACGTGCGCGTCAGTCAAGACCGCGACAAGAATGTCGTCACTCTGAGCGGAACCGTCCCAACCGAAGATGACAAGGCCCGCGCAGAGTCCATCACCAAATCGCAAGCCGGTTCGGCGGTAGTCGCTGACGAGATCGGCGTACGTCCCAAGGGCGATGAAGGAACCGCCAAGAAAGTGGACTCGGAACTTGACTCCGGAATCGACAAGAACCTGGAAGCGATGCTCGTCGAACACAGGATGAATCGAGCGGTTCACTACGACGTGGACAATGGTGTGGTTACCCTGAAGGGAAATGTTGCTTCTCAGGGCCAACGTTCCAATATGGAGAAACTGGCGCAGCAAGTGCCGAACGTAAAACAGGTCGTGAATGAACTTGAAGTGAAGAACCAACGAGCAACGTCCACGAAGTAAGCCGGGTTTCCGCAGTTGAAAGCAGTCAGAAAATCGTCATCGAAGTGATGGCGCAGCGGGCCGGGAGACTTTCAATGAAAGTCTCCCGTATGTTGGAAGATACTCTCTTGGAGCGTCAGCAGGTATGAGCAACGGCATGAATGAGCAATCGGAACGCATGATGCTTCTCTTGCAAGAATTGGCGGCTCTAAAGAAGGAGCCTCGATCTGCTAGCAAAAAGCGCAGAAAAGAAATCAGCGAAGAGATGAAACGACTCGCAGCCCAGAAGACCCAGAGTTCCCTGGCAGAGTCGATCCGCAAATAAGCACCGTGCTGCGGATCGTCCGAATGTCTCGGTCCAGCCAAGTGCCCACGGGGTTGCTCCCCAAACGATTCTTCCTCAGTGGGTTCCTGCCGGTTCATCACGGGAATCAAACTTTGTATGCGCTCTGCCTCGGATTTGCATCCAAGTTTTGAGGTCTTTGAACACAGGGTATGCAGGCAGACAGCACGCCTCGAACTCTGGTCATTGCGGCGCATCCTGATGATGAGACGATTGGGGCAGCCGTAAGGATCAGCTGTACCAAGGATATTCAGATCATACATGTGACCGATGGTTCACCATTCGACCCAGCCGATGCCCTCTCGGCAGGTTTTACGCATCCCGAGGCCTATGCCGCAGCCAGAAGAGAGGAAGCCGTAAAAGCTCTCGCGTTGGCCGGCGTTCCGAAGGACGCGATCACGAACCTTGGCTTCCTCGACCAACAAGTCGCCTATCAACTGGAAGAACTGACATTAAGAATTTTGTGGATCTTCGACCGGCTGCGGCCCGAGGTAGTCCTCACTCATGCCTACGAGGGAGGCCATCCTGACCACGACTCCATCGCATTCGCATGTCATCTCGCGAAGAAAATGCGGGATGAGGAGGGGCCGGGACGGAAGTTCGAACTCGTTGAATTCACCGGCTACCATGCAGAAGGCGGCGGAATCATGCCCTACCAGTTCCTGCCGTCCCGGCAGGCTTTGGAGCATCGGTATCACCTGTCAGAGGAGCAGCGGCACCTTAAGACGAGAATGCTGCAGGAATTCAAGAGTCAGCGAAAGTCGCTTGCGCCCTTCATGCTGCCGGAAACAGAGGCGTTCCGCGACGCCCCGCGTTACGACTTCCGGCGACCTCCGCATGCGGGCAGACTGTTTTACGAGTATTTCGACTGGGGAATCGATGGTGTGAGGTGGCGCGAGTTGGCCCAGGATACCGAACGAAGCTTGTTCGCTCCCGTCGAACGCGCGGCATAAGTCTCACCGTTTGAGTGTGGCGTTCTGGATGGCGTCGGTGGTCAGCGGTTTGGTCGGCGCCCCCACCTTCTCTCTCAGATCCTTGCTGGTTTGGCCCGCTTGGTAGCTTTCCTCTCTCTCCGCTAGAATTAAAGCAGTTCTGTGGATCTCTTCTATGTCCCTGACGAGACAGCAAGCTCTGGAGATGTTCGAGTCCGACGACCTGATTGGGATCGGCATGGAAGCCGACGCCGTGCGCCGCAAGCTGCATCCCGAAGGTGTGGTCACTTACATCATCGACCGCAACATCAACTACACGAATTACTGCACCGAATATTGTACCTTCTGCGCTTTCTATCGCCCCCTGAAAGGGCCCGCCGCGAAGGAAGGCTATATTCTCGAGTTCGACACGATCTACGACAAGATCCGCGAGACTGTCGAGCTCGGCGGTACGGGCGTGCTCATGCAGGGAGGCTTGCATCCGGACCTGAAGATCGACTGGCACGAGAAGATGCTGCGCGGCATCAAGCAGCGCTTCCCGAAAGTGCATCTTCACTGCTACTCGGCGTCAGAGATTATTGCGATTGCTGAATACAGCGGACTTACGATTCGTGACACCATCCTGCGCCTGCGGGAGGCGGGACTCGATTCAATACCAGGTGGAGGCGCTGAGATCCTCGACGACGAGGTTCGCTACAAGATCGCGCGCCTGAAGTGCCTGACCGAAGACTGGATCAACGTGCATCGCACGGCTCACCAGATCGGCATGCGCACCACCGCGACCATGATGTTCGGCGTTGGCGAGAACTACGAAAATCGCATCAACCATTTCCAGCGCCTCTACGATCTGCAGGAAGAGACTGGCGGATTCACCGCATTCATTCCGTGGAGCTTCCAACCGCAGAACACTGCCCTCGGCGGACGTCACTGGGATGAAGCGACTGCCGTGGAATATCTCAAGGTGCTGGCGATTTCCCGGCTTTATCTGTCGAACTTTCTGAATGTGCAATCGAGCTGGGTCACTCAAGGATTAAAAGTCTGCCAGATGGGACTGCGCTTCGGCGGAAATGACGTCGGCTCCGTAATGCTCGAGGAGAATGTTGTGAAAGCCGCCGGCGTGTCGAACTGCACCACGGAAGAGGAACTGCGCAGAATCATTCGTGATGCAGGCTTCCGCCCAGCACAGCGCGATACATTGTACCGGCAATATTTTCTGAATTAGCATGCAATGTGGGAAGAGCGGCCTTTTTAAGGCCGCGTTAGGAACCATCTCATCTCACCCGGGCTTTAGCCCCAGGTTTCCGTCATGGCTTACCCAATCAAGAAATGCGTACTTTGTGGCGAAGAATTCGAACTCAAACCCGGCAAGCCCGGCTTCGCCAACCGCTGTCCCTCATGCAGCGAGGACGAATCCGCTGACGCTGGGCAATCCGCCGACCCCTTGAAGACCGACAAAGGCGCTAATGCCGCCCGTCGTGAGGCCATGAAGAATCTGCTCTATCGTAAAGATAGCTAGAATCCGCGTCGCACGTGCGAATGAAGCGCCTCCTACCAACGGCCGTCCTGATCATCTTGTTGGGAATAATTCTCATCCTAGGCTGGCGCGTAATCCCGATACATGTCTACGACGGATTCGAATCTTCAAACCTCAGTTGGATGCACTGGTCGCGTGCCCGATTCGTTAGGGGCGCTGTCGTCCCGCAAGAGAAGATCTTTCGCTCTGGCCAGCGAGCTCTAGCAATCACGCTTCGCAATGGCGATCGTTATGAGGCGGCCAGCGACACTGGCGCCGCAACAGAACGAGACGAGTTGATGGAATCGTGGTGGCTGTACTCACACATGGGTCGCGCTTACACCTATTCCTTCAGTCTGTATCTTCCCAAGGATTTTCCATTGACCAGGCAGCGTCTGGTGCTCGCACAGTGGCGGCAGCTGTGTGAAGCGCGCCGGTGCCGCCCCGATTTCCCTATCCTCGCCGTTCGCTACGATGACGGACGAATCAAAGTGACGCGCAAAGATGAGAAGGGAACAGACTTGCTTTACCAGGGTGAAGACGACCTTCGAGGCCGTTGGCTCGACTTCCGCTTCATCACGCATTTCGATCCTTCGGCTAATGGATCAGTCGATGCGACGTTGAATGGACAATCGATCGTCCACTATCGCGGTGCCACAGCCTTTCAACCAGCGCACGGATACCCGGAGCACGGTCTGGTCTACTTCAAAACCGGCTTGTATCGGGATGCGCTCGGCGATCCGCCATGGACAATTTACGTGGACGAATACCGAAAAGATGAATGTCCGGCTAATGGCTGCCGTTGAATTACACACCTCGTTCGTAGCATCCCATCTTTGTCATTGCAGTTGAATGCGACCCTGAACCGCATGTTTTCAACTCTTAACACTGCTCGAATGTTCTTCGTTATTGAAGTATCTCGCACGTGGATGTTTGACAATCTGTTTACAACTCTCGGGAATCCAAGCCCGCAGCTCTGAATCGAATCCAGTACGCGCTAAAGAAAAGTCCTTTCATCCGGATTGAGTACTTACATTCGGCAGATACACGTGTGTGCAGTCGTCAAACCGGTACGCAATGGCGCGCAATCACGAGCGATCGTGAAACTCACTTACAGAAAGAGGAAAGTTATGCAGAGTCTTAAGAAGTTTGTGATGCTCGCCATGGTGGCTCTATTCGGCGCGCTGGCTGTCGCTCCGGCGCACGCGCAGAGTAGCCTGACGGTGAACGTTCCATTCGATTTCGTGCTGGGTAAGACCACGTTCAAGTCTGGTTCTTATCGAGTTGCACGTAACGGAACATCCTTCGCCGCATTCGTGGATGCAGATCGGCATGCGAAGTATGCCATGTTGCTTCCGGGCGATGACGCTCCCGTTCGCAATGGCCAACCATATCTCGTCTTCACTCGCTACGGACAGGAATCATTCCTGGACAAGGTGGTGTTCTCGTCCGATGAGGTTTATGACCTGCCGGTCAGCAACAGGGAGAAAGAGATGAGGACGCAACTCATGTCGGGGAATGAAATGGCAGTTCTCATTCTGCCTTTGCGGTAAGATGGCCATCGCTCAGCGCGGCGGCACTGCAAAGCGGAATTGAACTGCAGTGCTGTCGCCTCTCGATGGTTAGGTGAAGAAGCGTGCAGTTCATTGCTTCAGGATCCAACTGGAGATCTTCCCCAGTGCGATCGGAGACATCGTCTCTTCGATCTCCGCGTATTCGGTCGGCGAGCCCGTCTTGGCGCTTTGAAAAAGGTGATTCAGGCCGGGGATTTCATCGATTTCAAAGTGCTTGTTGCCGCCCTCTTCCAGAGCTTTGCGGATTACCGGAAGATTTTGATCCGGTAGCACCTGCTTGTCCAGCGAGCCGCTTAGCACAAGCACGGGGCAGGTGACTCTGCGTAAGGCAATCGCAGGATCGTACGTCAGAAAATAATGGAACCATGGCGAAGTGACCTGCCTGATCTGCATACCGATCTGGCCTTCGGGAACGTCACCTGCCATCTTTTCCCGTAGTTCCTTCTCAACCACGGCCTGATCCTTCTCGGTTTCGATCAGCTTCATCATCTCGTCTTCTTTCACCCTACTTTTCGCTGCGTCTTCAGGACTTTTCCCTGTTGCAATGGCTATCGCCTCGCCTTGCGCCACAATCACTTGATCCCCCGGTACTCCGGTTCCCGCCATCATCACGATATAGTCAACATCTCGGTTGCGCGCTGCGACCATCGGCGCGATGACTCCTCCTTCGCTGTGCCCGATCAGGCCGATCTTGTGCGGATTCACCTCTCTGCGAGTTTTCAGATATGCTACTCCCGCTTCTGTGTCGGTCGCGAAATCCGCGGTGGTTGCTTTGGAGAAGTCTCCCGTCGATTTGCCCGTGCCGCGATCGTCGGCGCGCAACACCGCGATTCCATGTCGCGTCAGGTAGTCGGCAAGGATCAGAAATGGCTTGTGGCCGAGCAGGCTCTCATCTCGATCCTGCGGACCTGAGCCGGTGATGAGAACCACCCCAGGGAACGGGCCGGTTCCCTGGGGAATTGTGAATGTTGCAGCCAACGTGACGTTCTGCGCCTGGTTAATGTAGCTGACTTCTTCTTCGCGGTAAGGGTACGGTTTCGTCGGCACTTGCGGATGCTTGGTCTCAAGTGAGGCCTGATCTTTGGTGCGCTTCAAAACCAGTGGCATCGCGCTGCCGTTCTGCGTCCATGTACCGTCGATAGTGGAGAGATCGGCCGAGATCTTTCCCGCGAAGCTTCCGTTGATGCCACTGGCGTCGATCTTCAGCGATGAACCTGTGCGCGTGACCGAAGATGTCGGAATGCCCTTCGCGCCTTGATCGGGACTGTCCATGGTTGCAGCAAGGCCGTCCTCGGTATTCACGATGTGAAACACAACCCGCAGCTTCACGCCGCCGGTATCAAGCGTGCCCAGCCAGTTGCCATCGATGTCGGAAGGCTTCGCAGGCTTGTGCTCTGTTTTGATTGGAGCTGTAGCCCGCTTGAACTCGAGCGGCAGTGGCTGTCCCTGGTTCCACGTGCCGGTAATAGTTTTCGCATCAGGTGCAACTGCGCCCTCGTATGTTCCGTTTACAGCCGTAACGTCAAGGTTGAGTTTGGAGTCCTTCAACGTGACAGACTTCACAGGAATGCCGTTTGACGCTTGATCAATGCTGTCGAGAGTGGCGTGGAGAGTGCTGTCGGCAGCTTTGGTGATATGCAGCACGAGCCGCAACTTGCCCATGCCAGTGTCGAGAGTGCCTTGCCAGTCGCCAGCAATGTCTTGTGCGCGGACAAAGGTTGCGGCCATGATGAGAATCAGCAATATGAGTACTCGTTTCATGAAATGCGTCCCTCCTCTCGGACGCGAATCCAGGTAGCGCCGGCGTCCCCGCTCGCGCACCCCCCGCGAATTCCGCGGACGCTGGAAAATCTCACTCGGCTACGACCCCGAGTTGATCGATCATGCGCTCCAAACAGCGAGCAGCACGCAGATTCAATCTCCAGACTGCGTAGAAACTCACGACGAATAGAGCATTCATCAACACCAATCCAATCCATGCCCCGGAATGGTGGGGTTTCATCAGGTACGAAACCGTAGACGCAATGCATCCCGGGACCATCGGCGCCAGATACCACCACCACACACTTTTCACGATTTGAAGCTGGCGTTCTAGTTCCGAGCGGTAGAACTGTTGGGTCGTCAGCGTATCTTGATCGAGCGGCGTGGGCTTCGCCGATCCTGTGCGGTGCAGTGCAATCACGATCCACAACATCGCTGCGATGAATAGCGCGAATGTCACCCGCGAGGCTACGTCGTGCGCGGTAACGTAGAAGTATCCCATCAGCCCTGATGCCACCAGACATGCCACGTACTCGCGGATATTTCTCCAGCGAATCTTGCGTTCGAATCTTCCCGCGCGTCTGCGAAGTTCTTCTACGGACAATTTGGTCACCTCCACCGGCTGCTTCTGCCACAGTTCCTGCACGGAGTTATCGAGGATTTCAGTCATTGGATTTCCCTCCCTGCTGAAACCAGCGAGCGAGCAGATTCTTGATGCGATGAATTTTCGTGGCCACGTTTGTTGGCGACAATCCAGTAATCTCACCGATCGCGGCCGCATCGAGTCCTTCGAGATACGACAGGATGACGTGACGGTCGAGCGGCTTCAGTTGCTGGATCAACTGCAAAAGACGATCCAGCGCGTGACTGCGGTCTGCCGCCTGTACGCTATCTGCATCCGGCAGGTTTTCCAGTTCGTCGAGCCCAAGCAATGTCTCAGTTCGCGTCCTTTGTTGACGCAACACATGGGACGCTGCGACGTTGTGCGCCACTCGATAAATCCAGGTGCGAAGGGAACACTTGCCGTCGAATGTCCTGAAACTGCGCCAGAGTTCGACGTGGATGTCCTGCAACAGATCGCGGCGCACATCCGGATCGGCTTCATAGGCACGAGCTAAACGTTCCAGCGCCGCGCCATAGGCTCCGGCCGCCTCCTCGTAAAGCTCTTCCTGCCTCGATGCCGTATCCGGAATTGCTTCGATCGTGCTCACAAGCTCTTTTGTGCTCACATCTAGGTAGTCGCTGAGGATCGGACTTTCTTACAGGAGCTCCTGTTCCTTCTCGCAACCAACCTGGCTTGGCTGAACCCTCAGGTTATTCCAGTCGTTTGGCTCGGTGAGCCAACCGTAAACGTGAGTGCCCGCCATAGTGAGTGTCAATCTCTATACTTGAATACGGCCCCAGTTCCATTTCGGGAATCAAATTCATTTCGGGACCGATGGATGAAGAATTGCTCCATTTAATTCGGGGGCATCCGGCATCCCGCAAGGAGCGGCACCTAAGTCCTTGCGGCTCAAGATTTTGCCCGCAAACTATTGAGCCTCATAGATTATTTCGCAATTTGACCGTAAGTGCGTGATTCCAATAGATAGGAGGGGGGAGGGGGTATCCCCTAGAAAGGATGGAAGAACCCGTCCCACAAACGCAAATTCTTTCGCGTCGGTGGGCCAAAAACCAGTAGCCAAAAGCTAAGAGTTGAAAGCTTTCCCATTTGACGCATCCAAACAGAAAGTTAGAATGACGCTGCCAGCGGCGAACCTGCCAACAGTGACCCGATGACCCGAGTTCCACGACTCATCCTGAGCTTGATAGTTCTTGCTACAAGTGCGCTCGCGCAAAGTGTCGCAAGTCCCTCCGCCGGCGCGACCGTCGAAGGATTTGTAACACGCGATCCCGATGGCACGCCTGTCAAGAAAGCACTCATCGAACTCATTGGCCAGAATCAGGCCGAGGCAGGCGACTATACCGCAATGACTGGCCCTGACGGCCTGTTTCGCATCGAGGGCGTAATTCCTGGCCGTTACCATCTGTTTGCGGAGCGTACTGGCCTGCTCGACACCGATAAGCAGCGCGGACGCAATGAAGGTCGTCTGCTGACCATTACTGCTGGCCAGGAAGTCAAAGACATCCACATCCGCCTGCAGGCTGCAGCGGTTGTCCGCGGACGTGTCACCGATGAAGACGGAGATCCTTTGGCCAACGCCGAAGTCACCGTATTTCGCCAGACATTCGTTGGTGGTCACAATCGCTGGGAACAAGCCGGAGCCGAGCGCACGAACGATCTTGGCGAGTATCGCGTCGCCAATCTTCCGGCAGGAAATGTGTATATCTCGGTAAATCCTCCGCCGGATTTCCGCAGCCTGATTGAGGCCTCAGGTGCAGCCACTCACGACGACAAACGCCAGAGCACGACCTATCAAACTGAGTATTATCCTGGAACGGCTGACCGCAGCCAGGCTTCTCCGATTGCACTGCACGCGGGGGATGACTTTCCCGCCGACTTTTCCCTGATGCCTAGTCCTAGCCTGAGCATTCGCGGGTCGGTGGTCAATCTGCCGCCGCATGCCACCGCGTCAATCATGCTTCAATCGCGCGATTTCAGCGTGATCATGACTGGCGCTGAATTGCACAAAGATGGCAGCTTCGTTTTTCACGATGTCTCTCCGGGCAACTACACGATCATGGCATCGGTTGAAGGATCCCAAGTTCCGATGACGGCACGCCAATCGCTGCAGGTGGGATCAACAAACGTGGACGGTCTGCGCTTGTCTCCGCAGCCAGGTGCGACGGTGCAGGGACGTCTGCACTTCGAAAGCAGAAATCAGTTACGCTTCGATCCCGAGCGGATATTCCTCACGCTGCAGTTGGCTGATGCCGCGGAAGAGAGCGACACGGCATCGGTGTTGCGCGAAAGCTTCTCAAATATCACCCACGTCGCGGCCGACGGGAGTTTTCAGTGGAGTGATGTTCCCGCCGGAAACTACTACGTCCAGATCATGGGTGATGGCGAAACAAACGGCGGATGGTACTTGAAATCCGTCTCGAGCGGAGGACGCGACGTCAACGATGCAGGAATTGCAGTGAACGGCGGAGCCGTAACTCTCGACCTGGTCGCCAGCGCGAATGGCGGCGTTGCGGACGGAGTGGTCGTGAACAACAAAGGCGAGCCGTTCGCGAATGCCGTTATAGTTGCTGTTCCAGAACAGCGCCTGCGCGGCCGCGTGGATCACTACCGCAAAACGACAGCCGACCAAACCGGACACTTCAGCTTGCATGGCCTGCGCCCTGGAGACTACACGGTATTTGCGTGGGAGAGCGTCGAAGGCGAGGCTTACTACAATCCCGATTTCGTGAAGAACTTCGACGGACAAGGAAATACGTTGCATATCGCCGAAGGTGGGCATAATTCGATGCAAGTGCGTCTAATTCCCGGAAGTGAAGATTAGCCTTGAGATGCTTCCTCGGAACGTTGCTCGGAACTAACCTTTCGTCATTGTTTTCGTCCTACAATAGACACATCGCCGTCAGGAGGTCGCCCATGAGATGCTTTTCTCGACTTCTCTCGATCGTATCGATTCTTTCCGCGCCACTCCTGCTCAATGGGCAAGAACTGAAGATTACGACCGATCCAGGAGTCCTAGCGCGGCTGGAATATGCCACCTCCGCCGCAAACGAGCGAGGAGATCTGCGACACGTATGCGTCGCCATTACTCTCGACGGCGAGTACCAAATCATCCGCTCGACAATCGATAAGCCGTCTGAGTATTTGAGTGGACAGCTATCCAAGAATCAGTTTGACAAGTTGAAGGGCCTACTCGCTTCGAAGGAATTTCGTTCGCAATCCGGAACACTCGGGGGTCTCATTCGGCAGGATTCTGAGAGCTTCCGAGCGGAAATGCCGATTCCCCTGAAGAAGCGAGCAGATGCCACCTACCTCTTGCCCGAACGTGAGTCGTGGCGCTTGGAATGGCTCGATGCGGACAACACCGCGCCCTTCCCCCATTCGATATCCAAGGTAGTTCACTGGCTACAGAGTTTCGAGCCCAAGGATGGCAAGGAATTCTCGTACGCTGATTTTCCTAATGTCTGCCCGTCCGGAGGTTTGCGTCTGGTCCAACCTTCGGTTGCAGATAACCAGAGACCCTAAGTCAGTAACGACAAGCCCGGCATTTTTCAGATTGAGAGCTGTTTCGCATCGTGTTCCCTTTTTGAGTGCCACGGCTTGAGACCTACATCAAACCCTCTAGTATCAATAGCTTACGGTGCATCTTCGCCCCTCCGCGCCTCATCTAATTAAGTGAAAGATTTGGATTCGGAGGAGGACGATTATGAGGCTGGCTAGATGGAAAATGATGGCCACGAGCTTTGCTGTGGCCGCGCTTCTGTCTGTGCCCGCATGGAGCGATACGGACACGAGACACACCGCAACGCCAGGAACGCTGAATTACGTTGAAGGTCAGGCGTCGATTGGAGATCAGACGTTGACCTCCAATTCGGTTGGAACTGCAACTCTGCAGAACGGCGAAGTACTGCAAACCGAAAATGGCAAAGTGGAGATTCTGCTCACGCCCGGAGTCTATTTGCGCGTTGGAAGCAACAGCGCGGTGAAGATGGACTCGAATTCCTTGCTCAACACTGAGGTGACGGTGAATCAGGGCGAGGCGATGGTCGAGGTAGATCAGATCTATCACGAGAACAATCTACGCGTCAGCCAACCTGGCGCCGATACAAAGATCGATAAGACGGGATTGTATGCTTTCGACGCGACCAACGGAGATGTCAGGGTGTTTGATGGCAAGGCGGTTACTACTGCCGACGATCACAACATCACGGTGAAGAAGAACCATCAATTGGCGTTGCAGAACGCCAAGCTGAAGTCCAGAGACTTCGACAAGAAAGAAGTTACTCAGAACGACGATCTCTATCGCTGGAGCAGTTTGCGCTCACAGTATCTGTCAGACGCGAACATCGATGCTGCGCGCACTTACTACGCGAATGGCTGGTACGGCCCGGGTTGGTGGGGTCCAGGATGGTACTGGGATCCATATTTCTCAGGTTTCACGTTCCTGCCGGGTAGTGGATTTTTCTACAACCCGTTTGGATGGGGCTTTTACTCTCCGCTGATGGTGTGGCGCGCTCCGGTCGTGATTGGACGCGGATATCATCCATTCGTCGCTGGCAACCGTCCGGTTGCGATCGGCCACGGATTCCACAACCACGCGGTAACGACCTATCGCGGAGGTTACGGGCACACCAATGGCACCTTCCATGGGAGCGCAGTACACGCTGGCGGGATGGGGACAGGCGGATTCCATGGAGGTGGGTTCCACAGTGGCGGAGTACATCGCTAATTGCTGTTGACCTGAAAACAAGAAGGCGCGCTTAGCGCGCGCCTTCTTTCTTCCGACCGAAGTCTGCTTTGGACTGGTTGCCGGCTACTTCACGACCGGCGAGTTTGCGTCGGCGGGCTTGCCTTCCTCTCCGCGAATCTTACCGTCATCGTCCGCGTAGAAATATCGATGATCGGCGTCTGGAGTCTTGGGCGCCATCGTGAGTGTGTAGCTTTCGTTTTTGCCCTTGTAGCTGGCGGTGTAGTCGCCACGGTTCGGATCGACCATCCGCTTGGTGAAGTTCCCCGAATGGACGAGTTGATTGAGCGTCAGCGCATAGTGACCGTACTGCTTGTTGAACGCCTTTTCCGCACGAATCACGACACGCATGTAAGCAAGCGCATCGAACTCTGAGTTCGAATGCGCCGGATCGCCCTTGTATTTCGGGGCGTAGCTTGAGGGGGGGATGCCGGGAGCGTTCTGCTCCGGACGCGAGTAGTCGGCCGGAAGCTGGGCAGTGAGCGATGTGACAAAGGACAGTAGGAAAACAGAAATCAGAAGTGCAGGGCGCTTCATTCGGACTCCGTTTCTAGGCATTTTGTATAAATTCCGCCACCGGAGGCACGAGCCACCGAGAAAATCCTCGCATCGTCTTCTCCGTGTCTCAGAGCCTCCGTGGTCGACGAAACGCAGCAAAACCAATGTTACTCCCGTAATTTCCCTTCGGTCACCTTCTCTTTGCATCGTGACGAATTATTACTATGCTGAGTAGAGAATTCTGCCCCATAGGGAAAACTATGAAAGCAGCTGTCGCCAGAAAACCAGTAATCAAAATCGCGGTGGTAGAAAGCGATCCCCTACGCTTCGTCGGATTCCGCGCATTGTTTGATGCGGAGCCCGAGTTCGAGCTCATCTCGGCGGCGCTGCCCGAGATCAGCATGCTGCAAGGCATCGATCTCATCCTGCTCGGTAACCGTTCTGGACAAAACCTATTCGACGTCATGGCCAGTCTGAAGGCGACTCGGCCTGACTTGCGGATCATCGTTACGGGCTCCGGTATGGACGAAGAAACCATTCTGAAAGCGATCGCTTCGGGTGCGAAGGGCTATGTGGATGAAGCGGCCACGCCCACTGAATTCGCGCAGGCCATACGCGTGGTGAATCAGGGATCGGTTTGGGCCCCGCGTCGGGTGCTTTCGATGTTCATCGAGCGCGTATCTTCGGCTCCAGGTCGGATTTTCCCAGCTGGCCGCGTGACCTTCACCGACCGTGAAAAAGAAGTTCTCGAAATGCTGGTCGCCGGACGTTCGAATAAAGAAATTGGCGGTCAATTAGGAATTGAAGAGCGCACCGTGAAGGCACATGTTGCGAAGTTGATGCGTAAAGTTGGCGTGCAGAACCGCATTGCACTCTCGGTGCATGCGATTACGCATTCGCTAGTCACCACGAAATAAAGTTTGAGCTGCGAGCTGTGAGCTACGAGCTTCGGGCAAACCGCTCGAAGAAGGTTCTTGAGGTAGGGCAAATCAGCTGAAATCTAAGAACTCGTAGTTCGCTGCTTGCGGCTCAGAAGCCTCTCGTAATCAGCAGTTCACTTACCTTCGTAATCTTGGCAGTTCCAGCCACCTGACGCATACTCGCTTCACCTACCACAGAACCTGGGAGACGGGGTTGAGAGTGGCGATTAGGGTCACTGCTTTCAGCCCCGCATTTTTTTGTTCTCTACACACCTCCCACGGCCCCCGGATCGGCAAATGCCTGTTGAGGCTCTCGGTACGCCCAATGCTGCCGCGATGCAACGGAAATCAACTCATTTACAATCCAAGTAACAGATCCCGGAATATTTTGCGGTGAGGACCATGAAAAAACTTGCGGTTTTGACCCTGCTCGTGTCTCTGTGCCGTTTTACATTGGCTGCGGAAGATCAGCAAAAAGACTCAAAGGCTGCTGATCGAGTGCAGGCTTCCGCCGACGTTCTGAATGAGATTCAGGCCGCGCCTGATTCGGGCGTTCCCGAGGAAGTCCTTAGCCGCGCGGAATGCGTGGCCGTGGTGCCTTCGATGCTGAAAGGCGGATTTATCTTCGGCGGGAAGTACGGTCGTGGTGTCGCCAGCTGCCGGACCCCTAAAGGATGGAGTTCGCCGGCATTCTTTGCCATTGAAGGCGGCAGCTTCGGCTTTCAGATTGGTGGACAAGCCGTCGATCTCGTCATGCTCATCATGAACAACGACGGCATGCAGCACCTGCTGTCGAGTCAGTTTGCTCTCGGTGCCGATGCATCGGTCGCGGCCGGTCCCGTCGGTCGTCATGCGGAAGGCAATACCGATTGGAAGTTGAAGGCCCAGGTGCTGACGTATTCGCGGGCGCGCGGTGTGTTCGCAGGGGTCAGCCTAAACGGCGCGAGGGTGAATTTCGACAAGAGCTCTACGCGGGATTTCTACGGCCACATGGTGACATCGAAAGCCTCGCTCACAGGAGAAGTTGAGCCTCCGGCAAACGCGCACGAATTTCTAAGCAGTTTGGCGAAGTGGGCGCAAGAAGCGGCGAAGTAGCCGGGGGTGGCTTTTGGGAACGGACCAACGAATGAAATAGCCATCTCTTGTCCAAATGAGAACTGCTCAATCCTTTTGACGTAAAGCGTCATACACCGACGCAAACACTTTTGAGTTTGTGGTCACGAAAATTACATAATCATTTTCGGCCAAGTAAGCTTCCGCCTTCATCCAGCCAAGCTGTTGCCAAAACATCTGAGCAAGGTCGACGTATTCAGGATCATGGAACCCGAAATCGTAATTGACGAATGCACGCACTTGTCCCTGTCGCGCCTCAGATTCAAAGATGTTCTTAAGGGGATCTGCAAGTGCGCCCAAGTCCTTTGGTTCGCTAAAAACGTATAACTCTGAAAAATATGCCTGCGGCACTATGTTGAAGTCCTGGATTTTGGGGCTGTATGCAATGCTGCCTTGCGAGACCCAACCGGCTGATTTCTGTCCTTCTGTCAGCCTGAGCGGTCCACTGTCGAAGGACGTAATGGCAACATATTTCCCCAGGACAATATCTGGACAACATTCCAACACGTCGAAATGCCTATCGGTCGAGACTAGCCACTGATAGCGATCCGACGTCCCGGTTTCTAAGAGGAGGTCAGCATCTCTCATGCCCAAGATTGTACGAGACGCTGCCGACAAGGATGGTGATGGGAGTGGACTTTTGGGACTCTTAGAAGTCGGTTTGATCAGCCGACGTGGTTCCGCGACAGTTCCCATCCCGTTTCTGTCGTAGTGCCACGTGTGGTATCAAGAGAGTTAGGCAGGACTGAATGATGGACTTCGGAGATCATCTTCGCACCACAGGCGGTGCGCTCAAGAACTGGGCTGTTGCGCAACTGCAGGACTCTCTGGCCGTGGGGATACTCTGGTTTATCGGCCTTCGCATCCTGCATGTCCCGCTTGCCCCCTTGTGGGCGCTGTTTGCCGCAGTGCTTCAGATCGTGCCACACCTTGGACCGATCCTTGGCTTACTGGGACCCGTTCTCGCCGCCACGATCAAATGGATCGATTGGGAGCACCCTCTCGGCGTGCTCGTGCTTTACGCCATCATTGCAGTGCTCGACGGGCTGTTGCTCCAGCCATACATCATGAAACGGACGGCCAAGGTGCCGATCTGGGCATCCGTTCTTGCGCCTATCGTGCTTGGAGTGCTTTGGCCTTTCTGGGGAGTGTTGGTGGCCGCTCCCTTACTCGCAGTGTTGTATGCATACCGAGCGCGATACAAAAACGATGCGGTGGCACGGCCGCGGCAGGAATGATGCCAAGCGGGCCTCGGGTCAATGAGCACATCTCCCCGCGTGTTAAAGTTTTCCTTCCTGAATGCGGCGCAAACTCGAATATGCGGCAGCATGGCCGTTCCTGAAAATCATGGGCATTTTGCCGCGCCCGTTGGCTCGCGGCTTCGCGATCGGGATCGCCCAGCTTGTTTATCTTCTTCATTTCCGCCTTCGCCAGGTTGGCATGCGCAACCTGCAGATGGCCCTTCCGGAAAAAAGCCAGGCCGAACGCAAGACGATCCTGCGGGGAGAATTTACGTCACTCGGGCGGCAACTTGCGGAACTCTGCCAATTCCCTAAATACAGTCCAGAAAATATCGATGAAGTGGTCGTGTATGACGGACTTGAGAACTACGAGCGCGCTTATGACCGCAGGAAAGGCGTTCTATTCCTGACAGCCCATTTTGGCGGTTGGGAACTTTCAGCCTTCGCGCATTCCTTGCACGGACACTGGGTCAACATCGTGATGCGGCCGATGGATAATCCTTATCTTGATCGCCTCCTGCAGCAATACCGAACAATGCACGGCAATAAGGTCGTCCCCAAAGATGATTTCGTGCGCGGATTGCTGGCGGCCATGAAAGCCGGCGAGACCGTGGGAATCCTGATGGACACAAACATGACTCCGCCGCAAGGGGTCTTCGTGGACTTCTTCGGAATAAAAGCCTGTACCGCGAGCGGCCTGGCACGAATTGCATTAAGAACTGATGCTGCCGTGGTGCCGGGCTTCACGATTTGGGATGAATCTTTAGGCAAGTACCGGCTGCGTTTCGATCCGGCAATCGAACTTGTTCGGACGGGAAATCTCGAAGCCGATATTGTGGTCAACACACAGAAATTCACGAAGGTGATTGAGGATTACGTGCGCCGCTATCCCGATCAATGGCTGTGGGTACATCGGCGTTGGAAGACGCGGCCTGAGGGGGAGCAGCCCTTGTACTGAGTTCGGAGCGCCGTTTCAACGAAATGCTGGAATTTAGGTCAACCAGGTGTAGGGAAAGATTTGACCGGGCTTCAATTCCAGAAAGTGCGAAGAATCGACCGGAATCTGGATTCCGGGTCTGATTTTCCACTGATGGATACTCTGGCTTCCCGGAGGAAAGGACGGATTGCTGTACGCCGGGTTGTATGCCAGACCGTCCGGGAACTTTGCCGTCAGTTCGTACTCGTATTCGGAGACCTGAGGCAGTCGTGTGAAATGGTAAATTCGGACGCCATCGGCCAAGTAGCCTTTTGGCAGGCCCAGAGCACTTTCGATTTGTGCTGGAGTTTTGTTCAGCAGGAATTTACCAAGAGTGATGTAACCACCGAGGGTGGCCGCCGGAGCGCCACCGGACTTCACGACCTTGACGACCTGATTGGGCCCTTTCAACGTCCACATCTCACGCCGGGTTGCGTCGTGAGCTTCCCGCCGCCAATCATTCATGCGCGCCATAGCCGGACTCCTCAGGATGCGCTTGCGGACACGAATCATACCATCGTTTGCATTCGTCGATTCCGGAGAGATCGCAAGGTTTTGTTCGGGACCAATGAAACAGGAACAAAAAGCCCATCCCTTGCGAGATGGGCTTAATCAGTTGAAATAAGTTCGAACTAGCCGCCGTTCTGGCAGACGGTGAGGTGCTCACCCTGGAAGGTGAAGAACCCATTGACCGAGGTACTGGTGGCGGCGCCGAAGTACGGCATCGTTACCAGATCCTGCGGATGGAACGTGAATCCGTTCACCGTGTAAGGATAGGTTCCGAAGTTCACGTTATTCTCCAGCGGATCGCCGTTCTCGAGCAGAGAATTGCCGCGAGCCGTGCAGAGTGATGGAGCAATGTTGTCGACAAACGGATCGAGTTGCCACTCGCCTAACTCATGCGAGAAAGCGCTGATGTCCTCGGAGAACACGGCTGAAACACCCTGAGAAACGATCGTAGCGTAGGAGTAAGTCTGACCACCGGGCTGAGACCCGTTAGCACTGTGGTATCCGCCGATGCAGCACCCACCTTCGGTCAGGTAGACGTTGTAGGTCAGGAAAAGCGGCAGAATGTTTGGCTGAATCTGCGAGAACTTCCCCATGATGGTCTGAAGCTGTGCGTCGAAGGCATTGATATCCATGGTGCCAGTTGGAATGCCGCTCCAGGGATTCGAGATTACATTGCCTTGCGAAGCCGAAACGTTGATCGTCTGCTCGGGAGCAATGACCGTCTTGAAGAGTAAATGGTAGTTGCTGTTGGTCTGGATGCTGCCCCAGAAGTTTGCACGATCATAAGCATCGATGTACTGGGTCTTGCCGAGGTCGGTTCCACCTTGAACCCAGTCAATGGATGAACGAAATAGAGGAGAGCCCGCCACTACTTGTGTCGCAGTGAAATTCCCGGTGTACTTGGTGTTCGGATCGAACGTCATGTTTCCATTGTTCGAGCCGTAGACCATCTTGATGGGAATGATGCCCACTGTAACCGTTGTCGTGGAGTTTGTGGTGGCCGGATCGGGACCAACGATCACGGCGCTGAGGTTTTGATTGTTGTACTTCCAGGTGAACGTGTGTTGCGGAAGCTGAGCTGCCGGCGCAGAATTCTGGTTGGCTGGATGAGCTGGCAGCACTTTGTACATCGGCCGAGCCGAAGGATCATATGCCTGGGCAGAAGCGCTGGCAGTAAAGCAAAGCGAACTCAGGGCCACGATAGCAACGAAAAGGCCCAGAGCACGACAGCGGTAATTCATGGATTTCACTCCTTTTGATTTTCTTGGTTGGACGTTGAAACTCACCACCCACAGAAGCAGGGCGGATTTTAGCATGCCCAGCAGCGCGACGCTGTGAAAAATTTGCAAAATGTTGGAATCGCCAGAGAAATTGTGATCTATACGAGAGTCCTATAAAAGTATTGTCTGGCGCGGCTTTTCGCGTGTTTTCGCATTATCAAGGACTGGGTTTTGTCAGGGCCAGCGTCCGGAAGTACATCGCAGACATTGCAAAATTTTGCGAGGTATGGAGTGCTCTGAACAGACCTTCAAGAGTTCTCGCGTTAGCCTCTCGGCTAACGAGCGGCCTTGGCCTCCGCTCTCCGATTTTGTTCGATTGCGCTCAGCTGAATCACCGCCGCGGCCGCGCTATACCGGACCTTAGGGTGCCTGTCTTCGAACTTCAACTCGACTTTAGGGAGCAGGGAAGGATCGCCTCGCTGGGCGATCGCCTCAAGGGCTGCGGCGCGCACAATCCAGTTTTTGTCGTTGGTAGCCTTGATTAGGGCCTTCCCGGTCGCCGGGTCGGGATCGTGAGCCAGATAGGTAGCAGCGACCGCTCGCACCGGATTGGGATCTTTTTTGTGCATTGTTCGCCAAGCATCCCAGCCAATCCCCGCAAAAGGAATAAACCCTACTCCTTCTGAAACTCCGATTGCTGCCAGCTGCTTAGGGTCCTTTAGCGTTTGCAATTGTGTCGCAACTAATCCGTCTCCGCTTTTCCGCTCTCCAGTTAGCAGGTCGAAGTACACCTCATACGCCGGCTGCGAATCCTTAAGCTCACGCAGCGAGTTCGCGGCAGCCATGACGACCGGGACTCTTGAATCGGAGAGAGCTTTTTGCAACTTGGGGATGGACTCCGTCGCATGCATCTGTCCCAATGCGGTTGCCGCTGCTGCCCTCACTTCAAACTTTGGATCCTCCAAAGAATCTTCCGCTGTTTTCCGAGCCCGCAGATTGTCGCGAAGCAACCCAAATGCCCGCACACCGTCGGCGCGTTCCGTGGTGTTCTTCGATGTGGCAGCATTCTGAAGAATGTCCCACGCTCTGTGTGTGGGACTTTCAATGTCCGTCGATTTCTGCGCGACGGCAAGGCTCACGCCCCCTGTCAGAAGAAACAGGGGCAGCATTCTGAACACCCATTCGCGCACCATCGTGGCTCGATACATTTGGTCGCAACTAAGATGCTTGCGAAGGTCAAAGTGTAACCGTCTTTTCGGTGTGCTCTGCTCTTTAAGTGGTGCACCGATGGAATCCCATTGACTCGGCGGGTTTGCTTCGGTAGAAGGAAACAAATTTCTGGGGGACAACCGTGAGCGTTGAACGGCGGATCGCTGAACACTACACGCAAGACATGCTGGAAGAAAAGATCCTTGGCACTCTGCGAAGCGCAGGCAAGAATCCTGAGTCACTAACTCCGCATGATCTCGAGCCGCTCGACAATTTGCACCTTGGAGGCCGTGAATCAATCCAGGAACTCTCTGCCTTCATGGAACTGCGTCCTGGTATGCACTTGCTCGATGTCGGCAGCGGCCTCGGTGGGCCGGCACGCTATTTTGCCGAGAACGGTTACCGGGTTACCGGAATTGATTTGACCGAGGAATTCGTTCGCGTCGCCATGAGCTTCACAAGCATGATGTGCCTGGCGGACAAGGCAACCTTTCGCCAGGGCAGTGCGCTCGACATGCCATTCGAATCGGCATCGTTTGACGGCGCGTACATGATCCATGTCGGCATGAATATCCAGGACAAGAGCGGCCTATTTCGAGAGGTCGCCCGAGTTTTGAAACGGGGAGCACGCTTCGCGATTTTCGACATCGTCCGAACATCGGATGGCGAGCTGCCATTTCCCCTGCCTTGGGCACTGACGGTCGACAGCAGTTTCGTAGCCAGCACTGACGACTATTGCCGCGCGCTGGAATCTGGCGGATTTCAAATCACGCACCAACGCAGCCGCCGCCAGTTCGCACTTGAAGTCATGGAGAAACGGCGAGCACAGGCCGCAACGGGTTCCGTGCTGGCCGTTCATCTCCTCATGGGCGACAATGCTCCGCTCATGTTGAAGAACGTGAATCAGGCAATCGCCGCTGGAACCCTCGAGCCGGTCGAGTTGGTAGCAGTGAAGAGTTGATCGAAGTCGACGAGAGATTTTTGACCGGCTCCTCGTTTCCGCTGTAGTCTCTTCTGTCCTTCCATCGGGAGAACAGCTAAGACCGCAGCCATCTAATCGAGGGTCTCGTGCGCAGACTACTGATCATCGCTCCTCTACTCTTATCCGCATCGATCTCCATAGGCCAAACCGACGCCGCGACTTTTGCTGCCGAGTTGTTCCGCTACGAAGTCGAACCCAACATCGTGTATCACACGGCGAACAATTATCAGAACAAACTAGACGTTTACCGGCCGGCAGATGCCAAGCAGCCGACTCCTGTCGTGGTCGTAATCCATGGAGGCGGTTGGGTTGAGGGTACCAAGGAAGAGCGGGCTCTGGAGATGATGCCTTATCTTCAGATGGGCTTTGCCGCTGTGAATGTGGAATACCGCCTCGGACGCGTCTCGCTGGCTCCCGCTGCTGTTGAAGATTGCCGCTGCGCGTTGCATTGGGTGTTCCAGAATGCAAAGAGATTCAACTTCGACCCTTCTCGTGTGGTTCTTCAGGGCGGATCGGCTGGAGGACATCTCGTCCTCATGACGGGCATGCTCACGCCAGCCGCGGGATTCGATCGCGAGTGCCGCGGTCCAGACGACAACTACTGGAGCGAAAACCCGGGCACGAGTCATGACCCACGCGTGGCTGCGATTGTGAACTGGTTCGGTATCGCCGACGTACTCGACGAAATTCACGGCCCCAACGCGAAGGGATACGCAGTCGTGTGGTTGGGCGATCAGCCGAATGCCGACGAAATCGCGAAGCGCGTCTCACCAATAAACTACGTCACGAAAGATCTGCCACCGATCATTACGATTCACGGAGACAAAGACGCGCTGGTTCCTTACGAGCAATCGGTGCGCCTGCACAAGGCGCTCGACGCGGCGAAAGTCCCGAACCAGCTGTACACGGTACCGGGCGCAAACCACGGCGGGTTCACGTACGACCAGAATCAGAAAGCGTGGCAGGCAATCCGGCTGTTCCTGCAGCAGAACGTAAAGGGATTGGGTGGTGGCTCAACAGCAGGGAACTGAAACACCTTCGGGCTCTGCTCGCAGCTTGCACCGACGCTAACCGCTGTAATTCGCAACAACGCGAATGACCTTCCCGTTGTCGCCGAATTCCATGAACTCAGCTGTCTTGGTCCCCTTCTGATTCTTGTAGCAGAGCACAACGCTGGATAGACCGATCATGACGTCGTGCAACTCGAAGTGCAAATCCGGATAGGCTTGCAGTCCGCGCTGGAAGTAGGCACGCAGCGCTGCCTTACCGCGTACAGTTCCAGAAGGATCATTCAACAGTCTGGCGGCGACGGGAGAGGTGAGTACTACGTTCTCATCGTAATGCGACAGGATCGCGTCGAGGCCGTGCGAGTTCCACGCGGAGATCCATTCGCAGGAAAATTGTTCGGCTTGCGATTGGGAAATCATATCCCTAATTCAACACAACAACAGCGGCCTCACATCCATATCCTCAGCTCCGGTGCAGCCGCTTCACGGAGTAAATTTGAAAATCGTGCCGCAGCCGTTGCCATTGCAAGCGGAACTGCCGCCGTTGGTAGTCGTGCCGTATAGGTTCCCCTCAGCATCAAGAATCAACCCGCCCTCGGGATACGCGCCGTCCGCGCCTCCGGTGAAACTGTGGAGAACGGTTTCCGAACCAGTTGGACTAATCTTGAAAATGGTTCCACAACCTCCATCCGCCTCGTTTTGGCATTCTCCTGTTCCACCGTACTTGGTTACACCATAGAGATTGCCATCTTTGTCTAAGACTAGTTGCGCTACGGGGTCGTCGCCATCGGGACTTCCCAGAAAACTGTACAGAACGGTTTCATCGCCGGTTGCGTCCAGCTTGAAAACCACGCCGCAGCCAGAGGACGGCGCGTGGCATGTGAGATCACCGCCAAACTGAGTCGTCCCATAGAAATTTCCGGTTGAGTCTTTTATGAGTCCCGCGTATGGAAATTCGCCTTCCACTCCACTGAAGTTCACAACGATGTGCTCTCCGGACGCGTTCAAGCTGTAGACGGTCCCAAGATTTGAACTTCCCCCGAAGCTCGTTGTGCCAACTACGCCTCCATCTCCGCCGACAAGGTTTCCGCCCCCAGGCCACATGGCGCCACCACCGTTCCCGTCCAAGTTGAAGAGTGCTTTCTCTTTGCCTGTGCTCGCGAACGCAAACACGATTCCGCCGCCGTAGCGGCCTCCGACGCTGGTGGTTCCATATAGGATTCCCGCCGCATCTTGAACCAGACCAGCGTACGGCCACTGACCGTCGGTCCCGTTCAACGTGAAGTTGTGAAGCACCGTTTCCTTGCCGCTCGCTGCCAGCAGAAATATCGTGCCGCCATTCGTTGTGCCTCCTTGTGCGGTAGTTCCGTACAGGTGTCCCCTTCTATCCCACAACAAACCTGCTTCCGGATAAGCTCCATCATTTGGGCTGCCAAGGAAGGTGTGAAGCACAGTGTAATTTCCTGTCGTATCCAACTTGAAAATCGTGCCGTAACCAGCTGCACCAAAGGCGGTCGTGCCATAGAGATTACCCGCTGAGTCTCGCAGGAGAGTGCAGAACGGAAATTCACCGTCCGAGCCGCCAAATGTGTGAAGTACAGTCAAGGGCTGCGAGAAGGCGAGAACGCTAGCAAATATTGGAAGCGTTATCAGGACCAATAAATTTGGAGTAGCCCGATGAAGTAGCCGAACCATTCGTGCCTCCTTAGGAATCTGGCTGACACGCCGCTTCGCGAGTCGACAATGATAGGTATAGCAGGTACCCGAATCAAGTCACTCGAGCGGCTCTGTCACCACGTCGTAGCATCCTTTCCGGTAAAATCAATCTTTCCTATGAGCACATTCGATCAAATCGCCGAGCGTGAGCGGCAGTATCTGCTGCAGACCTACAACCGATATCCCGTCGTGCTGCAGCGCGGCAAGGGAGTATTCCTCTACGACATTGAGGGTAAGCGCTATCTCGATTTCGTGTCCGGTCTCGGCGTTAACGCGCTGGGCCACGCGCATCCTCGCATCGTCAAGACGATCCGCGACCAGGCGAACAAGCTGATCCACGTCTCGAATCTCTACTACCACGAATACCAAGGCCCGCTCGCCGAGAAACTGTGCGCACTTTCCGGTCTGAACCGCGCCTTCTTTTCCAACAGCGGATCTGAGGCCATTGAAGGATCGATCAAACTGGCGCGTCTGGCCGGTCACCGCGTCGGTGGCGAAACTAAATCCAAACTTGTCGGACTCGAGGGCTCCTATCACGGACGCACCTTCGGCGCTCTCTCGCTCACCGGTCAGGACAAGCATCGCAAGGGTTTCGAGCCGCTTCTTGAAGACGTGACTTTTGTGAAACAAAACGATTTTGAAAGCCTCCGCGCCGCAGTCAACGACAATACCTGTGCCATCGTTCTCGAACCGATCTTCGGCGAAGGTGGCATCTACGAGTGTTCGCCAGAATTCCTGCGCGAGTGCCGTGGTTTGGCGGACAAGCACAAAGCTGCGCTGATCTTCGACGAGATCCAATGCGGACTAGGCCGCACGGGGACAATCTTCGCGTTCCAGAGTTTCGGAGTAACACCCGACATCGTCGCGATTGCCAAGCCGATCGCAGCGGGCCTTCCTCTCGGTGCCTTCATCGCGAAAGAAGAATTCGCCAACGCGATCTCTTTCGGCCAGCACGGAACAACGTTCGGCGGAGGCCCGCTAGCCTGCCGCGTCGCACTTGAATACCTAGCGATCATCGAAGAAGAAAAGCTGCTCGAGAATGTGAACAAGGTTGGCGCTTACCTCCAGCAACAGTTGAAGGAAGTCGTCGACAAAAAGTCGGCCGCAGTCGGAATCCGCGGCCGAGGATTTATCCAGGGAATTCAGCTCAACATCCCGGCACGCCCAATCGTTGATGAAGCCTTGGCTGAAGGAGTTCTCTTCAACAGCACACAAGATACAGTGGTACGTTTCCTTCCGCCCTTTCTGCTGGAAGAAAAGCACGTCGACAAAGGAATTCGAGTGCTCAAGAAATTGTTGGGAAAAAGAAGGAAAGAGGCTGCTTAAGTAGCGTTGTCATCCTGAGGGAGCTTCTGTTGCCGCGGAAGGACCTGAGCGAGCCGCGCGTTGAGTCGCCTGGTTTGGCGACGCGTAGTCACGCGTTTGGCTCACATCTCTATCGGTGCTCCTCCCGGAAAACCATAAAAACGGGGAGCCGAAGCTCCCCAAAGTGAAGCGACAGAGGCGTTGTTTTCACTAACTAGGAAGGTGGCAGTAGAAAATTAGTTGTCCTGGCTTCAACAGAATTTCTGGCGCTCAATTTCTTCATGAACGAGGTTGATCAGGCATTCCACCTAGCGGCGCCCCCGATCGGCGATGGTGTCGAGGAATGCTGGATGGATTTCGATGGCGCCCGCATGCGTTATCTAAAGGCGGGCACCGGTCCCCCATTGGTCTTGTTGCATGGACTCTTCGGATACTCTTTCTCCTGGCGCTACACGATCCCAGCCCTCGCACCCTATGCGACTGTGTATGTTCCGGATATGTTGGGGGCCGGGTTCTCCGACAGGCCGCAGATTGATCACTGCATGCGTGCCACCGCACTGCGCGTGCTCAAGTTTCTCGAGAGACTTGGAATTTCCTCTTTTAATCTGTTGGGAACCTCTCGTGGCGGAGCCGTTGCCATGTGCGCAGCTGCCGAATGCGTCAGTGGAAATGCAGCGCTCAAAGTCGAAAACCTGATCCTAGTCGCGCCCGTAAATCCCTATTCAGCCCACGGCCGCTGGATCGCACCATTCTTCGCAACCTCTATTGGTTCCGCGTGTTTTCGTTGGACTGTTGATACCCTTCCTTCGCTGTTTCCATTTTTCCATGCCCGGCTGTATGCAAGTCGAGAGAAGATCCCATCTGGGAGCTTGGAGGGGTATCGAGCTCCGTTAGCGAAGCCGGGCCTAGTCAATCACGCTCTCAGCATCGTGAAGACATGGGGCGCGGACCTTGCAGAACTTGAAAGCCTTCTTCCGAAGCTATCCGCTATCCCGACCTTGATCATGTGGGGCATGAAAGATCCGGCAGTCTATTGCTCGTCGATGGAGCCCTTGGCTCGGTACTTTCCCAACGCAGAAAAGGTAGTATTTCAAGGGATAGGGCATCTGCCTTATGAGGAATGCCCGGAGGAGTTCAATCGGGCGTTGATTTCTTTTTTAACAAGGGATCGGGGAGCAGGGATGAAGGTTTAGGGAATGGGTTTAGGGAATAGCGACAAACATTTTGCGATCGACCTGTGGGGCAAAGAGGAAAATGGTTTTCCGGTCTGCCGAAAATCGCCGTCTATTCCCTATTCCCTAATCCCGAACCCCTGCTTTTCATGACGCAATCCATACTCGATTTCCTGCGCGACGTTATCGTTCAATATGGGTATTGGGCGGTGGGAGCCGCGTTGCTCCTCGAAAATGCCGGTTTACCCGTCCCCGGCGAAACCATTCTTCTACTCGCTAGTTTCCTTGCGTATTCGCAGCATGAGCTTCAGTTGCAATGGATCATCCCCGTAGCCACCCTTGCGGCGACTCTGGGCGATAACCTCGGATTCACCCTGGGCTATTACGGAGGCCGCCCTCTGTTGGACCGGTACCAGAATGCCTTCCGGATCCATCCCACGACGATCGCTAAAGGTGAGCGCCTGTTTGCGCGCTACGGCGCCGTTACTGTTTTCTTCGCCCGATTTGTCTTTGGCCTGCGCATCATTGCCGGCCCCATGGCCGGAGTTCTTCGCATGCCATGGCGAAAGTTTCTTTTGTTTAATTTCCTTGGTGCGGCTGTCTGGGTGACGGTGATCTCCGGAGCCGGCTACCTGTTCGGACGGCATTGGGAACACCTTGAACAGAACGTAAAACGATTCGATCTCGTCGTGGTGGTTTGCGTCGTTCTAGTCCTGGTCGTGGTCTGGTGGCGCAATCGGCGAGAATCCGCCCAGTAAACCTTGCATTGTCCGGCTTCCGCATCTCCCACCTATACTGTGGCCAGGGTCTCGGGGGCTCTTCCTGCGCGTGGGGTGAATATTCGGCCGTGTCCGGGCCATAAGTCGGACTAGGAGGAACCATGAAAAAGATCGCGACAATCACGCTGCTCACGATGGCCGTTACACTCTTCACAATCGCGTTTCCCGCAGCTGCGGCTGGACCAAAAGCCCCGGCGCCTCCGGTTGCCGGCGGACCTGCGGTTGCAACTCCAATGCCCCCGGAACAGCACCCACATATCCACGAAGCTCTGGAGGCGATGAGGGCCGCGAAGCATCAACTGGAAACTGCCGAGCACGATTTTGATGGACACCGAGTCAGGTCTCTCGAGCATTTGAACCAGGCAATACACGAAGCCGAGGTTTGCGAATCGATGCGGTAGCGGAATACCGCTTCTCGAGTAGAAAACCAAACGGCAGCCTCTACGCAGGCTGCCGTTCTTGTTCAATCTGACTAGAATTCTCTCTTCAGATCAGTGTTTTCCGAACGTCCATCCCACTGAAGCAGCGAGTCGAAACACATTGTCGGAGTGGAACTGATAATTGTTCGGGATGAAGTAATAGTGGACTTCCGGACGGACAAACAAGCTTTTCCAGGCGTAGTACCGAACTCCGAAACCGCCATGCAACAGGAAATGCGTGCTGTTCAAATGCACGCTGCAGCCGCCGCCAATTAATCCGCAGGTACCATATTCATAAAAAACCAGGGTCTCAGCGCCGGCACCACCCATGAAGTCGCCGTGCGTTTTCGCCGCGAGTCTGCGCGAATATACGAGATTGGCGTCGTATAGAAAGGGACGAAAGAGTTGGAAGTTGTTGTAAACGGCCTTGTGATACCGGAACGTCCCTTCAATCTCAAAACCCAGGTTGCGTTCATTCAAATGCTGAATCCAAAAATCGGGGTACATCCCACCCGGCATTGGAGGTGGTAGAAAGGCTTGCGAGGCGGAATTGTTCCGCGTAGACCAAAACGTGCCAGCGCCCCCGGCAACGTCAAATTGTTGGGCATGTACGAAGCTGACGAGAAAAACGACGAAGCAAATGAGCCCTAGCGAATGGAACCTTCTCAACCGTGCCCCCTGTGAGCATCGAAATAGATCATCCGCCTAACAATCGAGTGTCCTCAGCGATCACATTCCACGAATCACTGAGGACACACAAAATGGAAGGCGGACAACGCGCCAGTTGCTGATTAGTCTGGCCCGATAGTGTATCCGATCGAGGCTCCGACGTGAACGATGTTGGGCGACGTAAAAACGTCCTCATTGTTCGTCACGTGGTAGTAGCGGACTTCGGGACGAACGAACATATGCCCCCAGACGTAGTAGCGGAGACCGCCGCCCACGTCAATGAGGAAGTGATTGGAACTTGTGTAGCACGCGCCATAATAAACACAGCTGTTGGTGGGCGTATAGCCATAGAACCGTGTACTCTGCCAGCCGATTCCGCCAAAAAGATCTAGGCCGGCTTTTTTGTTGATCCGGGGCTGGTACACACCATTGAAGTCAAACAGGATTGGCCGATAAGGAATGCCCAAGCCTCCGTAGTCCCCTTGGCTCGCCTTCCAGTTCACGTCAAAAGCCGCGCCGATCCGGTGCTTGAAGATCACATCCGCCCCAAGGTTCAGGTATGTCCCGCCCTTTTCAGGGCAGGCGAAGTTGCCGTTGGATTGGACGCCGCAAGGTTCCGCTCCGGGTGACAGCATTGTCCCGGCGCCAATGTAGGCGTCCCCCTGCTGCGCTGGGGCAAGATTTGCAAAGGCAAAGACTGCAACAACTACTCCGAGGAGTGCGAACTTTCTCAAAGGAACCTCCTGTAGCGTCCAGAATGTCGGTGCTTGACGATTAGGATGCCACCGCCAAACCTTTTGGATGCAAAGACGTAGGCTGACATTCATATTAATCGCTGGATGGAACCTGATTCAAATGAACGCGAGTCAAGTCGATGCGCTTCACACCGATTGTTGTGCTGATGTAAACCCGGGTGAACTGTCAGAGTTGCCATTGCAGGACTTCTGGCTCTGTAAAGTTTTGCTTAACGTTTTAGGCCGGAGCCTCCGCCGCGCAGCACGTGATCAACTGCTATCGGCCCCGCGCCGAAGAAGATCAGCGCGAACGCAAGCGTCGCAGCTGCTAAGGGGAACTCGAACCCGGGCCGATCCGGCGACCCCAGGAGTCCATTGTGAAGGTGAACCTTCCAGATCGCCACGGTCAGATCGATGCAGATCGCGAGGGCAGCGGGGCGGGTAAAGAAACCCACGATCAGCAGCAATCCACCAAGCAATTCGGTGAACGCGGCCAAATACCCGAGCCATGCAGGAATTCCCATCCCGCCGACCATGTGAGCAAAATGCTGCAGTCCCCCGAATACTTTGTGATATCCGTGAACCGTCATGATGCAGCCCAGAGATAAGCGCATCAGTAATAGAGCCAGTGGTTGGAGACGGTCGAGAGAGCGCACGGATCCTCCGAAGCAGATAGCCTACATCACCCTCACTTGCTCTTAGAAGTGTCGGACGGAGAACTGGGGCTTTCTGTTCGCTTCCAGTGGCAGAGTGTTGTCGTCGCGCCACGCTTCTCTTGACCGACTCCGAGTGTGGCTGTACTCTTTCGGGCGCGGTGCGTTTCCTCAACTTTCCTATCAACGGTTCGCCGTTGAAAAATGGAGCATTCCATGCGACGGAGATTGTGGCTTCAGATCATCCTGGGTGTTGTGGTGTCCTCTGTTCTGGTTCCTTTTGCGGTAGCTCAGAAAAAGAAGCGAGTCGCAGTCCTGAACTTCGACTATGCAACCGTGCAATCGTCGGTGTCAGCCATGTTCGGAACTAATGTCGATGTGGGCAAAGGTGTCTCGGATCTGCTGGTGCAGCAATTGGTCACGGATGGCAAATATTCGCTGATTGAGCGCAATGCCATCGACAAGATTTTGAATGAACAGAATTTTGCGAACAGCGATCGCGTGGATTCCTCAACTGCCGCAAAGATCGGCAAAATCCTCGGCGTCGACGCCGTCATTATGGGCAGCATCACGCAATTCGGCCGGGACGACCAGAAAAAAACGTACGGAGGAGTCGGAGCAGTCACAGGTAAGTTCGGTCTCGGTGGTGTGCAGAAACGTGAAGCCAAGGCGGTGGTTGGAATTACTGCTCGCCTGGTGGACACTACGACCGCAGAAATCCTAGCCGCGGTGACGGGGACGGGGGAGTCCACCCGCAAAGGCACGTCTCTGGTGGGCGCTGGAGGAGGGGGCGGTAGCGGCGGAGCTGGCGCGTATGACATGTCCAGCAAGAATTTTGGCGAGACTATTCTTGGCGAGGCCGTGCATAGCGCCGTTACTGACATGGCTACGCAGCTGGATGCGAAGGCCGAGGGCATGCCGACCCGCAAGGCGGAATTCTCCGGCCTGGTTGCGGATGTGAGTGGCAACACAATCATCATGAACGTTGGGCGCAGCTCCGGCGTACAGGTCGGCGATACCGTGAACATCAGCCGGCCGGTGCGCACCGTGAAAGATCCGACTACCGGCAAGGTCATTAAGACCATCACCGACCAGATGGGGACCGCAAAAATCACAGAGGTTGATACTGATTCGGCAACAGCCTCCTATAGCGGAAGCTCTCCCGCGAAAGTAGGGGACGCGGTCAAGAGTCAGTAAGTACCTGTAGCAAATACCGGCGCTTTGACGCGGAATGGTAGCGGAACCAAGCTCTAAATTCTTCCGTGGTCACCACAAGCTGCACATGAACGGCAAGCGGTAAGCGCTTGCCGTTTCAGCAGTTTGGCCGACCGATCTAGTACCTCCGTACCGTGCCTAGTACTTCAGTTACCGTTCTCGACATAACCGACGAAGTGCTTTGGGTAAAACCCCACATCTGGTATTAACTCCATCCCATACCACAATATGTAGAAACAGCGTTGGTTGCGACAGTCGTCCTTTTCCAGAAAACCCCCATAAAACGCGGCAAAACGCGGAGATTCGCTCCGAGCCGGGGCTTTTCGAGGCTGATATATGCTCGGGACACGAAAGCCCTCTGAGCCGATATGTAAGGCGAGGGATGTCTCCCGAAGCAATCCCGTGGGGCCGAGAGTTCGAACGGGACGAGAAATGGCAGGGAGCGCAAAAGGAACTATGGCCGACTCGCGAGAAGTGATGAACATTCGCCAAGCGTCGCAATACCTGGGCGTGAGTCCGGACACTCTGTACAAGTACGTCGGCGAACAGAAGATTCCTGCATTCAAGTTGGGCAATCGCTGGCGCTTCAAGAAATCGCGGCTGGATCAGTGGATGGAAGAGAAGTCGAGCGAGATGGAACCGCAGGTGAAACGGAAGCCGAAGGCGGCGACAAAGGCTGCAGGGCAAGTTTAGTGAAACCGCGCGGGCCATTCGCCCGCGCCAACACAAAGGTGGACACATGTTTGGACTCGGATCGAAATCGATTGTTGGCCTGGACGTAGGCTCCTCGAGCATCAAGGCAGTCGAGTTGAAGAAAAAGGGCGGGCAAATTGAAGTCGCCCACCTGGGTCTGGAACCGCTGTCGTCCGATATCGTCGTCGACTCGATGATCGTGGACTCGGGCACCGTCTCCAGCGCGATCTCGAAGCTCTTCCTCGATAACCAGATCAAGACCAAGGCCGTGGCCACTGCGGTGAGCGGGCACTCCGTGATCGTGAAGAAGATCTCGCTACCCTCGATGAGCGACCAGGAACTCGCAGATACGATCGAGAAGGAAGCCGCGCAGCACATTCCCTTCGACCTCGCCGATGTGAGCCTGGATTACCAGATCCTCTCCGACGAAGTCGGCAGCCCGCAGATGGACGTTCTGCTCGTGGCTGTGAAGAAGGACAAGATTCTGAACTACACCAACGTGCTCTCGATGGCCGGACGCACCCCCGCTATCGTCGACATTGACGCGTTGGCTCTGCAGAACTGCTACGAGTACAACTACCAGCCAGCGCCGGGCCAGGTCGTGGCGCTGCTGAACCTCGGCGCCAGCGTGATGAACATCAACATCGTCAAAGGTACGACGCCATTGTTCCCGCGCGACGTCAGCGTGGGCGGCCATCAGTATACCGACTCGCTGCAGAAGGAACTCGACCTCAGTTTCGAAGACGCTGAGTCGTTAAAGCTGGGCAACAAGGTCGGCACGGTGAGCGAAGACGCCAAGCAGCCGATCCTGCAGCAAGTGACCGAAATTATCGTGCTCGAAATTCAGAAGACGTTTGACTTCTTCCGCGCCAGCGCCGCGGGTGAGCATATCGAGAAAATCTATCTGGCCGGCGGTTCTTCGAAGGTACCCGGCCTGGTCGAAGCACTACGGCAGGAATTCTCGATGCCGGTCGAACTGTTGAATCCTTTCCAGCGGGTGACGCCTCCGGCCGAGGGCTTTGGAGCGGAACTGGTGGAAAAGAATCCCGGGCAAATGGCAGTTGCAGTGGGCTTGGCCCTGAGGAGCTTTGAATCCCTATGATCAAAATCAACCTTCTCGAAACCTCCAAAGGCAAGGGCAAACGCGGCGGCAGCGCCCCGGCCCTGCCCACAATGGAAATGGGAGACATGGGATCTCCCAAGCTAAAGATCCTCATCATCGTGGTGATCGTCGGCTTGGGGAACCTGGGCTACTGGTATCGCCTCGACAATCTGTCCAAGCAGATTGACGCGAAGATGAAATTCGCCGAGCAGAAGAATCGCGAGCTGGCCGATGTCAAGGCCAAGTTCCTGGACCGCCAGAACCAGGCCAACGTCTACAAGCGTCGCGTCGATGTGATTGACGGCCTACGTCAAAACCAGACCGGACCGGTCAATCTACTGGCCATGATGGGTGAAACGGTCAACAACACCGAAGCTGTCTGGCTGAGCAAGATGGATGATCAGGGACCGAGTGTAAGCCTTGAAGGAACGGCGTTGAGCACCGATGCCGTCGCCAACCTGATCGCCAACCTGCAGAAGACGGGATTCTTCAAGAACGTTGAGATCAAGGAGACTTTCCAGGACGAGCAGGTTAAGGATATGCAGGCTTTCCAATTCACATTGACCTGCGACAAAGCGGCTGCCGAGACAGCCGGGAAGGGAAAGTCGTAAAGGCGGACCTATGGCGAACTTTGGCGAACTTTCAGGCATCAAGCAGTGGGGCATTGTGATCCTCGGTGGCGCGGTTGTTTCCGCGGGTTTGTACTTCACCGTGTTCAAGAGCCAGACCGAAAAAAACACGGCGGCGCAGCATTCCCTGGAAGACAAGATCCGGGAAAACAACGAACTCGAGTCCTACCGGCCGAAGCTAAAGCAGATCGAGCAGCAGTTGGCCGAGTTGAAACAGCAACTCGAGATTGAAGCTCGCATTGTGCCCGACGAGAAACAGGTCGACGGCTTCATCACCATGATGGACGGCGAGGCCGTCAAGGCCGGAGTGGAACTGCGGCGCTACACCGCCAAGGATGTGAAGCCGCAGCAGTATTACACCGAAGTTCCGTTCGAGATGGAACTGGATGGGCCGTACTACTCGGCTCTGAATTTCTTTGACCGGGTGAGCAAGCTGGAGCGCATCGTCAACGTCAGCAACATGATTGTGTCGACGACGAAGAACCCCAGCGGCGCCAAGGCCAAGCGCACGTATGTTTACGCGCCCAACGAGAGTGTGATCGCAACCTTTACCGCAACTACTTATTTCAGTCGTGATCTGCAACCTCCTGCTGCCGCCGGAGCAAAGCCGGCGACCACAGCGGCGAGATAGGAAATTCCTATGAAGCTGACGACAGGCATTCTGACAGTGGCAATGGTGGTGGGCGGCCCGGCGGCTCTGATCGCCGTGGGACAAACTCCGGACGCCATCGACAACGCGCGCAGCGTGGCCAAATCGCTGCAGCAGAAACAGGCCAACGATACCGACGCGGCGCTGAACGCGGCGGGTGTTCCGGCGGCGAAACCCGCTCCGGGTGCCCCTGCTCCGGCAGTCAAGCCCGCGGTCATTCCGGGATCAACGGCTGTGGCAACGGCCCCTGCTCCGGCTAAACCGGCCTCCAAGCCTGCTGCGGCTCAGGTGGCGAAGGCGCAATCCTCCTCGGCTGCGAGTAATCAGCTGCAGAAGGTAAACGTCGTGCCGGGTGGCAACGATATCCAGATCGAGATTACTTCCAGCGGCGCCGTTGCGCCGAAAGTCAGTAGGCTGAGCTCGCCGGCTCGCGTACTGGTTGAACTGCCCGAGACCGCGGTCGCCACTTCTCAAAGCAAGATTCCCGTGGGAAGCGGCGGTGTGAAGGGCGTTCGCATCGGCATGGACGGCAAGAATCCACCGACTACCAGCGTGGTTGTGGATTTGGAAAAGGCTTTGTCGTACGACACATCTTCCGGACCTGCCGGCAAATTCGCTCTGATCCTGCATACACAAGGTGGAGCTCCGGCGGTGGTGCAGGCGAACTCGAAGCCTGCACAAGCCCCGGCTCCGGTTGCAGCGAAGAGCACTCCGGCGAAAGCAACGCCCGTAAGTACGGCCAAAGCCTTATCGGCTCCTGCCCCGAAGACGGCTGCGGCGGCTCCGGCCACTAAGGTTGCCGACGCGAAAGCTGCACCGAAGAGCGCGGCTCCTGCAACGAAAGTAGCCGATGGCAAAGCCGCTCCTGCGAAAGCTTCCGCGCCAGCGAAGGCAGACACGAAGGTTGCTGCAGCCAAACCGGCAACTCCTGCAGTCGCCGTCGCTCCGGAACTGGTAAAGCCCGCTGAGCCTGCGAAGCCCAAAGCCGAAGAGAAGAAGTGGGCGATGAGCGGCAAGCGCGATCCCTTCTTCAGCCCGGTCGTCCAGCAACAGGGCTCCGGCTGCTCCACCGGCAAGAAATGCCTGGAGATCAATGCCATCAATCTTCGCGGTGTCGTTAAGTCCGAGAGCGGATTTATCGCGGTCGTGACCAACAACATCGGCAAGGCGTATTTCCTGCACGAGAACGACCCCGTGTTCAACGGATTCGTTGTGAAGATCACGGGCGACTCCATCGTGTTCCAGGAGACGGTGCAGGACAAGCTCGGCAAGAGTTCGACGCATGAAGTGGTGAAGCGAATCTTCACTCCGGCTGTGTAGTAGCAATAAAAACGTTCTTGGATTCTTAAGTTGCAAGAAGGACACGCGGGCCAGGCCCGCGGGTGGGGAGAGGCGAAATGCGAAAGCAACAAATCACAATCTTCGTATCGTTGCTGCTGATGGCTGTGGTGGCCGTGGCCGCCGAGACGCCCAGCCAGCTCGATCGAGTCAACGTAATCCGCGACACGGATGCAGTCCGCGTCGAGATGAAGGCCAATGGCGCGGTCGCGCCAAAGGTCAGCACCCTGGACTCACCCGCTCGCGTGGTGGTCGATCTGCCCGAAACCGTTATGGCTACCGGGCAGACCCGCATCGCTGTGGGAGCCGCAGGCGTCAAAGCTGTCCGCATCGGTACGGATGGCCAGACGCATCCGACTACCCGCGTTGTGGTCGACCTCGAGAAGGCTTGTGCTTACGAGCTGACGCCGGGTCCGGCTGGCAAGCTGGTTCTTACCTTGCGCTCGAAGGAGGTCGCTCAGTCCGCCACCGAAAACAAAGCGGTGACCGCCGATGTGACTCCCGCAAGCAAGCCGGTATCGCCATTCTCTGCTCGCGTCATCGAGGCGCCGAAGGCTGATGCCAAGTCATCGTCGGCTGCCCCGAGCAACTTCGTTCTGGTCGAACCTACGTATCAAGCCAAAACGGACGTGAAGAACGATCCGGCTACCGATGAGCCGACCGTTCGCGCTGAAGAAGCGGCGTCCCGTTTCTCTGACAAGACGGCTGCCGAGCTTCTGCCTGTAAGCATGCATGCTGCTCCCCAGGCGCAGAGCTCAAGCGGCGCGACTGGTAGCTCGACGGGCATTTCGCCAGCCGTGAACCTGGCTGCCGAACAGAAGGCCCAGATGGCGCAGGGCCAGAACGCCAATGCCGGTCCCCGTTACACGGGCGAGCCGATTTCCGTCAACTTGAAAGACGTCGACCTTAAAGACTTTTTCCGTCTTATCCACGAAATCAGCGGCTTGAACGTTGTGCTCGATCCGAACGTTCACGGCACACTGACGGTCGTTCTCGATGACGTGCCGTGGGACCAGGCGCTTGACATCGTTCTCAAGAACAACGATCTGGCGCGCGAACTGGAAGGCAACGTCCTCCGCATCGCCACGGTTGAGACTCTCAAGAAGGAAGCCGATGCGCGCCGCGCTCAGATCGAATCTGAAGCCCTGGCCGTCGAGAAGGTTTCCGTCACGCGCTTCCTCAGCTACGCCAAGGCGAAGGACGCCATTGTGACTGTGAAGAAGTTTCTCTCACTGCGCGGTGACGTGGTCGCAGATGACCGTACCAACGCCGTTATCGTCAACGACATTCCGAAGGTGATCCCGATCATCGACCGCCTGCTCACGCAGCTGGACCGCAAGACGCAGGAAGTCGAAATCGAAGCGCGCGTTGTGGCAGCGACCCGGCAGTTCGCCCGTGATATCGGTACCCAGATGGGCTTTGGCTGGGGCAATGGCGCTAGCGCCTTGGGCGGCAACTCGACGGTGGGCGTTACCAACACCAACGTGAACGGACTGGCCCCGGCGTACATCACCACTCCGGCAGTTGGCTCCGGTACCGGTAACACGATCCCATTGTTCTCGAATCTGGGCGTCACGCAGCCTTCCAGCGGCTTGACGTTCCTGAACGCCAGCAACACGGTGCGTCTGGACTTCCAGCTCTCCATGGCTGAGTCGCGCGGCTTGCTCAAAGTGCTCTCCCGTCCGCGGGTGGTCACCCAGAACAACATTCAGGCTCTGGTGAAACAGGGCGTGCGCGTTCCGATCGTGACCCAGGCGCAGTTGGGCGGTCCTCCGACGGTCACCTACGTTGACGCGTTCCTGCGGTTGACCGTTACTCCGCAGATCACGTCCGAGAACACGATCTTCTTGAACGTCGACGTGGAAAACACCACGCCGAACTTCGGTCAGGAAGTTCAGGGCAACCCCGAACTGATCACGCAGCAGGCCACCACGCAGGTCCTGGTGACCGATGGCGGCACGGTGGTGATTGGCGGCGTCATCCAGACGCAGAACTCGATCAACATCACGCAAGTTCCGCTTCTGGGCAGCCTGCCGTTCCTGGGCAACATCTTCAAGCACACCCAGGTCAACACACAGAACCAGGAGTTGATCTTCTTCATCACGCCGCGAATCATTCAGACATAGTCTGAACGCGCAGCGCGATCGAGAAATTACAACGCCGGCCTGAAGAAACTGTCAGGCCGGCGGTTTTGCTTTTTAGCCATGAGCTTCGAGCTATGTGATTCGGCTCTACTCGCAGCTCGTGGCTGACGCTACTGCTAAACTTCTCTGGATGAATTTCCGCACCCGACAGCAGAACCTGCGCGAGCACCTCGCCACCACCCGCTTCGACGCTCTCCTCGTCAGCCATCTGCCTAATATTCGTTACCTGTGCGGATTCACTGGAAGCGCCGGCCTGCTGCTCGTGGACGCAGAAGGCAGCACGTTCTTTAGCGACGTCCGCTACGACACGCAGGCGCACGAAGAGGTAAAAGGCGCGAAAGTCGTCATCACTCGTAAGGCGCCGCTCGAAGCGCTTGGAGAATTCCTGGCCAAGCATCGCAAGCGCGCTCGTCGGCAAATCATCGGCCTCGAGTCCGACCACTTCACCCTCGCCGAAAAGAAGCGCCTCACACAGGCTCGGCCTTCCGGCGTTCTTTTCAAAGATGCGCTGCCCGTGGTCGAGCGCTCGCGAATGATCAAGGATGCCGACGAGACCGCAAAAATCCGCGCTGCCGTGCTTCTGGGAGCCAAAATCTTCGATCGGGCCCTTGAAGTTCTGCGCCCGGGAGTCAAAGAGGTTGAAGTCGCCGCCGAGATGGAATTAGCAGCGCGCCGGGGCGCCGCCGAAGCAATGTCGTTCGAGACGATCATCGCCTCAGGCCCGCGATCGGCGCTGCCGCACGGTCGCGCTTCCTCACAACCCATCACTCCCGGAGCGTTCGTGGTCTGTGACTTCGGTGTTATACTTTCAGGTTATTGTTCGGATCAGACCCGCACTGTATGGGTCGGTTCCCCATCCGACGAAGCCCGTAGCGCCTACGAAGCCGTACGCGAGGCGCAACAGGCTGCCATCGAAGCTGTCCGGTCAGGCGTGAAGGCGGGCGAGGTTGATGCCGCTGCCCGCAACAGCCTGCGCAAGGCGGGTTTTGGGCGGTACTTTACCCATTCCACTGGTCATGGAGTGGGTCTGGAGATCCACGAAACGCCCCGCATCGGCGAAGCCCAGAAGGAGGTCTTGCAAGCGGGGATGGTTATCACCATTGAGCCCGGGGTATACTTTCCCGGCAAATGGGGTGTAAGGATCGAGGATATGGTAGTGGTGACCGCCGGAGGTTGTGAGATTCTGACTCCGACGAGCAAGGATTTCTTGGCAGTTTAGTCTTCTTAATAGTCTGGCCCCGGGCAAGCTCCTCGCCCGGCTTGTGAGCGTGCCCTTCGGGCGCCCGGCAGGGATAGATAAACGGTCCCACCATACACGAATGAATCAAAAAGAGCTGAAGGAACTAATCGAGTTCTTAATCGAGAAGGACATCGCCGAGTTTGAACTCGAACGTGGCGACGTCAAGGTCAAAATCAAGCGCGCTGGCGAGCACACCATTGTTCACTCGGCTGCGGAACCCCGTTTCTACGCTGTTCCGCCTGCTTCCGCGCCAGTAGCCGCGAGTCCGATTGTCGCTCCGTCAGGTCCGCCTGCAACGTCCGCGCCTGCGACTCCCGCCCCTGAAGAAGGCCTCCACACCGTCAAGTCGCCAATCGTCGGAACCTTCTACGAGGCGCCTTCGCCAGGAGCACCTCCGTTCGCGAAGGTCGGAGATGTTGTCGAACTCGGCCAGGTTCTCTGTATTGTCGAAGCGATGAAATTGCTCAACGAGATCGAATCCGATGTGGCCGGGGAAGTCGTTAAAAAGCTGGCCTCGAATGGACAGCCAATCGAGTATGGCCAGGAATTGTTCGTGATCCGGCCGAAGAAGTGAGATCTGTGCAAGTCATTGTTGATTGATGATTCTTGATTGTTGGATGAAAGACCAGCCTGTCCTTGGGTTTTGTTCAACAATCAAGAATCATCAATCAACAATTTTTTGTGAAGGCGTAACGTTGAATTCATGTTCAAGAAGATTCTGATCGCCAATCGCGGTGAAATCGCCCTGCGTGTGATCTGCGCGTGCAAGGAACTGGGCATCCGCACGGTTGCCATCTACAGCGAGGCCGACCGCAATTCGCTGCATGTCCGCTTCGCTGATGAAGCCATCTGCATCGGCCCGCCGCAACTGGCGCACAGCTATCTGAATATCCCTGCGGTCATCAGTGCCGCCGAGATCGCCAACGTAGAAGCCATCCATCCCGGATACGGGCTCCTCGCCGAGAATGCAAACTTCGCCGAAGTCTGCGAAATGAGTGGGATCAAGTTCATCGGACCGCGCCCGGAAGTCACGCGCCTGATGGGTGAAAAAGAAAAGGCTCGTGCCGCAATGAAGAAAGCCGGTGTCCCCATTCTTCCCGGTTCCGACGGCATCATCGCCAGTGAGGGCGAAGCTCTCGAATGGGCCAAGCAAGTGGGTTTCCCGGTCATCATGAAAGCGTCGGCTGGCGGCGGCGGACGCGGGATGCGCATCGTTCGTAATGAAGAAGAGCTGCCGGGCTTGTTCAAAGCCGCATCGTCGGAAGCTGCCGGAGCATTCGGCAATGGCGATCTCTACATGGAGAAATATGTCGAGCACCCGCGCCACATCGAATTCCAGGTGCTGGCCGACGAGCACGGCAATGTTGTCAGCCTGGGGGAGCGCGAATGCTCCATCCAGCGCCGCCATCAGAAGCTGCTTGAAGAGTCTCCCTCAACACAGGTCACGCCGGAGCTACGCAAAGAAATCGGCGATGTCCTTTGCAAGTCGCTCGCGCAGATCGGCTATTGGAACGCCGGAACCATCGAATTCCTGATGGACAGGAACCGAACCCTCCACTTCATCGAGATGAACACCCGCATCCAGGTGGAGCATCCGGTCACAGAGATGGTCACTGACGTTGATCTCGTGAAGAGCCAGATCATGATCGCCGCCGGCGCGAAGTTGGCGGATGTCCTCCACGGCCCCATCGTTCACCGTGGACACTCCATTGAATGCCGTATCAACGCCGAGCATCCCGAGAAGTTCACCCCATCGGCAGGGAAGATCACGGCATTTCATCCCGCAGGAGGCACAGGTGTTCGAGTCGATACTGCGGCGTATGCCGAAGGAGTGATCCCACCTTATTACGATTCCTTGATCGCGAAGCTGATCGTCCGCGCCAAGGACCGAGACGAAGCAGTGTCGCGAATGAGCCGGGCACTTGAGATGTTCATCGTAGAAGGCATCTACACTACCATCCCACTTCACAGGAAAATTCTCGCCGACCCGGATTTTCGCTCAGGCAACTTCGACACAGGATTTATTGAACGGTTCTTGGCAAAGAACAGCAAGTCTGTTTAGGCAGGAACCCACCTGCTAACAAAAGCATTCTCCGCGCATCTGATCCTCTAGAAAGGGATGAAATCCCATGAAGGATGTCAGGTTCTTGATCCTCGCAGCGCTGGTTCTCGGCGGAATGCTTCTACTCCCACTCTACGCTCAAACCACCGACAACCCTGCCAACTTGCCGCAGCGCGACGGCTCTCACGACTTCGACTTCCTCATCGGCGACTGGAAAGCTCACGTCCGCCGGCTCCCCGATCGACTCAACAACTCGAACAAGTGGGACGAATACGACGGCATCTCGAACCATCACAAACTTCTCGACAGCAACGTGAACTTCGAACAGTTTGAAGTTACCAGTACCGACAAGAAACTCCACATCAAGGCCCAGACGTTGCGTCTTTACAATCCCGCAACGCGGCAGTGGAGCATCTATCTCGTCGATCTCGATAACGGAACACTCGACGTGCCTCCCGTGGTCGGAAGCTTCACTGGCAATCGCGGCGAGTTCTATCATCAGGAACAATTCAAAGGCCGCACCATCCTGGTGCGCTACCTCTGGCTCAATCTCTCTCCTGGTTCGTCGCGTATGGAGCAGTCCTTTTCGCCGGATGGCGGCAAGACCTGGGAAGTGAATTGGATTTGTGAGCTGTCGCGTTGAAACAGATATATTAAACAGCGCATGATCGCCCTTCCGCGTCTCTACGCAATTCTCGATGCCGGCTTCTTTGCCACACCTGACGCCATGTTCGCAACCGCGGACGAGCTGGGGTCGGCTGGCGTCACACTAATTCAATACCGCAACAAGTCCGGCAATGCCCACGTTATGCTCGATCACGCCAGAGAATTGAAGAGACTGTTTGTCGGGCGCGTCCAAAATGGGGATGCCCCAGATCTCGCCGACGTTGCGAGATATGGGAAGAGCGTCCGCCTCATCATGAACGACCGCGCCGACCTCTGCCTTCCCGCCGACTTCGATGGCGTCCATGTCGGCCAGGACGACCTCTCCCCCGAATCCGTGCGCAAGATCATCGGCCCCAATCGCCTGTTGGGCGTTTCGACACACAATCCAGAACAGCTGTGCGCAGCGGATCTAACCCCAGCGGACTACCTGGCTATCGGGCCAGTCTTCGTCACCACGAGCAAAGTGAAGCCGGACCCTGTCGTAGGTCTCGAAGGAGTCCTGCGGGCGCGTACTTTGACCCGCAAGCCATTGGTAGCAATTGGTGGAATCACGCGTGCCAACGCCGCTTCAGTCATCGAAGCCGGCGCCGATTCGGTAGCTGTGATTTCCGACCTGTTACGGGACCCCCGCAAATCAGCAGAGGAATTTTTCCGCATCTTAAGGTAAAGTCTTGCAAATGCGTCCCTGGTCGCTGGACTTGAGCCGTGTGCTAAAAGCGCAGCGAGCGTCTTGAGCCAACGACCAACGACGAACGACCGACGACATTGTTCACGACCATCGGCCGAATCAGGAGCAAGTCTCTGACCACACCCACAACCACGCCGCCAGCCACCACCGACTGGGACATCCACAGCCATCAAGACAAAGAACTCGTCCAGGGACTCGGCCTCACCAGCGCCACGATGCTGGTCATCGGCTCGATGATCGGTTCCGGTATCTTCATTGTCTCCGCCGATATCGGCCGCGAGGTTGGTTCACCCGCGCTCCTGATCGGCGCTTGGGCCGTCACAGGCTTCATGACCATTGCGGCCGCCCTTACCTATGGCGAACTCGCCGCCATGATGCCTCGCGCGGGAGGCCAATATGTTTACCTCCGCGAAGCGCTAGGACCACTCTGGGGATTCCTTTATGGATGGACTCTCTTTCTCGTGATCCAGACTGGAACGATCGCGGCCGTCGGCGTCGCTTTTGGCAAGTTCCTCGGTGTCTTCTGGCCCTCGATCTCCTCGACGCACTGGCTCCTGCATCTCTGGAAAGTTCCCCCAATTCCCATCGGTCCCATGGTGCTCGGCAACATGGACGTCGGTATCAGCACACAGAATCTGATGGCTATCCTGCTGAGCATCTTGCTGTCGCTGATCAACGTTCTCGGTATCAAGACGGGCGCTGCCATCCAGAACATCTTTACCGCCGCAAAAGTTTTGGCCCTCGCCGCCCTGGCGTTTTTAGGCTTTGCCTTTGCCCGCAATCCGCAAGCACTGCTGGCGAACTTTCACGGTAATTTCTGGCACAACGCCTCGCTGAGTGCCCAGCACGCCGTTCAGGTCGGTGTAGGAGGACCGATCGTCTTAGTAGGTACATTGACAATCCTGGCAGTCGCACAAGTTGGGTCGCTTTTCTCCGCGGATGCCTGGAACAACGTAACCTTCACCGCCGGAGAAGTAAAAAATCCCAGCCGCAACCTGCCACTCTCGCTTGCGCTGGGAACCGGCGTAGTCATCGCTCTCTATATCGCATGTAATTTCGTCTATCTTATGGCGCTGCCGTTCGAAGGCGTCGAAGGTGGCGCGACAATCCTCGCCCGCGGCATCACCCACGCTTCCGAAGATCGCGTTGCCACCGCCGTCATGACGCAGATGTTCGGCGCTACCGGCGGTCTCCTCATGGCCGGCGCCATCATGATCTCCAGCATCGGCTGCATGAACGGCCTCATCCTTTCCGGTGCGCGCGTGTATTACGCGATGGCTAAAGACGGCCTCTTCTTCCGCAATGTCGCGAAGCTGCATCCTACCTACAAGACGCCCGCGGTTTCGCTGATGGTACAAATGGTCTGGACCTGTGTCCTGTGCATCTCGGGCAGCTACGGACAACTCCTGGACTACATCATCTTTGCGGTGCTTGTCTTTTACATCCTGACGATCATTGGACTGTTTGTGCTGCGCAAAACGCATCCAGACGCCCCCCGCCCTTATAAAGCAGTTGGCTATCCCGTGCTGCCTATCATTTATATTGTGATGGCTCTTTTTATTGACGTTGTGCTCTTGCGCTACAAGCCGCAATTCACGTGGCCGGGTCTGATCGTTGTATTGTTAGGAATTCCGGTCTATTACGCATGGTCGCGCAGCGGCGCCGGAAAACAGCACGCCTGACATGATTTTGACAACAAGTCCTGGCGTTCTGATGCAGGATGTTGTGACAAACATGTCCTGAAACAACCAAGGAGAACCAAAAACGCATGGCGAACCTCTTCGCTACCAAGCCGCTGGAGCAACTAATCAAGGAGTCGCAAGAAACAGGCGAACACAGTCTGCGGCGGGCCCTGGGACCCATCAACCTGCTGACACTAGGCATCGGAGCAATCATCGGCGCCGGCATCTTCGTCATCACCGGTCAGGCCGCCGCCCAATTCGCTGGACCTGCCATCCTGTACTCCTTCGTCCTCGCCGGGATCGCCTGCGCATTCGCCGGATTGTGTTATGCCGAATTCGCTTCGATGATTCCGGTCGCTGGCAGCGCGTACACCTATTCCTACGCGACACTCGGCGAATTAGTGGCGTGGATTATCGGCTGGGACTTAGTCCTCGAATATGCCTTCGGCGCAGCCTCCGTCGCCGTCGGTTGGAGCGGCCACCTACGCGCATTCCTCCGCGATCTCGGCATGGCTCTCCCGCCCATGCCTCACTCCGACTTCACCCTTTTCGGCAGTCAGATGCATATCACCTATGACTACATCGGCTTCATCATCATCTGGGTGATCACGGCAATTCTCGTCATCGGCATTAAAGAATCCGCCAACTTCACCGCGGTTGTGGTTGTGCTCAAGGTGGCTGTCGTCTGTGTTTTTATCGCGCTGGCCGGAGCGTTTTTGCTGTCGCACAATTTGCAGCCCAACTACTGGCACCCGTTCATTCCCGCAAATACGGGTAAGTTCGGCGAGTTTGGCATCTCCGGCATTTTTCGCGGTGCAGGTGTCGTCTTCTTTGCCTACATTGGATTTGACGCGGTGTCTACGGCGGCACAGGAATCCAAGAACCCGAAGAAAGATATGCCGTTCGGCATTCTCGGCTCGCTTGTCATCTGCACCGTTCTCTACATACTCGTGTCGGGACTGCTCACGCATATCGTGCCCTATCAGCAGCTCGACGTTCCTGATCCGGTCGTCGTCGGAATGCGCGCTACCGGACATCAGTGGGCGACGTTCCTCGTTGAAATCGGCGCGTTGCTCGGCCTCGCAACGGTCATGCTTGTGATGTTGCTCGGCCAGTCCCGCGTCTTCTACTCCATGTCACACGATGGCCTGCTCTGGCCATGGGCGAGCAAAATTCACACCCGCTTCCGCACGCCTTATATCAGTTCGATCGTCGTCGGATTCTTTGTCGCCATCATTGCGATGCTCTTGCCACTGAGCGTCCTCGACCAGATGACCAGCGTCGGCACGCTGCTCGCCTTCGTATTGGTCAGCGCTGGTGTCTGGGTCATGCGCAGAACACACCCTGACGTCCCTCGCCCTTTTCGCACTCCGTGGGTGCCAACAGTCCCGATCCTAGCGATCCTGTTTTCCGGCGCGTTAATCGTCACTCTGCCCACCGCAACTCAGATCCGGCTCGTAGTGTGGCTCATCATCGGGCTGGCGATTTATTTCACCTACGGAAAGAAGCACAGCAAGGTGCAAGCCAATTTGAACTCCGCGCGTGCGCCGAGCCAGTCGATGGCTGACTGACTCCCGTGAACAAACTTGGTTTGCGTCATAAGTGGAGGCGCTAGCGTCGTCAAAGCTGTCACGTTTCTTTACGAGTGCCTTTCCCTTCGATCATCGTGGGCTTGGTGCCCACTCGGGCACGGCATGATAGCCATTTCCAAAATCTACCAACTCATGTATGAACCTGCGGAACCTGATTTTCCCGTAGTTCTTTGGGGGCGGAGAAACCGGAAGGCCCAGAGCTGTCTGGATCGACCATTCGGCGTCTCTAAAACCGCAAATAGCGCGCGCCGCGACCAGACTGGAGAATCGAGGATTTACTTCCAGCAACCGGACAGAGCTGCCGTTCTTTCTCATCTGAATGTTCGCACTGCCGCTTAAACCACTGGCCTTCGCAAAATCAAGGGCATAGTCCAGAACCGCCTTGTCTTCCGAGGTTTCGGCAAACCAAGAGGCCCCCCCAGGTCCAAGCTCACGACGGAAGGCCAGAACTTCAGTAAAGTGGTCGCAAGCGAAAATTCCGACCGAAAATTCTCCGTCGTGATCGGCAATAAACTCCTGTACAACACTCCCCGGAAGTTGGGCAATGCTGGTCCTTAGTTGTTCCGCCGTTTTCACAACCCTCACGCCCCTGGAGCCGCTGGAGTGACGCGGTTTGACCACCAGCGGGAATCCAACTTTCTCAACCAGCTTCGCAACAGTTTCAGGATCCGAGCTGTCGGCAAAAGCGGCCAGCGGCAGATGGCCTTCCAAAGCCCGCATGCAATCAAGCTTGTCACCGTAAACTTGCAGCCATGACCACGGTTGGCAAACCACCGCCGGGCCACTTGGGAGCCGCTGTCCAACTTTTGCCAAGACCCGGATTTCAGCCTCGGAGGCCGGAACAATCACGTCGTTCTTAGCGCGTCGGCACAGGTCCTCGATCGCATTCACATAATGTGCCGCATCAGATGCAGATGGAACTGAGTGGAAACGGGAGACGAACGCTCGCCCCAGTCCGGAATCATCCATATCACAACCCGATATCTCGAAATCTGTCTCTCCTACCCTCAAAGACTTGACTAGCGCTTGCCCCAAGTCTCCGCCAAGCGCGGTAACCAGAACTCGGATGCGAGAGCTGCTCATCGACTCAGTACCTCGACCAGATAACTCATTGCGGGATCGTGAAGGCGGGCGTCCTGAATTACTCTACTGACGTCATACGGCACACGCTCGAAAATTACGCTGCGGTTCGTTACATCCAGAATCGCATATTCCGCCGCGCCAGAACGGCTTCTTGGTTGTCCTACGGAGCCGGGGTTGATGATCAGTTTCCCGCCGCACTCCTTGACCATCGGATAATGCGTATGTCCAAGCAGGATTACATCTTCAGAACAGCTCTGGAAGCGCTCCCACCCCTGGAAATCGGGATAGACCCGTCCTTCCAAGGGCATCCATGGCGCACCGTGGAACATGGCGACCGATAGGTCTTCCAGAGTTAAGGACAGACGTTGTGGCCAGGATCCAAGGAGTGCCCGGGCCTGCGGGGATAGTTGCCTCAGACAACGCTTCAGCGCTGATCCATAGCGAGCAGAATATGACTGTTCAGGTTCCTTTCCCTCGGCGAGGCAGTCGATGAGAGTCTGGTCATGATTTCCGAGAATTCCGATGATATGGTCGGCGTCCCAACATTCTGCGCATTCGTTGACGAACGGATAATAACCGACCAAGTCCCCCATGAAGAGAATCGAATTGACACGATTCCGCAGAGCCGCGAGGACCGCTTGAAAGGCCGGACTGTTACCATGAATATCTGATATAAGTCCGACTTTCATTCGAGTAGCCATTCCGGTTTAGTCGCCCACGTCCTGGAAAGAGCATTTTCGAACGGCTGGAGCCAGTGCGCAATCTCCGGGCTGGAAGAATACAGGCACTCGTCGCAACTGCCATCGTCGCGCCAATCCACCACTAGACGTGAGCCAGGGAGCTGCTGCAGCGATAATGCGAATCCTTCAGTGTTCACGGGGTTCCGGCCAGCCACCAAAAATGTTCCTGCCATCCGATTCCTGGCGAGTTGGATAAGGCATTCGCCAGCCTCGGAAGCAGAGACATAATTCCGCCAGCTTAGTTTCCGCAGCACGACCGGGATCGGCTCCGGTGGTGATCCCCTCGCCGCAGCCAGCAAAAGGCGGTTCCAGAACAATGTCGGGCGCCGCTGCCAACCCCATACGCCTGCCAAACGCACAACGGCTGCCTTATCCGCAGGCATCGTTCGCCACCAGACTCTCTCGGCATTCAGCTTATCCAGACCGTACGCACTCACCGGTTCGGTCGAAGTATCCACGACCGTAAGTGCCGGAAGAGGAGTGTACACGCTGACCGAACTGACCATCACGCTAAACCCGATGCCAACGGAGGTTGCCCACTGAGCCAGCCGCGCAGCCATCCTTTCATTGGCTGAGGGGTCAGGCGTGGCCTGTATCGCAGCTGCCGCGTGCACCAGCACAGTACGGGCGGGATCGTCGGTCTGCACATCGGCCGAAAGCCGACCAATACCGTTCGGATCGGTTAAATCGATCCCGCCCTGCCGAGGGGAGGTCAGACGAGTGATCCGTGCCGCCGGACAGAGCCTTCGCGCTTGAGCTACTAGTTCGCCGCCTAGAAAGCCGGAAGCACCAGTAATGATCAAGTGCTGAAGGTCTTGAGCGTCGATAGCATCGAATTGGAGACGGCTCGGATTCATAAATGAAGCCGCGCAAGGTGAGTAATTCTCCTGAGCGGCTCCCATGAAACGATTCTTGAATTGTGGAAGATTCTACACCGCGAAAATGTTTCAACAGCAAAAAGCCCCACAATCCCCAGAGGGGAAAGACTTCGCACGTATCGTGTCGTGAAAAACGTCGACCCGACCGATCTGGTATTTCAGTACGTGAGAACGGGTCAACCGATAACAATGTCCTCAGCCGCCACATTAAGCCGGCTGCGCGTAAGCTTGGCTTTGCTTGGGTGAACTGACGGTCTCTGAGAACCTGTAATGCGACATGGGGGAACCTGGAATGTGCCGGTGGGAAGGACTGCTGAATTCGAGATGAGGCACTTGCGAGCACCACTCTGGACATCTATCGGCAGTTTGTTAGGCAAGCCAGAAAAAAGTGATCAACAAATCAAGTCCTCTCGGTACGCAAGTTAACTGAGACGGAATTGCAGCCAATTACAGCCAAACAAGGAGATGTGAGACGTGCACCTGATTGAAGAAAACGTGTCGAGATCGGAGATGCGACATTAAGGACGGCACGAGCGGCTTGGGCGATGCCTAGGGAAGGGCAACAATTTGGTGCAATTGCTTAATATAAAAAAGTGTTGGCGGACATCTCTTGATGCTAGGTCGTGCCGTACGGCACTCCTTATCGTCCCCTTAACGTCCCCGGGTTTTGTCAGATTCAGTCGATGTACACGTCCACAAGTTTGCGTCCCAAGAATAGGAGATTGTGCAGACAACAGATTACCGTGGCCCGCTCGCAAGGTTCAGGATGCGCAGGAGGGGTTTGATTGTGAGGCCCTGCACCAGGATCGAGAAAACAACAACACCGAAGGTCAAGTCGAGTATGCGACTCCGCTCAGGGAAAGTGTTGTCCAGACTAAGCGCAAGAGCGAGAGCGAGCGCACCACGCAGACCGCCCCACACAATGACGTGCTGCCAACTCCGAGGGATTTTCTCTCCCAGTAGATTGCTTGCAGGAACCAAGAGGTAAACAGAAAGTGCCCGACCGAGCAAGACCGCACCGACCGCGGAAAGCACCGGTAGCCAGGAATGGGCGAGTGCATCGATATGGACCTCCAGACCAATCAGCAGGAAAATGAGCGAGTTCATGACGAATGCGAGGTAGGCCCAGAAAGATTCGACCGCGGATCTAGATTCTGGAGTCATACAGTTCTTTGCGCCCAAATTGCCCACGATCAGCCCGGCAGCCGCCGTCGCAATGATCCCCGACATGTGCAAGTGATACGCGAGAAGATAACTGCCGTAGGCCACGATCGTGGTCAGAGTGATTTCCACGTCTGGATCATTAATCCTTCCAGTGATGCGGCTCGCGATGTAACCGAGAAGTGCACCGAGAATTGCACCTCCCAGAACGGCGAAAATAAACTGGACAATTCCCGCCGTCAAAGCGAGATGTCCAGCCAAGACTCCGGCCAGCAGGATCTGGAATAAAGCCGCCGCCGTGCCGTCATTCAGAAGGCTCTCGCCTTCGATGATGACCGAGAGGCGGCGGTTCATACGGAGGTCCCTGAAGATAGCGCTTACCGAGATGGGATCAGTTGCCGAGATGATCGCCCCGAACAAAAGGGCTACGGCCACCGGCAGTCCCGTCGACCAATGCACCAAATAGCCAGCTACAAAGGCAGCAACCAAGACGCCGAGATTTGCAAGAAGCAAGAGAGATGCCGAATCATGCTGCAGTTCCCGCAACTGTAGTTTCAGACTTCCCTCGAACACGAGTGCGGGAAGGAAGAGAAACAGGATTACATCCGGAGTCAGCCAGTCTGGGCGTTGACCGAGCACCAGGGGAGAAAGATGGGGCAATCGGAGCCAACTCAGCATCAATCCGCCTACGACTAAAGCGACAGTGTAAGGAAAGCGGAAACGCTTGGCCACTATTGCAATCACGGAAGCTGCGATCAGCAAAACCACCAGAAATTCGACTGCCGAGCTTGTCGGAATGGGCTTCATCGACTTTCACGGAACGGTCCCTTTTTCACTGTACAGTCCATCTATGCACGTGGATTTCAGCTTACAAGGTTTTCTGCGCGGCTAACGTTGAGAAACGTCACCGCCCTGTCGCTATGTATCTGCACTTGCGTCCCGCTCATACTCTGGGAGCGCGATCTTGTCTGAAAAACCGCGCCCAATAGCGAGATCCGCGATCCAGGGAAATCTCATCAGATTCATAATTTGATTCCGCAAAATCAGTGACAACCGAGAGTGCGGTGCAAAAGACCCAGCGAATCTCAGAGCAGCTTTCTGTTTCCGGGCGACAAATGACGCGAATAGTCGTTGATATCGAGAAAAAGCTTCGGCGTAGTTGCCTTTGCTGCGGTGAAGTTCGCCGGCGAGAATATAGGCAGCAACCATCGCAAGAGCCGAGCCCTGCCCAGCGAGTAACGATACACAGAATGCTGCATCTCCGAGCAATGTGACCCGCCCCTGCGTCCAAAGGTCTTGACGCGAATTCATCCGGATCTGGCTGACACGATCAAAGTAAAGTTCTTTAGTGTGATCCAGTGCGTCCAAGATCTGCGGACATTCCCAACCACTTTGCCCGAAGCGCTCACGGAGGATAGCTTTGTTGACTTCAATATCGTCGGGCTGGCTTGAACCAAAAGATTGATCTTCGAAAATAAACAAGAACATCGTGCGGGTTCCACGCAGTGCGAAACGGCCAACCTGTTGACCGACTTGTATGTACATCACGTATGTCAATTCATCACGAGGTTCATAGCCTGGCGCTTCGAATGCGGCCACCTTGTAGCCCAGATACTTCTCGAACTTCGCCTGTGGGCCAAACACCAACTCTCGAACGCGGGAATGAAGTCCGTCAGCGCCAATTACAAGGTCAAAGTCTCCCTCTTTCCCGCTGTGAAACGACACGTGGACAGAGGTCTCTGATTGTTCGATTGAAGAAATACTGTCTCCGAAAATGGTTTCGGCGTGATCTTGCACTCGCCTGAATATCGCGGAAGCTAGATCACCTCGCGGAAGACTCGTAAAACGTCCTCGCGTCGCGCGGGTGAAAGCCGCCGCAGGGAAACCTGCAACCCGCTCACCTCTTTCGTTGACGATCCGAACCTGCTGGACCTGGTACCCACTGTCCTTGATCTCCCCTGACAATCCCATCCGCTCGGCAATGTCAAACCCAGCGCCCCAAAAATCGATGACGTAGCCACCTGTTCGCAACGCAGGCGCTTGCTCCACAATTGTCGGGTTCATCCCGTATTGAAGCAGCCAGTACGCGAGGGTGGGGCCAGCAATCCCTGCGCCTGAAATTAAAATGTCCATAAAAAGCAGTCCGAAGGTAGGGCTTCTATCAACTTGCTGTTTCGAATCATCGAGGATTGATTTTCTTAGTCTTGTTTTGTTACGGACTCAGCCGCGATATAGACACTCTGCCGTCCGAGCACTTCGATTTCCTTTTTGCTTAGCAGCCACTCTGTGTGAAGAATTCTCGGAGTTGGCATCTGACGAATTATTCCTTTAATGTCGACGATTTGTGGTGACGGCTGTCCGGCCTGTTTTTTCGCTTCCCATCTTACCAACAGTCTTTTCCCCTTCGCGCCGACAGCGATAAACAATTGAGGTTGAGGCCCGGGCTTCAGCTTCACGTTATTCAGAAACACCATGTCCCCTGCTGCTTCTCTCGGATTGTCCGATAAAAGCGAAGCAAGACACGATGCGGTAACCGGATCATCCTCTGACAAGTTCAGGTCAGCGGCGTACCACTCGCCCGTGCGCCACCCTGCGACAGCTACCACCGACACAACCAGAGTGGCTGCCACGAGAATTAGCATCGGCCACCGCGGTCTTCCTGCGAATCGCATGACTACTCTCATTGGGTAGATGTCGTCAGGTCGACAAGGGGTTGGTCGAGCGCTGGCAGAACAGAATGCTCATGGCCTCGCGGCTGACTCATAACGCGCTTATTTCTCCTTAAACTCTGCCCATGTACCTCTCTTTCCGTAATAAATGCGCAAGTTGCACTGCTTCGGTTCAGTGTGTCCAAAGGAAACCGTGAATTCCCCCTCTGGTTCGCTGAGTTGCCCGCTTAGCATATCCATCCGAACTACATCGAGTTTCTTGTCGTACTTATTTCCTGCGCTCACGCTCTTGTTCACAACCAAGTCCCAATCGTCTTTGTCCCGGACAATGTACATGCTGTAGGCACCAGTCGGAATGTCCGTCTTGCCCGCTGTTAAAGCCGTCTGCGTGAAGAGCAGCATCGGTTGACCGCCGGGTGTCCAAATCTTCCCTGACGGGAGATCCCGGCCTGTATACGATTCGTTTGCGTAGCGAACCGTCATCTGTTTCCCGTCTTGGAAGCTGCAAGAGGCAGTCGGTGTGCTCTTCAGGCCGTTCTGAGCTGCCGTAAGTCCGACCAAGCCGAACAACAACCATACTGTGGTCATCATTAGTTTTTGCATCATTAGCTCCTTTTACATGTCCACACTCGTCTCCGCGGCACAACGCATAGTCTCTGGCGGTGGAGTCTTACTCGCGAGAACCCCGCAACCCCAAAATGAGTCTCGCCACTGAAAAATGTTCTCTCGACGGATACGCGCTTTTAACCTCCGCATCCGTTTCTGTTGTTTACTGAGCGGCATGTGATAGGCGACATTTATTGCGTCCGCCACCGCCCTCGTGTCATACGGGTTTACGAGCAGGGCACCACAATTTAGCTGAAATGCCGAGCCAGCAAACTCACTCAAGATCAGCACACCATCGTCATGGATACGAGAGGCGCAATATTCCTTGGCGACCAGGTTCATACCGTCCTTCAGCGGAGTAATTAAGGCAATGTTGGCGGCACGATAATAGGCAAGCAACTCAGCGCGGTTGAGTGAGCGATGGATGTAGTGAATCGGCACCCAGCCAGGTCCCCCGAACTGGCCGTTGACTTCACTAACTTGTCGCTCAATTTGTGTTTTCAACTCAAGGTATTTAGGAATCTCCTCGCGACTTGGCACGACTACTTCGACAAGCGCGACTCGTTGTCGCATTTCCGGATGAAAATTCAGCAGATGGCGATATGCGGCGAGCCTTTCTGGAATTCCTTTCGTGTAGTCCAATCGATCGACACCTAGAATGACGCAACATCCGTTCAAGCTCGTAACGATTTGGTCAGTTTGCACGGCGACCTCATGGGTTGAGGCGCTGTGTGCGAACTCTTCATAGTCGATACCGATGGGAAAGGCACCTATGAAAGTTGTACGTTGCGGAGAGTCCACGACGACATCTTTGCCGTAGCGTGTTGCCTCTATGTGCTTAACGAATTTGCGCAAACATGCGATAAAGTTCCGACGATCTCGCAGTGTTTGGAAGCCTAGAACGTCAAATTGTAAAAGAGCATTCAGAACATCCTTGCGCCACGGAAGTTTTTCGAAGATGTCCGGGCTTGGGAATGGAATGTGGTGAAAATACGCGAGGCGCCCGTCGACACCAAATTGCCGCAGTTCTGCCGCAACCGACATCAAATGATAGTCGTGCACCCAGACTAAATCCCCGCGATGTATTTCAATTGCCACTTTTTCAGCAAAGCGCCGGTTTACTGATACATACGCCTCCCAATACGTCGGATCGAAGTTGCACCGCGACTGCAGATCGTGAAAAAGTGGCCATACGATTTCATTCGAAAACCCGCAATAGAAGCGAGACCTCTCCTCCGAGCTCATGAAGACTGGTTTCAGGAGAATGTTGTTTTCTCCGGAGTAATCCTCCAGAAGACGCTCAATCTCCGGTGATGCGTCGGTACCGGTCCAGCCGATCCAAGAGCCAGCTGATTCGGTAAACAGGGGATGCAGCGCGGTCACCAGTCCACCAGAACTCGCTCGCAATCGCAGTCCCTCAGGATTCTGCTCAATTGTGACTGGAAGCCGATTGGAGACGACTATCATTCGCCCGGGATGTAATGTCATCATTCACCCTCCGCACGCGCAGATCCAGTTCTGAAGAAATGAGATCACTCCTTCGGGCGGACGAACCCATGCGTCTGCGACGGTCGGCCGGTATTCCGACTGCACAAGCACACCTAGACCAAATCCCTGGAGCGCTGCGAACGCGTCTTCATCGGTCTGGTCATCACCCAAGTACGTGATCGCAGCCTTCTTCCCCATTTCACCCAGAAGGGTACGAACGATGTCTCCCTTATTCTTGCCCGCAGCACGGATCTCCAGCCCTCCATCGAAGCGGATGAGATTCAACCCCTGTTGGCTAGACATCAACCACACCTTCCTCACCTTGCATGTGACGTCTGCCGCCGAGAGCGTTCCCCGCCAATGGACCGCAGTTCCGGTCGGCTTATATTCCAACATTTCCGAGAGTCCTTCTTTGGCGAGTAGTTCGTTGATTTCCCTGATTCGCTGTTGGACTTGCGCATCGATTTTGGCCAACTCATAGGTACCGTTCGCATGGAGCCGTTCCATTCCGTGGCAACCCCAGGTCTCGATTCCATGAATGCCGATTAGCCCCGAAATCTCCTTTGCGCATCGTCCCGTAGCAATGGCTATGCGCGTGTTGGTAGAGCTGCGTATCCGATCAAGCAGCAGTCGAATTTCGGGATATGGCTGTGCGAGAGCTCGATCGACCTGAAATGGAGAAAGTGTGCCATCGTAATCGAGGCAAAGAGCACGAGAGTGCGCACGCGATAGACGCACAAAGAAGGCATCCATCTTCCTTTGCGCTTCTTTAGGCAAGTTCTCAGCTTCGCGGAGTAGCAAGAGTGTCTCTCCGATTGATTTGTGAACAAGCAGCTCTTAGGAACTGGAAGTTGTGGGTCGCCAGCTCATGAGTTCACGTGAGATAGGAGTAGCGAAAGGATGCTTAGCAAAGGCGGTTGCAATTCAGGTCGACTAGATCGGGAGCAAAGAAAGAAACGATCTCAGACCTGAGAATTGCAACGAGGTGAAAACAAGGGATGTGAAGGCCACTGGCGATGAAAGATCCTGCAAGTGCGAGCACCGCAAAGAGAAGGCTTGCGGCTTGTGCAGCTCGAAGGGCAGTCGGTTCGAGATCGACAGCCGGGGAAACAAATACGACTGTGATGGCCAGTAGAAGAATGACCACCACGATCTTCGATGAGGCGCTCATCCGTTAGTAGCATACCACTCTTTCGAAAGATTCGGGCACAATCCACCGAACACGTTGGCCTGGATTTATGTGGGCTCCTCTCTTCTTTGTCCAACGATCATGACTATTGATGAGGTGAGACAGCCATCCAAGGTGGGGTCTCATGCTCGCTAAACGCCATCATCAGGGACGCTGTCGGCTCACATCGGCTGCAACTTCTCCGAGAGTCACCGGCACGGTCCCGAGCGGATTTCCAATTGCCCGCCATCTTGCGCGGTCAAACCTGCAAGCAACCGGCCGCAGAAGACGGTAATCATGAACCGTGTACGGCAAATTACCCCCGTAAGGCGGGCCAGTCTCGTGTAGGCCTACTTCAAATCTGTACCCCATGGGCAGCAGCGTGTAGCCAGAGCACTGTAATCAATGTCAAGATCGCGGGCGGAAAGCAAGTAGCGGAATTTGGCTAACCAGGCGCCGGCGGTCCGTATCAGTGGAGTGATATTTCCATCCCACCAGCCAGCTAAAACCAGCGCGAACGATCGGAGCGATGAACCTGTTGCGATACTCGTACCGGCGGATCACCGCTGACGCTTCTTCTTCATCAAGAAAACGATGCGATGCGGAAAAATGTTCTGACCCGATCTTCACGTCCTCGTCGGGCTTCGCCTGTATGTTGCGAACCCAATCGGAATCCGGTCCAAACCCGTTCGCTACCACAATCTCGGGACCTTCCTTCCGGTACTCCACGACTTCCAGTACGGTGTGACGCCGAAGACCCGAGCGGCGACCAGTATGACCTAACAGCAGGAGGCGTTTCCCAAAGAGCCACTCCAGATGCCAGCGGTAAATGTAGATGGGCGCTCGAAACAAGTACCAGAGTATCCCCTTCTTTCTAATCGCAATCATTCGGAGCCACCAACAACGTTTATATCGTTTGGCGATACATTATTGATACACGACAAACGCAAGACCGTAAACAATACGAATTGCGTAAGTAGATTCATGCAGATAAATAAGATCCCGGATCGTTGAATTGATCCCGCTGGCCCTTCGGCCAAGAATAGAGCCGAGCCACATTAACGAGGATCTGGCCGTCAGGAGCGAGCTCAATGTGAGCGCGATCCATCGGTCGGGGAGCCGGCCCCTCAAAATTAATGCCTTCACTGTCGTAACCACTTCCGTGACAAGGGCACTTAAATTTGTTCTCTGCCGGCTTCCAATCAGGAGTACAGCCAAGATGGGTGCAGCGGGCAAAGATGACGAACAGGCGATCCGGCGTTCGATCAACCCAGATGCGATACTTCTGCAGCCATTTCTCGTCAATTCCTAGCGCGTAATCAGTTGGATAGCCGACCTTGAAAACGGTTGCCGGTTCAAAGAGCACGCGCGGTAAAAAGAATCGGAAGAACGAAATGAGCCAAGTTGAGAGAAACCCTGCGACGCAGATCCACACAAACCGGCGCCTACGTTTGTCAGGAAGCTCATTCGGAGGACCGATCGATGAAATCCCAGCGGAAGAAACGGCCTTTGAAGTTCCTAGAGCTGGGGTCCCAACATAGCTCGCAGGATTATCACGCTGTTCAAGTGGAAGGCTGGCTTTTGACTCCAACCGTCGCTCTGGCCGTCCGGCTAGCGTTGTTTCTTTGGACATTCCTACCTCTTTCGCAACGTGTGTTTCCACACTCGAATTAAAGAGCGGCTTATTCCCCTCTTGTGAATTCGGTGGTTAGCAACGAGGCATGTCCCGATCCGTAACGGGCTTCGTCCTCTAGGACCTCTTGACACCGAAGACAGTATTGCGTCCAAGGGAGAACTTCTAACCTTCGAGTCGAAATATCATCCCCGCAGCTTGCGCAAACTCCGAAGCGCCCGTCGGAGATCCTTGCTAGCGCTCCGTCGACCATGCGCAAAACTAATCTCTGCTGGCTAGTCTGCTCAAATAGTGACTCCCTGGACATACCGAGGACGCTGCGGTCAGCTATATCGCGTGCCGAATCGGGGTCCAAGGCCTGAGTTTCATCGTTCAAACGCTTTAGGAAGTCCAAAATCTGCTGGCGTCGCAGTTTAAGCTTTTGCCGAATCCGTCCAATATCTATACGTGTCTGGTCCATTTTTTTCCTCATCCGAATTCACCGCGCTCGAGCCACATCTGAGTCGCTTACAATCGGCTGCCGATCTCCCGGTAAATCGAAGAAATACATCCGATCTCGATCTTCTTTTTCCAGGGGCTGGCTCCTGGGCAATACTTCCCGCAAAGCCCAAGCGATCCGATCGACGCTCTGGGAGATCACCCAAATGCTTCGCTGGTTTTGAATCGTGTCCGTGGATAAAGAAATTGCTGCCAGTGCATTTCGGATATGGTGATTCATTTCTTCGATCACTTGAATCCGCAGAAGCGCAGCTTCTCGTCGTTTGTCCGCTTGGTATATGAATCCCGCTGTCAACAGCGCCACAACAACTGCAGAGAGCCCTTCCGCCAGCAATCGTTCCCAAACGCGGCCAAGATCCGGAACGAGCAAGTAGTGCATGAGCTCGGTCACGCCAAGGGAGGCTAGGCCCACTGCGACTGGAACAAGTGGCGACCGTAAACCTGTAACCAAGGTCCCGCGCTGATGTTTGAGAGGAACTGATTCTGTTGGAAAATGAGCGGCCATCTCAACCTCCAAATCAGGTTCAGGAACTCAAATGCTTCGCGCAGCAGAAGCGCTAACGCAGAAAGCACAATGAATGGAACGTCAAGAACGCCAGTAGCGTGTGCGTCATGACGTCTTCGTCGAAGGCGAACGGAACGCCTAGATGAAAAGGATTAGTTGGTCGGAGGAGGGCGGTTGAAGTGGAAACCTTTTATCTGTATTGCAGGGAGCAGCTTTTGGGTGAACGTCCAGTTTGCTCTCGCCGCAGAACGAAGGATGGCAGTAGCGACGACAGGAGCGATCCATTGCGCCCCGTCCAAGTCGAAACGTTGGGTTTGAGATTGAGTGGACCCTGCGCCGATCGAACACTGGCGAGTTGAGGATGCTGCAGGAAATCGAAGGGGAACGTTTTGTGCCACCAACAGCGCCGACAGTAGAAGAAGGGCAGGAACCGTCGCGATCCAGACCGTCCCGAACATGCCTTTGCGTATGTTTCGATTCACCGACTCCCACCGGGTCCTAGAATGGCTGATGACCTTGTTGATCGTATTGGTTGCCAACGAACCATCATTCTCAACAATATTTTGCGTGGCGCCTACGCTTTTGCCAGCGCGAATCTGACGTTAACTCTGTTCTTTTCTTCGATGACCAAGACAAGCGGTGGTGTTCCTACAAGAGGTCGTATGCGAATTCGCTTACAATCTTCCCCAATGCAACGAAAGATTTTTTGGTTGGTTTTTTTGATATTGGGACTGCTGTCGGATTTCCTCCTACCAATTTGGTGGGCTCTTGCCGCCACCCTTCCCATCATCGTCATTGCTTGGTGGGTAGCGTACCGTAGTGATTGGTTCTAGATAGCTATTGGGGTGACCAGTGTTAACGGAATTTTTCGCGAATTGACCGGTTTTCGGGTGGCCGACGATCCGATATGTGACGCTTATGTTGCAGCCCAAGCGGCGACCTCGTCGCCACCTTTGTACGGCGACTCTGCGATTACAGCTTATCCATGCCGAGGAGTGGCGATTCTCGATCGAGCGCATACTCCAGCCACGCTCGGGCGAACTGCAATGTAATCACTGCGACAAGCACAAAGGCCGTGATGGAGAAATGATCTTCTCGATCGATGTTTTTCGTTAACAGCACCGGGTGCTTACTCCCGATCGGCTGTATTCTGCCCGCAAAATTCGAATTTAGTCTTCTCCGATTGCGCTTCGTTTTTCGACAGACAGAACCGGTCCAGGTCCATCGGCGCCAGAACCTGTCCGTGAAAATACTTCTTCATGTCAGCGACGCGAGCCTGCTGCTCCGCTTTGTTTTGCGGGTCATAGTGATAGAAGAGAACCGATTGTACTTGGGCTTTCGAGGCAAGTTCTCCGAGGCTGTCCACGGGAGATGTTCCTTCTCCATGTGCGCGGCGAACTCCTGTTTGCGGGCAGGCGGCCAGTGGTTCCGGGCAGCCATCTGGTCGATGAACACGCGTAGCTCGTCCAAATTCTCTTCCACTTCGGCAACGAGAACGTCGGCGCCCGTCGCAAGTTTCGCGACCGCATCACTGGGTCCGGTGTCTCCGGTGAATACCACCACACCATGGGGCGTCTGAATACGGTACGAATATGACTTGAAGTGCGCACGAAACTGCGCCGGCATGAGCGCGTAATGCGAATTCTCGGCGGCCGTGATCTGAATTTTGTCGTCGCGGTAAACAACTCCCTCGCCATCGACTTCGTGGGAGACAAAGGGACTGGTCAGGCCATGGTTCGGCCGGCCAAGCTGGAACCCGGGCTTTTCCGCGGCAAACACTTCAAAGGGAATGCTGATGTAGTGAAAGGCGGCCTCGACCAATTCGCTCGTTTGCGGCGGCCCGTAGATATTGATCTTCCGTGGGTCAGAGGCGAGATCAAGGTGGAAGTAATCGTTGGCCATCACGTCGACGAGGCCGAGATCATGGTCCGGGTGCAAGTGGGTAAAGAAGATTGTTTCAATCGTTTCCGATGGAATCCCAGCCTCGACTAGGCGCCGGATGGTTCCAATGCCACAGTCGATTAGATACGGCCGCCCATCGACAATGAGCAAGGTGGCCGGCTCGGAGCGATCCTTTCGCAAAGGCGGACCGCCCGCAGTACCGAGCATGAGCAGTTCGGTAACGTTTGCGCGAAACGCCGCACTCTTCTGCTGAGACGCAACGCGAACGGTGAAGAAAGTCAGCCCGAGCACGAGAGCTGCAATGGACATTTTTCCATAGCGCGATTTATTCATGCGTGGACACCTCAGCTCGGAAACCGACTCGCCGCAGCGAACCACGGCGGGGCAGGAGTATAGCGCAAGATTGCTCTTAGTGCACTCGAGCCCTTTTTACGCGATTTGTAGAGACAGCGCATTTCGAAACACGGAGGTCGTGTCCGGGTGGGACGGGGAAACCTGAAGTCAACCGTCGCACCGAGGTGCTTCCGCTCAAATTCACAACCACGCTTCTATGTGAGATCGCGGCTAAGATGAATGTACAGCCGTCAATTTATTGTGGTCGCCGTTCTTGCCATTCATCACAGCGGCTCAAGGATTACTGCCCGCGGGCTGATGGAGTCCCTGCTGGACCGAGGGCGGAAGGTTGTCCAAGTGATGGAGAAAAGTGACAACTTGCCAGATCTCACTATCGGCCATGATTTTGCCCCAGGCTGGCATGGCCGATCGGCGCACTCCGTTCTTGATGATGTAGAAATCCTGGTTTTCGGGCAAGCTGCGATATGCCTGCATGAACTGCGGCGCTCGTGGATTGAAAGACGATCCGTAGTCACTCACCGGATTGTCAGGGCGGCCGTGACAATCGGCACACTTGTCGCGATACAAACGGGCGCCATCGAGCAGGTTGGCCTCGGTGGACGCGATCGGATTCGGTTCCGATGGCGCGTGGCGTGCGGCTGAAGCATTCAGGGCGCTGGTCGCGAGCTCAGACTCGAGCCGAGAAGGTGGAAGATTTGCTCGCAAGTCCGCATAGCCGAGTCTGAGATAAAGCCAGCCGCTTAATGTGAAGACGATCAGCGTCGCGGCAATTCCGGCCACGAAGTTTTTCACCTTGGCCTCCCGTGGTCGCATTATGCACCTTCTCTCCGGTGCAATATTTCGGCAACAACCGGCGAAACCTTGATAGCTGCTCAGGCCCTACAACCAACCGTGGTTGTGCAACGGCGAAGGGGAAAGTCAACTGCCACTATCAGTCCGTAGCACTACTGCACGCCGTTTGTTCGTCCCTATCAACACAAACACTGTCTGGCAGAGTGGAGACTCCTTCGGAAACCGTGTGCAAGGTCAAGTGTTGGTTATCACAAATCAACTTGCGCTGCTACTTCGCCGTGATCGCCTTGGCTTCGTCACTCAGGCCGGCCTTGCCCGAAATTCCCAGCTTTCCGGCAACATCCTCAGCGATCCTGATGTGGTCCTGCAGCGTCGGAAGCGTTTGCTTTGCATAGTTCTTTGCTTCTTGATTTTGGCCGTGCTCAATCTCGCTTTCAAAAGCAGAAATGGTTTCCTTGTGACCCTGCAATTCGTCCCGGAGGTAGGCGTCGTTGAGTTGAGTGCCGGACAGTTTCTCAAGTTCGCTCTTCCGGTTACGCTCGGTCGCACTGGCCTCTGTGGGCAGCTTGACGCCGTTCATTTCAGCTACGCTCGCCAGTTTCTGGCCAGCTTGAGTGTGGTCCGTAACCATGCGGTTCGCAAAGTCCTTCACCGCGGGATCAGTGGACTTCTGGCCTACCATCTTCGCTATATCGATCTCAGCTAGATTAGCCTCGGCGGTACTGGTGATAAAGCTTCGATCGGATGCATTCTGCATTTTTGGTTGGGACACTGCTGTCTCATGCTTTTGTTGAGCAAAAAGGGTTCCGGTCGCCACGAGAGTTGCTGTCAAGATAAACGTCGTCCACTTCGCATACATGGCATTCCTCCAGAGGCTGTAACAATTGGCCTAAGAAGAGATGGTCTTGCGGGCAGAACGAAAACAGCGAATACCTCTCACACCAGGCAACAGCCTTAACCGTTAAGAACGCGTTCCACTCGTCAGGAGATGTCTCACATTGTGCCCCGTCAGGCTTCTTTGCTGGCCTCGTGCATTGCTTCCTCTAATGGAACTTTATTAGCCAGATAGGGCTCCGCGAAAGACCAGTGCCGGTTATGGATTTACGTCCCAAGGCGGTATCGTAACTGTTGTACTGTTCGTTACAAGGTTCAGAGTCCCCGCCTCAGGAAGCCGCTATCTTCTTGCCGGCACATGAGAGACGTCGGCGACGGCGAGCACCCCCGAACTTAGTGCCAGACCACTGCTGGGTGCTTGTTTCCATTGGCCGAAGTATCTCTTAATTTGGGAGGTAGATTTTGCAGCCACCGTTCCGCTCCAAGCAGGAGATCACTATCAACGCGCCGTTGGAAACGGTGTGGTCATTCAGCATGGATCTGACGAAGATCCCGGATTTCCATCCTCGCGTGGTGAAGGTTGATCTCCTTTCCGGCAACGCTCTCCGCGAACCAGGCGCGTCATATAGATGTCACCTTTCCGGCGGCAAGCACACGTGCATCGAGAAGGACATCGAAATTATCCCGTTTCGGAAGATAGTCACGGTCTTGCCAGAGGACACATTCGGTATCAGTAAGATTCTCAGCGATTACACTGTGGAGACGACGTTCCAAAAGGTTGGTCATCAGTCCACCAAGGTGGAAATTAGCCATTACTACTCGACGACAACCCTCAAGGCCAAGCTCCTCAACCTAGTCGCAAAAGGTAAAATCGCCCGGGATACACAGGCGACGTTGAATGCTGCCAAAGCCACGGTGGAGGTCGCATTTTGTGGGAAATAGAGTTTATCAAAGCAGGTCGACTGCCCTTATCTGCCCTTTTTATCGCGAGACTGGGGAAGCGGCGGTCGTGACTCTACAATAGGACGTCATCTGATGCTGATATTCTCCCTGCCGAATCTCCTGTTCCACTCTTGAACTTACCCTTACACAACCCGTCGTTCTGGGCTCTTGCAATATGCGCTGTCGCTGCCCTTTGTGAGGGCATCGTGTCGGGCTCCGGTGTTCAGGCCCGATTTGCCGAGCTTCGGCTCCCGAAACGTGCGCCACGACTGTGGTCTTGGTCGGTCATCGGAGGGGCGTACTACGTCCTCGTCTTTTTCTTGCTGAGATCCATTCTCGCTGGACCATCCATACCATTTTGGACATCACTAACGTTGACTCTCACGGCCGTGTTGCTGATCGCAAATGCAAGCTGGAATTGGATTTTCTTCCGGAGGAAGAATCTCTGGTTGAGCGTTGTGTTCTTTGTACCCTATCTTCTGTTGGCCGTGACGCTCGCAGGTGTTCTGCATCATGTTCGCAACCCGCTCTCAGCCTGGTATGCCCTGTACATTGTGTATCTCGCATATGCGAGTTGGTGGGCCTATCGTGTTTGGCAGCTCAACTGTGATTCTTCCACAACGCGTTGATGTTTAATCAAGATGTTCGACTTCCGAGAAATGAGCGAGAGAGTGCCGCGAGTACAGGCAGAGATCAAAATCGAATCTCCGCAGCTATCTTCCAAAAGGTGCGCCGGAAGACGGTGATGCTACGGCGAGCCTTTGCAAAGTCCGTTTAGGTCCATTTGGTGGGAGCGGGACTCTAATCCGCGGCCTCCTGCGTGACAGGCAGGCGTGCTAACCAGCTGAACTACGCCCCCGCTTTGAAAACCGATTCCTTCTGATTACCGCGTATTTCTCCGGCGCCCATCGCTTCCCAAGACTTCCTGAAAATGCCGTGACAGGGCACAGTTTTATGCGTTTGGCTGCATTACGGGATTCGTCTCCAGAGGCATCGGAAAATTGGTAGACGCCAGGCCACTATGGGCTGCGCTCTGCCAATCCTTAAACCCAATAAACGCAAAATATTACGAATATTGAAGATTTTCGATTTATGAAAAGTCGAGCAGATGTGATGGATTAACAATGACGAGCAATGATTGATGCGGATGAGCGACCCGAGACATAGGTAACAGATCGTACCGGACACATAGGTTACACTTTCTCCCCTTTCGGGGAGGAAAGTGGATGCCGTGGAAGGAGTGTTCGGTTATGGATGAGAGAGTTAAGTTCGTA
>Ga0335082_10000167_pt1 | contig 65915 bp, 58 predicted proteins | sample Lox_Sample_41_FD_206718 | JGI IMG/M metagenome (GOLD analysis project Ga0335082, IMG submission 206718) | Soil microbial communities from Loxahatchee National Wildlife Refuge, Florida, United States - Lox_Sample_4.1 | ecosystem: Environmental > Terrestrial > Soil > Wetlands | place: USA... | reverse complement strand
TGATGCGGCGCGCCATGTAGCGCTCGACGTAGACGGGGAGCTGCGTGCGTCCCTTCACGCCACCGAAGGCGGAGCCGCGCCACGAGCGCCCCGTGACCAGCAGGAAGGGCCGGTTGTGGATCTCCTCCCCCGCGCCGGCGACGCCGATGATGATCGACTGCCCCCAGCCGCGCGCGGACGCGCGCAGCGCCTGGCCCATCGTCTCGACGTTGCCGATGCACTCGAAGGTGTAGTCGGCTCCGCCGCCCGTCGTCTCGACGATCCTTTCCACCACGTCGCCGTCGGCCGGATTCATCGTCTCCGTGGCGCCGAACTGGCGCGCGAGCTCGAACTTCTTCCGATTCGTGTCGATCGCGATGATCCGCTCGGCGCCCGCCATCACCGCGCCCTGGATCACCGAGAGGCCGACGCCGCCGAGCCCCCACACGGCGACGGTCGAGCCGGGCTCGACCTTCGCGGTGTTGAGGACCGCGCCGATGCCGGTCGTCACCGCGCAGCCGAAGAGGCACACCGTCTCGAGCGGCGCGTCCTTGCGGATCTTCGCGAGCGCGATCTCCGGCAGCACCGTGTACTCGGCGAAGGTCGAGGTGCCCATGTAGTGGTGCACCATGCGGCCCTTGTAGGAGAGCCGGCTGGTGCCGTCCGGCATCAGCCCCTTGCCCTGCTTCTCGCGCAGCGCGACGCAGAGGTTGGTCTTGCCCGAGAGGCAGTACTTGCAGTTGCGGCACTCCGGGATGTAGAGCGGGATCACGTGGTCGCCCGGCGCGACCGAGGTCACGCCGGCGCCGACCTCCTCCACGACGCCCGCGCCTTCGTGGCCGAGCACGGACGGGAAGAGGCCCTCCGGATCGCGGCCGGAGAGCGTGAACGCATCGGTGTGGCACACGCCGGTGGCGGCGAGCCGCACGAGCACCTCGCCCGGCTTCGGCGCGGCGAGATCGAGCTCCTCGATCACGAGCGGCTTCGCGGCCTCGAATGCGATCGCTGCCTTGACCTTCATCGCGGACCTCCTCCGGGAATCTGTGCGGTCGCTCCAGTGTCGCGGATATCGGCGCGTTCATCATGCTGAGGTCCGCGGCGTCGCCACGCCGCCAGGAGCGCGAGCGGGATCACCAGCTCGAATCCGAGCCCGCAGCTCGGCTGCCTGGAGCCGACGGCCTCGAGTGGGGCCGAGGCGAGCAGCAGATTCCCCTGATTCAGGTCGACGAGCTCGACCGTGTTCTGCTCCGCAACGCGCAGGCCGAGCAGACCGGCGGCCGGGGCCTCCACCTGGAGCGTGGCCGCGACGTCGATGCCGAGCGGAAAAGAAGATTTCGCGCGGAGGCCAACCACCTTCAGCGAGTGGGGCCCCGGAAGCAGCGCGTATCCCCAACCGAGGAGGACCGGCTTCGCGTCGATGGCGGCCACCGCCAGATGCGCGATCTCGCGCGAGTTGATCTGGACGAGAATCACGGCGACCTCGCGGCGCGGGAGGGGCGGACCCGCGTACGCCTTCTGTGGCGGCTGTTGGCTCTCGTAGGAGGCCGGAACGGTGACGGGCGCGCAGGCCAATGCGGGCAGCGACGCGGCCAGCAGGAGTCCGCGGCGGATCGATGCGACGAGCGACATCTCGCGCCTCTAGGCGCCTCCCCGGAGTCCCATGACAAGGACGAACAAGGCGAAGAGCAAGACGTAGACGGTGGTTTCGCCAATCGCGGCGAACGGGACCAGCACCCAGTAGCCTGGCTCGCGTTCCGCTACGAGCTGCTCGGAACCGACCCCGGCGTGCGTCTCCACGCGAAGCCAGGTGCCGTTGCGATCTGGTGTCGTTCCATAGCGCAGCACCATCGCGCACGGCTCGTCCGGCAACGCCGCCCAGCGCTCCGCCGGCAGGGGAGTGAGCACGACATCGAGAGCCGCACGACCAGTGCCGGGGCGGGGCCGCGCGCCTCGAGCACGGCCTTGCGCGTCAGTGCGTAGAACGTCGGGCGCGGCCACGGCGGCGGATCGCGGGGAACCGCGGAAGCGCAGCCGAGCAGCCAGACTGCGAGCACGACCGCGGAGCGCGAACTCGCTCGCCGTCGCGAGCTTGTGCCACGAGAGCGCGACGGTTGTTCCTAGATGCGGTCCAGGGCCACGATCCGACCGATCGTCACCGGTACACTCGAACGCGATGATGGGTCCGGGGTCCCCTGCTGACAAGTGACACCGGCTGCGGGACGACATCCACTTCGGCCAGGAGACACTGGTGCGACGCTGATGCGCCGCGCGGTCCTTCGAGCGCCGGCGCAGGTCTGGCCAGGATGTGTTGCGGCGGAGGCTGGCCCACTCCGGATCGCGAGACGAGCGGATCTCAACTGACGGAACTAGGAGGCGCGCTCGACCGCCACGTACAGCGCGTTGTCGCCGCGGCGCACCAGCAGCAGCGCGCGCGCTCCCGACGCGTCGAGCGCCTTCGCGAGCTCGGCCGCGCTCTTGACCGGCTTGCGATCCACTTCCACGACGATGTCGCCGGGGCGGATGCCCGCGCGCGCGGCCGGCCCGTCGGACTCGACGTCCGCGACGAGCGCGCCCTGATCGTCGACGCCGAGCCGCTGCGCGATCGCCGGCGTCAAGTCCTCGACGCGCATGCCGAAGGCGCGCGTTCCACCCGGCGCGCTTTGCTTCGAGGCGACCTGCGTCGGCTCCTCCTCGAGCTTCCCGACCTTCACGTTCATCGTCTCGCGCCGGCCCTCGCGGATCACCTCGACCGGAACTTCTCTGTCGACTGGCGTGCTCGAGACGATCGCCGGCAGCTCGCGCATCTTCGTGATCTTCTCGTCGCCGAAGCGCACGATCACGTCGCCGCGCTTGATGCCCGCCTGGTCGGCCGGGCCGCCGGGCGAGACCTGCGCGACGAGCGCGCCCTCGTTCTTGTCGAGCTTGAAGGCGCCCGCGAGCTCGGGCGTGATCGGTTGCACCGCGACGCCGAGCCAGCCGCGCGTCACGGCTCCGTTCTCACGGAGCTGAGGCAGGATCGCCTTGGCCATGTTGATCGGCACCGCGAAGCCGATCGTGTTGGCCTGCGGATTGATCGCACTGTTGATGCCAATCACGTTGCCCGCGATGTCGAGCAGCGGGCCGCCCGAGTTGCCGGGATTGATCGCGGCGTCGGTCTGGATGTAGTCGTCGTAGGGACCCTGGCCGATGTCGCGACCCTTCGCGCTCACGATCCCGACGGTGACCGTGTGGTCGAGCCCGAAGGGATTGCCGATCGCGACCACCCAGTCGCCCGGCAGGATCGCGTCGGAGTCGCCGAGCGGCAGCGCGGTGAGTCCCGTGAGTCCCTCGACGCGGATCAGCGCGATGTCGGTCTTCGGATCCTGGCCGACGATCGTGGCCTTGGCCTGGCGCCCGTCGGAGAACGTGACCTGCACCTCGTCTACGTCCGCGACGACGTGGTTGTTGGTCACGATGTAGCCGTCGTCCGAGATCACGAAGCCGGTGCCGAGGCTCGGGACGGAGAAGCTGCGCGGCTGCGGCTGCGGACCGGGGCCGCCGGGGCCCCCCTGTCCGAAGAACTGCCGGAAGAGATCCGGGAACGGGAACTCGAAGGGCGCCTGTGTGACCGTCTTCGAGGTGTGCACGTTCACGACACCGGCAGCCGCCTTCTCCGCGAGGATCGCGAAGCGCGAGTGGGGCTCCTTCCCGAGGAGAGCCGGGTCGTCCGGCGCGAGGGCTCTCGTGGACGGCGCCGGTGCTGCGGCTTCCGACGCGGGCGCGGGAGCCGGCGCGCTCACGGGAACGCCGAGTCGGGTCAAGCTGCCCGTCAGCGCGAGCGCGGCGCCGAGCACGCCGCCCGCGACCGTTCCGATTGCGACCTTCAAACCGGCGTTGGCCATGATCGCTCCATTGTCGCAGCCGGTTCGGCGGCTCGCGATGGTGCCGAAGCAGCGAACGGGCACGGCCTGGGGCGCCGTGCCCGTCGCTGGGTTGGGGATCCCATTGAAGAGAAGAGCTTCAGAGCGGACCGCTTCGCGATGGTCGAACGGTAGAAATGACACCGCCCGCCACGTGGGCGTTCCGGGGCCGCATCCGGGGGCGGATCGCCGCGCTCAGTGGGTCGTCGAGATGCCGCCGTCCACGGGGATGACGGCGCCGGTCACGTAGGCGCCGGCTCGCGAGGCGAGGTAGAGGGCCACGCCGGCCATGTCCTCCGGCTCGCCGATGCGGCCCATCGGGCAGCCCTTCACGATCACGTCGCGGAAGCGGTCCAGGGTCGAGGCCATCATCTTGCTCTCGAAGGGGCCGGGCGCGATCGCGTTGACGGTGATCTTCGGCGCGAGCTTGCGGGCCAGCACGCGCGTCATGTGATGCGCGGCCGCCTTGCTCGCCGAGTAGGCGTAGGTCTCGAGCGCGGGCACCTGGAGTCCGTCGATCGAGCCGACGTTGATGACGCGCGCCGGATCGCCAGGGCGCGCCGCCGCCTCGAGTCGCGGCGTCAGCGCGCGCGTCAGGTTGAAGATCGCCTTCACGTTCAGCGCGAGCACCTTGTCGAAGGCCGCGTCCGGATACTCGGCGTAGGGCGCGCCCCAGTTGTTGCCGGCGTTGTTGACGAGCACGTGCACGGCGCTCTCGCGCGCGCCGAGCTCGTCGGCGAGGCGACGGCACTCCGCATCGGTCGAGAGATCGGCGGGCAGCGCCGTGCACGAGCCGAGCTTCGACAGCTCGGCCGCCGCCTTCTCGCAGTCCGCCGCCTTGCGCGACGACACGTACACGCGAGCGCCACCCTCGACGAAGCCGCGCGCGATCATGAGCCCGATGCCACGCGACCCGCCGGTCACGAGCGCGACCTTGCCTTCTACCGAGAAGAGCTGCGACGGCTTCACTGGCTGCCTCCGATCTTCACGGGCGTGAACTGGCCCGTGGCCTCCTGCCACGATCGCTTCACCACGAAGTCGCGATCGAGGCGCATCACGAACGGGATCGACATCACCTCGTAGCCGGAGTCGGCGTGGAGCGCCGCCTGCTTCTGCGTGTCCTCGAGCGAGCGGCCGCTGCGTGCCGCCTCTTCGCCGACGGCGGCGAGCTCGCGCATGAAGCCCTGGAAGGCAACGAGCCCCGCGCGGTCCGTCACCGGACCGTGTCCCGGGATCACGTGGTCGAAGTCGAGCGCGAGCACGCGGTCGAGCGTGTCGGCCCACTCCTTCACCGAGCCGCCGGCCTCGAGGTCGATGTTCGGGTAGCGGCCGTTGAAGAAGAGGTCGCCGGTGTGGAGCACGCGGTCCTCGACGAAGAGCACGACGAGGTCGCCGCCCGTGTGGCCGCGCCCCGGGTGGAGCAGGCGGATCGTCTTGCCGCCGATCTGGAGCTCGCGCTGGTCCGTGAAGGTGTCGTTCGGCAAGGTGCCGGCGGCGTCGCCCTTCCAGTAGTCGGCGTCGAGCGCGTGCAGGTACGCGAGCGTCTTGTCGGTCGAGAGGATCTGGAGCCCGGCGGCGAAGGCCGGGTTCCCGTGCGTGTGGTCGAGGTGGTAGTGGGTGTTGATGATCGCGCGCGTGGCGCCGCCGCCGAGCTCCTCGGCCTTCTCGCGCACCTCGCGGCCCTGCATGCGGAAGGTCATGGTGTCGACGACGATCGCGCCCTCGCTGGTCTTCAGGATGCCGACGTTGCTGCCGAGCCCGTAGATCACGTGCACGTCGGGCGTGACGGTGACGACCTCGAGCGAGCTGATGCGCTGGTAGACGAAGATGGCCCCGCCCGCGACCAGCACGAGCAGCGCGACACCGAGCCAGATCGCGATGCGCTTCATGCGGCACTCCCCCACAGCGAAAGGGGGCAGTATATGCGTAAGGAGCCCGTCGGCCGCCCGAAACGCGCGTGTTCCGAGAAACTACTGATCGCTGCGCAGCGGGTGTGGCTTGCCGAACAGCCAGCCCTGGCCGAACGGGATGCCGAGGCGGCCGAGCGTCTCGAGCTCTTCCAAGGTGTCGAGACCCTCGGCGATGATGCGCGAGCCGATGCGCTGCGCGAGCGACTGCAGCGCGCGCAAGAGCTCCTGGCGCGCCGGGTCCTCGTCGATACGCGTCACGAAGGCGCGGTCGACCTTGATGAACTCCGGCGCGAGCTCCATCACCGCCTCGAGGCTCGAGTAGCCGGAGCCCGTGTCGTCGAGCGCGATCTGGAAGCCGAGCTTGCGGTAGGAATCGCGCACCTCGCGGAACAGCTCGAAGTTGTCGATCGACTCCTGCTCCGAGATCTCGAAGACCACGTCGGTGGGGCGCAGCCGGCAGAGCGCGAGGGTGCGCTCGAGCGCGTCGGCCTTGAAGCTCGGGTCGTGGATCGTGGTCGGGCGCACGTTGAGGAAGAGCCTGGCGCCGCCGGGCAGGTCGCGCGCGCCTTCGAGCGCGCGCTGGCGGCACAGGCAGTCGAGCTGGAACACCAGATCGTGGCGCTGCGCGCTCTCGAAGAGCACCGCCGGAGAGTGCAGCTCGCTGCCCTCCGGCCCGCGCGAGAGCGCCTCGTAGCCGAAGACCGTGCGCGAGCGCACCTCGACGATCGGCTCGTAGACCGAGGTCAGATGGCCTTCGACCAGCAGCTGCACGAGGTCGCGGCGGCGCCTCCGCGCGGCCGTCTGCGCACGCATGCGCGTCTCCTCTCGCGCCTCCTCGATCGCCTCGCGCACCTGCGCGTCCTCGCGCAAGGTCGGATTGCGGAGCGCGATGCCGGTGCCGACGTGCATCAGCGGCAGCCGCTTGGTGTAGGGGTAGCCGACGCGGTGCGCGCGACCCACGAGCCCCTGCGTCAGCTCGCGCGCGACCTCCTCGAGGCCGCCCGCATAGAAGTCGAGCTCCTCGGACGGCCGGAACAGCAGCACCGCGAGCTCCGCGCGACCGGTCTCGCCGCCAACCACCAGGTCGGACACGCAGAGCTGGTCCGCGAGCACCTCGGCGACGAGCGCGGCGAGGTTCGCCTGCGCGCCGCGGTAGGCCTCCGCGCCGTAGCGGCGCTCGATCTCCGCGAGAGGCGCCGCGTCGATCAGTACCACGCCGAGGGCGCCGTCCTCCCGGAACTGCTCCGCGATGCGCGCGCTGCACTCGCCGAGCGTCGGAACGGGGGCCGCCCCCCGGTCCGCCGCGCGCCGAGGAGTCGCGTCGTCCATGGCGGGCTGCATCGGCGCCCCGGGGCGCCGAAATGAGCCAGACCCCTCAGTGGACCCCGCGGCTCGCGACGAGGGTCGCCGGCTCGATCCCGAGGCTGCGCACGACCTGCGACCACATGCCGTCGACGTCGGTCTCGAACACGACCGACGGGTCCGCGGGCGCGACCAGCCACGCGCCCTGCGCGAGCTCCGATTCGAGCTGACCGGGGCCCCAGCCGGCGTAGCCGAGCAGGATGCGCATGCGGGTCGGAGGCTCGCTCGCCATGCGGCGGAGCACCGCAAGGGATCCCGCGAAGCCGACGCCGGGCACGACCTCGCGGATGTCCTCGTCCTCGCTCTGCTCGGCCTCGTCGTCCTCGAAGAGCACCCAGCCGGTCTGCGGCTGCACCGGCCCACCCCAGTGGATCTCGGCATCGGGGTCGCCGTGCCAGTCGACCTCGATCGACTCGCAGAGCTGCGCGGCGCGGAGCTCGGTGGTGCGGTTCAGTACGACGCCGAAGGTGCCCTCGGCGTCGTGGTGGATCAGCAGCACCACGCTGCGCCGGAAGTTCGGATCGAGGAGCTGCGGCATCGCCACCAGCAGCGCAGGCGCGAGCGGATCCGACACGCCGGCCAGAGTAGCAGGAAGGGGGGCGCGAGCGGGTCCCGTACCCTGCCGCGGTGGCCGCCCGCGTCGCGCTTGCCTGCCTGCTCGTGGCGGCGGCGTTCGCCATCGCGGGCGCGCTCGCAACCGCCAGCCACTCGGTCCCGCCGGTGGTCGCGTTCTCGCTCTCCTCGGTCGCGCTCGAGGGGATCCTGCTCGCCTTCGCCGTCGCTGCCGCGCTCGTCGCGCCGGGCAATCCGCGCGTGCGGCTCGGTCTCGTGCGCGCGCGGATCGGCGCGCTCGAGATCGCGGCGCTCGCGGCGGGCACGCTGGGCCTTTCGCACGCGCTCGACGGGCTTCTCTCGCTCTCCGGCCTGATGGAAGAGAGCGGCCTCGCGTCGTTCGCGCGGGTCCTCGAAGGGGTGAGCGGGCCGTCGCTCGCCGCCGCGCTCGTGGCGTTCGGTCTCGTGCCCGCGGTCGCGGAGGAGCTGCTCTGCCGGGGCGTCCTCCAGCGAAGCCTGCGCGACCGCTTCGGCGCTCTCGCGTCGATCGGCCTGGCCGCGCTCGCCTTCGCCGCCATCCACGTCCAGCCGATCCACGCTCTCTTCGCCCTGCCGCTCGGCCTCTACCTCGGCGTCGCGGGCCACTGGTCGGCGAGCGTGCTGGCGCCGGTCGTCTGTCACGCGGTCAACAACCTCGTCGCAGTCGGATCGGCGGTCGCGCAAGGGCCGACGACCGCGTCGTCACCGGGCGAGGTCGCGGTCGGTCTGCTGGTGGCCGCGGCCGCCCTGGCCTGGGTCGCGCGCCGGCGCCGAGGGCTTCAGCCGCCGCCGGGTTCGGTCGACGGATAGTGGCCGGGGGCCGCTCGAAGACCCCCGCTGCGGTGAGGTCGGGGAATGGCTTCTTCGGTGCTGCTGCTCGACGATGGAGAGCTCGAGGACATCCAGCGCATGCTGGAGGAGCTGAAGGTGCCGCTCGCGCGCATCCGCGGCGGTGCGATCGTCTCCGGCACGCCCCCGCCGCGCGACCTCCTGATCGCGACGCCCCGGCGCATCGACGCGGTGATGCCGTCGCCGGGCGGACCGGGCTCGGGACCGGTGCGGATCGTGGTCGTGAGCGAGGACTCGACGGCTCTGCGCGAGCGCCTGCGCCGCTCGGGCTTCGACTACCTGATCCGGCGCCCGGTCCATCCGGAGGCGCTCCGCCTGATCCTGCTGCGAAGCCTCTACCGCGGAGAGGAGAAGCGCGAGGAGCCGCGCGTCGCGGCCGGTCTCGACGTGTCCTATCGCACCGGGCTGCGGAGCCGTCGCGCGATCCTGGCGGACCTCTCGACGCGCGGTTGCCGGCTGGTCTCGCGCAACGCCGTCGATCCGGGGCGACGCATCCGCGTGAACCTGCCGCAGGCCCTCGAGACGGGCGACCCGATCGGCGTGGTGGGCCACGTGCTGCGGTCGGCGACCGAGGAGCGACCGGGTGTCGGCACCGTGCACGTGGCGGCGGTTCTTTTCGACCGCGTCTCGGAGGAGGCCCGCCAGGCGCTCGAGGTGCTGATCGAGGATCTCTCGCGCGGCCCCGCCACCTTGCGACGCGGCACCGACCGCGCGCCGGTCCAGGTGGGCCAGGAGCGCAGCGATCCGATTCCCGCGCGCCCGGGCGCGCGCGATCGCCGCGCACCTCGCGCGGCGGAGCCTCAGCTGGCCCGGCCGTCGGTCGCGGTCGAGATGGAGCCGGACTCCGACGATTCCGGTCGCAAGGAGCGGCGCGTCCAGGCGCGCGCTGCCTACGAGCTGACGGTTCCGGCCTTCGGCAAGCGCGCGCTGCGGGTGCTGGTCGGGCGCGACCTCTCGATGGGCGGCATGCGCATCGAGCGGCTGCCCGCACTCGAGGTCGGCGACCGCCTCCACCTCGCGATCTACGGTAGCCCCGAAGAGGCGCCCTTCCTCGTGTGGGGGACCGTCACGCGCGACGACGGGGAGTCGGGCATGGGGGTCGTCTTCGATCGGCTCGAGCCCGAGATCGCGCGCCGGCTGGATCGCCTGGTCGGGTCGCTCCCGGCGGTCGAGTCGCTGCACGACGGCGAGACGGAGGCGATGGGCACCGTCGTCACCGAGATCCTGCCGGAATAGCGACAGCGCGGGCCCCGTCCGGTAGCTTCACGCGCCCTTTTTCCGTGAGGCCCCGATGGCACGCAGCAAGAGCAAGCAGAAGCGCAAGCGCCACCAGAACCGTCTCCGCCACAAGCGACGCCTGGAGCGCAAGAAGGCCGCCGCGGCGGCGCGCTGATCCGATCGATCCCCAGAAAGGGAAGGGCCCGACGCCGCACTTGCGACACCGGGCCTCCCTGGGAAGGGGATATTCTGCTGTCTGCCAGGGAAGTGGTCGGCAGAGGCCTCCAGGTGTCACGCGATCGGAGAAGCCTCCGTCGACTTGCCGCCGTCCTGCTGCTGACGGCGGCTCCGAGGCTGCTTCCGGGCTGCTCCGAGCCCGCGCCCACGCGTCCGGACGTGGTCTTCATCGTGGCGGACTCGCTCCGCGCGGATCACCTGAGCCACCTCGGATACGAGTTCCCGACCGCCGTCTCGCTCGACGGCTTCCGCGACGACGCGGCGCTCTTCACGCAGGCGTTCGCTCCGTCGCCGCTCTGCGTTCCGAGCACGGCGACCCTGCTGACCGGGCTCCAGCCCGCGCAGCACCGCCTCGGTCACGCGGAGCGCCTCGCGGACGGGATCGACACCCTCGCGACGCGTCTGCGTGACGCCGGCTACGGCACCGTCGGCCTCTCGCACCACGTGCGGATCTCTGCGGAGACCGGGCTCGACCGCGGCTTCGACCGCTTCGAAGGCGTGGAGGGCGCCAACCTGCTCGACTACCCCGACGCCTCGGACGCGGTGGCCTTCGTGCGCGAGTTCCTCGCGCGCGATCCGCCGCGCCCGTTCTTCCTGTACCTGCACCTGATGAACACGCACGGCCCCTACCGCGTGCCGCCCGACCGCCGCTCCGATCTGCTCGGGCGTCCGCCGCTCGACGGCATGCGCTACGGCGATCCGCTGATGCGCGGCGTGCTGCGCGACGCACCCGGAGCACGTGCGCAGGTGACGACGGCGCACGTGCGGAGCCTCACCGAGCAGTACGACACCGCCGCGCGCTACACGCTCGATCGAGTGGCCGAGATCCTGCGGCTGCTCGAGCACGCGGGCGCCTATCGCGATTCCGTGATCGTGCTCGCCGGCGATCACGGCGACGAGCTCTTCGAGCACGGCAGCTTCGGCCACGGCGCGACGCTCTACACCGAGGTGCTGCACGTGCCGCTCTACGTGAAGCCGCCGGGCGGAGCGAAGGGCTTGCGCGGCGAGGAGCCCGTCGGGCTCCAGGACGTCGCGCCGACGGTGCTCGAGCTGCTCGGTCTGCCGCCGCTGCCGGGCGCCGGCGTGTCCTTCGCCGCGTGGCTGCGCGGCGGACCGCCACCGGGTGACCCCGACCGCGCGCTGCTGCACGAGATCCCCGGCGATCCATCGCGCGCGCGCGCCATCACGGCGGGGCGTTACAAGCTGATCCGCCGCGGTGCGGAGCCGGGACCCGTCGAGGTGCGGCTCTACGACCGCGTTCTCGACCCGCGCGAGACGACCGACATCGCGGCCGGCGGTGGTGAGCTGGTCTCGGATCTGTCGAGGCGCCTCGACGCGGAGCTCTCTGCCCTCGCGCCGCCCGCCGCGTCGCCCTGAGACGCGCCCGAGACGATCCGCACCGCGTTGGCGGTCGCGCAGCCGCCCTCCGGGCAGAAGATCTCGTGCAGCAGATCGGCGGCGACCTGCGAGGCGCTGCGCCACCACATCCTGCCGTTCACGATCACGGCGGCGACGGCGATGCGCGGATCGTCCGCCGGCGCGACGCCGATGAACCACTCGTAGTGGCCGTCGGGGTCGCGTCCCGTGAGACTGCCGGTCTTGCCTGCGACCTCGATCTCGCCGAGCAGCGGCCGGCCGCCGCGCTGGTGGAAGGCGCGCCGCGCGGTTCCCGAGCGCGTGGTCTCGGTCAGCATCTCGCGCAGGCGCCGCGCCAGCTCGGGCGACATCACACGCCGCGACTCGGGCGCGGGCAGCGGCAGCTCGCGGCCGTTGGCGTCGAGCACGCGCTCGACCCACTGAGGCGTCACGAGCTCGCCCTGCGCGAGCGAGGCGGCGAGCTGCGCGGCGTGGAGCGGCGTGATGCGGCTGCCGGCGAGGCCCGAGCCGAGGCGGCCGAGGTCGTAGCGGTCCTCGCCCGGGTCCGCGCTGCCGGAGTCGTGCGCGGGCGCCGGAGCCGCCAGCCAGCCGAAGCGGCCGAACGCCTCCATCATGGGCTCGACGCCGAGCACGTGGACGGCGATCTGTGCGAAGCACTGGTTGTTCGAGGTCGCGAGCGCGCGCTCGAGCGTGATGGTCGGTCCCGTGCGCGGCGGGTCGACGCGAGAGGGCGTCAGCCGATACGGGCTGCCGTTGAAGCGGCACGGCTGGTCCGCAACCTCGGGCGCATGGTCGAGCGCCGTCGCCGCGGTGATGACCTTGACCAGCGACGCCGCGGGATAGGTGCGGGTCGGCGGGAAGCGCCGCGTGTCGGTGGCCGCGTAGGCGAGCAAGCGCCCACTGCGCGGCTCCAGCACGACCAAGGTCCCGAGGTCCACGTGGTCGCGGCGCAGCACCTCGTGGGTGCGCTCGGTCAGCTCGCGATCGAGCGTGTACTCGACGCGCAGCGGACCGGCGAGCTCGGGGTGTGATCGCGAGATGTCGATGTGCTCGTAGAGTCGCTCGCGCGACGCGCCTGGACTCGACGCCGAAGGCAAGGTCAGCGCCTCGCGACCGACCGGGAGATGCGCGAACACGTCATCGGGCACTCGCTCGGCCGGCGGCCCGGCGGCTTCGGGAGGCGACGTGTCGAAGTCCGGCATCGGCTGCGTGATCCCGAACGCGCGCACCGCCTCGTGCGGCTCGAGCAGCCAGATCAGCGCGATGGCGGCGCCCGTCACCACGGTCGCGATCGTGACGCGACCGCGGCGAGTCATGCGCATGCGGCGCTCTCGCTGCGTGCGCCGCCAGAGGCTGTCCTCCGCGGCGACGCTTCGATCCAATCGCGGGGGCGCGACGCGTCCCCTTCCCCGGGCTGATCTCTGCATCATCTTCTGGACTCGGCGCCGCGCGGCCCGGGGGTGGCAGCGGACGCGGCAGTGTCGCTAGAGCGCGACGACCTCCTGCACCTCCGGGATCTCCTCCCGGAGCCGTGCCTCGATTCCCATCTTCAGCGTGGCCGTCGAGCTCGGGCAGCCACTGCAGGAGCCCTGCATGTAGAGCTCGACGCGCCCGTCGTGGAAGCCAGCGAACACGATGTCACCACCGTCCATCGCCACGGCGGGCCGGATCTCGTCTTCGAGGATGCGCTGGATTCGCTGCGCGATCTCGCCTGCGTCGGCGCGGGCCGTCGCTTCGAAGGCCGGACCGAGCGCGGAGCCGCCTTCGCCGAGGCAGGACTTGATCGCGTCGACGATCGGCTGCGCGATGTCGGTCCACTCGACGTCGGGTCGCTTGGTGACCGTGACGAAGTTCGAGGCGAAGAAGACGCCGGTCACACCTCCGATCGCGAAGAGCCGCGTGGCGAGCGGCGAGACATCCTCACGGGGCGCCACATCGAAGTGCGCGCTCACCCCGCCTTCCGCGAGCGTGCGACCGAGAACCCACTTGATGCTGTTGGGGTTCGGAGTGCGCTCCGCGTGCATCCGAAAGCCGAGATCCATCGCCATCTGCGCGCACCGACCTCCGCGCGACCGACGATTCGCAGAGTAGGGCGGCTTCTCGCCCACGCCAAGAGACGATCGGCCGGAAGTGGGCTCAGCCGTAGAGCTTTTGCTCGACGTCCGAGAGCTGGCAGACCAGGTAGCCGTGGCTGCGCGCGAGCTGCTGCTCGCGCGCACCGTTGTAGCCCCAGGCCGCGAGCGCGCAGCGCACGCCGAGCGGCGCCGCGAGTTCGAGGTGATTCACCTTGTCGTCGACGAAGGTGATGTCGCGGAAGGGGAGATCCAGGCGCTCCTGGAGCGCCGCGAGGTGCGCGGTCTTCGAACGGCCGGCCTCCTTGTCGAGCACGCGTTCGGGCGGGAAGAGGTCGGCGACGCCGTAGCGCGCGAGCAGCGCCTGGACCGAGCGCCGGTCCTTGGCCGTGGCGATCGCGAGCGCCGCATCGCGGGCGCGCCGGCGCAGCAGCGCGATCAGCTCGGGATACGCAGGCAGCAGCGCGCTCCAGCCTTCGGGATCGGCATCTGCGAGCGCGCCGCGCACGGCATAGAAGCGCTCGTGGAAGAGTCGCAGCCAGGCCGGCTCCTGCTCCGCCCGCCATGCGTCATAGCTCGCCTGATCGGGCAGCGGCTGCGCCTCCTCGAGCGCGCGCAGGATCACGGCGTAGTCCTCGGCGCGATTGCCGAGGGGCATCGCCTCGACGAAGGGGGCGTAGAGCGGCGCGGCGCGCACCGCTGCGTCGGGCGGCGCGCCGGGGCCCTCGAGCTTCTCGGCGTGGGCGGCGAGCGTGGAGTGCGGTCGCAGCGCGACGTAGGTTCGCAGCGACACCACGAAGGCCTCGGGCGCGCTGTTCGAGATCACGCCGTCGAAATCAAGAGCCAGGACGCGCATGGGCGGAAAGCGTAACGACGGCGCACGGCGTAGCGAGCGGGTCGCCGCAAGCGGCCGAGCCGTGGTTCGCAAGGCGCCCGTTGCATCTCTCTCAGCGAGGCCGCGCGCAGCGAGGCGTAGCCGAGCGGAGTCCAGGTAAGATGCGGGCGTGTCATGGAAGCCCGAGCTCGACGAGATCGCGCGCCGTCGTGAGTACGCGCTGCGCATGGGCGGCGAGGAGCGGATCGCGCGCGCGCGGGAGGCCGGACGGCTCACGGTGCGCGAGCGGATCGAGCGCCTGCTCGACCCGCAGAGCTTCCACGAGACCGGCCTGCTCGCCGGTCGCGCCGAGTACGACGAGGCGGGGAACCTGAAGAGCGTCACGCCCTCGAACTTCGTGTGCGGCCGAGGCCGCATCGAGGGGCGACAGGTCGTGGTCGGCGCCGACGACTTCACCGTGCGCGGCGGCGCCGCCGACGGCGCGATCGGCAACAAGATGGGCTGGGCCGAGAAGGCGGCCCACGACCTGCGCATCCCGATCGTGCGCCTCGTCGACGGCACCGGCGGCGGCGGCAGCGTGAAGCAGCAGACCACGATGAAGCGCTCCTACGTGCCCTACAACCCGGACTGGGACGTCTCGGTGGCGCTGCTCTCGCGCGTGCCGGTCGTGGCGGCGGCGCTCGGACCCGTGGCCGGGCTCGGCGCGGCGCGCGTCGCGGCGTCGCACTTCTCGGTCATGGTGCGCGGAACCAGCCAGCTCTTCGTCGCGGGACCTCCGGTCGTGCGCCGCGCCTTTCACCAGGAGATCGACAAGGAGAGGCTCGGCGGCTCGCACATCCACGCGCGCGGCTCGGGCGCGGTCGACAACGAGGCCGACAGCGAGGACGAGGCCTTCGCGCAGATCCGCCGCTTCCTCTCCTATCTGCCGAGTTCCGTGTACGAGCGGCCGCCGCGCGTCGCGCCGTTCGACGACCCGGAGCGACGCGAGGAGGCGCTGCTCTCGCTCGTCCCGCGCGACCGCCGCAAGACCTACGACACCCGCAAGCTGCTCGCGCTCGTCTTCGACGCGGGCTCGCTCTTCGAGATGGGGCGCTTCTTCGGGCGCCCGCTCGTCACCGCGTTCGCGCGCCTCGACGGCATCTCCGTCGGCGTGATGGCCAACGACCCGCGCCATCTCGCGGGCTCGATCGACGCCGCCGCCGCCGACAAGATGACGCGCTTCGTCGACCTGTGTGACACGCTCCATCTCCCGATCGTGAACTTCGTCGACAACCCGGGCTTCCTGATCGGCGTCGACGCCGAGAAGCGCGGCACGATCCGCCGCGGCGTGCGCGCGCTCTGCGCCGTGTACCAGGCGAGCGTGCCGTGGTGCTCGATCCTGGTGCGCAAGGTCTACGGCGTCGCGGGGGCGGGGCACGGCGCGCACCACCGGCTGAACCTGCGCTACGCGTGGCCGTCGGGAGAGTGGGGCTCGCTGCCGATCGAAGGCGGGGTCGAGGCGGCCTACCGGCGGCAGATCGAGGCCGCGCCCGATCCGGACGCGCTGCGCGCGGAGCTCGAGGCGAAGCTCGCGACCTTGCGCTCGCCCTTCCTCACGGCGGAGAGCTTCGGCGTCGAGGAGATCATCGATCCGCGCGAGACGCGGCCGCTGCTGATCGACTGGGCGCGCCGCGCCTACGAGATCGTCGATGCGGAGCTCGGGGAGAAGAGGCGCGGTCTGCGGCCTTAGGCGAGCAACGCCTCGACCCGCGCGAAGAGCGCGAGCACGTCGGGGTGCAGCTCGTTCGCGCGCGTGACGCGCGCGATGCGCGAGAGCGGCAGCGCGCGCCCGACCGCGCGGGTCAGCGCGCCCTGCGGCGCGAGCAGCCGCTTGGCGTCGAGCTCGCGCCACGCCGACTCGTCGGCCGGGTCGGGCAGGTGCCGCTCGATCGCGCGCTCGATCCGCCGGTCGTGCTCGGGGATGCCGAGTGCGCGCCGGATCGCCGGCGGCACGACGAGGTAGCTCTCGATGTGCCGGCGCCCCCACGTGAAGAACTCGAGCTCGAAGCCGTTCACGTCGGGCAGCGAGGAGTGCCCGTCGTCGCGATCGAGCACGCACAGGGCGCGCGCGCCGGGCACTCCGGCGAGATGGCGCTCGAAGTGCTCGAGCGCGCGGATCGGCTGACGTCCGCCGAGGATCACCGCCCCCCCGAGCACCTGACTCGCCCGGCGTGGGATCAGCCGGCCCGCCCACGCGCGCAGGATGCTGCGGTCGCGCGGACCTTCGACGTAGAGCGTCAGGCTCTCGGTTGCGGCGCGGGACCGCGGGGCGCCTCCGGAATCGAGAAGCAGCACGGCCGCCTCCAGGTCGGGAGCAGCGCGCGGGCCCTGTGGAGGTCGGTTCGAAGGGCCTCGCGCCGGGGGCACAGTGGCCGAGTCTACGCGCCGCGTGGCGGATGAGCCACGCCCCGCTCGAGTCGCGTCAGGACCTCGACGTGCGGCGTCTGCGGGAATAGATCGAAGGCCGTGACGCGGACGGGCACGAGGCCCCCCGCGCGGAAGGCGACGAGATCGCGCGCGAGCGTCGAGGGCTCGCAGGACACGTAGACGACGCGCGAGGCCGCATCGCGGGCCAGCGCCTCGGCCAGGCCGCGCGGCAGACCGGTGCGGGGAGGGTCCAGAAGGAGCACGTCCGCGCCGCGGACCCGGGGCAGCGCCCGCTCGACCGGCGCCTCCACGACCTCGAGATTGCGGAGCCCGGCTGCCTCGGCGTTCTGGCGGAGGTCTGCGGCGGCCGCGGGGTCGGCCTCGACCGCGACCACCCGCTCGAAGCGCCGGGCGAGGCCCAGGCTGAAGAAGCCGGCGCCCGCGAAGAGGTCCGCCGCGACGCGGCCGGATCCCGCCGCGTCGAGGGCCGCCTCGAGCAGCGCGTCGCGGAGCCCCGCGTGCGCCTGGAAGAAGACGCCCGCCGAGAGCTCCAGCCGGTCGGAGCCGGCGCGGAGCCCGATCCGCGCGGCATTCGCCGTCGCGCGAGCGTCCTCCAGTCGTGTCGCGCGCACGGCGCCGTCTCCCTGCGCGAGCTCGAACTCGCCGTCGGCCGGCGGGCTCGCGGCCCACGCGTGAAGCGCCGCGTCGAGATCGGGCACCAGCACGGGGCAGTGCGTGACGGCCTGGAGCGCGCGCGACTGCCGGCGCCGGTAACCGATCCGGCCCGACTCGCAGACGAGCCGTGTGCGACTCCGCCACGCGTAGGGCGAGGGCGACGGCACGATCTCGATCGGAGCGGGGAGCTCCAGTCCGGCGATGCGCGTCAACGCGTCCGCCACGATCCCGCACTTGGCCTCGAGCTGCGCCGCGTAGTCGACGTGCTGCCAGGCGCAGCCGCCGCAGCTCCCGAAGACCGCGCACACGGGGTCGGTGCGCGCGGCGCCCGGCTCGAGCAGCTCGCGGACCTCCGCGCGCACGAAGCGCTTGCGCTGCTGCGTCACGCGGACGCGAACGCGATCGCCCGGCGCGGTGAAGGGCACGAAGACGACGCGTCCGTCGCTCGCACGGCCTACCCCCTCGCCGCCCGAGGCCAGCCGCTCGATCGGGAGCTCGAGCTCTTCGGCGTCGCTCGCGACCGGCGTGAACGGTGGCCGCGGCGCGCGCACGCTGCGTCGTTTCGAGCGCGGTCTCGGGATGACGCGTCTCCTTCGCTTCGTCGTTATGCTGGCACGCGCCGCGCATCGCTGCCGGCTCGAGGAGGTGGCATGAAGGGTCGGTCCTGGATTCGTGTCGGGCTCGGCGCGGCGCTGGCCTGCGGGCTCGCGCTCGCGTCGGCCGTCTCAGCGAAGGACGAGACGGTGCTGCGCGTGGGCGCGGCGGCGAGCCTGCGCGAGGTGGCGGAGAAGATGGCGACGCGCTTCGGCGAGCTCGCGCCCGGCACGCGCGTCGAGCTCACGTTCGGTGCGTCGAGCGAGCTGGCCGCGCAGCTCCGGGCCGGGGCCTCGATGGACGTGCTGATGTCGGCCGACGAGGAGATCCCGCGCGCGCTCGAGAAGCAGGGCCTCGGGAACGACCTCCATCCCTTCGCAGGAAACCGGCTCGTGGTCGTCGCGAGTGCGGAGGCCGCCGGGCGCGTGAAGCAGCCCGCGGACCTCGCCGGCGACGCCGTGAAGCACGTCGCCATGCCGCTGCCCGCGGTGCCGATCGGTCACTACGCGCGCGAGTGGCTCACGAAGGTCGGACTGCTGAAGGCCGTCGAGGCGCGGGTGGTCCAGACCGAGAACGTGCGCGCGACGCTCGCGGCGGTCGACTCGGGCGCCGCCGACGCCGCGATCGTCTACGCCACCGACGCGCGCGTGGCGAAGTCGGCGAAGGTCGCCTTCGAGATCCCGGCGTCGCAGCAGCCGCGCATCCTGTACATGGCGTTGCGCGCGCGCGACACGAAGCACGCGGATCTCGCGCACCGCTTTCTCGAGTTCATCGCGGGCGCCGAGGGTCAGCGCATGCTGACGGACGCCGGCTTCAGCGCCCCGGGTGTTGCACCCGCCCCGTGAACGGCGAGCTGCCCGCCGGCATGATCGCGCTCACCTTGCGCGTGGCGGCCGTCGCCACGCTGCTGGCGCTACCGCCCGCCGTCGCGCTCGGCTACACGCTCGCGCGACACCGCTTCCGCGGTCGTTCGCTGGTGCAGGCGCTGGTGGCGCTGCCGATGGTGCTGCCGCCCGTGGCCGTCGGGCTCGGACTGCTGTGGCTCTTCGGGCGGCGCGGCCCGCTCGGCGCGCTCCTCGATTCAGTCGGCATCGAGATCATCTTCACCTGGTATGCCGCGGTGCTCGCCGCCGCGCTGGTCGGCTTCCCGCTCTTCGCACGCGCCTGTGAGCAGGCCTTCGCAGAGGTCGATCCGCGCTACGAGCGCATGGCGCGCTCGCTCGGCGCGTCGCCGCTGCGCGCCTTCGCGACGGTCAGCGTTCCGCTGGCGCGCCGCGGAATCCTGTACGGCGCGCTGCTCGCCTTCGCACGCGGACTCGGCGAGTTCGGCGCGACCGCGATCGTCGCGGGCATCGTGCCGGCCCGCACCGAGACGCTCGCGCTCGGGATCTGGTCGCGCATCCAGACGGGGGACGACGCGGGCGCGCGCGCGCTGTGCGCGGCGTCGTTCGCGCTGGCGCTCGGCGCAATGCTCGTCGCGGAGCTGTGGCTGCGACGCGAGGCACCCGCCGTCGTGTCCGCCGCGCGCCCGTGAGCGGCGAGACCTGCATCCGCGCCCGCCTCGCGCGCGGCGAGTTCACGCTCGACGTGGAGCTCCGCACGGACGCGCGCGTGGTGGTGCTCTTCGGGCCGAGCGGCTCGGGCAAGAGCACCTTGCTCGAGGTCCTGCTCGGGCTGCACGCCGGCACGAGCCCCTGCGTGCGCATCGCCGGTCGCTGGCTCGACGACCCCGAGCGGAGGTTCTCGCTCCGGATCGAGGAGCGCGACCTCGGCTGGGTGCCGCAGGAGCCGCTGCTCTTCCCGCACCTCGACGTCGCGGCGAATCTCCGCTTCGGCGCGCGGCGCGCGGGCGCCGAAGCGGGGCGCGCTCTCGCCGATGCGATCGACGTGCTCGAGCTCGGGCCGCTGCTCGCGCGCCGCGTCGATCGGCTCTCGGGCGGTGAGCGCTCGCGTGTCGCGCTCGGGCGCGCGCTCGCCTCGGGTCCCCGGGCGCTGCTGCTCGACGAGCCGCTCGCCTCGCTCGACCTGCCGCTGCGCGCGCGCGTGCTCCCGTATCTGCTGCGCGTCCGCGACGCGAAGGATCTGCCGATCTTCTACGTGACGCACGATCCGGACGAGGCGCAGGTCGTCGGCGAGTGGGTCGCGGTGCTCGACCACGGGCGCGTGGTCGCGACGGGCGAGCCGCGCGCCGTTCTCTGGAGCCGCGCGGTGCTGCCGCTCTCCGAGGCGCTCGGGCTCGAGAACGTGATCGAGGCGCGCGTGCGCGCATGCGGCGATGGCGCGGCGCAGGTGGAGACGCGCGGGGGTGTATGGCTCTCGGTGCCGGCGCCCGCACTGCTCGCCGAGGGCGAGACCTTGCGGCTCGGCCTGCCCGCGCGGGATCTGCTGCTCGCAGCCGAGCCGCCGGGGCGCATCTCGGCACGCAACGTGCTGCCGGCGCGCGTGGTCCGCCTCGAGCCGGCGGACGACGGCGTGCTCGTCCACGTCGACGCGGGCGAGCCGCTCGTCGCGAAGCTCACGCGCGACGCCGTGCGCGCGCTCGAGCTCGCGCCCGGCCAGCCCGTCTTCTGCGTGATCAAGGCGCAGTCGCTGCGGCGGCTGGCGTAGGTCCTAGCGTCCGCGCTGGAACGCTCCCGCGCGTGGCTCCCGGCGCCCGCACCACGGGCAGAAGCGCAGCTGCGCGCGGTCGGTCGGCCAGCGGCAGCGCGGGCAGCGGTCCGGCAGGTGCGGATGCGACCACAGGCGCTTCGTCTTGCGCTTGCACATCGGGCAGTAGCGCATGAAGGGGCGGAGCTGTCCGACGCAGCCGGGCGTGCCACAACGGCGCGTCGCGAGCGGATCGGGCGGCGGCCGCCGTCCGTTGCTGCGGAAGCGTCCCGCATAACACCAGGGGCACGCCCGCCACTCGGGCCGAACGCTGCGCTCGCACTCGGGGCACACGAGCGCCGCGCGGGTCACCTTCTGGAAGCTGTTGTCCGGCGTCCCGCACCAGGGGCAGTGGACCATCGCCTCGGCGATCGGCCCGTCGCAGCGATGGCAGGCGTAACCCAGTCCCAGCGCGCGCCCGTGGGCGCGGCGGAAGAGATCCGCCTGCACGGCGAGCGGCGAGCGCGGCTGCGCGGGGGGACGCCGCCGCCGCGCGCGCGGCCCCGCGGCCAGCGCCGCGAAGCCCTTCTCCAGCGCGTCGGAGAAGACGGCGGCGTCCTCGTAGCGCCGGCGCGGATCGAAGGCCTGCGCGCGGCGCAGCACCTCGCGCAGCGGCTCGGGCACGCGCGCGCGGAAGCGCGCGGCGTCCGGCGGCGGCCACTCGAAGGGCCAGGTCGGCAGGCGCCCGGTCAGTAGCTCCGTGGCGATCAGCCCGAGGGAGAAGACGTCGGAGGCGAAGCGCACGCGGCCGTAGGCCTGCTCGGGGGCCATGTAGCCGAGCGTTCCGGCGTCGGTGTAGGTGCGGGTCGCGCCCTGCGTGAAGCGCGACGAGCCGAAGTCCGCGATCGCGGCGCGGCCGTCGGCGAAGATCAGGATGTTGCCGGGCTTGACGTCGCGATGGACCACGCGCCGTCGGTGCGCGTAGGCGAGGCCCGCCGCCACCTGCCGGATCACCTCGAGCGCCACGCTGCCCGAGCGCCGTGCGCGCCCGTAGTGCTCGAGGCTCGTCTGCGCGAGATCCGTGGCGATCGCGAAGCGGCCGTCGATCCAGTCGGCATTGCGCACCGCCACGATGTTCGGGTGATGGAGCGCACTCGCGATGCGCGCCTCGCGCTCGATCTCCTCGCGCCCCCACTCCTCGACGGCCTCCGGCAGCGCGACCTTCAGCGCGACGACACGCCCCTCGACGGTGTCGCGCGCCTTCCACACCTCGGCGAAGCCGCCGCGCGCGAGGCGGCGGTCGAGCCGGTACTTTCCGAGCCGCGACCCTTTGCGCAGCTGTGTCGCCACTCTCGCCCGAGCCATGGGGGGTGCGCAGTGTAGCGGTGCGGGAGTAGTTCGCGGCGCCGGCAACCGCGGAGCTTTGAGCGAGCCGGGTCTCTACCTCTGATGCTTCGCTCGGCTTCGCCTCGCTGCGCGCCGCGCGATGCGCCGGCAGACCTGGCAGGACGAGCGAGCCGGGTCTCTACCTCTGATGCTTCGCTCGGCTTCGCCTCGCTGCGCGCCGCGCGTCGCGCGGCTTGCTATGCCGAGGCGGCGGGGTCTTTCCGGGCCTCCGACGGCGCTCGAGGCATGTTGCGGAGCGGCGCCGGCTATCACCCGAGCGTCCTCGGACGCCGGCGGACCCCGGGTCGCGCACCGGTTGCGCGGCAGAGGGCCCGGAATCGACGTCCTCGATCTCCGCGCCTTGTGTTGGAAGCTCCCGGGTCCGGAAAGACGACCCGCGCCATGACTCCGCGGGCGTCTCCGGGATCGCGCCGGGCTCTTCTGCGCCCGGCGAGCCGGGAAACGCGTCGCGAAGTCGAGCTCGCTTCCGTCGTCTCTCGGGTCCTGCGCGACCCCCGGCTTCCGATCGTTGCGGCGGCGGAAGCGAAACCTCGGTCTCCTTGCTCGTCGCCGCGGGTCGCACCCGTGACGCGATCCTACGACTTCGCTCCGCAGTCTGGCAACCGCGATCTGCGTCGCGATCCGGTGTCAGCCCGCGTCGCCACCGACGTAGTACGCGCGATGCGCGCGCTCCTGCCAGAAGCCGGCGTCGGGAATGTCGAAGGGTCTCCGTTTCGTCTGGTCGGGAATCCACGCAGTGAGGAAGCCGGGGCGTCCGCGGCCTTCGTGCACGCAGCCGGTATCGAGACCGCGCAGGCCCGGCGCGACGTGGAGTCCCTGGAGCGACCAGTGTCCGTAGGCGATCGCGTAATCGTGGGCGCGCTCGCTCCACGCGCGATGCCAGGCCTCGAACTCGCCGGTCGGCGGCTCCGCGGACCAGTGACCGTCGGGCGCGACGCTGCGGCAGCAGGTCAGCAGGTCGAGGGCCTCGCGGTCCGGACTCGAGGCCGGGTCGCTCGCCAGGAAGGTCCGCGCGGCCTTGCGGCTCGCGCGCAGGCGCGACTCCACGCGCGCCGCGATCCGGCGCAGATCCGCGAGTCGCCAGTCGGGATGCGCGCCGGCATGGAGCATCGCGAAGGACTGTCCCCCGAGGCGGCCGAACTCAACCAGCGGAAGCCGGCGCAGCCAGTCGACCCACGCCTCGGCGTCCGGGGCGTCGAGGACCTCCCCGAAGGTGTCGGTCGGTCGCCGCTCGCGGAGCCCCCAGGCGGTCATGACGAGCGATAGATCGTGGTTGCCGAGCACGCAGCGCGCGCGCCCGCTCTCCATGCGCTCGCGGACGCGCCGGAGCACGCGCAGGCTGGCCGGCCCGCGGTTCACCAGGTCCCCGACGATCCAGAGCTCGGCCGCGCCGCCGTAGGTGGCATCTGCACGCGCGAGCAGCGACTCGAGCTCGTCAGCGCAGCCCTGAACGTCACCGATGAAGATCCGCTGCTTCACGCGCCTCCTCTGCGACCGGCAGGAACGGTACGCGATGATGCAATTCGCCCCCACGGGAATTCTTCATCGAACCGCATTCGATCCCGCTACACTGGCTCCCCGCTCGGCGTCCCCGACTCCCGATCGAACCGAGCCCCCCAACCGATCGCGAGTCCCGACCTGACGGAGGCCGTGTGGCGCGGCGGATCATCATTTGCGACGGGCTTTCCACAGCTCGTCTCTGGAGTCGGATCGGCGCCGACGAGGACGAGGTTCTGACCTGGGTGCCCGGCGAGGACGAGTCGCGCTCGCGTCCACCCGGCTTCCACGCGCTGGCGGGCGGGCTCTCCGCCGACTCGATCGCGAGGCTCGATCCGAAACCGGGCGACGGCTTCGCGCTCGTCACCGAGGAAGCCTCCTTCGCGCGGGCAGCCGTGACGGCGGTCACCGAGGCGGCTCCCGACGCACCCATCCTGATGCTTTCCGACGCGGTCGGCGCGCCCGAGCTGCCGACGCATCCGTGCCTTCGCGCGACCGGTCTGCGCTCGCTGATCCGCGACGATGTCGACGAGGAGTTCGAGCACCTGTCGAATCTGCGGCGCGTCGTCGAGGTGCGGACGCTCCTCGGCCCGCGCGAGAAGGTCGGGATCCTGCTCCAGCCCGACCCCGATCCCGACGGCATCGCCGGCGGCTACGCCCTCCGCGCGCTGCTCGGTCGCAAGAGTCCGACCGCTCCGCTGATCTCCTTCGGCAAGGTGCGACGGCCGGAGAATGTCGCGATGGTGGCCGCGCTCGGCCTCGACATCCGCACGATCGAGCCCGACGACCTCCAGGAGTTCGACGCGCTCGCGCTCGTCGACGTTCAGCCGTCGGTCTTCGGCGAGAACCCGCCGGCGCGCGTGCTCTCGGTCGACGTCGTGATCGATCACCATCCCGAGCGCAGCGGCTACGACGCCGTCATCCGGGACATCCGCCCCGCGTACGGCGCCACCTCGACGATCCTGTGCGAGTACCTGCGCGCGGCGGAGATGGAGCTACGGCCGCGGCTCGCGACCGCGCTGGCCTACGGCATCAAGAGCGACACGCAGCTCCTCGGCCGCGAGACGAGCCGCTACGACATGGCGGCCTTCGCCTTCCTGCACGCGGCGCAGAGCCCCGCGCTGCTGCGCCGGATCGAGCGGCCGGCGCTGCCCGAGGACGCGTTGCGCGCGCTCGGTCGCGCGCTGTCGCGCACGCAAGTCCAGGACGGCATGCACGTGCTCGTGCTCGGCCGCGTGCGCGAGGACGTGATTCCGCAGGTCGCCGACCTCGGGCTCCAGGCCGAGGGCGCCGAGTGGGCGATCGCGGCGGGCATCGTCGGTGCGGATCTCGTCTTCTCGGTGCGCAACGTCGGCTACGTGCGCGCCGCGGGCGAAGTGGTGCGGGCGGTGGTGGAAGGTCTCGGCGTCGGCGGCGGACACCGCTCGATGGCGAAGGGCATCATCCCGCTGAGGGCCTTCCGCAAGCTCTACGGCGACGCGACGCGCAAGCGCGTGCAGGCCGTGCTGCACGAGGCCTTCCTCAAGGCGATCGCTCCCAGCGACTCCAAGGCGTGATCGCGCGTCTCTAGCCCAGCGCCGAGGAACGCGCGCGCGGCGCCCGCGACGGTCGTCTGGAGCTCGGGATCCACGCGCAGCGCGAGCGCCTGCATCGCGTCGCCGCCCGTGAAGTTTTCGACGGGTCGAGTCCGATCAGCGACTTGTAGAGGACGGCGCCCGTCCACGTGAATCCGACCAGCGGTTCGAAGGCGACGCTGAAGACCACCGCGGTGCGCGGTCGCATGCGGACCTTCGAAGTGGCGGCGAGAGCGTGGGTGGCGGGTGTCGCGAAGTATACGCAGGTCGCGGCGCGTCGCGGCCGTCCCCTCTACGTTCTCGCAGCCCGTCCGGGAGAGTGGATGGCCTCGCCGCTGCTGATGGAGAGCCTCGCCGCGACGCGGCGCTATGTCGGCACCGCCGTGGGGCCGACGCCCTGGATCGAGATCGACGCGCAGCGCGTGCAGCGCTTCCTCGAGGCCACGAGTGACGAGTCCTGGCGAAGCGGGCCCGACGCGAAGCGCGTGCAGACTGCGCCGGGCTCGTTGCTGCTCTCGCTGGTGCCGGATCTGCTGCCCCGCCTGATCGCGCTCGCAGGCTGGACGCGCGGCGTCAACGCCGGAGTCGACGACTGCCGCTTCCCGACGCCCGTGCCGGTCGGAGCGCGCGTACGCATGAGCGCGCGGCTCGACCGCGCGCGCGGCGTTCCGGGTGGCGGCGTCCGCCTGTCGTTCGAGGTGCGCTTCGAGCTCGAGGGCTCGGAGCTCCCCGCCTGTACGGCGATGGTCCACTACGCCTATTTCCCATAGGCTCGGCCGCGTGCGCATCGCCATCGCCCAGGTGGATCCGACCGTCGGCGACCTCTCCGGCAATCGCCGACTCGTCGAGGAGGCCGCGGCGAAGGCCGAGGCCGAGCGCGCCGACGTCGTCGTGCTGCCGGAGATGGTGCTGACCGGCTATCCGCCGCTCGACCTGCTCGAGCGCGACGGCTTCGTGCGAGATCAGGTGCGCGAGCTCGAGCTGCTCGCGCAGGCGTCGCGCCGCGTCGCCATCCTGGTCGGCGCGGTGCTGCCGCGCCCTCCGGTCGGCCCGGCGCATCTCGAGAACGCCGCGGTGCTGCTAGTCGGGGGCCGGCGCGTCGCGGCGCAGGCGAAGACCTTGCTGCCGACCTACGACGTCTTCGACGAGAAGCGCTACTTCGTGCCGGCCGCTCGCCGCGAGCCCGCGCGGCTGGCGGGGGCGCCGATCGGGCTCACGGTGTGCGAGGACACCTGGGTCGACCCGATGGGCTACGCCGAAGATCCGGTCGGCGAGCTCGCGCGCGCGGGCGCCTCGGTGGTCTTCAATCCGTCGTGCTCGCCGTGGCACGTCGGCAAGGCAGCGGAGCGCCGACACATGCTCGCGACGCTCGCGCGACGACACCGCGCGCCGATCGTGTTCGTGAACCAGGTCGGCGGAAACGACGAGCTCGTCTTCGACGGCGCGTCCTTCGCGGTCGACGCGCACGGGCGCATCCACGGCGCGCTGCCGCTCTTCGACTCGGCCTTCGGCGTGGTCGAGCTGCCGGCCGACTCGGGCGGCTGCGCGGAAGACGAGGTGGTCGACCCGGACGCGGTCGCGCAGCTCGAGTCCGGGCTCGCGCTCGGCATCCGCGACTACTTCCGCAAGCAGGGCCTGCCGCCCGGCGCCGTCCTCGGACTCTCGGGCGGCATCGACTCCGCCGTGACGGCCCACCTCGCGGCGCGCGCGCTCGGTCCGGATCGCGTGGTCGGCGTGGCGATGCCGGGGCCCTTCTCCTCGTCGCACAGCGTCGAGGACTCGGAGGAGCTCGGGCGGCGCCTCGGCATCGAGGTCCGCCGCGTCGACATCCGGCCGATCTACGACGCCTACCTCGCGGTCTTCCGCCAGCTCTTCGGGGCGAAGTCCGACTACGGTGTCGCGCAGCAGAACATCCAGGCGCGCATCCGCGGCGCGATCCTGATGGCGATCTCGAACGCCGAGAGCCGGCTCGTGCTCGCGACGGGCAACAAGAGCGAGCTCTCGGTCGGCTACTGCACGCTCTACGGCGACATGGTGGGAGGCCTCGCCGTGCTCGGCGACGTCTACAAGCGCGACGTCTACGCGCTCGCGCGTCGCGCCAACGAAGGGGGTGTGCGCATCCCGCAGCGAACCATCGACAAGCCCCCGTCGGCCGAGCTCGCCCCGGATCAGCTCGATTCGGACGATCTCCCGCCCTACGACGTGCTCGACGCGATCCTCGAGCAGGCGATCGAGGGCCGCGGAGGGTTCGAGGGCATCCGCCCGCCGCCCGGGGCCACGGCGCAGACCGTCCGCGACGTGCTGTCGCGCATCGACCGCAACGAGTACAAGCGCAGGCAGGCGCCGCTCGTGCTGCGCACCTCGCGCAAGTCCTTCGGTTCGGGACGCCGGCTGCCGATCGTGCAGCGGTACGGCCGGTAGGCGGAGGCGCAGGCGCGGCTCCGCCTCGCAAGGGGGAGCGGCCTTGCAATCTGCATGGAACGCACGGTTCCCGCTCCCTGCGGGAGCGCGGATCTCCGCGAGCCGCCTCGGGAGGGTGCCCGTGGAGCCTCGCATTTCACTCCGAGGTCGCGCGCCCGACGTGGCACGCTTGATGCTGTTGCCGAAGGCGTCCGGGCCTTCACCCAGGAGGTGCTCATGCACAAGATCGAAGTCGTGGTCGAGTCCGATTCGTTCCAGATGGTCCACGAGGCGCTGCGCAAATCGAAGGTCGGTCCCTTCCGCGCGAGCGAGATCCGGATCTTCGATCCGACCGCTCCGCCGCAGGGCTGCTATCGCGGCGTGCCCTACCCGGTCGGGCGCGATTGCCTGAAGCTCGAGTGGATCGTGCGCGACCACCAGGTCGAGTCGACGGTCGATGCGGTGCGGCACGGGCTCGACGAGCTCGGCGAGGGCAACGCCGAGGTCGTGGTGCAGGCCGTCGAGGAGACGGCTCAGCTGCGCCCGTCCGTGTGGACCCGCAGGCGCGCGACCGGCTGAAGAGCCCGGTCTACGAGCCGGTCTGCCCCTCGACGACCATGCGCACGTTCTCAGCGCGCGGACCGCGCGGGCCTTCCTGCACCACGTACTCCACGAGATCGCCCTCGGAGAGCGAGTCGTACTCGTTCGGCCCGAGGCCGGAGCGGTGGAAGAAGACCTCCTTGCCGTCGTCGCCGCGCACGAAGCCGAAGCCGCGCTCGGGCACGAGCTTCTTCACGCGTCCGCGGACCTTCGGACCGGTCGGCATCGCGCGCGCCGCCGGTGGCCGGCGTCCCCGCGCTCGGGGCCGACGCGGCGCTGCGTAGCGCTCGCTGGCGATGAACTCCTCGCAGAAGAGCGACACCGGGACCATCAGGTCCTGCATGCCGTCGTCGGCCTCCGGCGAGAGCAGGACCTCGTCCGGGCTCACGTCGACGACCGCATAGCGGAGACCCGTGTTCTTGTGCACCACGGCGACGCCCGGAGAGATGTCTTCGATCATCAGCATGGCGGACCTCGTGTAGTCGCGGAGCGTGGTGGGACTCCGCTCCCTGCGGCACGCGCTGGCTGAGGCAGGGCCCGGAGTGGACACCGGGACGGCGCGTCGGGTTCCGGCTCCCTAGGGGGGAATCCCAGCGGGCGCAGCAGGTTACGACACGGCGCGCGGGCGGTCAAACGAAACCGTGAAGAGCCCGGGGTATGCTGCGCCCCCGGATGGCGGGGCGGAGGGACGAGCGAGCGAGGCGGGGCGCCGGGCACGCCGGCCGCGTCCGCGCTGCGATGCTCGCGGCGCTCCTCCTGCTCCTGCTGCCGCCGGCGAGTGCACTGGCGAAGCCCCGCGGCGGCACCTTGCGCGTCGGGACGAGCGGCGACTACGCCCCCTTCAGCGTCGCAAAGGACGCCAACCCCCCTCGCTACGAGGGCTTCGACATCGAGCTCGCGCGGCGCTACGCACGCGATCGCGGACTCAAGATCGAGTGGGTGCGCTTCCGCTGGCCGACCCTGCTGCGCGATCTCGAGGCCGGCCGCTTCGACGTCGCGATGTCGGGGGTGACGGTCGGGCCGTCGCGCTCGGCGGCGGGCAGCTTCAGCGTGCCGCTCGTCGAGACGGGCGCCGTCGCGCTCGTCCTCGATGCGGCGCGCTTCGGGACGCCCGAATCCCTCGATGTCGACTCGGTCCGAATCGCGGTCAACGCGGGCGGTCATCTCGAAGGCGTCGCGCACTCGCAGTTCCCGCACGCGACCCTGCTCGCCATCCCCGACAACGCCGGCGTGGTGAAGGCGCTCTCGGACGGCGCGGCGGATGCGGCGCTCACCGACAGCGCGGAGGCGTCGCATTGGGAGGCCGAGCTCCCGGACGTGAAGCGCTTCGGCCCCTTCACGCAGGACCGGAAGGCCTTCCTGGTCGCGGCGGGCGCGACCGAGCTCGCCGCCGATCTCGATCGCTGGCTGCTCGAGCGCGAGGCCGACGGCAGCCTCGACGCGCTGCGCCGCGAGCAGCTCGGGCCGGGTCCGTGGCCGCGCGTGGCCGAGCCGCTGTCCGCTCTCGTCGCCGCGATCGACGAGCGCCTCTCGCTGATGCCGTGGGTCGCCGTTGCCAAGCGCCGCGACGGGCTGGCGCTCGTGGCGCCGGCTCGCGAGGCCGCGGTGCTCGACGAGTCGACGAGCGCCGTGCTCGCCGACGCGAAGGCGCGCGGCGTCGCGGCGCCGCCCGAGCCGCTGGTGCGCGCCTTCTTCGAGGCGCAGATGGAGGCCGCGAGGCAGGTGCAGCGCGACGTCTCCCGCGACGCGAGCCCCAGCGCTCCCGAGTCGCTGCCCGATCTCGAAGCGTCGCTTCGCCCCGCGATCTCGCGCATCGGGGCGCGCATCGCGCGTCTCGTGCTGGCGCTGCCGCCCGACACCGATCGCGATCGGATCGCGAAGGCGCTGGGGACGGGTGTGCGGACGACCTGGGTCACGCCCGCGTCGCGAGACGCGATCGCCCGCGCGCTCGCGGCGCTGGTCGCGAGCCGCGAGACGAAGCCGGCGAGCTCCGAAGCGCGCGACACCGCGCCCGCGATCCCGCGCGCTCGTCAGTAGTAGACCGACCGCGTCCGGTGGCGCGGCCGCGCCTTGAACTCGGGGCGCTGTCCGCGGAACCAGAGCCGGTGATCGAGGCTCTCCGCGCTCGCCTCGACCCCGAGGCTCCGCAGCTCCGCGACGCAGCGCTCGACGGCGTGCAGGCCGCACGCGCGCAGCTCCACCTCTTCCTGGCTGCCCGCTGGAATCTCCTGCTCCGCTTCGATCCGCTCCACGAGCTCTTCCCGACACGCAAGCGCGCCCTCGAGCCGCAGCACGTGAGGCACGAGGTTGTCGGCGAACATCGTCAGCCGGGCGCGGTCCTCGAAGCGACCCGGCCCCTCTCCCCCGAACGCGTTCGCGAGATCCGACACGGTGATCTGCGCGCGCTTGTAGAAGAGGACGTCGAAGCCCGCGTAGCGCGACACGTCGCGGTAGAAGGGCATCTCCGCGAGCAGCAGGACGAGCGCGGAGGCGCGGCCGGCCGCTGCGGCGACGAGGCCCTCGAAGCGACCGTCGAAACGTGCGTCGAGGAAGCGCCCGAGGTCCTGGAGCGCGCGCGCGTAGAGAGCCATCAGCTGGTCGACCGGCCCCGATTCGCCGCAGCTCCGCGCCTCCTGGCCGAACACGCGAGCGCACTGCTGCGGCGTGAGCTGCTGGAGCGCCGCGCTGCTCCAGGGTCCTTGCGCCTCGAAGCGGGCGCGCAGCGCGGTCGCGATGGTGAAGTAACCGGAGCGGCCGCCCGGCTTTCGCAGGTGCGGGAACCAGCCCGAGCCGAAGTTGATCGCGTCGAGCGTGACGACGAAGGCGAGCGTATGCGCCGGGTCCGCGAACGGCTGCTGCACCGGATCGCTCGCGGGCTGCGGCTCCGGCTCGGCGGCGAGCCGGCGGCAGAGCGCAGAGAGCCCCGCTTCGTCGATGCGAACGTGGCGCGACCGCTCCGCCACGCGCGCCGCGGCGGAGCGGATGCCGTCGAAGAGATCGCTCACGCGGGCGGGGCGACGACGCGCAGCGCGCCGGGCATCACATCGATACGAGCGGGCAGGAAGCCCCGCGGCTCGCCGTCGAGCTCGAGCGGGACGCAGCCGGGCGGCGCATCGGCCTCGATCGCGCGGCCGCGCGAGAAGCCCACCGCCGGATCCTGGAGATGGGTGCCCGAGTAGATGGTGCGGAGCTTCGCCAGCAGCGCCGGCTTCGAGAGCCCGCGCACCACGACCACGTCGAGGAGCCCGTCGTCGAGCACCGCCTGCGGCGCGACCTGCATGCCCGCGCCGAACCAGCGGCCGTTCGCGCCGGTCGCGAGCACGAGCGGCGCGTCGTGGACGAGCTCGCCGTCGACGCGCAGCGCGACGCGCTCGCTGCGGTAGCGCAGGATTGCGACGAGCGCGCCGATCAGGAACGCGGCCGTGTCGCCGAGCAGGCGCGGCGTGCGGCCGACAATCTCGTCGACGAGACCGCTGATGCCGAAGCTCGCGACATTCGTGAACCAGGCGACGCGCTCCTCGCCCCGGGGTCCGCAGAAGCGCGCGCGCCCCGCGTCCAACCGGCGCGTCGCGCCCGCCGCGATGCACGCGAGCGCGGCGTCGAAGTCGCGCGGCAGGCCCAGGCTGCGCGCGTAGTCGCTGCCGGTCCCGAGCGGCAGCACGCCGATGTCCGCGTACTCGGCGAGCCCGGCTCCGAGCAGACCGCCCGCCACCTCGGACAGGGTGCCGTCGCCGCCCGCGACGACGAGCCGCTCGACGCCCGCCCGGACGCCCTCGCGCGCGAGGCGCTCGGCGTCGCGCGGTCCGCGCGTCATCTCGATCTCGACCGGGCCGAGCACGGAGCGGACGCGCGCGGCGAGCGACGGCCAGCGGCGGCCGGTCGCGCCACCGCGGCTGCGCGGATTCACGACCACCAGGGTCCGCTGCGCCACGAATCGAGAGTACCGCGACACGCCGCAGGGAAACGTTCGTTTTTTCCCTCATCCCGGGGCGCGGGAGCGTCGATTCCATGGGGCGGCCCGGAGGACACCGTGTACGCGCAGCTTCTCGAGCTGACCGCCCTGATGTCCTTCTGGCTCTGCCTCGGCGCGTGGCAGGAGGAAGGCGCGGCATCGGGCCGGCGGGCCTTCGTCGGCCTGTCGCTCGGCGTCTTCGCGTGGACCGTCGGCGTGCTCGCGCGCGTCGAGGGGATCGTGACGGTCGCGCAGGCGCAGCGCATCGCGATGGTCGGCGCGATTCCGATCCCGGCCCTGTGGTTGAGCCTGGGTCTGCTCGCCGCGAACCATTCGATGGTGCGCTGGCGCCGCTATCTGCCTTCGCTGCTGACTGCGCCGCAGCTCGTGCTCTACGCATCGCTGTACTCCGACTTCGCGCCCGGCTTCTTCCTGTCGGCGCAAGGCGATCACACGGTTCTCGGAATCGGGGGCTGGGTGAACGCCGTCTACTCGTGGGCGCTCGCGATCTACGGCTCGTGGCTCTTCCTGGTGGGCGCGCGACGGCTCCTCGCGCAGCGCGTGCCGCGACTGCTCGTGTGCCTCGCGAGCACCGCGCCGGTGCTCGGGAGCATGATCATGCTGATCACGGGGCGCGACGACGTCGATCCGACGCCGATCCTGATCTGCCTCGCGCTGCTGCCGCTGCGCTTCGCGCTCTTCAGCGGCGGCTGGCTACACGTGCTGGCGCTGCCGGAGCACGCGATCGTGCGTCACATCCCGCGGCCGCTCGTCTTCACGGACCGCGACGGCGTGGTCGCGGGCCTCAACCCCGCGGCGCAGGCGCTGCTGCGCATGTCGCCCGACGACGCCCTCGGTCGCGCGCTCGATGCAGTGCTGGCGGAGGCCGCGCCTCGGAGCCGCTGCGCGCGCTGGCCGATCGCGGTCGGCGGCAGCGTCGCGGGTCATGCGGTGCTGCTCGAGATGCCGCCGGAGAGGAGCTCCGCGTGAAGCTGCTCTCGCTGCCGCTCGAGCTCTCGATGCTGCTGGCGATCGCGATCGCGATCGCGATCGCGCAGCGCGATCCCTCGACGCGGGGGCGTCGCACCTTGGTGATGCTGTGCCTGTGCGTGCTGATCGTGGCCTTCGGCGAATGGCTGACCGTGCGAGGCTTCGCGTCGGAGCGGGTCGGTGACCGCATCAAGTACATCGGATCGCTGGCCCTGGCTCCGCTCTGGCTCGGCTTCTGCGCGCAGGTCGCGGGCCTCGAGATCGCGCGCCGCGTGCCCTGGTTCCCGGTGCTGCTGCTCGCCCCGGCGGTCTGCGTCTATCCGCTCTTGTGGAGCACCGGATACGGCAGCCTGTTTCTGGTGACGGTCGAGGGCGCTCAGCATCTGCGCGGACCGCTCTGGTTCATCGTCACGACCTATCATCAGGCGCTCTGCGCGCTCGGGTGCGCGATCCTGGCGGTGACCGCGGTCCACCGGCGCGATGCGCGCCGCACCTTGCGCTCGCTGATCGTCGCGCTGGTGCCGATGGCCGCGATGGTCGGGGGCACGCTCTACCGCGGCGGCTGGCTGCAATGGCCCTACGACGCGCACCCGGTGCTGCTCGGGGCGGGGCTGCTCGTGATGCGCGAGGCCTTCCTCGGAGGCAGCCTGCTCGACCTGCTGCCCTTCCCGCAGCGCGAGCTGCTGCGCCAGCTGCCGCTCGGCCTCGTGCTGACCGACCGCGGCGGCGCCGTCGCGCTGATCAACGGCGCCGCCGAGCGGGCGCTCGGCATGGAGCCCGGCGAGGCGATCGGGCGCGACGTGCAGGAGCTGCTCTCGCGCGCGCGACGGGTGGAGGTCGACGAGCAGGTGCTCGCGCGCGGCGGGCGGCTGCTCGTGCTGGGGTAGCAAGCGCGGCCGCAGGCCGCGCGCGCAGCGAACCGAAGGCGAGCGAAGTTCAGAAGCAGAGACCCGGTGCGCGAGAGCAACGTGCTCGCTGGCGTTGGTGCGATCACGCTTGCCGCGCTTGCTTTCTCAGAAGATTCAGCGCCGAGCCCGCGCGGAACCACTCGATCTGCTCGCTCGAGAGCGTGTGCGTCACGGAGACCGCGTCCTCGCTGCCGTCCGCGTGATGGAAGACCGCGCGCAGCGGCGCGCCGGGGCGCAGCTCGCGCAGTCCGAGGATGCTGACGCGATCGCCCTCGCGGACCTTCTCGTAGTCGGCGGCGTCGGCGAAGCGCAGCGGCAAGAGGCCCTGCTTCTTCAGATTCGTCTCGTGGATGCGCGCGAAGCTCCGCACGATCACGGCGGCGCACCCGAGCAGGCGCGGCGACATCGCCGCGTGCTCGCGGCTCGACCCCTCGCCGTAGTTCTCATCGCCGACCACCACCCAGCGCAGCGCCGCCGCTTTGTAGCGGCGCGCGATCTTCGCGAAGGGGAGATCGCGCTCGCCGGAGAGCAGGTCGGCGCCGGTGCCGGTCTTGCCGTCGAAGGCGTTGACCGCGCCCGAGAACATGTTGTCGCTGATGTTCTCGAGGTGTCCGCGGAAGCGGAGCCACTTGCCGGCGGGCGAGATGTGATCGGTCGTGCACTTGCCGGCGGCCTTCAGCAAGAGCGGCGCGCGCACGACGTCGTGGCCGTCCCAGGCCGAGAAGGGCTCGAGCAGCTGCAGCCGATCGCTTCCCGGCGCGACCTTCACCTCGACGCGCGAGGGATCCTTCGCCGGCGCCTCGTAGCCGGCCGAGCTCGTCACGAATCCCTTCGCCGGGATCTCCGGCGCGGGCGCGGGCGGCTTCAGGCGGAAGCGCTTGCCGCCGCTCTCGAGCTCGTCGCGCAGCGGGTCGAAGTCGAGCGTGCCCGCGAGCGCGTAGGCCACGACGATCTCCGGACTCGCGATGAAGGCGTAGGTACTCGCGAGCCCGTCGTTGCGTTTCTTGAAGTTGCGGTTGTACGAGTTGATGATCGAGTTCTCGTCGCCTTCCTTCACGTCGTCGCGCCGCCACTGCCCGATGCACGGGCCGCAGGCGTTCGCGAGCACGATGCCGCCGATCGACTCGAAATCGGCGAGCTGGCCGTCGCGTCGGATCGTCTGGTGGACCTGCTCGGAGCCGGGTGTCACCCACAAGGTCGTCTTCGTGCGCGCGCCGTGCCGCTCCGCCTGGCGGGCGACGTCGGCCGCGCGCTCGAGATCCTCGTACGAGGAGTTGGTGCAGCTCCCGATCAGCGCCGACGAGAGCGCGAGCGGCCAGCCGTTCTCGCGCGCGTCGGAGCGCAGGCGCGAGACCGGGCGCGCGAGGTCCGGCGTGTGCGGGCCGACCACATGGGGCTCGAGGCGCGAGAGGTCGATCTCGATCACCTCGTCGAAGAAGCGGCCCGGGTCCGCCTCCACCTCCGGGTCCGCGCGCAGGAGCTCCGCGTGGCGGTCGGCGAGATCGGTGAGCTCCCCGCGGCCGGTCGCCTTCAGATAGGCTGCCATGCGCGCGTCGTACGGGAAGATCGACGTCGTCGCGCCGAGCTCGGCGCCCATGTTCGTGATCGTGCCCTTGCCGGTCGCGCTGATCGACGCGGTGCCGGGCCCGAAATACTCGATCACGCGGTTGGTGCCGCCCTTCACGGTGAGGAGCTCGCAGACCTTCAGGATCACGTCCTTCGGCGCGGTCCAGCCCGAGAGGGAGCCGGTCAGGTGGATGCCGACCAGCGACGGCTGGAGCACCTCCCAGGGAAAGCCCGCCATCACGTCGACCGCGTCGGCGCCGCCGACGCCGCAGGCGAACATGCCGAGTCCGCCCGCGTTCGGCGTGTGCGAGTCGGTGCCGATCATCATGCCGCCCGGGAAGGCGTACTTCTCGAGCACCACCTGATGGATGATCCCCGAGCCGGGACCCCAGAAGCCGACGCCGTAGCGCGACGATGCGCTGCGGAGGAACTCGTAGACCTCTGCGTTGGTGACGCGCGCCGTCTTCATGTCGGCGTCGGAGCCGACATGCGCCTGGATCAGGTGGTCGCAGTGGATCGTGGTCGGGACGGCGGTCTCGTTGCGCCCGGCGAGCATGAACTGGAGCACCGCCATCTGCGCCGTCGCGTCCTGCATCGCGACGCGGTCGGGGTGCAGCAGCACGTAGGCCTGACCGGGGTCGAGCTCCTGTGTCTCGACATCGGCGAGATGCCCGAGGAAGACCTTCTCCGCGTAGGTGAGCGGACGCCCGAGGCGGCGACGCGCGACCTGGAGGCGACTCGCGAGCGTCTCGTAGACGCGTCGGACCAGAGCGGGAGTCGTCTCGATGGCGGGCATGGGTCCTCCAAGGGCGCGGCGAGGAATTCGAAACCTAGCTCCGCGCGCGCGTGCGAGGCAGGGCGGCGTGCAGCTCGTCCGCGAGGTGCGCAGACGCGCGGGCGGCGCGGCGGAAGTCCTCGAGGTCGAGGCTCTCGTTCTCGCCGTGGGCGTTGCAGGGCGGATCTTCGAGACCGAGCAGCAGCGCCGGCACGCCAGCGAGCTCCTCGACGAAGGGGCCGACGAAGGGGATCGTGCCGCCGCAGCCGATCGCGGCCGCTTCGCGGCCATAGCCGGCCGCGAGCGCGCGTCGCGCCGCATCGAAGGCGGGTCCGTCGGCGCGCGTCTTCCAGCCCGGCACCGCCGCGATCGCACGCGCCTCGACCTGCGCGCCGAGCGGCGGGTCGCGCTCGAGGAACGCGAGCAGGCGGTCGCGCACGCGCAGCGCGTCCTGACCGGGCGCGACGCGCACTGACACGCGCGCCTTCGCCTCGGCCACGAGCTGATTTGCGGCCTTCGCGAGCGGCATCGCCTCGAGCCCGATCACAGCGAGCGCGGGCCGGTGCCAGATGCGCTCGTAGACGCCGTGCGACGCGTCGCCCGCGAAGTCGGAGCCGGGCGGCATGCCCGCCTCCCGGCGGAACGCTTCGGGGTCGAAGGGCAGGCGCGCGAGCTCCTGGCGCTCGCGCGCGTCGAGCGGCACGACGTCGTCCTCGAGCCCCGGCACGCGGATGCGCCCGCGAGCGTCGACGAGGCGTCCGAGCAGCACGCCGAGCGCCGTCGCGGCGTCCGGTACCGGGCCGCCCCACATGCCGCTGTGCAGGTTGTGATCGAGCGAGCGCACGCACACGTCGACGTTCACGATGCCGCGCAGGCTCGTGGTGATGCAGGGAAGCCCGGTCGCGAGGTTCGCCGTGTCGGAGAGCACGAGCACGTCACAGCGCAGGCGCTCGCGGTAGCTCCGCAGGAACTCGGCGAGGTGGAGCGAGCCGATCTCCTCTTCGCCCTCGACGATCATGCGGACGTTGATCGGGAGACGCCCTTCGGCGTCGAGCCAGGCGCGCAGCGCCGCGGCATGCAGCAGGATGCCGGCCTTGTCGTCGACGACGCCGCGCCCGTAGAGGCGGCCGTCGCCGCGACGCGTCGGCTCGAACGCGGCGGTCTGCCAGTGCTCGGCGCGGCCCGGCGGCTGCACGTCGTGATGCGCGTAGACGAGCGCCGTCGGCGCGTCGGGCCCCGCGTGCATCCACTCGCCGAGCACGTAGGGGTGCGCGCCCGGAACCCGAAGGATCTCGACCCGCTCGAGGCCGCTCTGTTCGAGCAGCGCCGCCACGGCGTCGGCCGAGCGCTCGAGCTCGCGCGGCTCGAAGCCCGCAGCCGACACACCGGGGATGCGCGCGAGCGCGACGAGCTGCTCGACGGTCTCGTCGAAGCGTCGCTCGAGCGCGTCGATGACCGTTCCGGGCGCCCCCACGCGCCGACGGTAGCACCACGCGAAGTCGGGTAATCTCGCCGTTCATGCGACCCGAATCCCGTCGCGTGCGCGGCGCGCACGGTCTCGACCTGCACCTGCTCGAGTGGAGCCGCGAGGGCGTGCCGCTGCTCCTGCTCCACGGCTTCGGCAACGACGCGCACATCTGGGACGACTTCGCGCCGAGCGTTGCACCGCACTACCGCGTGCTCGCGCTCGACCATCGCGGCCACGGTGACTCCGCGTGGGATCCCGAGCGGCGCTACGAGCACGAGGTGATGGTCGAGGACGTGGAGCAGGTGACGTCCGGGCTCGGCATCGATCGGCTCGTCGTCGTCGGGCACTCGCTCGGCGGCCGCATCGCAACGCTCTTCGCGGCGCGCCATCCCGAGCGCATGGCCGGGCTCGTGATCGTCGACGTCGGTCCCGAGGTCGACGCGCGCGGCAGACTGCGCATTCGCATGGACGTCGAGTCGCGTCCCACGCCGATGTATGCGTCGGCGGCGGAGTACGCGCGCGATCTCTCGCTCGCCTACCCGGCCGCGCGCCCCGACGCGCTCGTGCGCATGGCGGAGCACGGGCTGCGCCGGCGCGGCGACGGCCTCTACGAGCTGAAGATGGATCCGTTCCTGCGCGGATCGCAGTCGCCCGGCGATACGCCCGCCGAGACCGAGGCGCGCGAGCGCGAGATGGAGCGCGAGCTCTGGGACGCGCTGCGAAAGATCCCGTGTCCGACGCTCCTCGTGCGGGGCGCCGCCTCGGACATCCTCTCGCCCGACGTCGCCGACCGCATGGTCGAGGAAGTGCTGCCGAAAGGCCGCCTCGCCGTCGTCGCGCGCGCGAGCCACTCGGTGATGACGGACAACCCCGACGGCTTCCGCGAGGCGGTCTGCGAGTTCGTGTTGGCTTAGAAGTCAGGGGGTCGACGGGTTCCTCGGGTGGCGCCCTCGCTCCATGGCTCGGCCGCGCTCGATGCCAGGAGGTCGGACCCGCGCGGAGGGCGCGGCCTGCGCTCGACTTTCGCTCGGGCGCCCCCCCACCGTCGCCGGTCGGGCGGATGACTAACGAGCGCGATTCCTGTACAGCGCCTCGTTGACCGCCGCCGCCATTTTCGCCTCGTCGAGCCCGCCGCCGACGAAAGCGTTGACCGCGCGCGCGGTGGCGGTCGGATTCGCGACCGTCTCGGCGTAGGCAACCTCGAGCATCTCCATGTTGGGCTGCTTCCGCGCGTAGAGGCGCGCCGCGACGATGTCGTTGCGGTACGCCTCCTTCATCGCCTCGAGGTCTCCGCCCGGCGCGGCAAAGCCTCGCCGGTCGAGCATCTTGTCCTGACTCGCGAGCACCTCGTCGAGATGCCGGCGCATGTAGACGATCCGATACGCGTTGCCCGGGGGCAGGTGCCGCAGCAGGAACGAGATCACCTTGAGCGCGCGCCCGCGCGCCTCGCGCACCCAGCCGCGATCCGGATCCTTCTCGAGATCCATCACGCGCCGGTGCTCGTAGTAGCCCTCGGGGTTGTCGATGTCGGACGTGCGCTCGCCGTCGGTGAAGGGCTCGATTCCGCCGGCCGCGAGCATGCGCATCATCATCGAGGTGCCCGAGCGCGGCAGTCCCGACACCACGATGATCGGCTCGCCGTAGCGGCGGCGCCGGAGCCAGCGGCGGATGGCCTCGAGCATCCCGGCGACCTACAGCGTGACCCCGAAGCGGCCCTTCAGGGCGAAGCCCGCGATCAGCGAGAGCCCGAGGAAGGAGGCGAGGACGCCGAGCTCGCCGCCCGGGAGCAGGCCGAAGTTTCGCCCGGGGGAGGGGAGCGAGATGCGAGAGATCGGCGAGCCGTGAGGCAGCGCCGGCTCGCCGGGGTAGAGGAAGGCCTCGAGGCTCCGCGTGCGCAGCGACGACACCTTTCGGTGGTTGCCGCCCACGGACCAGAGCTTCGTCTCCGTCCGGCCGCCGGCCGAGAGCGTCAGCACGTGGTCGCCCGGCGCCTCCGCTCGCAGGCGCCAGAAGATCTCGCCGTCGGGGGTGCGCACAGGCGGCGCGTCGAGCGCGACGCCCGGGGGCAGCTCCAGCTTCACCTCGCGCGGCGAGATGCCGCTCTTCGGGTCGAGCTTCACCTTCAAGAGCTCGACCGTGCCGACCGGGACGGGGTCGAAGGCGTAGTGCGCCTCGAGCTGCGCGAGCACTGCGATCATCGGCACGAGCAGGATCGCCATCGGCACGAGGTTGTACGCCAGGTACACGGCGTTGTGGACGAGCACGCGTCCGGTCGACACCAGCACCGCGACGGGATCGTGGCGGAAGAGCCGGATCTCGTAGAGCTGCGCGGTGATCTGGTCCTTGGTGCGCGCGATGCCCGCCTGGTTGCTGACCCGCTTGTAGACCCAGAGCGCCAGCACACCGCACACGACCGACCACAGCGCCAGATCGAACCACGCAGGACCGTGGCCGAAGGGTGCGAGCAGCACGTCGAAGACGGCCGAGAGAGCGGCGTTGGCGGTCGCGATCACTAGCTGATGTAGCCGAGCCCCTTGAGGCGCTCGCGCATGTCCTTGTCGTCCTTCACGCCTTCGAAGTGGAGCATCTCCTTCTCCAGGATGTGCGTGACGAATTCGTCCACCGTCGCGTAGCCCGCGACGTCGGCCACCTTGCGCAGCTTGTCCACGAGATCGCGGTCGAGCTTCACCTTCACGGTACTTCCACCGAACATGTTGCTTCTCCAGCTCTCAGCCGGCGCCGGCCGGCGAACGAGACCCTGCCTCTGCCGACGCGGGCAGGAACGACCGGCCCACCATGCCGGGCAGCGGCGGCAGGCCGAAGTGATCGAGGATCGACGCGCTCACGTCGGTCAGATCGTGCTCGCCGTCGGTCACGGGACCGTTCACCATCAGGACGCCCGGCACCATGCGCGGGTCGATCAGGTGATTGCCCGACCAGCGCGAGGTGTTGTCCTCGATCACGGCCTCCGTGACCTCTCCGAGTGTCGAGGGATCCGAGCCCGCGTAGCCGACGTTGTACCCGACCACGAGGTCCGGCCCTTCGGGCGCGCGCTCGCCGTGGAAGATCTCGGAGCCCGGATACGCGCGCAGCACCACGTGCTCGCCGTTCTTCGGGTCGATCTCCGCCTCGAGCGCGGCCGCGATCTCCGCGAGCAGCGCCTGCTTCTCTTCGGCGCGCACGCTGCCCTGCGACTCGCGGCCCGCGAGATTGAGATAGAGGCCGTTGAAGCCGATGCCGTAGGCGCGCGAGCGCTGCCAGTCGACCTCCGCGAGGCCGAGCCGGCCCGTGCGCTTGCCGTCCTTCAACACCAGATAGCCGTGGTCGCGCAGCCAGGCGTTCAGGTGGAACTTCCGCAGGAACGGCTGGAAGCCGTGGTCGCTCATCACGATCAGCAAGGTTCCCTGGGGCAGGCGCTCGCGCACGCGACCGAGGGCGGCGTCGACGTCGCGGTAGAGCTTCTCGATGTCGTGCGCGTGCGCCGGCGCGACGGCCGGATCGCGCGCGGGATGCCCGAGGCCCGGATACTTCGGATCGGCGTGACGCCACAGCATGTGGCACTGGAGGTCGATGTCCGAGAGGTAGACGAAGGCCGCATGGCCGGGCTCGAAGCGGTCGAGCGCGAGCTCGAGCATGGCGCGCGTGTCGCGCTGCACGAGGCCGACCTGCGTCAGGTAGTCGTCGTCGCTGAAGACGCCGTCGCGGAGCGCGCCGGTCTCCTCGGGCATGCCCTGCGTGTAGAACTGCCCCAGCGCGGTGTAGAGCTGCTTCACCCATTTCGCGGGGCTCGTGAAGGGCTGGGGCGGCTTCTCGGCCGAGAGGTTCACGGGCGAGGCGTAGACCTCGAACCCGGGCCGCAGCTGCTTCGCGAAGAAGCGCACGGCGCCCTGCAGGTTCATCATGCCGGCGGGCAGCGCCGCGAACTTCACCTGCACCCAGTCGGACCACTCGCCCTCGCGCAGGAGCACGGTGTCGTCGCCGATCTGAACCACCGCGGTGTCGGTCTCCGGATCGAGGTGCACGGTCACGCGCGCGGTCAGGTAGTCGCCCGGACCGGGGAGCTGACCCGGCCGCAGGTGGAAGAGGTCCGGCGGACCCTTGAGCGTCGCCTCGACCGTGTCGGGCGTCCCGTCGAGGTCGAGGTCCTGCACGCTGACGCGCTCGATGTCGCCCTTCGGATCCTCGGGCTCGATCGGATGATCGGAGAAGAGCGTGTAGGTGCCGTAGCCGCCGCGCATGTCGACGGTGCCCATGCCCGAGAGCACCTTCGCGTCGCTCGGCGGCACGGGATAGTTGCCGGGCACGCGGTACACCTCGGTCTCGATGCCAGCGGCGACCAGCGCGTCCCACCAGGGCGTGCCGCTGCGATTGTTCTTGGGCTCGGGCGCGCCGATCGGGATGATGTAGCCGAACAGCGAGAGCGAGTGGCCCGGGTTCTCGACCGGCGGCGTGGCCGACGAGATCGGCAGATAGGTGGCCGGATCGCGGTGCACGAAGTCGAAGATGCCGTGGCCGCCCGGATCGCGACCGGTCACGAAGTTCGACCACGCGACGGGGCTCTGCGGCGGATTCGAGGTACCGAGGCGCCGGTAGCTGCCCGTCTTCGCGAGCTCGGCGAAGTGCGGGAGCTGACCCTCCGCCATCAGCCGGTCGAGGATCACGGGGTCGAGGCCGTCGATCCCGAGCACGAAGAGGCCGTCGCGCTGCGGCCGCTCGCTCGCGCGGGCGCCGGCGGCGATCGCGAGGGCCAGCGCGCAGAGCGCCAGCGCGAGGCGCTTCACGCCGCGTCCTTCTCGCGCGCGACCCGGGCCCCCGGCGCGGCGCCCGACTGCTCGAGGCGCTCCGCGTCGAAGCCGCCCGCGACCTGCGCGTCCGCCCCGAAGATCATCTCGCCCTGCATGTGGCGCGCGCGCTTCTGCCCGAAGAGCTCGACGATCGACACCGGGATGTCGATCAGGCGCGGGCGTTCGGTCGCGATGCGGCGGTTGCAGAAGAGCACGCCCGGCACGATGTCGGGGTCGACGCAGTGGTCGCCCGACCAGCTGCGCGTGTTGTCGCTGAAGACGCTCGCGGTGACGGAGCCCGTCGCGCACTCCCACGAGTTGCGGTAGCCGCCGTCGTAGCCGATCAGCAGATCGGGCGCATCGAGGCGGTAGGGGCCGTCGAAGGTCTCGTTCGTGGCGCGCACCTTGCGGATCGCGCGCCGTCCCGTGTCCGGGTCGACGAGCGCCTCGAGCTTCGACGCGAGCTCGGCGCAGAGCTTCCGGTACTCGTCACCCTCGCGGACGATGCCGCTCTGCTCGCGGCCCTGGCGGTTCACGAACATGCCGGTCAGCCCCAGCGAGAAGGCCCGCGTGCGGGTCCAGTCGACGTGCTCGAACCAGTCGCCGCTCGTGGTGCGGCCGTCCTTCAGCGCCAGGTAGCCGTTCTGGTACAGCCAGGTGTTGAGGTTCACGCCGCGGCGGAAGTTCGTGAAGCCGTGGTCGCTGATCACCATCAGGACCGTGTCGCTCCGCAGGGCTTCGCTCCAGATGCGCCCCAGCAGCGCGTCGAGCCGCTCGTAGACGCGCGCGATCGCATCCTTCCACTCGGTCGTGTCCTTGCCCGCGTTGGCCGGGTGGGAGGGATCGAGGTAGCGGTAGAACATGTGCTGCACGCGGTCGGTGGTGTCGAAGACCGTCGTCACCAGCCCCTTCTTCGTCTGCGCCAGCGCGTCGAGGAACATGCGCTCGCGCTCCTCGTAGATCGCCATCGTCTGCTCGAAGAAGGCCTTCTCGTCGATCACGCGCTCGTTCAGCGCCCAGGTGTCCTCGGCCAGGCCGAGCGTCGCGAACGGCCCCTGCTTCTTGGCCAGATACACCGAGTAGATGCTCGGGTGGCTGATCGGCATCGCCGGGTTCTCCGGATCGATGTGGATCGGCGTCACGTAGAGCTCGACCTCGGGCTCGACGGAATTCAGGTAGAAGCGCGCGATGCCGTGGACCTTCACGTGCAGGCCCGGCTGGAAGCAGAGCCGGATCCACGGCGAGTAGGTGCGGAGCGGCAGGTCGAAGGACTCGCTGCCGTCGATCTCGATGCGCACGCCGCTGCGGTCCGGCGCGACGGTGATCGTCATCGGCAAGGTCATGCGCCCGCCCGAGCGCAGCAGGCTGTTCTCGGGGCCGACGAGGCGCGTGCGCATGCGATCGCCCTGGCGGCGCAGCACCGTCTGCTCGCCACCGGTATGCGTCGGATGGCCGTGCTCGTCCTGCCTGGTGCTGAAGAACGAGAACGTGCCCTGGCTGCCGCGCAGGTCCGGCACGCACATGCCCGAGAGCAGCAGGCCGCGGAAGGGCACGGGCGGGAAGGTGATCGGGACGCGCTGGATGATGCTGAAGATGTGTCGGTCGCCGAGCAGCTTCCAGAAGGCCTGCGACTTCTGGAGCAGCTTGATGCGCGGCTTCGAGAGCGGCACGACGTAGCGGCCGATGTTCGCGACGCGCTTCGCGGCGCGGATGTCGGTCGACGAGAGCAGCGGCCCGTAGGTGCAGGGGTCGCGCGTCAGGAAGTCGTAGATGGCGTGGCGGCTGGCGTCGACACCCGTGCTGAAGGTCGACCACGCCACCGGCGAGATCGAAGGGTTCGACGTGTCGAGCGGACGGAAGACGCCCTTCTCGGCGAGCTTCTGGAAGTTCGGGAGGCGCCCCTCGCGCATCCACTTCAGCGCGAGCCCGGGGTCCATGCCGTCGAGACCGAGCACGATCACGCGCTGTGCGAGCGCGCGCTTGTAGGGGTTCCCGATCCGCAGCGCGCGGTACACGACCGTGAAGGGCCAGGTGAGCAAGGTGAAGACCACGAGCACCAGCGTGGTCAGCAGCACCATCGTCGCGCCGACGACCGCGAAGCCGGCTCCCGGACCGATGTATGCGAAGGCCGGGCTCGCGAAGAGCGCGAGCGCGAGCGCGACGCCGACCGCGATGCGCCGTCGCGCCGAGCGGGAGGCCTTCGGATCACGAGCCACGTCGAGGTCCCCCTGGGGGTTCGGAAGGGTTGGAGGAACGAAGGGGCAAGAGTATCGGCGTCGTGCTCGGATGCCCGATTCGCGCCGATGGTGAGTGACAGACACCGCGGCCTGGGGTACCCCCCTCGGCCGTCTCTCCCAGCCCTTCACGGCCTTCGGATCCCTCGGATCTCCGATCGCAGCGAGGCCACGATCCATGCGACGCGCCGCGCTCCTGTTGTTCTTCTGCCTGCTCGCCGGCTGCGGCAGCGGCCCGGAGGCCCGGCTCGAGAAGGCGCGCGAGGCGCTCGCGAAGGGCGACTACTCCGCCGCCGCGGTCGCCGCGAGCGAAGGTCTGGCGGCGGGCGCGCAGGGGGCGACGGCCTGGCGCCTCGAGCTCGTGGCGCTCGAAGCCGAGGCGCGCGGCGGGCGCAGCGCCGACGTGGTCGCGCGGCTCGGCCGCCTGGCAACGGGACCGTTCGCCACGCAGCTCACCGGACCGCTCTACGTGCAGACGGCGGGACAGGTGAAGGAGGCGGGCGACGCGGCCGGCGCGGTCAGCGTGCTCGACCTCGGCGCAAAGCGCTTTCCGCAGGACGCCGACATCGTGCAGGCGATCGAGCGCGCGAAATCGACGGGTGGCGCCGCGGAGGTCGAGCGCCTGCGCTCGCTGGGCTACGTGGAGTAGAGCGTTCGCGCGATCCGTGCCCACCCGCGCGGATCCGCGCATCGGGGAAAGGCATGGAGCGACGACGCGCTGGCAAGGGGGTCGAGGAGCGCAGGCGCTTCCTGCGCGCGGCGGCTTCGGTTGCCGGCATCGCGCTAGCGAGCGGCGCCGGCAAGGCCGCATGTGCCGCGTCCGGTGACCACGAAGCCGAGGGCGCGGAGGTCACGCCGGGCGAGGATCTGATGCAGGAGCACGGCGTGCTCGAGCGCATCCTGCTCGTCTACGACGAGGCGATCGCCCGCATCGAGAAGAAGCAGTCGCTCGATCTCGCGGTCGTGACGAAGGCGGCCGGCATCGTGCGCCGGTTCGTCGAGGACTATCACGAGAGGCAGGAGGAGGAGTTCGTGTTTCCGCGCCTGCGCTCGGCGCAGCGAGAGGTCGAGCTCGTCGCGACCCTGCTTCGCCAGCACGAGCGCGGTCGCCAGCTGACGGACGAGATCATCCGGAGAAGCGGCAGCGCCGCGGGTCCGGAGCTTGCCGGGATGTTGCGGAGCTTCGCGCGCATGTACCGACCTCATGCCGCGCGCGAGGACACGGTCGTCTTTCCCGCGTTTCGCGACGTCATCGGGCGCGCCGCCTATCGCGATCTCGGCGAGCAGTTCGAGGACAAGGAGCACGAGCTCTTCGGCGAGCACGGCTTCGAGACCGTCGTCGGGGAAGTGGCGGACCTCGAGCGGAGCCTTGGCATCTACGATCTCGCGAGCTTCACGCCCGCCTGATCCCCTACGCCCGCGAGCTCGTCAACCCGGTGCGTCGCCAGCGCGACGGGATCAGCACGGGCAGCACGATCAGCGTCGTCAGCAAGGTGAAGGCGACGCCGAGCGTCAGCATCTGACCGAGCGTCGCGAGGCCGCGGTGGGTCGCGAGGCCTAGCGTGCCGAAGCTCGCGATCGTGTTGATGCCGCTGAAGGCCACGGCGCGGGCGGTGCTCGTCCCGAGCAGCGCGATGCCGAGCTCTCCCGTCTGGCGCGCGCGATGCACGAGGTGGATGCCCGAGTCGACGCCCATGCCGAGCAGCAGCGGCAGCACGATCACGTCGGCGAAGTTGAACGGGATGTCGAGCAGCACCGCCGTGGCGGCCGTGAAGATCCCGGCGAGCACGAGCGGCGCCAGCACGAGCGCGGTCTCGAGCACGCGTCCGCCGGAGAGGATCAGCAGGATCACCGTGATCGCGCCGACCGCCAGCAGCAGCGCCTGCCGGAGCGAGCGCACGACGCTGCGGCCGCTCTCGACGATCTCGGACGCGCTGCCCGTGATCGAGACGTCCGGCACGGCGGCCTTCACCGCGTCGACGAACTGCGCCAGCGAGGCGTGATCCGAGAGGTTCTCACGCGGGAAGATCTGCACGCGCACGTGGCCGTCGCCGGCGACCATCTGCTCGACCAGCGCGCGCGGCAGATTCTCGAGGGTCACGTGGCCGGCGCCGAGCGCGGCGTCGAGGATGCGGAGCTGCTCGGGCAGGCTGCCGAGCACGCTCTGCTGGAGCGCGTCGAGCTCGTTGTCGGCCGCGTCGCCCGGCGGCAGCGACGCGAGATACGCGTCGAGCTCGCCCGCCAGAGCTTCCGCGCTCCGCGCGAGCGCGGGGTCGGTGGGCACGCGCAGCAGATGGCGCAGCTCGTCGGAGAGGTGTCGCAGCGCCGCGACGCGCGTCTCGACACTGGCCTTCGGCGGACCGCCCTCCGCCGGAGTCAGCGGACCGAGGAAGATTCCCATGTCCTCGATGATGCCGAGCTTCGCCTCCTGGTCGCCCGGCACGAAGTCTGTGACGGTGACGACCTGGCCGACCTCCGGCACCGCGCGGAGCCGCTCCGCCAGCGCCTCCGCGCTGGCGAGGTCGGGTGACACTGCGTTGAGAGACCACGGCGAGCTCGCGCCCCGATCGAGCAGATCGGAGAGCGCGCGCACCGACTCGCTCTTCGGATCGCGCACGTTCAGCGGGTTGTTGTCGAAGTGCGCGCGCGGCAGCACGAGCACGGAGCCGATCGTGAGCGCCACCGCGGCGAAGCGCACCGCGCGCGGGTGCCGCACCGGCAGATCGACGAGCCGCGTGGTCCAGACGGCGTCGCCGAAGGTGACGGGCGTCTCGGGCCGCCTCGAGATCGAGATCAGCGCGGGCAGCAAGGTCACCGTGCAGAAGAAGCCGATCAGCGTGCCGGCGCCCGAGATCACGCCGAGCTCGGCGACCCCGACGAACTCGGTCCCGACGAACGCGAAGAAGCCGATCGCGGTGGTGATCGCCGAGAGCGCGAGCGACGTGCCGACGTCGCCCGCCGTCTCGCGCAGCGCCCAGTCGAAGGGCTGTCCCTCGGCCAGGATCTCCTGGAGCCGCATCAGCAGGTGGATCGCGAACTCGACGCCGAGGCCGATGTTCAGCACGGCGAAGGCGGCGGAGATCATGTTGTAGTGGCCGATGAAGAGCGCGGTGAAGCCCACGGTCAGCACCAGGCTCACGACCAAGGTGGCGAGCGTCGAGAGCACCATGCGCGCGGAGCGCAGCCCGCCGACCAGCAACACCCCGACCAGCAGCAGCGACGCGACGCCCGACGCGACGGCCTGATCTTTCACCACCTCCATCTCTTCGTAGGTGAGCGCGGCGTCGCCGGTGATGCGCACCGTCACGCCCGACGCCGCGTCGAGGCCGAGCTCCTTTGCGGCGGCGCGCACGGACAGGATCGCGGCGCGCGCGGGCTGGAGATCGTTCACGTCTTGCACGGGCTGCACCATCAGCACGCGCCGGTGCGGATCGCCGCCGAGATCGCGCGACGCCAGCACCTCCGCCCACGAGACCTGATAGCTGCGGCCCTCGCGGCGCGCGGCGAGCGCCTGGGCGGCGCGCTCGTACATGGCGGCGAGCTGACTCCCCTCGACGTCGCCCTCGCGCACGGCGCGCGCGCCGCGCGCCATGATCGACGCCAGCGCCTGGAGCGAGCCGTCGCGCGAGATCGCCGCCAGGTAGGGCTGCGCCTCCGCGAGACGGTCCGCGAGCTCCTCGAGGTCGCGCGTGTCGAGGTACAGGAAGGCGTTGCGCTCGAAGAACTCGCCGCCGCCCGGCAGGAAGACCTGGTGGAAGTTGCGGTGGTCCTCGCGCAGGCGATCGGCCAGCGCCTTCGCGGCGACGCCGGCACGTTCGGGCGTCACCCCGTCGACCACCACGAAGAGATTCTCGAACTGATCGGGGAACGCCTCGTAGTAGGCGCGCTCCGCAACGCGGAAGGGGATGTCGGTCGCGAAGAGCGAGTCGACGTCGCCGCGTATGCCGAGGTTCTCGACCGCGTAGACCACGGACCCGACCACGGCGAGCGCGAAGGCGCCGATCACGAGCCAGGGAGCGCGCTGCACCACGCCGACGCACGACGCGATCGCGCGCCCTACTCGCTCTTCGAGTCGATCCTGCAAGCCAACCCTTCTACGCGTCGTCGCAGAGTGCGGTGGCGAGGCCACGCCCGGTCACGTCGCCCGCGCCGGCCTGATTTGGCAGGCCCTCATTTAGCAGACGCGGTGAATCGGACGCGAAGAGTTTCGTCCGACGCGCAGACGCATCGAGATGCTTCGCTAGACTGCCCCCGTTTCCCCTCGGGCCCAACCACGCCGCGAGTGACGTCGCGCAGCTGCGGGAACGCCCGCAACGAGGTCGCAATGAGGTTCACGAGAACGCTCTGCGCCGTGGTCGTCGCCGCGGCGGCGCTGTCGATCGGATCCGCCGCGCCGGCCGATCCCGCCGCTACGGAACCGGCCGCCTCCGGCGCGTCTCAGGCGATCGATGGTCTTCACGCCGCGCTGCTCGACGTGATGAAGAATGCGCAATCCCTCGGCTACGAGGGCCGCGCGGCGAAGCTCACGCCGGCCATCCCGCGCTACTTCGATGTGCCCTTCATGGCGGAGAAGTCGGTCGGGGTCTACTGGGAGAAGGCGACCGAGGCGGAGCGCAAGCGCTACCTCGACGCCTTCCTTCGCTTCATGGTCGCCAACTACGCGGGTCAGTTCGACAGCTGGACCGGGCAGAGCTTCCAGACGCTCGGCGAGGATCCCGCGCGGATGGACACGAAGATCGTGCGCAGCAAGCTGATCGACCCGGGCGACGAGGACGTCGAGCTCAACTACCGCATGCACCAGGTCGATGGCACGTGGAAGATCATCGACGTGTACCTCGACGGGACCGTGAGCGAGCTGGCGCTGCGGCGCTCGGAGTTCTCCGGAATCGTGAAGCGCGAGAACTTCGACGCGCTGATCGCGGCGCTCGACGAGAAGATCGCGAAGCTCGCTGCAGGGAACGCCACGAAGGGAAAGAAGGGAGCCTAGGGCTCTCCGCGCGCGACTCGCGCCTCCTGGACCGCGCCTTCGCGCGCCTGCGTGTAGGCGCTCCGCAGCGCGGCGTAGAAGTCCACCGAGGCGTCGCGCAAGGCGTCGAGCGCGTCGGCGTTGGCCTCGCGGTACGCGATTCCCTGGCTCCCGCCGAAGATCAGCGACCACTGGAGCTGGAGCGGCGCGAAGAAGTAGGTGAGCGGATTCATCGCCTGGTCGGCCACGTTGCCGACGGTGTCGCGCGCGTTGCTCGGGCCGAAGATCGGGACCACCAGGTAGGGGCCGCTCGGGATGCCGTAGACGGCGAGCGTCTGGCCGAAGTCGGCGCTGGTGCGCGGCCATTTGATCACGTCGTTGGCGTAGTCGAAGATGCCGGCGACCCCGAGCGTCGTGTTGGCGGCGAAGCGCCCGAAGGTGATCGCCGCGTCGCGGCCGCGACCCTGGAGGATCAAGTTCGTGAAGACGACCGGCTGCTTCAGATTGATGAAGAAGCGCTCGACGCCGCGGCGCGCCGGCGCCGGCACGAGGAAGCGGTAGCCGCGCGTGATCGGGTCGAGCACGTAGTGGTCCACCTGCTCGTTGAACCCGAAGATCGCGCGGTTCACCGGCTCGAGCGGATCCGACACCAGCTCCGCGTGCTCGTCTTCGGCGGCCTCGTCGTAGAGCGGGTCGTACTTCTCGATCGAGTTCGCGGCGCCGGTCGGCGAGGACGCGCCAGGCTCGTCGTCGGCCCATGCGCGCACCGAGAGCAGGCCGAGCAGCGCGCAGACCCCGAGCGCGACGAAACGGCGACAGCGCATCGATCGGTCTCCCGGGAAGTTTTTTGGGGGAGAAGCCTGAATCGGACGCAGGGGGGAAGACGCAGTCTAGCCCGGAATTTCGCAGCGTCTCCGCAGGTCTCCCGGTTTTTTCCAATCGTTGCAGGACCGACATCGCCGCGACGCGCGCGTCGACTCCTACCTCGCGCATTGCCCCATGGGGAGCCTCGAAGTGCAGCGAGGTCTTCGTGCGATATGATCGGCGCCCTTGCGACCGGACAACGGTCGCCCCCCGTCCGAGCATCCGACCCCGCTCCGGCTGCAACCTCTCATCGACAGCGCCCCACTCCGGGGCACGGATCCGCGAACGGATCCCGTTCCGCGCTCACACCCCCCGAAGAGACGACCGATGACTCGAACCGCGCTGCGTGGTGGCGACTTCGAGCCGACCCCTGGGAGGCGATCCACGTTGGACATCTTCTCGAAATGCGGTGAGGACGAACGGGTTCAGCTGGCTCGGGCGGCCGACGCCATGCCCTACTACCGGGCGATTTCCTCCGGGCAGGACCCGGTCGTCATGCTCGACGGCCAGGAAGTCGTGATGCTCGGCTCGAACAACTACCTCGGCCTGACCAGCCATCCCGAGGTCAAGGAGGCGGCTGCGCAGGCGCTCGCGCGCTACGGGACCGGCTGTGCCGGCTCGCGCCTGCTGAACGGCACGCTCGACATCCACGTCGATCTCGAGGAGCGGCTCGCGCGCTTCACGCAGCGCGAAGCGGCGCTCACCTTCTCGACCGGCTTCCAGGTCAACCTCGGCGTGCTCTCGTGCCTGCTCGGCCGCGGCGACGTCGCGATCCTCGACGCGCTCGACCACGCCAGCATCATCGACGGCTGCCGCCTCGGCTTCGGGCGCTCCTACAAGTTCCGCCACAACGACATGGGCGATCTGGAGAAGAAGCTCGAGTTCGCCCGCCGCCATGCGATGATGATCGTGGTGGACGGCGTCTTCTCGATGGAGGGCGACGTCGCCCCGCTCCCGCGCATCGCGGAGCTGAAGCGCCGTTTCGGCGCGCGCCTGATGGTCGACGATGCCCACGGCCTCGGCGTCTTCGGCGAGCACGGACGCGGCACGCCGGAGCACTTCGGCTGCGAGGCGGACGTCGACCTCGTGATGGGCACGTTCTCGAAGTCGCTCGCGGCGATCGGCGGATTCGTCGCCGGTCCGCGCGACGTGATCGACTACGTGCGCCTGCATGCGCGCGCCGAGATCTTCTCGGCGGCGCCGCCACCGGCCTCGATCGGGGCCGCGCGCAAGGCGCTCGAGATCGTCGAGCGCGAGCCCGAGCGCCGCAAGCAGCTCTGGGAGAACACCGAGTACATGAAGCGCGAGCTGAACAGTCTCGGCTTCGACACCGGCGAGTCCGCGTCGCCGGTGATCCCGATCGTGGTCGGCGACGACATGAAGGCCTATCACACCGTGATGCGTCTCCAGGAAGAGGGTGTGTTCGCGAACCCCGTGGTCTCGCCTGCCGTGCCCGAGGGCCGCGCGATGCTCCGCACCTCCTACATGGCGACGCACACGCGCGCGCACCTCGACAAGGCGCTCGGGGCGCTGCGCAAGGTCGGACGGGAAGTGGGCCTGATCTAGCTAGCTCTAGCCCTGATTCGCTCGCCATCCGGCTCGCTGCGCGCGGCTCCGCTCGAAGGCGCGAGAGCAGCGCTGTGTCGCTCGACCGAGTGCGCGCACGCCTATGGCAGCTACTGTGGCTGCGAGCGCCAGGATCATTGCGACCGGGATGGGAACCACCTCGGATGGTGGGCTGAGCCGGATCGAGGACGCGGGCCCCGCGTTCGTCGCGTGGACGTCGAGCACGCTTCCATCGGCGAGCACCCCGCTGATATGGCCCGCGAAGCCGGGCGGGAGCTCGCCGTATCCCACCCACCACACCGGGTTTCCGTTGATGCCGGCGACGAAGTCCGTCCCAAGCAGTGTGATTGTCGCGCGCTCCGACGCGATGAGCTCGACGAGGCTCCCGCCGTGGATCTCGATCGCGGCGTCGTCAGCAGCGCGGATCGCGCCCTCGAATCGCCCTCCATCGATCGCGAGCTCGAAGGGCGTCCCGGTCTGGGCGGGATCGTGGACGTCCACGGCATAGCGTGTCGGGCCGCTTACGATGGCATCGACCAGCTCCATGCGTTGGAAGCCGCCACCGCGGATCTCGATCCCGTCGTAAGCCGGAGCCGCGTCGGGTGGGTTCGAGCAGGTGATCTCGATATCGCGAAGCCTCGTCGTCTCCTTGGGGTCATCGGGGTTGACTCCGTTCGGCGCACCCTGCTCGGAGTCGAACAGGACTCCGCCTCGGGCCGCGCAGATCGTGGCGTGCTCGACGAGCAGCTTCCGGTTCGGCGGGGCGATCAGAATGCCCGTCTCCTCGCTCTGGATCGAGAGCTCCGAGAGCATCACGTTCGTCGACCAGGGTCCGAGCCAGATCGCCCGCTTCATCGAATCGAAAACGACGCGTTCGACGCGCGCATCATGGGTGGTGGCGATGTGGTCGTAGCTGCCAGCGGCGCCGCCCGCCCAATCGGTGAAGAAGCCCGCGGTGCGCAGACAGGTGATGTCCCTGGCAACACTGAGCCCTTGCGCGCTCCGAAGCGTGAAGCAACCCCAGTAGATTCCGCGGGCCGGCAGCACCGTGTCCTCGACGAACCCTCGCTCGAACTCGAGGCCCGAGAGTCGCGCCGTGCTGTCGGCGGTTCTCGGATTGAATCCCGGCGCTCCACATCCGAGCATCACGTCGTCCACCGAGCGCACCCCTTGCGTGGTGCGCCCCGCCTCCGCAAACGGGTAGATGCACGGCTGGCCCTGCGTGATCTGGGGGTCATCCAGGTGGGTGGATCCACAGTTCTCGTAGCGATTCCCTCTGGACACGTTTCCGTCGCCGTGTCGCGTGTAGAAGCAAGCGTGGATGGTGTTGCGGAGCGTCGAGTTCTCGATCGAGCAGTCGTCGCAGAAGTCGAAGTAGACCCCGGGGCGAAAGCTCATCGAGTTCCACCTCGGGAAGCTCGTAGCTGGCTGTCCCCCGTCGATCGTGCACCCCCGAATGTGGATGTCGCGATTGCCCTGGACGCGATCCCGGTTGGCGATCACCGGCCCGCCGATCGCCGTTTCGTCGTCCCATGCCTGCAACACCACGTCGGAGTCGCACTCGATGGTGGTATCGCTGTCGAGCTCGAGCAGGGCCGTTCGGCCTAGCGTCGCCGTGTTGTCCGGCATGTCCGCCACGCCATACACGTAGGACCCTGTGACGCGAATGCTCTTTGCTTCGAGCGCGTCCGGGTTCAACGAGCGCGCTGCGTCCTCGATGTCCTGCATGTTGACGATGCCGTCGCCGTTGAAGTCGCCCTCGACGACGACCGAGGCCAGGCCGTCCTCGTTGCCGTCGGAAGCAGCGTTTCCGTCGGAGTCGAAGCCTCCGCTCGAGCCGTAGCTTCCGAGCGCTAGCGTCGCGACTAGCAGCGGGATCGGCAGACGCATGGGTCCACCTGAATCCAGGAGAAGGGAGCGATCGCAGACTCCGTTCCCGATGAAAGCAAAACATAGCGGTGCCACGGCCCCGAGCCACTCGAGGTGTCGCCGGCCGTGCGGGAAGCGCGCGATGCTCCCTGGTCGAGCGCCGCCGGCTCACGGTTTCGGGCTCAGCCGGATCGAGGACGCGGGCCCGCCATTCGATGCGAGCGTGTCGAGCGCGCTCCCGTCGGCGAGCACCCCTGCGATCCGACCGGCGAAGCCCGGCAGCAGATCGCCGTATCCCATCAACACGGGGCTTCCGTTCGCCTCGGCGACGAAGTTCCTGCCGTAGAGCGTGATCGACGCGCTCTCGCTCGCCTCGAGCCGACGGAGACTCCCGCCGTGGATCTCGATCGCGGCATCGTCTGCGGCGCGGATCGTGCCTTCGAATCTGCCGCCGTCGATCTCGAGCTCGAAGGGCGTCCCGGTCTGGGCGGGATCGTGGACGAAGACGTCGTAGCGTGTCGGGCCGCTCACCACGGCGTCGACCAGATCGAGGTGCTGGGAGCCGCCGCCGCGGATCTCGATCCCGTCGTACACCGGAGCCGCGCCCGACGGGTTCGAGCAGGTGATCTCGAGATCGCTGAGCGTCGTCGTCTCCTGCGGATCGTCCGGAGTGACACCGTTCGGCGCACCCTGCTCGGAGTCGAACAGGACTCCTCCTCGGGCCGCGCAGATCGTGGCGTGCTCGACGCGCAGGCCCCGGTTCGGCGGGGCGATCACGATGCCCGTCTCTTCGCTCTCGATCGAGAGATCCGTGAGCTTCACGTTCGTCGACCAGGGCCCGAGCCAGACTGCGCGCTTCATCGATTCGAATACGGCGCCGTCGACCTGCGCATCGTGCGTCGTGGCGATGTGGTCGTAGCTGCCAGCGGCGCCGCCCGCCCAATCGGTGAAGAAGCCCGCGGTGCGCCGACAGGTGATGTTCCTGGCAACACTGAGCCCTTCCGCGGTTCGGAGCGTGAAGCAACCCCAGTAGATTCCCTGCGCCGGCATCACCGTGTCCTCGACGACGCCTCCCGAGAATTCGAGGCCCGAGAGATGAGCAGTGGTGTCGGCGATTCGCGGATTGAATCCCGGGGCTGCACAGCCGTGCATCACGTCGTCCACCGAGCTCACCCCGCGCGTCGTACGCCCGCTCTCCGCGAAGGCATAGATGCACGGCTGGTTCTGCGTGATCTGGGAATCGTCCAGAAACCTGGATCCGCAGTTCTCGTAGAGATTCCGCCTGGACAGGTTCTGAGTGCCGTGTCGCGTGTAGAGGCAGGCGTGGAAGGTGTTGCGAATCGTCGAGTTCTCGACGGAGCAGTCGTCGCACCCGTCGAAGTACACGCCAGCGCGGAAGCCCACCGGGTTCGGGAAGCTCCTCTGCGGCGCTCCGCCGTCGATCGTGCAGCCTCGTATGTGGATGCTGCGATTGCCCGCATAGAGATCCCGGTTCGCGATCACCGGCCCGTACTGGCCGGGCACCGTCTCGTCCCATCCCTCGAGCACGACGTCGGGGTCACACTCGAGAGTCGTGTTGCTATCCAGCTCGAGCAGCCCCACTCGCGGTAGCGTATCCGGGTCCGGTACGTCCGTGACGCCATAGACGTCGGACCCTGTGACGCGGATCCTCTTCGCTTCGAGGGCGTCCGGATACAACGAGCGCGCCGCGTCCTCGATGTCCTGCATGTTGACGACGCCGTCGCCGTTGAAGTCGCCCGCGACGACGGCTGCGTCGGCCCGGCCGTTTCCGTTCCGGTCCGAGACAGCGTTCCCCGCGGAGCTCGCGTCCCCACCGGAGTCGCCGCCGCCCGAAGAGCCGCAGCCTCCGAGCGCCAGCACCGCGAGGAGCAGCGCGATCGACCGCATGAAGTCCGCCTGCGTTGGGGGTTGGAGGAGCGGGAGCGATGGCGGACACCCTCTCCGGGAAGAACCAGCATAGCGGCGTCGGCACCGCCGCAACCCCGCCTCCCGCGGGAAGCTGGAGACGGGGCTGCGCGAGCCCGACTTGCGCTTGCGCAAATGACGCGCCTACTCGCTCCCGGCCGGTGTCGGCTCGTCGTGCTCGTCCTCGATCTGCCCGACGATCTCCTCGAGCACGTCCTCCAGCGTGCAGAGGCCGACGATCGGGCCGCCGGCTTCCCGCACGAGCGCGAGATGGCTGCGCCCGCGCCGGAACTGCCGCAGCGCGTCCACCAGCGGCAGATCCGGCGGCAAGGCCGAGGCTGGGCGGATCGCGTCCTCGAGGATCACGACGTGCTCGCGCGCGATCACGTGGAAGAGATCCTTCGTGTGCAGGATGCCGATGATGCGATCGGGGGCGCCGTCGTAGACCGGCAGCCGCGTGTAGCCGGTCTCGCGCAGCAGCTCGAGCAGCGTGTCGAGGTCGGTGCGGCGGTCGACCGCGAGCACCTGCTCGCGCGGCACCATCACATCGCGGACCGTGCGCGTCGTGATGCGGAAGACGTTGCCGAGGATGCGTCCGGTGTAGGGGCGGATGGCTCCGGCGTCGCGCGCCTCGGAGACGAGCAGCGAGAGCTCTTCGGGCGAGTGCACCGCGTGCGCCTCCCCGAGTTGCTTGACGCCGAGCGCGCGCACAAGGGCGTTGCCCGCGCCGTTCATCGCGCGCAGCACGGGGCGGAAGACGGCGCCGAAGACGAGGAGGGGCTGCGCGCAGGCGAGCGCGACGGTGCCGGGCCGGTCGAGCGCGAGGGCCTTCGGTGCGAGCTCCCCGACCACCACGTGCAGGAAGGTGATCGCGGCGAAGGCGATGCCGAGCGCGAGCGAGTGCACGGCTGCGCTAGACTCGACCCCGACGCCGCGCAAGGTCGGCATCAGCAGCCGCGCGAGCGCGGGCTCGCCGACGAAGCCGAGCCCGATGCTGGCGAGCGTGATCCCGAGCTGCGTCGCTGCGATCGCGTCGTCGAGGCTGCCGATCGCGCGCGCGAGCGCGTGCGCGCCAGCGCGCCCGGCCTGCACCCACAGCTCCACCTGGGTCCGCCGCACCGCGACCAGAGCGAACTCGGTCGCGACGAAGTAGGCGTTCAGCAGGATCAGGGCGGCGATCGTCAGGATGCCGAGCAGCGAGACGGCGAGCGTCACGCCTACGGACGCTCTTTTCGGCGCGCCAGCGCCTCCCGTCCCGCGAAGTCGTCGACGAACTGCCGCGCCGTGCGGCCGGAGCGGCTCGCGCGCGCGAGCGCGAAGCGCAGCGCCTCCTCGTGCAGCGGCTCGCGCCCCACCTCGACCCCCGCCCGCTTGGCGTAGTGGTCGACGATCTCGAGATAGGTGCGCTGGTCGAAGGCGTAGAAGCCGAGCAGCAGCCCGAACCGATCCGAGAGCGCGAGCTTCTCGTCGACCGTCTCGCCCATGTGCAGATCGCCGTGCTCGTCGAGTCTCGCCTCGCGGTTGTCGGCGACGCTCTCGGGCAGCAGGTGACGCCGGTTGCTGGTCGCGACGATGCGGACGTTCGGAGGGGTCGCCACGAGGCTGCCCTCGAGCGCCGCCTTCAGCGCGCGGTAGCCCGACTCGCCGGCGTCGAAGCTCAGGTCGTCGCAGAAGATCAGGAAGCGCCCCTCGTGTCCCTGGAGCGCCTCGAGCACGTCCGGCAGGTGCAGCAGGTCTTCCTTGTGCACCTCGACGACGCGGAGTCCGCTCGCTCCGTAGTGCGTCAGCAGACCCTTCACCGCCGACGACTTGCCGGTGCCGCGCTCGCCGAAGAGCAGCACGTGGTTCGAGGGCAGGCCGGCCAGGAACTGCTCGGTGTTGGACACGAGGCGCGCGAGCGGCCGCTCGACGCCGACCAGATCGTCGAGCGAGACGCGGTCGGGCTCGGCGATCGGCACCAGGCGGCCGCGCGCGTGCCGGACCTCCCAGCGGAAGGCGTGGTAGCGGCGGAAGACCTCGGGGTCGGGCGGCGCGCCGACGCGCTCCTCGAGGGCGCGCAGGGCGAGCGCGAGCAGCCGATCGAGTCGCGCCAGCAGAGTTGGACTGCGTCTCCCCGACACGACGGGTAGACTGACACGCATGCCCGGGGAGCGCTACGCGGCGGACGCCGCACTGCGCAGCGTGAGCGAGGGACGCGACGCCGACGGCGCGAGTTCGCTGCGGCTCGAGCTCTCGCACGGCGTAGCATCGCTCGAGCTCGTCGCGGACGGCGTGCTGCGAGTGCGCGCGTTCGCGCACGACGAGCCGCTGCGCCCGGAGCACGCGCTGGAGCGGGGGCCGTGGCGCGCGCACGCGTGCTCGCTGCGCGAGCGGGAAGGCGGCTTCACCTGGCACACACAAGCCTGCCCGCTGCGCGTCGAGATCGAGGCGACGCCCTTCGCGATCCGCCTGCTCGACCGCCGCGGCGCGCCGGTCGCGGAGCTCGGCGAGCTCGCGTTCGCCGACTCCGGCGCCGCGCGCATCGCGCTCCGCACTGCGAAAGACGAGCGCTTCTTCGGCTTCGGCGAGAAGACGGGACCGCTCGACAAGCGCGGCGCGCGGCTCGTGATGCGCAATCGAGATCCCGAGTCGTTCGAGTACACGGATCCCCTCTACGTCTCGATCCCGTTCTTCCTTGTGCACCGCCGAGGCGGCGCGGGCTCTCTCGGTGTGCTGCTCGAGGCCTTCGCCCCGTCGCACTTCGACGTCGCCGCGACCCGCGAGGACCGCATCGCGATCGAGTCGTCGCAGGGCGGGCTGGACCTCGCGCTCTTTCCGGGTCCGTCGCCGCGCGAGGTGATCGCGCGCTACAGCGCGCGCGTCGGGCGGACACCGCTCCCGCCGCGCTGGGCGCTCGGCCACCACCAGTCGCGTTGGGGCTACAAGAACGCGCGACAGCTGCGCGCGCTCGCGCGCGAGATCCGCCGCCGCGGCATTCCGGGCGACGCGCTGCACCTCGACATCGACTACATGGACGGCTATCGCGTCTTCACCTGGCACCCGAAGCGCTTCCCCGACCCGCGCGGTCTGCTCTCCGAGCTCTCCGCGATGGGCTTCCGCGTGGTGTGCATCGTCGATCCGGGCGTGAAGGTGGACCCGGCCTACGCGGTCTACCGCGACGGCCTCGCGCGCAACGCCTTCTGCCGCCGCGACGACGGCGGCCGCTTCTCGCTGCGGGTCTGGCCGGGCGAGGCCGCGCTGCCGGATTTCGATCGCGAGGACGTGCGCGCCTGGTGGGGCGAGCAGCACCGGCCGCTGCTCGACGCGGGTGTCGCCGGCATCTGGAACGACATGAACGAACCGGCCGGCTGGAGCGCGGACCTGCGCGTCGGCCGGCTGATGCTGCCGCTCCGCAAGCAGGATCTCTCGCGCGTGGTGCAGGCGGATCCGACCGGGGCGAAGGGCGAGCTCTCGCACGAGTCGGTGCGCAACCTCTATGGGCTCCAGCACTGTCGCGCGACGCAGGCAGCCCTCGCGCGCGACCCGCAGCGGCGTCGCCCCTTCGTGCTGACGCGCTCGGGCTACGCCGGCGTGCAGCGCTACGCCGCGGTGTGGACCGGAGACAACGCGAGCCGCTGGTCGCACCTGCGCGGCTCGATCCCGATGCTGCTGAACCTGTCTCTATCCGGTGTCGCATTCTGCGGCGCCGACATCGGCGGCTTCTTCCGCTCCTGCACGCCCGAGCTCTACGCGCGCTGGATCCAGCTCGGTGCCCTCTATCCGTTCGCGCGCACGCACAGCATCTGGGCGTCGCGGCGCCAGGAGCCCTGGCGTTTCGGACGGCGCGTCGAAGCGATCGCGCGCGAGGCGCTGCGGCTGCGCATGCGCCTGCTCCCGTACCTCGAGAGCCTGTTCCGCGAGTCCGAGCAGAGCGGCGCGCCTGTCTGGCGTCCGCTCTTCTACGAATTCCCGGACGACGAGGGCTCGTCCGCGATCGAGGATCAGGTGATGCTCGGGCCGGCGCTGCTCGTCGCGCCCGTCGTGACGCGCGGCGCGCAGCAGCGTGAGCTCCATCTCCCGCCCGGCGGCTGGTACGCGTGGCACGACGACGCCTTCTACCGCGGTCCACGGCGCCTCACGGTCGCCGCGCCGCTCGAGCGCATCCCACTCTTCGTGCGCGCCGGCTCTCTGATCCCGACGCAGAGTCCTGTCGACCACGCCGCGCAGGTGCCCGCCGAGCCGCGCGTCCACGAAGTCTTCCCGGGGCGCGACGCGCAGGCGCTCTTCGTCGAGGACGACGGCGAGACGACCGCCTACCGCGACGGGCAGGTCGCGGCGACGTCGCTCCGGTTCTGGAGCAACGCGGGCGGACGGCTCCGCCTCGAGATCGGCGCCCGCGAGGGTCCGTACGAGATCGCGGAGCGCGCGCTGCGCGTGCGCTTCCACGCTTGTCCGCCGCCGCAGGCGGTCTACGTCGACGGCGAGCGGCTCGCACGCGGCGACGGCGCGCCCGGCTGGTCCGAGGCCGAGGGCTGCGTCGACGTGCGCCTGCGCGACCGCGGACGCGGCGCCGCGATCGAGATCGCGCCGGCTCCGTGAGCGCTCCGCGGGCGCGCGATCCGGCGATCGGCCTGTGCTCGATCTGCGCGCACGCGAGCGTGCAGCACAACCGCCGCGGCTCGGCCTTCTGGCGCTGCCGCGCCTCCGACACCGACGCGCGTCTGCTGCGCTACCCGCCGCTCCCGGTGCGCGCCTGTCCGGCCTGGCGCGAGGGCGAGCCCGAGGCCGGCGCGTCGACGTCCTGATCCATCCCGCGCGCGAGCGCGCGTTGCTCGGGCCTCCACCGGTTCGGCAGCGGCCGCCCGACCGCGCGGAAGAAGCTCTCGAGGAAGCTGTAGGTCAGGCCCCAGACGACGTGGCGTTCCGGCTCGCCGACCAGGATGCCCGGGAACTCCACCGCGTGCCTGCGGTGCGGCACGGCGCGCGCGGGGTCGAGGAGATCGCGCAGCGGAAACCAGAAGGCCTCCCGCACCTCTTGGTTCGGGCGCAGCCGCGCGGGCTCGGGCATTGCGTAGACGAACGCGGAGATCAGGAGCGTCGGGAGCGTGCGCGGGTTGCTGTGCTTGTCGTCGAGCCGGCCCATCCACTCCGCGTCGCGGAGGCTGAGTCCGACCTCCTCGAGTGTCTCGCGCTCGGCCGCGTCGCGGGGGTGAGCGTCGCCCGGGTCCACGCGGCCACCGGGAAACGCCATGTGGCCGGACCACGGGTCGTGCGGGTGGCTGGCCCGCTCGATGAAGAGGACCGAGGGACCGGCGGGCTGGTTCGCGAGCACCATCGCGACGGCCGCGCGCCGCGACGCGGCGTCCGCGAGCGCGACGGGGGTGTGCGCGTCGAGCGCGCGGCGGATCTCGTCGAGCTGCATGCGCCGACAGGATAGATCGTGTGCGCGCCTCGGCCGACGGCTAGAGTTCCGCGCCCATGGCGCCCCTCCCCCTCGCGCCCGACGATCCGCGCGCCGTGTTGAAGCTCGCGCGCGGCGATCGCCGGGCCGCGGTCGACGCGCTCCGCTCCACACCGGTCCAGGATCAGGTCGCGCTGGTGTGCAACGCGCCGCTCGATGCGCGCGGCGAGCTGCTCGGCCTGCTGCCCGAGCCCGAGCGCGTGATCCCGCTGCTGCCCGAAGCGGAGCTCTGCTTCACCGTGAAGGCGATCGGGCTCGCCGACTCCGCCTGGGTGCTCGAACACGCGACGCCGGAGCAGGTCACCGCCGCGATCGATCTCGACGCCTGGGCGAGCTTCGAGCCCGACCTGCCCGCGCTCTCGGACTGGGTCGGCGCGCTCGCCTCGACCGAGCGCGCGTCCTTCCGGCGCGCGGTCGAGGCGCTCGATCCGGAGCTGCTGGTGCTGCACCTGAAGTCGCGCGTCGAGGTCTTCCAGAAGGCCGCGGGCGACGACGACTGGATGGCGCCGGAGGGCGCGCAGACGCTCGAGGGTCAGTTCTACTACCGCGCAAGGAATGACGGCGACGACCTCGCGTCGATCAGCGAGCTCTTGCGCATGCTCTTCGAAGAGGACTACTGGACCTACTTCCGCGTGATGCAGGGTGCGATGTGGGAGCTCGAAAGCGACACGCAGGAGTGGGCGTTGCGCTGGCGCACCGGCCGGCTCGAAGACCTGGGCTTCCCGAGCTGGGACGAGTCGATGCGCATCTACCGCTTCATCCGGCCCGAGGATCGCGCCCGCATGCCCGACGACGAGCCCCCGCTGGCCGGCGTCGAATGGAGCCTGCCCGTCTGGATCCCGAGCCTGCCGGCGGCGGCCGGACGCGAGCACCGCATCTTCGACGCGATCGCGCGCCTGACCGAGGACGAGCGGCGCGCCTGCTTCTATGCCTTCGTGGCGGTCGCGAACAAGATCGCCGTCGCCGATTCGATGCCGCTCTCCGACGCCACCTCGATTCCGCGCGCGATCGACAAGGCCGCGCGCTGGATCAGCGAGGGGCTCGCGCACGTGGCGCGCGAGAACGGCCTCGACGACGTCGCGGTGCTGCGCCGCGTCGGCCTCGACTGGCTCTTCAGCGTCGGCGCGAATCTCGATCCGGAGCACGCGCGTTCTTGAGCGCGGTGCGCGCGCTCGCGCGGCGCCGTCTGGCGCTGCCCGCGCCCCGGAGCGGCGTGGTGGCGAGCTGCGAGTGGGTCGCGATGGCCGACGGCGCGCGCCTCGCGACCTTCGTCGCGCGCCCGCGCGACGGCGCGGGCGCGACCCTGCTGGTGCGCGGCTCGCAGGACGTGCTCTCGGCGCGCCGCCCGCTCCCGGTGGTGGCGGCGCTGCTCGCCGAGCAGGGCGTCGCGGTGGCGCTGCAGGAGTGTCGCGGTCTGCGCGCGTCGGAGGGGGTCTTCACGCCCTTCGTGCACGAAGCCCGCGACGGCGCCGACGCGATCCGCTGGCTTTCGACACAGCCCTGGTTCGCTTCGCCGCTCGCGCTCGGCGGCATCGGCTACGGTGGCTACGCGGCCTTCGCCGCGCTCGCCGGAAGCCCGCAGCCGGTCGAGCGCCTCGTGGTCGGCTACGCCGCGCGAGATCCGTACGCATGGCTCCATGCGGGCGGGGCGCTCCAGCTCGAAGCGACGCTCTCGCTGGCTCTCGCGCTCGGCGGCGCGGAGCGCGGCGCATCGACGGCGCGCTCGCTCGCGCGCGCTCTCTACCACCGTCCGGTGTGCGAGGCGGACCGCGTCGGCTTCCGCCGGCTCGACTGGCTGCGCGAGTGGCTCGAGCATCCGGCGCGCGACGCCTTCTGGGAGTCGCTCGTCGCGCCGCTGCCCGCGAGGCCGCCGCACGCGCTGCTGATCGGGAGCTGGAATCACGCGGCGCTCCCCGCGCAGCTCGCCGATCACGCGGCGCTCGCCGCTGCGGCGGAGCGCGCCCGCACCGGGGGCGCCGCGCTCGAGATCGGCGCCGCGCCGGGGACGAGCCGGCGGCATGCCGCGCGACAGGTGGAAGAGTCGCTGCGCGCGGCGCTCCGATTCCTGCTCGGCGGGCGCGACGCGCGGCACGCGCCCGTGCGCGTCTTCGACGGCGGCGCGGCGCGCTGGCGCGAGAGCGCCCAGTGGCCGCCCGCGCGCGTGTCGCCTCGCACGCTGCACCTCCGCGGCGACGGGTCCGCCCAGGGCTCCGACGGCGACGGGCGCCTCGAGCTCGAGCCGCCCGGCGCCTTCGAGCCGCCCGATCGCTTCGTCTACGACCCGGCCGACGCCACTCCGTCCGATGATTCGCGCTCGCAGCGCGGCGACGTCCTCTGCTATGCGAGCGCGCCACTCCCCGCCCCGCTCGGAGTTGCGGGCGCGCTGCGCGCGGAGCTCCACGTGGCGAGCGACGCCCCCGCGACCGACTTCTGTGCGCGCGTGGTCGCGGTGGCGGCGGACGGGAGCGAGTCGCTGCTCGGCGAAGGCATCGCGCGCGTCGCCGCCGCGCCGGGCCCGGGCGCCGCCGCTTCGCGGCGCATCGCGATCGATTGCGGCAGCGCGTGTTGGCGCCTCGCCTCGGGCAGCCGGCTGCGACTCGAAATCGCGTCGGCCAGTCACCCGTGCTTCGACCGGCATCCCGATACGCTCGAAGAACCCGTGCGTGCCGACGCCGACGCCGGCGTGCCGGCCCGTCAGACGCTCTTCCACGACGCCGCGCATCCGTCGGCGCTGGTGATCGAGACGACCGGCGAGTCGTAGAAGAAGAAGGCCCGCCGGTTTCCCGGCGGGCCCTTTCAGTTCGAAGCGCGTCGAGACTAGAGGTCGACGGCCTTCAGTGTCTTGCGCTTGTTGCCGGTCGCGCGGGCCTCGGCGTCCGCGATCATGCGGCGCACGGCCTGATCGAGCGCGCCGTAGAACTCGCTGCCCACGTTGCACTTCTTCGCGGCGGCCTTCGTGCGCGACTTCGAGATGATCAGATCCCCGCCGCCACCTTTCTTCGGCGCGGCATTCCCCTTCTTCTTCGCTGCCATGTTCCTCCCTTTCCTCCCATCCCGGCGCGGCTTGCGCGCCGACGTTGATTTCGAGAGAGCTCCGCGGCCTGCGCTCGTGCAGCGCTGCGGGCGTCGGAGCGGGGCGGATCATAGGCGCAGTCGCCGACGGGACACAACGCCCAAAGTGCGGATTTCGGGCTCGGGAGGCCGAATTCAGAGGCGTTCGATGCGGAAGCCGGCCCGCGGAAAGTGGACCACCACCTCGCCGACCTCGGCCGCTTCGCGCCGCACCGCGATCTCGCGCACCGACGCATGCGCGAGCGCGCCTTCGACGGGCTCGAAGCCGTAGTCGTCGGGCATCACCCGGACGCGGCAGCCCTCGACGAGTCCCTGCGGCTCGCGCGCATCGACGCCGCTGCACGGCGCCGGCTTCGCGGCGCGCGCGATCGCGAGCGCCTCTTCGGGCGTGCACTCCGCGCGGCGTCCGTGTCCGACCGACGCGACGCGCTCGGCCCAGCGCGAGAGACGCTCGAACTCGTCGAGCGTCTTCGCGACCGGCGGAACGTTGCGCAGGAACCAGACCGGGTGATACGCGGAGAAATCGGCCAGCGAGGGCGCGCTGCCGAGCAGCCACGGCCTGCCGTCGGAGAGCTGTAGCTCGAGGAACGATGCGTGCGCGCGCAGCTGCTCGGTGGCGGCGGGCCCCATCTTCATCACGGCGCCGAAATCCATGCGGCCACCCATCAGCTTGCTGCGGTCCTCGATGAACTCGCGCGGCACCGCCGGCCCGATGGCCGAGAATACGACGGGCACCGCGGCGAGGAAGAAGTGGCGGTCGCTCCAGAAGCCGCTGGCGAGACACAGCCCTTCGGAGCCGCCCGGGAAGAGCGTCGGCTCGGGCTGGAGGCGCTCGATCACGCGCGCGATCAGCTGGCTGTCGCAGTAGACGTCGGCGCCGATCTGCAGCACAGGGATGCGTCGGTAGCCGCCCGTCAGCGGGACGAGGTGCGGCTTCGGCATCATGTTCGGCTGGATCACCGAGCGCCATGCCATGCGCTTCCGTCCGAGCGCGAGCCGGACCTTCTCCGAGAACGGAGAGTTGTCGTAGTGGTGCAGCAGCACTTCCGTCATGCGGCCAGTATACGCGCCGCCAGCGGGTCCCCTGATATGCTGGCCGACGGAAGCAGGAGGAATCATGACGGCCGAACTGATGCAGCGACCCGTGACCGAGCTGGTGACTCTGCTTCGCGAGAAGTCCCTCTCGCCCGTCGAGCTGATGGAGGTGACGCTCGCGCGCATCGACGCGACGCAGTCGAAGCTGCTCGCGTTCACGTCGTTGCGCGATCGCGAGAGCCTGCTGCGCGACGCTCGCGCGGCAGAGGCGCGCATCCTGCGCGGCGACACGAGACCGCTCGAGGGCATTCCGCTCGGCGTGAAGGACCTCGAGGACGCGGCGGGGCTGGTCACGTCGTACGGCTCCGTGCCCTTCCGCGACAACCTGGCGGTGCGCGACTCGGTGCAGGTCGAGCGGCTGCGCGCCGCAGG
>Ga0335082_10000166_pt1 | contig 65929 bp, 85 predicted proteins | sample Lox_Sample_41_FD_206718 | JGI IMG/M metagenome (GOLD analysis project Ga0335082, IMG submission 206718) | Soil microbial communities from Loxahatchee National Wildlife Refuge, Florida, United States - Lox_Sample_4.1 | ecosystem: Environmental > Terrestrial > Soil > Wetlands | place: USA... | reverse complement strand
TTGAGAATAACATCCATAAGAAGCGTTCTCCCTCTCTTTCGTTCTCTCGCCTGCTCTCGGAGGCTCTTGATTCTAGGCCTGAGCGGATCGACGTCTTGACAGAGGGCCACCTCGAGGAGAACGCTGCGATCGTCCTTCTCGAGTAAGCTGACCGTCGGATAGAGGTCGTCGAAGTCTCCCACCTGGAGCTCGATGTCGGCGCGCAACTCCTCGAGAGAGTGCCAGCGAAAGTTCCTCGCTCGCCCGACGAGCCTCTCGCGCCTGAATCCCAGCGTGACGTGGCACCACTCCGCCGGTAGCTCGAGTCGGGTCCCGGTTAAGGAGAAGAAGATAGTTATGTCGTTAAAAACCTGCATCGTCAATCCTCCCTTACGTCTTCCGGCTCCATCACAAAGAGTTTCTCGCTCGCGTCGTCGCGGACGCGGACATTAACACAGTTTTGCTCTGGCCCTTGGGGCAAAGCAATGGCGCGAATCCAGACAGGGCGCTCGGCGGTGGGATCGGGAGGCTTGCTCTCCTTGCCTGCTTCGTGGGTAGCGAGGGCGGCTGTGTGCGAGTGAGCATCAGTCCGATTGCATGTCTTACCATTCTCTTGATGGCAGCATGATTCGTGAATCTCAGGATCAAAGTGATGTAATATATGATTTCCCACTTCAATCTTTTTGCGGAACTCACTGCGCCACCAATATGGCCGTTTATATTTTCCTGAAGGATTTGGATCTTCAAATATTCCCTCTTCGCCAAATAGCCAACGTAGGGCACTATTTGGTACAAGCGTATAGTCGCGGCGCGGCTCCCCTGCTGGCGGCTCCTCGCGCACCAAGGCAGAGTTTCTGGCGAAATTGATTAGCAGTTTCGTGAGCGATTTGTGCGATGAGCCATTAAGAGGGAAATTTTCGTTAAAGTTGCCGCAAAGCCATTCGTGTGCTTGTGCGCTGGCTTCTAGCTGCCATTCTGGCGGCTCCTCGCGCTTGGCCTGCGCTGCCGCCTGCTTCTTCACTCCCGTCTGAAAGCCTGCCTCGAAGTCGCGTGCGCGTTGGGGGATGAGAGGCTCTTCGCGCCGTTCATTACAAATTCGGCAAGTTCCCGATTCGCATGGCAATTCACCATGTTCTCTATGTAGCTTTTCATTCAATTCTTGTTGTTTATCGTAAGGCAAGAATCCTGTGCGGGGTTTACAGACATGCTGAATCCAATTCGTATTCGGGTAGATTGGGGTTGCTGGATAATCAAACGCCATTCCACCTTGTGCGTTAGATGCTCGGCATATCGTATCTCCGCACCCACAAGCATAGGGGCCATAGAAAGTAATTTCAGGGTCTAGCATTTTTAGTATTTCTTTATCCCTTTCATGCTGTCCACATCCAGCAGTTTCCATCTGCTGCCCCGCTCCCGCCTCGACTGGTTCGGCAAGAAGGGCGTCGAGTTCGTCGGCGCAAGCTGTATAGGTGTCTCGAATATAACCAGTTGGCTGTGCTTCTCGCTCGTAGGGAGTTGGCTTATAATTTCGCCACTTCTTGCTCAGTTCTCGCAGCCCCTCCACCTGTTTTCTAAGGTCGGTCATTCGCTTTCTCCCACCATCACACTTTGGGCAAGGAACTTCCATCCAGCGTCCAGTCTTATCTTGAATTAAGACTGAGTTCTCCCCCTTACAGCGAACGCATTTCCGTTTACTCATGTCCCGCCCCTCCCGCTTTGTTTTGCCAGCGCGGCTTTGAACTTGTTATCATCGACGTACGCTCCTATACTCTTTTAGGCAGTCTGCCAAGAGTTTTTCCATACGCTGAATCGTTGCCCATTTTCCATGAGGAAACAATTCCTCTTTATCTTCTTCAACTAGGATGCAGACTATCCCCACAAGGGCCAGCAAAAATCCCCAAATTTGGAGAAAATTTTTAGTCCAACTCATCGTCCTCTCCTTTCAGACCAATCCGGTTCGCAGTGAGGACAGCGCATTGAGCGATTGCACTTTTGGCAGATGGCCAGCGCTCCATATACTGGCGGCTCCTCGCGCACAATTCCACCGTACAGGTAAGCGGAAATGTCATCTGCCGCAAATTCGTAATCCACAACATCGGTTGAGTGGCGCTCGATAATGCGGTGAATATCTTCAGCTTGTTTGCTTGTTAGTGCCTGCTGCGCCGCCTGCTTCTTCACTCCCGTCTGAAAGCCTGCCTCGAAGTCGCGTGCGCGTTGGGGGATGGGCAGCTCCTCGCGGCCCACTGAAAGAACTCTGGCAATTTCTTTCCAATCGCAATTTTTAAGGACAAGATTCTCTAGTAAAGAAGCCGAAATCATGGTTTCTTCGTGTTTCTTTTGTGCTTTTATGTTCTTAGCTGCCTGCGTTTTAATCCAATCCCCGCCGAGTGGCAGTGTACTTCCTTCCAGCCGTGCCTCGATTACGTTGGCGCAGTAGCGCAAGGTTTCAAACGAATCATCGTAAACTTCTGGGTCGGTTTCAAATTCATGTTCCTTGGCATCGGCCAACTCTCGAAACTCAGCAATGATTTTCTCTATGACTAGCTGCCCCGCTCCCGCCTCGACTGGTTCGGCAAGAAGGGCGTCGAGTTCGTCGGCGCAAGCTGTATAGGTGTCTCGAATATAACCAGTTGGCTGTGCTTCTCGCTCGTAGGGAGTTGGCTTATAATTTCGCCACTTCTTGCTCAGTTCTCGCAGCCCCTCCACCTGTTTTCTAAGGTCGGTCATCGGCGTACACTCCTATACTCTTTCAAGCATTCCTCTAAGAGTTTTTCCATATGCTGAATCGTTGCCCACTTTCCATGAGGAAACAGTTCCTCTTTGTCTTCTTCTAATTTCAATAGGGCTATAAGCCAAGCAAATTTTTCCGCCGCAATCCAAGTACGGTCTCCTAGCCATTCGTCATAGCCCCACTTGTCGCTATAATTATGCAGAGCCGTTCTGGTCAACGGTTGCAATGGACTAAGATGAATCATTTCTCCATCCGTGCGACTATCGCTCATTTCCCCGCTCCCGCCTCGACTGGTTCGGCAAGAGGCTTGACAACCACTTCAGTGCAATCGCCTAGTTCATGCTGGATAGTTCGCTGCAAATCTCCCGCCGACCATTCCCCGCTATCGCCCAAGTCGATTGTTATGAACGCTTCAAATCGCTGCTTGTTCACCAGCCCCTCCACCTGTTTTCTAAGGTCGGTCACTGCCTAGCCTCCTTGCGAAGTGGTTCTTGGACTACCCAATTCCCATCAGCAAGTTTCTTCAGTGGAACATATTTTTTGTTGGTGATAATTCCGTTTTCCAAGGCAAAATATCCTTGCTGAAATTGCTCTGGTGTGACTATGCGCAGGCTTGCTTTAGTGGTATCGCTCATCAGCCCCTCCCGCTTTGTTTTGCCAGCGCTTTTCGACGCGGACAGGGATATTGCTCGCAGCATCCCTTTGTCAGCTTTTGGTACCCGTCATGGATAACGCTCACCTTCGCGCAAACTGCGTCGTGCTCATCAAGCCGCGCTTCCGCAGCTACTTGTTCGAGCAAATCAGCCAATGAGCGGTCAATCAAAGGGTCTGTTTCTTCGCCGAACTTCCCCAATGCTTGCTCGCGCCATTTCTGCGCCCGTTCCTTCAGTTCCTCTGGGGTCATGGCAAATCCTCTATTTCTGTGGCAGCAATGACTGTCGCTTCTTCATCATATTCAAAGCCGCCACAATCATCCTCAAAACAATAAAGGCATTTCCCCGTAACTTCATCGTGCTCAGCGCGAGTGCAACCGCAACCGCAGACATGCCAAGCATCACTTTCAGGAATAATTTCCTCAAAAGGCTCGCTCATCTGCTTTTACCTTTCTCGCGGCGCTCATGGTACGCCAGCGCCCGTTCCCTCAGTTCCTCTGGGGTCATCACTTGCCTTTTTCCTTTACTCGAAATATCGCTACTTCGCCGTATGAATTACCGCCAAAGGACGGACACCTGCCCTCAAACCGCAAAAGAAGTTCTCCGAACAAATCAGCTAATTCCTTGTAAACAACTGTGCGAGAAGCGAATGTATGTTCTTCGCGTAGGATGTAGCCATTCTCACATTGCTCGATGCTTAGCGTTTTCTTGCTCATAGTCTGCTTTGACCTTTCTCGCGGCGCGGGTACGGCACAACAATGATCTTCTCTTCCATGCCAATTCGCATAAACTCCGCGAACTCTTGAGCCTTTCGCTTAGATGAGTAGCGTGTCGGCGTGTCGCTCATTCCATCGCACACAAAACCTTCCTCATCATTCTCTTTGTCAATTACCTTTATCGCGTATGACACATTTCCTCTCTTTCCGCTTGAGGCTGGCCCTGGCTTCCCCGTACCGAGCCCGCCCGTCACTTTTTGCTATTCGTTGCCGTGCAAATTGCGCCTAGAGGTTCTAACACAAGTCTTTGGGCTGAAACCCGCTTAATCTTGAAGCGGTAATTTTTCACCGTGACCTCTTCCCCGATGGCGAATTCTATCCAGCCTTCAGGGGCTTGCACGTTCGCGGGGAGTTGCTCGAACTGATTTGTTTCTGGGTTCATCATTGCCTCCTATAAGTTGCGGATACAAACAATCTTCGGCTGCCGCTCCAAGTACGCAGCGTTTCGGGCAATCCAGCCATTCACTATCGTGACAGGGAATCATACGACTAAGACATTTTAGACACAGTGGAACCATGTTCAGCCCTTTCTATACCTCTCCGCCGCTGCCTTGCCCTGGCTTACGACTTGAAATTGGCAATACGTTCACCAAGGATTGTGGAGTAATCCCGCATATGACAGTACTGCTTTACCATACGAAGCCTTTCGGCGTCGTGAACATCGAACCACTTTCCTCCACTGCGAAAGATGAAATTTTCCAACTTGCTGATTTTGTCATCTAATTCAGCTTTTTCTGTGATTACTCTTTCCATATATGGTTCCATGTTGTTTGGACTCCCGTACTCTCTTGCGACGGCGGCAACAGCAGCAGCAAATCCCACAATAAAAGATCTGTCTAACTTTTGCGCCCGTTCCCTCAGTTCCTCTGGGGTCATCACTTGCTCCAAATCTCAGGACCGTGGATAGGCTCGACGCGAAACCATCCCCACTTTGATGTGGCGAGCCAGTTTCTTCCGTAGAAATCGCGCCAGAAATAAACAGGTTTCTTTTCTACGCAATCCATAAAACAATAAGCGATTCGCGTCATTGGTCTACCATTTGTCAACCACGCGACTAGTTTCTTCATCTGCTTTGACCTTTCTCGCGGCGCGTTGCGCTCCAATGTTTCCAATGCCACCAAGGGAAAAGTATCCGGTTGATGGTGCGCCTATACTCTTTGGACTGCCAGCGATGCTCATCGTATCCACGCATTAAGGCATTGGCGAACCATGTAGCCATCCAATCCTCGTCAACCACGATTCCTTTTGAGGCGGCGATTCGCGTAAATTCTCTCGCCCAATCTTGCGCGTCAAAGGATTTCAATACATCTGTATCGCTCATCGTTATTCCTCTCTCCCCGCCTGGGGCTGGCTGCCCGACGCTAATCTTTCCAATTCGCTTCATTCTTTTTCATCCTTCGTTCTTATCACTTCCTTCTCCACCTTCACGCTCGACGTGCTGGGCTCCCAGAGCTTCACGATCCGGCTAGCTTCCTGGCAGGTCTGGTCGTTCGCGCTCGACGAGTTCGGAAAGCAAGACTTGTACTGCAGGTCGCCGCGGAAGACCGTCGTCTCGCCCATCCCCGTCCGCTTGTTAGCGTGGTAGACGAGCGCGTAGCCCCCGTTCGTCAGGAGGTAGACCTCGTCCGGGTACGAGAAGAGCGTGGTCGTGGGGTGCGAGGTTATGCTCGTGACGACCGCGGACTTGGGGATCACCGTAGCGTCCGGCGGTCGGCTCGTCGGGCAGGTCGGGCACTCGAGTGATGATGGCACCTTCGACGTGAACGGCACGGTGAGCCCGTTGTCTTCTCCTCGGTAAGCCGGCTTGCCCTTCTTCTTCTCGAGAAATAGCGCGAACGAGAAGACGTCGAGTAGGAAGACGGTGACTACGATCGCCCACAGCGCTCTCCTAACGTGCTTGCTACTCATAAATCGTAATGCGAAGTCCAGATATCTTCTCACGACGCCTCCTTCACGGTCTTTCTCCCTGGGTAGTATATGAGATTGATTATCGTGGCGTGGTGCCTATCGAGCAGCCTGCCTATCTCTGGGAACGAGTACCCCATGCCCTTCGCTCTTCGTGCCACCAGCCTTCGCGCGTCGACGATCGAAGGGGCGATGCGCCGCGAGACGATATCGAGAACGTGCACTCCCGTCTCCCGCGACACGTCGTCGAGCACCTTCTGGAGTCTGGTGTCGTTGGTCCTGACGAGGTTGACGCTCGCCTCGTCGAGCCTTCGCCTGAGCTCGTCCATGCACGCGGGGCACAGGCCGCCTAGCATCTCAACTATCTTCGCGAGCGGGACGACGATGTTCTCCGACATCCTGTTATTTCTCACGACCCACCTCGCCACTTCTCGTCAGCACCGGATAGAGGCTCGAGTACCGACGCAGACTGTCGACCTTTATGTCCATGCAGTTAGCCAAGTACGTCGCTTCGATCTCGTAGTAGCGCTTGACGAGGTCGAGCATCACCTGGACGTCGGCCATCTCCATCGTCAGAAGGTGCTTGTTCGTGTAGTCCATCTTCCCGCGGTTGTCGCTGTCGACGCCGAAGCGCTTCACCTTCGAGGCGATCGCGACGAGCTCCGCGAGCTCCTCCTGCAGGTTGTCGATCAGCTCACGCTCGTAACGAGTCGTTGGCTCGAGCTTGTTCTCCATCTCTTTCCTCCTTCTCGCGCGACGCCGCGACGATAAGTCCCAACGCTCGAGTCTCACCTGGTTTGAGACGAACGCCGTGAAAGCAGTCGTTGCAGAGGAAGATACGGTCGGTCGTCGCTGGGTCCTCCGAACGGTCCGCGGCCTTGTCGCCGTCCGGCCCCATCGCCTGAGCGAGCGCGAAGCCCGCGCCGGTGGGCCGTCCGCTACCGAAGTAGCTCGCGAGCGACAGCGTTCGGCCCACGGCTCCGCGGTTGACGACGCAGAGCTTCGTCGTCACCTCGTGGAAGATTATCCCGAGAGCTCCGCCGCACGAGGCGCACGGCCTCAGCTCGCGGTAGCTGATAGGCGTCGTCTTGATTCGGTCGTTCATAGTTTCCAGTGCTCCTTTATCCAGGTGAGGATGATCAGGATGTCGCTTAGCTTTAAAAATATGAGCACCGTGAAGACGGCGGTGATAGACGCCGTGAGGCTCGGGCCTCGAGTGTTCGCGGCGATCTTCTCGAGATGCTTCTCGATTCGTTCTATCTTGAGGTCACGCTCGTAGTCTTGCATCACGCCGCCACCTCGTACACGATCAGCACCGTGGTGTTCATCTCGAAGCTGCAGAACGTAGTACGAAATAGGACGCTAGTGACTTTCACGGTTGCCATAAACTCATTAGCGTTCTTCTCGACAGTCTCTCGGCTGAAGCCGCTGAATATCTTGATCTGAGTTTTCATAAGCCCTTCTTCCTCCCCTGAAGCAGCTTCCGCCACCCGGTCGCCTCCTCGACCTGCTCGGAGTCGAGCGAGAGCAGGTCGTTGACGCTCTTTGTGAACTTCTCTGCGGCGGTCGTCTCGAGCTTCGAGACACGGTCGCGCGTCAGCAGGTAGAGGTGAAAGTGGTCGAGGCAGAGCCCAGTCCGCTCCTCGACGAACATCGGCGCGGCGCACCCGCCGAGGCAGTGCCGGTCGGGGAGCAGGCGGATCGAGATGGGAAGGCGCGTCATCATCGTATATCACGCGAAGAATCGTGTTCGCTCTTTACGGTGGTTGTCGACGTAACTGACCCTCTGACGCCGATAGAACTCAGGACTGCGGCGGCTAGCTCCCCGCCTCTTGCTAAAAAAAGCCTGACATTGATCTCGGAGGGATCTTTCTCGATCGCGTCGATCGCGCTTCTCGTTGCGGCTATTCTCTCTTCGATCATCTTCATCATCTTCCACCACAGTGAAGCTGGTAGTTGTTTATCGCCGACCGTCCGTTGGTCGACCACACGGCCGCGGGGACACCGAGCTGCCCGATGATGCGCCACGTTCGCGACGGGTCGTTGTGCGAGAGCCGGTACGAGAGCCAGTAGAGCGTCGTCTGGATTCCTGCTCCGACGACGGTCACCCCGATTATCTTTGCGTTCGACGGGTGAGAGCCAAGTAGCGGGTTGCTCTCGATGCAGCCCTGGCTCTGGTTCCTGATCGTCGAGTCGGCGTCGAGTGCGAGAGGCAGGAGAACGCCGAGCGTCTCACCGGCCCACCACGTCTTGTCCTTGTACCAGCGATCGCCTAAGCGCGGCCTCACCCAGGCCTGGTAGTCAGCGTCGCACATGTTGGACTCGAGCCAGGTCCAAGGCTTCTTGAGTTGCCGGTCGTGCGTCGAGCACTTCTCCTTGTTCGGCGCGAACGGCTCGCTCGCGGCAGGCTTAGGCACGGGGGCGTCAGGGAGAGGCGGGTACTGCGGCGCGATGATGACGCCCTGCCCCTGTGCCATGACCGCGAACATGAAGAAGAATAGGGTGAGAACTACGATGCGGAGACCGAACTTGGCGAGCGCGACGAACCCGCCGAGCGGGAGTCGTAGCCACCACCTGCGCCCTACGCGCCGCTCAGCGCGGACGCAGAGGATTGCGTCGGCGAGGAAGACGAGAAACAGGAGCAAGAAGCTTACGAGGAAGACTGGTCGTGACGAGAAGAGGGCTGAGAGTATCGACATGTCGTTTTTTTCTCCTTTTACCGAATCTCTGGAAGCGCCGGGAGCTCGAGGCTCGGCGCGTCCGCGAGGGACTTTCCGGCTATCCCCTGCAGGTCTCCGTAGAGACCCACCGTGGTATCCATCACCTGGCGAAGAGTCTCGGCGCGTTTCGCCCACTGCTTCACCATCATCTTCTGCTCGCGCTCGAGGTCGTCGCGGAGCTCGCCGTAGCGCTCGACGAGCGCCTCGACCCGGTGCCGGAACCCCGCCCCCGTGAGGTAGTTGTAGACGAGCATCGCCTTGTCCGCCTGACCGTCGGCCGCCGCGCGCGCCGCGCGCAGCTCGATTAACGTACGTCGCAGGCACGCGACGAGTGGGACGAGGTACTTAGGCGAAGCGACCCAGACGTTCTCGACGAGACCGAACGTCTCGACGCCCTCGGGGAGAACCTGCGTTATAAGCAGCGAGACGTCGGCCTTCGCCTCGCGCGTGTCGTTCCTGAGCTTAACCAGCCAGTCGCCGCCGAAGTTCTTCGTCCGCTTGACCTCGAGGAGGATCGCGCCGCAACGTACGCGGCTCTGGTTGTGAACGTGGTGAACGATGTCCCCGCCGTGAACGCCCTTAGGCACCGGAGTCGTTTCGTCGAGCGGGAACTCCGCGCGTAGCGTCGCCTCGACGTCGAGCTCGAGCACCTCGCCCTGAAGCTGCTGCGAGCCCTGAGTGACCTTCTGCTGGAGGTCCGCGATGCGGTCGTTGAGCGACGAGATTAGCAGGTCGCGCTCTGAGAGGTCGAGCCGTAAGTCCTTCTCCGCCTCGCGACGCGCAGCCGTCTGGATGCTAGTCTTCTCCTCGGCGACCCGGCGCTCGATCGTCAGGTCGAGCTCGCGCTTAGAGTCTTCGAGCTCGCGCTTCATCCTGAGAGCCTCGGCCTGGTCGCGCTGCGCAGCGCCCAGCTTGGCGTTGAGCTCCAGCTTCTCGGCCTCTGCCTGCGCGACGCGGTCGTTAGCCAGCCGTACGGCCTCCTGGCTGGCGACGCTAGCCTCTCTGTTGACGCGCGCGAGCTCTCGCGCGTACTTCTGGCTAGCCGACGCCTCGACCTCAGCCCTGGCCCTGACGAGGGCCTCGGCGTGCTGCTGCTCCAGCTCCTCTCTCACCTGGGCTACCACCGCCTCGGTGAGCTGTATCTTCGCCTTGCACTTCGGGCACTGTATCGTGTTTTCCATCGACTAGCTTCTCCAGCAGCTCGATTATCCGTAGCTGCGTCAGTATCATTATCTCTTTGAACGTCTGGTCGTTGACGAAGTAGATCGTCTTCTTCTGCTTCTCGGCGTTCTCGAGCAACTTCTCGAGCTCTCCCAGGTTAACGCTCACTCGCTGCCCTCCATCACTATGATCTCTGCTACGTGTCTCGCCCACTGCTCGTCGCGAAGAAAAGGCGCTCCGCACGAGCACTTGACGCCGACGAGCTTCGTCTGCGGCCCCGCTCCTACGACTGAGAACTCGTGAAGCAGCTTATGGGTCATGAGTACCTGCTGCAGCATCTCGAACGTCATACGTCACCGTCGAACTTCACGCTAAGCTCGCCCTTCTCCCACTCGTTATTTCGATAGTTCTGCTTTGAGCGGACAAGAATCTTCAGGTCACTCTTCTCTATCTTCGCGCCAGGACCTAGCTTCTCTAGGACGTATCCCAAGAGGAGCCCCTCGATCTCCTTGCTCGTTATCTCGAACGTCACCCTCATATAAGTCGCTCCTCTGCGACGTCGAAGAAGATGGCCGAGAGAGAGCGCTCGGCCTGTTCGCTTCCTGACGAGAAGACTCCTCTTCGACGTCCCAGGCGAGCGACTTCGCTCGCCTTCTTCTAGCCTACCGGCCACGCCTCCGTTCGTTCTCCTCGATCTGCTCGGGGTCGAACGTCTCGGCGTCGACGACTTCTCCGTCGATGTGCTCGTCGGCGCCCGGCTCGCGCACCTGCTCCTCGGCGAGGTCGCTGACGTCGACCTTGAGCTTGCCCTGCTTGCGCAGGTCCATCACGGCCTGATACGACTCGTGGCCGATCCGATGCATCTCTTCGTTCACGAAGTACGGCGGGATGCTCTTGTCGGCGATCGACGCCGGCACGCGCTCGCCGTCGTAGAGCTTTACCACGGGCGAGAACCACGACTGGTCCTTCTCGTTCGTCTTCTCGACGGTCGACAGCTCCCAGATGCGAGACCAGTAGTGCATCTTCGCAGTGAGCAGCTTCGACGTCCACTGCTTCGACTGGGCGATGCCGGTCGTCTTCATCGAGAAGACGGCGACGTCCTCGGTCGACGGCATGCGGTCGCGCGGGACGACGATGCAGGCGTAGTTCTTGAACTCCGTGCACTCCGGCGGCCGACGCTTTCCCTTACCGTCGTCGCTCCACCCGAGTATCGGCCCGATCGAGCAGCGCATGCACTCGCCGCCCGGGTCGCCGAACCCGTTCTTGCCGTCCTGAGCCTGACAGAGTATGCCGCCGCCCTCCTCGTAGTCCATGAACCTGATGTTGCTCGTGAAGAAGAAGACGGGGACGACGAGCAGCGTAGGTCCGTAGCGAAAGCCTAGCGTGTTGAAGTAGTCGGCCTCCTGCAGCCCGTCGATGTACTTGTCGCTGCTCTGCTTCCTCTGCGGAGAGTTCGACTGGCAGATCGTTATCCGCGGCTGGACGATGTCGCGACTCGAGACCTCCTCGCCGCCCATTATGACTCCGCCCTTCGGCCTGAGATAGTCTGGGAGCTTGTACTTCTGTACCTGCTGGGCCTGAGGCTCGTGCTTGACGACTGCGCCCGCCGGCCTGCTCTGGGTCTGCGCCGGACGCTGCTGCTGAGCAGGAGCCGGACGTTGCGCCGGACGCTGCTGCTGCTGGACTGGCTTTCTTGGTGGTTCTTTACTCATTGGTTCTCCCTCTTCTTCTTGCGTCGCGCTTCCCGGCGCGCGATTGCCTTGTTGACTCACCTGGGTGAGAATATGAATATCAGGAACGAGACCAGGACTATGCCGGCGACGACGAGGAGCGCGCTCGCCGTATCTCGCCAGCTGGTCGTCGCGCTCGAGCGACTCACGTGAGCGCGCTCGCGTCGTCGCAGGCGTAGCACGTCCACCCTGCGGAGTTGTCTTGCCCCTCGCGCCCGCGAAACTCGCACGGCTCCTGAGAGCACGTCCTGAGCAGGCCGCACACCGAGCAGTTATGAGCGTGGAGTCGCGACCGCGTCGAAGCGTCGCGCCTGTCGACGACGCGACACGCGCCCTCGGCGGCGAGCTCCTCGAGCATCGACTGGAACGTCTTGTTCTCTACGAGCGACATGGCGCTCAGAGCTCGCTCTCTGGAGGACGGTCTCCGGCGAGCTTTCTCAAGTCTTCGTCGTCGGAGTCAACGAAAGTTTCCTCGTCGGACGTCTCCTCTGCCGGCTCTTCGCCAGCTTCTTGGCTCAGCTCTTCGACGAGCTCGTCGCCCTTCGGCGGCTCCATTATCACGGTGTTCTTCGTCTCGTTAAGGTCCTTAGCGATAGAGCGGCGCTTCGGCCTGCGAACCTTCTTCTTGCCCTTCCCGACCTTCTTTCTCTTCGTCTTCTTGTTGGACACGACGGTCTCTCCTTTTTTTTCTCGGGGCGGTCGCCGCCGCCCCTCGGTGATTCTACATCTACTGACCCGGCGTAGGCGGGTTCGCCGTAGCGTCCGCCGCCGTCTCCTGCGTCGCGATCGTGTCGACTACGCCCCCGATCGCCTGAGCGTGACCGATGATCGCGCTCAGCTCGTCGGCCGTGACTCCGCCGCCGGCGTTGACCTTCGCGATGAGCGCCTCCACGTCCGCGACGATCTTGTCGGACGACGCCTTCGCCGCCGCCACCTTCTGCTCGAGAGTAGTTAGCTCCTGCTGAATCGCGTCTCCTTGTTCTGACATCTTATCTAGCACCTCCTTTCTGAACGCCCCGATCGCGTTCTGGATGTTCGTAATAGCGCACGCGATTTTATCTACCGCCGCGTGACCTTGGTAGATGACCGTCAAGACGAGATTCAGCTTAGCGACGATCCTCGCTTCGCTGCACGCGCCGCAGTAGCACCCGTCGTCTGGCACCGGCCTGGCTCTCCAGTAGTTCCTCAGCTCGCGCCACCATCCTGCCATCACTCACCTCCTATGAGCTTGCCTATGCCGAGACAGCCTGCCGAGACCTTGGTGAAGACCTTAGTCCCCGGCGGGTCGTCGTGCCCGTTCTCGAGCAGCTCCGTCACGAAGCTCTTGAACGTCGAGGGGTGGACGCTGAGCATACCGAAGAGCTCCTCCTTCGAGAGCGAGCGCTTGAGGTACGCGAAGAACCTCGACTTGTCGACGATCGTAGGATAGACGGTGCGCTTCAGGTAGATCGTGACGCCGCTAGAGAGCTTCACGCTCTCCTGCTCCGCGCCATCGAGTATGCTCGCCATGATCTGGTTGAGCGCCTCGAGGTCGGTATTGACGATGTGAAGCTCCCGCTCGAGGTCCTTCTTCGCGACCATCGACGAGACGACCTTTCTGGAGAGCCTCGCGACGTTCGCGTTCGCGACGTTCGCGTCGTCGACGCTCTGGCTCTTCTTCAGCCCGAGTATCGCGCGCTTCGCGTCGTCGATCTCGCGCTGCCAGCCCTCTTCCTGACGAAACTTCGGCAGCTTTCTCTTCAGGTCCTTCTTCTCTCTCTTCGTCATCGTTAGCTCCTACTTCTTGTTCATCTGGCGCAGCCTGGTGCTGACGTACGCGCTCGACGCCCCGATGGCGCCAGCGATCTGGGCGTTGTTCATGCCGGCCTCGACGCAGCGCCGGATGAGCTCCCAGTTCCTGTGCCACGTGCTCCTCTCGTGAAACGGCTGCTGCCACGTCGTGATTCGCATCCCGCAGACGCAGCGTATCTTCTTCTCTCTACTCATCCTCGAGTTCCTTCCTCCACTCAGAGACCGTCATCCGGGCTAGACTCCTCTTCTCTCTCAGGGCGGTGACTACTATATGGTCTATCGTTCGTTGCCCGTCCGGGCCCGTAGCTAGAACGTCCGTGTACAGTACCACGTCGGCCTTCTGGGCCGGACCGAGCGGCCGGTCGTCGCTCTGCTCGAGCGTCTTCAAGCTGTAGTCGTTCGAGAGACGGTAGACCTCGCTCGCCGCACTCATGTCGAGCGCTATCCCACCAGCAGCAGGCTGAGCGACCATCACCCTTCGTCGGCCATCCTGCTCGAGGTGAGCGCCGCCGTCGGCGAAGATCATCTCGGCCTCGCGCCGCTCGTCTCGCCTCTGTCCGCCGTAGAGCTGGTAGACGACGAAGCCGTCGGCGGCGAGCAGTCTCGAGAGACGCTCGCGCTCGCGCGTCCAGCGGCACCAGACGATAAAGTTCGTAGCCGTCGAGTTGCACAGGAGCTCGAGCGTGAACTCGAGCTTCTCGCTCGAGAGGTCTCGTACGGCGTTCTCTGGGTCCTCGAACCCGCCGAGGTGGCCGCTCGTCAGCTGGGCTAGACGCATGAGCCTGACTCCGGCGTTGGTCGACATGTAGACTTCCGTCTTCGAGAGCTCGATTATCGCCTCGCGCTTCAGCTGCTGGTACCACTTCCACGTCGCCCTGTCGAGCGCCACCTCCTTGAGGTCGTAAGAGATCGGTATGTTTCGTAGCTCGGGGCAGTCCTTGCGTTCGCGGCGCAGGCAGTACGGCGAGAGTATCCTCGAGAGCTTGTCGAGGTCCTTCCAGCCGACCTGCGTATGAACGAGCTTCATGCCGCCCTTCTGACCGTTCTTGCCCTTCACTGGACGCATCGTCCCAGTCTTATCCCACGTCGCGTAGCGCCACCGAAACGACGTGAACGTCTTGTAGCGCCTCGAGAGGACGTCGTCGAGTATGTTGAACTGAGACCACAGCTTCGGCGGGTCGCCGGGCGTCCCGTTTAGCATGACGACGCGCAAGCAGAGCTTCCTCAGGGAGGCGATCGCCTTCGACTGGAGCGACGCCTGATTCCCTATCGCGCTCGACTCGTCGAGTACGAGCATCGGCCTCTGGTAGGCCGCCAGACGCTCGACGAGCAGTCTGAGGTTCTTCTCGCTCCGTATGAAGTCGTAGTTCGTCACGACCCACTGCAGCCTATCTTTCTGGTCGGCGTAGAGGCTCTTCGACTGGTCCGTCTCGTCCTCCCAGAGGTCTCTCGGGCGAGCGTGAAACTCGTGGACCCTGTTCTTGACCCACGAGTAGAGCCTCACCTGACCTAGCTTCTTGTCGCCCCAGACGATGCGAGCCGCGACCGGGCAGACCACTAGTACCAGGTCGATCTCGCCGGCGTCGAAGAGCACGCAGGCCGCGTCGACGACCTGGCGAGACTTGCACGTGCGAGGAGCGTCGCCAAGGAAGAACGCCTTATGGCGAACGAGCGCTCGTACGCCCTCGAGCTGGTGCTTGAATGGGCGCGGCGAACGGAAGCGGGACTGGTTTATCTCGATCACTTTTTCTCTCTTAAATCTTCCAGCGCCTTCTCGTGGCGCTCGTAGAAGTCTCCGCGGACGAGCGCGTCATACGCGTCGGCGGCCGCCTCGAGCTCATCTACGTCGTCGCAATCTACGATCACGCGCCACCTCCGCCGTACTCTATCTCCGGCCTCTCGCGAAACGGAACGAGCACCGCCTTCGCCCTCGCTCTCAGCCGAGCGAGCTCGTCGCTCGAGAGCGTGCGCTTCGGGTACCACCGTACGCGATGCCTCCTGAAGTTCTCGCGCAGCGTCGTCGCGCTCTCGCGTCCGAGTACGTGGGCGGTGAGTCTCAAGAACGTCTTCGCCCACTCCCTGGTGTGCTCGTTCGACGTCAGCGCGTGAGCGACGACGTGGAGTATCGTCAGCTCGTCTAGCTCCCACGTGGGCATGAAGAGTACGGGGAAGAGACACGTCTTGTACCTCGTTCGCCGTATGGCGATAGACTCCCACGACCAGCTCAGGCGGATGACGTTCGCATTCGTCTCGAGCGGTTTAATTACGAAGCCGAGGCTCGCCTTCTCGCGGAAGCGGTTGATGAACCAGCGAGAGCGCGTCACGCGGTCGAGAAACGTCTGCGACGCCTCGAACGGGTTCTCGAACTTCGAGTACGAAGTCGTCGCTATCGCGACGCGCGTCGCGTCGTGTGCGCTCTGAGCCCGAGTTCGCTGCGAGTCTCTCATCTGCTATCCAATCTTTCCATGATTCGCGCTAGTTGCCCTGGCTGACCGTTGTTCTTCACCTGCCACTCGATCGCGCCTGAGCACAAGACTCCACTCTTGCGAATCGCTTCGCCCTCGTCGTCGTACTCTACTGTGTTGTGGCAGGGAAAGTGACCTTCACTTCGGAGGTTGTCGACTATCTGCTTCCAGCGACCTCGCGCGAGAGACTTCCTGAGGGCCAGCCCCTCGCCGTGGTCGTTGAACGGGCAGTCGTGGCACCTCTTCTTCGTTCTCCACCAGTTGACTCCCAACGCACCTGCGCGATATGAGCGCGCGTCGCTTGCGCGTGACGAGGCTGGTCTCGAGCTCGTCGTTTCCAGCGCGTTGGTCGTCTTCGCCATGGCGAGACGTATTCTAGCTATAGTTTTAACAGCATTGGAAGCTCTATTTGTAAATATCTCGTAACTATAGCGTTTTTAAGCACTTATGCGCACTAAAATAGTAGTGGACATCGCAATATCGTTAATAGTATTATCCTTTATAGCAGTACGGGCCAAGTGGAGTTACGGGAGTTCCTGGCGGTCAGCGCCGAGTGGGATAAGCCCCACGGGAATGCAAGCTCCGAAGTAGATCGCGAAACGGAGATTCCTCAAGTAGCCGCCGACAGGAGAGCTCAAGACCGAAGAGAGAGGCCGTAAGGCTGAACTTCGGTGCGAGACGAGAGCTTAGGCGCTCGTCGAGAAAGATTCAAGATCGAAACGCTCACTCGCGAAGTTCTCGCGAGCTCGAGCGTCTCGCCGTTACGCGGCGACTGACGAGATCGAAGGGAGAAACAAAGATGACACAAGCATGGTTTTCTGTGCGAAATATCAGGACCGGGAAAGTCGCAGTGGTCGGCATGCTCGCGCCGGAGACGGTCGACGGCGACGCGCTCGCGACGAAGCTCGACCACGTGCTCGAGTACGACCACGGGATGAAGGACCTCGAGGTGACGTTCCTCACCGTGGGCGACGGACTCTCGTACGAGCACGTGAGTGTGGATTCGGTTGCTCACTCTATGAGCATCGAGAGGCTCGCCCGTGCCTAACGTTAGATATATACGTTGCGCCAAGTGCGGGAGGTCGGACTTTCCGACGAAGACGAACCCCGGAACGTCGACGCTGATGCGTTGTCCTGACTGCTGCCGCCCATACGGGCCGGGAGAGAGCGAGAGACTCTCTCCTCCATACGCCGAGCTCTGCCGCGATTGCTGCCCTACCGGGCACGGAACTCACGGCGCTCGCTGATATTTTTTTTTCACGGAGGTGCCTTATGCTCCCCCGCTAAGTCGAAACGAGCGTCGACGTCGACGCTCGTCGCCGAGTATCACTCGGCCTGATGAGACTGAGAACGAGCCTCGCGAGGCTCGAAGGAGAACCAAAATGACGATGACACACCACGACGAGCGTCCGTACGACGTCGCAGTAGGAGAAGCCGCAGAGACGTTCCGGAAGAGGCTCGAAGAGCGCATCCACGGGAGCGTCTCTCGAGTCGCTAACGTGATCGAGCAGGTAGAGAGGGACATCCCCGCCGACCAGGTAGCGCTCGGCCGAGCGCTACACTTCGAGGCGAACGGCGCCTTCTTCGCAGCGCGGGCACCGGGCGTAGTGCTCGAGCCGAACCAACGCGGCCTGGTCGCTATCACCCCCGACAAGCAGCAGCTCCAGGTTCACGACCACGCGCTAGCGCAGGTCGCCGGCCGCGCCGGTATCCGCAACCTCGGCACGGTAGTGAGCGAGCTCCGCTCTCGCGGCGAGTGGGGCGCGAAGCTCGTCGCGCACTTCTTCAACGAGGTCTACTCGCACCTCAACGGCGACCGCTTCCTGCTCCGCAGCGTACGCGGCGAGCTCCGCGGCTTCCTGAGCGACAAGTATCGTCGACTCGACTCGCGCCCGGTGCTCGAGGCGTTCATCAAGGGCATCCAGGAGTTCGGCGCCCGTCCGATAGACGGCTTCGCGCTCCAGACCAAGATCCACCTTCGCGCCATCCTGCCGTACGTCTTCGAGCCGTTCCCCGGCGAGATCATGGCGTTCGGCGCCGAGATACGCGACTCCGACTACGGCGACGGGAAGCTGGCCGTCAACGGCTTCGTCGAGCGCATGTGGTGCACCAACCTGGCGACGACCGAGGACGTTCTCTCTCAGGTCCACCTCGGGAAGCGGCTGCCGGACAACGTCCAGTTCAGCACGCAGACGTACGAGCTCGACACCAAGGCGATGGCCTCGGCCGTCAACGACGTGACGAAGAACGTACTCGGCTCTGACGCCGTCAACCGCTACCTCGCGATGGTCAAGCGAGCGAACGAAGAGAAGATCGCGCCGAGCGCGATCACGACGTGGGTCAAGAAGCACCTCAACAAGGAGGAGGGCGAGAAGGTCGTCGAGAAGTTCTCGTCGGCCGACGTCGAGCTGCTCCCGGCGGGCCAGACCGCTTGGCGCTGGTCGAACGCGCTCTCCTGGCTGGCGAACGAGACGAGCGACGAGCGCCGGAAGCTCGAGCTTCAAGACTTCGCCGGCGGCGCGATGACGGTCGTAGAGTAGGTCGAAACGGCGGGATCCACCCGCCGTCTGAGCGTGAGACGCTCACTGACGAGACCGAAAGAAGGGAGAACCAAGTCGATGTCAGAACCTGAGGCAGTAGCCACGGTCGCGACCGCTCTGGCGGAGACCGTGGAGTTCACGCAGAAGAACGAGGTCCCTATCCGTACGCTCCGAGAGGGCGACGGGTTCGGACTTCTGCTCGAGACTACGGGGCGCGTCCGGAAGGGGTACGTCATAAGCATCGGCAGCTGCTCGGCGACGATCATGCTGCTCGACCGCGTAGAGCGTACCATACGGACCGGCGACGGGAGGGAGATACCGATCTCATCGCCCACCGGAGTGCAGCACTGGAGCATCGAGACGATGGTCGTGCCGGACGGTACGCGGCACGACGTCGCTAGACACTCGTACCAAAATCAAAAAGAGGAGAACGACATGTCGAACAGCAGCAAGAAGACGAAGGCCCAGCCGAAGGTTCGCGTTCGCGCGATCCTCGCTGACAAGCTCTACGAGGTCGCGACGGCGAACGTGAGCGAGAAGTTCAGCGAGCAGGTCGCGGACAAGGAGGTCAAGTCACACACCGTGCTCGTCTTTCGCGCGCTGAAGAAGCTCGCGAAGCCGTCGACGGTCGAGCAGGTCGCGGCCGCCGTAAAGGCGGACGGGCAGCTCAAGACGGACAAGAAGGACTTCCCCCGTCTCATGCGCGACCACCTGAGCTTGCTCGCGAAGAAGCGGTTCGTGAAGGTCTCGGACGCGCCGGAGAAGAAGGCGTAGGACGAAGAAAAGCAGAGGGCGGCGGGCCGGTCACGCGTCTCGCCGTAATGCGCAGGTCTCGGTCCCAAGCCCGAGCGAGAGGAGAGAACCGATGGGAACACAAGAGAAGCTCTTCGTCGTCGAGAAGGCGCCGAAGAAGAAGTACGAGCGCAGGCAGAAGCTCGAGCTGACGACCGTATTTCACAGAGGCGCCGGCGTCCCCGGCGGCCACCTGGTGATCTCGGACGGGGTCCGAGAGCCGTTCGTCACGTCGATGCGCGAGTGCTCGTCGATCGAGCTGCGGCACTCGGACTTCGTGGTCGACGTCGGCGCGTACGTCGGAACGTACGCGCTCCGCTGCGCGCGCTTCCCGGTGCGTCGCGTCGTCGCGTACGAGCCTACGCCGTTCTCGTTCTCGGTCCTCCAGAAGAACGCCGCGAGCTGCAGGAACCTGGAGCTCGCGAACGTCGCGGTGACCGGCGACGCGCGAGAGAGCGTGGACTTCTATCTATCGCGCAAGACTGGCGTCTCCAACTCGATCGTCGCGTCCAGGGCCAAGGACCCCATCACCGTCCCGGCCGTATCGTACGTCGAGGCCGTCCGGGAGGCCACAGTCGTCAAGATAGACGTCGAGGGCGCGGAGTACGACTACCCGATAGTCCAGCCCGGGATACGGGCGCTGATCGTCGACTTCCACAAGATAGGCAAGGACTGGGTCTCGAAGGCGGAGGCTGTCGTCGCGAAGATCGAGTCGGCCGGATTCATCCCGGTGATACGTCCGCGCTGGTCTCACGGCTGGACGAGCTGCGGGAGCTGGGTGAGGCAGGTGTCTTCTTCGAGCACCGCCTGGGACTACGAGCTGATGTTCGGCAGTTTCTGCTGCGGGTGCGGCGCGAAGACGCTCGGCTATAAGGCGCGGACGCTCTGCCACGCCTGCTTCGACTCGTGGGAGCCGAAGTATCACGTCGGCTTCCAGAGGTCGATCACATGAGAGTAAGAGCTCCGTTCGCCGTAGTCGACACCAAGACGATACCGAACATGCACAAGTGGGTTCGCAGACTCTTCATATGCCCGCTACTGGGCAAGCGATACTCGATGCTCGAGTCGATGTGCGTGTTCGTAGAGGAGGGCTTTCTTCGTCCTCCAAAGAGGAGGCCAAGACGATGAGGATCAAGCCGCCGTTTATGGTCATAGACACTCGCGAGAGGCTCGGCCGCACGTGCGTCCTCCGCGAGCTCTTCCTGCTTCCGCTTCGCGGCGGGACGTACTCTTTTCTCAACGCGATGCGCATACTCAGGGCCCACATAATATACGAGAGCGTCTACGAGAGGAAGAAGAAGAGATGAAAGCCCTGCTCGTCGTGAAGCTCAGAGGCTCGATGCCACGCTTCGTCGTCTTCGACCACGAGACTACGGAGGAGACGAACGTCCTCGAGAAGCGCATTCGAAGGATGCCCGAGGTAGAGCGCGTCGCGATCGTAAAGTCGCACATCGCAGACGAGCTCCTCTTTATCAGCGACGACTCGCAGCCCGTAGAGGAGCTGCTCAGAAAGGAGCTCCAGTGAGACTCAGCATACTAATCCTTAGTCTTTTACTCGTCCCCGTTCTCGCACGCGCGGATGCGCTTCCAGACGCTCCCGTTGCTAAGCTAGACGCGGTCCGGGTCGACGTAGTACGTCGCCACACCATAGACCGTCGTACGTTCTTCATCGGCGTCGGTCTGCTCGCCGCGGCGAAGTCGGCCGACATACTCACTACTCGCTCGCTTATAGAGCGAGGCGGCGTAGAGCTGAACCCGCTCCTGGGAAGGCACCCGTCGACGTCGCGGCAGGTCGGCGTGAACGCCGCGTTCTTCGCAGCGCAGACGCTGACGTTCTACCTCACCGAGAGGAGCTCTCGTCGGTGGGTGAGATGGACCGGAAGAGCGTGGATGGCGGGTGCGATCGCCGACCACGCTCAGCTCGCGGCGTGCAACTCTACTATCGACCCTAAGGGCACGGAGAGGTGTACGTCGAAGCTTCCCGGCGGCTTCTGGTAAGAAAAATAAAGGCGGCTTCTGAAATAAAAAGGCGCGTCTCTTCTCGAGGCGCGCCTTTTTTGCGTCCGGGGTTAAGTTTCTCAGACCATCGAGAGGTCGCGAAGGAGTTCGTCCAGGTTCAGACCGGACGGCGAGAGGCTCGTCGCGCGAACTATCCAGTCCGGCGTGACGACGGCGTACGCCTCGTCGACGTACTTCTCGAACCAGCTGACGAGCATCGACTGGAGCTGCCCCCACGTGTTCCCCGTGAAGCCGTCCCTCCCGTAGCCGAAGAGCGGGAACGAGTGGCCGCCGATAGGGTCGTCGTTTCTCGAGTCGACGTGCCAGACCTCGCGGTTCTCGAACTGGCTCTCGGAGTTGAGCGGCAGGTTGGCTCCTACGTCCACTCCGCCGAATAGCCAGATAGCCTGGCGGACAGCGTCGAGGCTCGTGTGGTCCACCTTCGCCCAGCCGACGATCCTCGAGCCGGAGAGCCCGGTGGTTCGCCAGAAGTTCAGGACGTCGACGATCGCGAGGCCGTTGTCGTTCGCGCCAGTCTTAGGGTCGTAGCCGCTAAGGTGCGAGTACGTCGAGACGACCTCGTCCTCTAGCGGCGTGACCATCCCGCCGGAGTGCGCGGTGAAGTTCTGGATCATGTGCGCGATCGCCGCGACCGTGCAGTCGCCGATGCGGTCGTTGGCGTACATCGGCCACGAGTCAGGGCGCACCTTGTACTCCCAGTATGTCTTCTTGGGCGGCGGAGGGAGCGCCGTCGGCGTGGTGTACTTCTCGAGCAGGAGCGTCTTCGGGTGGAACTTAGGCGGCAACTTTCCTAGCTTCATGGTTCTCCTTTATGGCGAGAGAGTCCGGTGCGAGCTCTTCGAGAGAGCCCGCACCGGAGAATAGAGTTTATATCTTATAGCTGGAGTAGCCGCCCTGCTCGAGCAGCTTGTTGAAGTCGTCGCGGAACTTCGCGACCGAGCGCTTCTTCGGCGAGAAGACCACACGCTTCTTCAGGACGGCCGCCTTAGGCGTAGACACCGGAGCGGGGAGCTGGGCTGCGAACCCGGCGAGCGTCGAGAGGACTATCCCGAGCAGGCCGTGGACTAGGTCGCCCAGCTTGGGGTCGGGGATGGCGAGGTCGGACCAGAACTTCTGGATCTCGTCGGCCACCGCCTGGAGCGCCGTCGCGACCTTCTGCTTGAGCGTCGCCTTCTGGTCCGCCGGAGCTCCCTCGTATTGAGCGATCGCCACCTGCACGTCCGCGAACGCCTTCTTGATCAGGTCGACCACCGCGGAGATCGCCTCCCCGCTTCCGACGCTCGTCACGCCACTGCCAGCGAGGAGGTTCGCGACGGCGACGACCGCCGAGAGGCCGACGCCGACGTATGCGACGATCGAGTCGAACACGCTGCAGCCTGCCTGGAAGATCATCGCCCCGCCGGACGCCGCGAGTGCTAGCAGGCCGGAGGTCGAGAGCCCCATGAAACTTCTACGACTTAGTGATCTAGTCTTGTTTCCTGATCTCATCTTGTTTCCTTTCTCCTTCCCGCTGAGCCCTCTGACTGGCGGCCCGGCGGCGAAAACCTTTTTCGTCACGACAGCTTATACTCTTCGGCGACGTGACGCCACACCGCGTCGAGCCCGCCGCTCTTCCACGCGTAGCGAACGGCGTCGTCCGGGGAAGATGGGAGCTCCGAAGGGTAGAGGTGCGGGTTGTCGGGGAACGTGCGCCACGCCGCGCCCTCGGCGAATCCTACGATCGTAGCGGCCGAGAGAAGCTGTTGCCACCTCGGGTGAGCTACGTCCCAGTCGAGCTTATGGTTCTCGTCGAACGGCGCGACGTCGATCGCTAGCCCGTACTCGTGCCAGCCGAACCCGGCTCGAGCCTTAGTCACCGTTCGAAGGTTCTCCTCAGGCGTGAGCGGCGCGAGCCCTACGGCCTGGTAGAGCTCGTTGACGACCTCGAGAGACTCCCGCCCTCTGGCGTAGAACGCCGACTGGAGGTTGAACGTTCGCTTCCCCTGGACGACCTCGAGCTCGAAGTCGAGACGCTGCTCGAGCAGGCTTAGACGATCGAGCACGACCGGGTGGCAGCCTACGAGCCGCGTCGCGCTGGCGTTGTCCATCGCAGGCTCCTCTCGTAGCGGTGAAGTATCTCGCCGATCGTCAGGAACCCGACGACGACGATGGCGTAAGGGACGAGGTCGTTGAGCCGAACCCAGCTAACGTCCGGCAGGTGAAGGTTGAAGCCGAGACGAAACCCGGCGAGGGCGAGCCAGAGCATCACGAAGACGAGCGAGACGCGCCGATAGACGCCGAAGAGGTTCTTGCAGATCTGCGCCAGCGCGCTCGCCTGGAAGACGAGGACGAACGCCTCGGCGAGGTAGACCCAGTTGTAGTAGCGGAGCGGCTTCGCCAGGTCGAAGTACGCGATCGCGACCGGACCACTGGCGAAGACGGCGGCTAGGGCCCAGACGCGCCGAGCGCGAACCTCGCCGCGGACGACCTCGAGCTGGTCCCAGACGTAGAGCTGCGACGCGAGCAGGATCAGCGCCGTCATCCCGGCGTAGAGAGCTCCGTACGTCGTGGACGTATACGGCAGCCAGAAGCGGTGCGCGACCTCGAGGACGATCTCGGCGAGGAGTTGGGCGACGAAGTAGAAGCGAAGCTCCAGTCGCTGGCGCCACGCGACCGCGTAGGCGGTCGCGCAGAGGAGCGGCACGGTGGTGTAGAGCCAGTCGGGCATCACTCCTTCTCTTCTTCGATCACCACGCCGGTCTTCTGGCTTATCTTGACGATCTTCACGACGCCTACGGGCGTGTGAGTCGTGACGACGATGACGTTGTCCGTTATCGTGACGTGGACGTTCTCGTACGTCAGCACCACGCCGTGTGGCCCTCCGGTTCCGCTCATGTCTTGCCTCCGTTCAGTATCCTGCCGCTCAGTACGCCGATGTCTCTCGTCAGCGTCATGATGTTCTGGTTAAGAAGATTCACCTTCGCCTCCTGCGCGTTGGCTATCTCTCTCAGCTGTCGCTCGCGGTCCTCCCGCTCGTCGCCGAGCTTCCTCTCGAGGGCCCCACGCTCCCGGCGCGCGGTGTCTTCCAGCGCTGCGAGCTGCTTGCCGAGCGTACTGATCCTCTCCTTGTAGACGCCCACGGAGATGAGGGTGCTTATCGCGATGCCGATCAAGAACGAGATGATCTCGGCCCACGCCGCCTCCTGAACCTGGAAGTAGAGGACGGCCGCCAGCGTCATGTCGTAGCGAAAGATCGTGACGAGAAGAAGTATCACTCGCCCTCCAGGTACGCCTTCTTCAGCAGCCGCGCGCGCTCGTGGCCAGCCGCCTCGCGCGCGAGTCTCTCCGCGAGCTTGTCGACGTCGCTCTCGAGGTGCTCGATCGCGCGGTCCGGGTTCGGGTGCTGCGTCAGCCTCGAGCGCCGCGTCGTCTCGCCGCACGTCGCCGCGAGGTCGAGGCAGTGGTGCGTCACGTCGTCGGAGGCCGTCACCTCCACGACGACTCTCAGGTCGCCGTGAACTATCGTCTTCAGCTTCTTCATTCGATCCCCTCGATCCACGCTCCGAAAACTCTCAGAACGATACCTCCCGAAGTTATGTTAGAGCTTACGGCGTTCTGGAGCGTCACTTGAATCTGAGACAAGTTAGTCGTAGGCGGGATCACGGCTTCGAGAACCTGAAACGCCACGACGCCAGCGTTGTAGACGAGAGGCCCCAAGACTCTCTGAGACGCCAACCCACCAACCCCGTCAGGGTACAGGACGTCGAAGAAGCTGTTGCTGGTCGTTCCGTTCGGGGCAGCGTTGTTCTGCGTGATCTGGACGGCGATCTTCACCTTCAAGGACGAGAAGGCCCTCTGGACGGACGAGGCGTTGCCCAGCAGGACGAAGCAGTTAGAGCCGATGCCGGTGTTTATCGTCAAGTCGCAGAAGCTCGAGTCGCTCCCGTCGACGATGTTACCCGAGTTAGAGATCGTAGCCCCGCCGCTGGCGGAGCTCCCCGTCACCTGAAACCCGAACACGTTAACCATGCCTAGCTGCGCCCCGCTCCCGCCGTCATTGTTTCCGGTAGTGTCTGAGCCTCCTGCGCGAGGCGTCGTGATCGAGCCGACGAAGAACCTTCCCGCACCGTTGAGAGCTGTCTCCTTCGTCGTCGTGGCGACGTACGTCACCGCCCCTCCGAAGAAGTTGGGGTCGTCGTAATAGACGTAGTAGAGGGTGTTGTACGAGAGCCCGGTGATCGCGCCGCTGTTCAGGTTGATGTCGGTGATGCCCGGGACGCGCATCGGGAACGACGCGACGTTGATCGTCGCGTTCGACCCGGCGTCATGAGCTGTCAGCGGGTTCGTCGTCGGGCGGTACGTCACGTGGGCTGGGGTGAGGAGCCCGAGCGAAGCTCCGGTCACCGCGATCGTGTAGTCGGTAACGTCGGCGAGCGACTGCTCGCGCTGCCCGACGAGGTTGAAGCTTGTGAACTTGAAGTGAAGCGTCGTCCCGATGAGCGTCGGGTCGTAGTCGTACGAGAAGACGTTGTCGTCGAGCCGCAGGAACGGCGACCCCGAGGCGTGAGAGCCTATCGGCGATCCCGCAACGCCGCGGCGCAGCAAAGTTCCAAGGTTATAGTGAAATGCGCTCGTGAGAGTCGCGTCCTGGTAGCTGATGAGCTCGTTCGTCGCGCCGCCGACGTAGCAGAGAGTTCGGAAGGCGTTCGCGTCGGCCGAGCTCCCGGAGAAGAGCTCCCCGGACGACTCGGTCAGGTCCACGCTCAGCGTGTTCGTCGTGTCCGGGTCGGCGTGGGAGGCTAGCGTCGCGGTGAGAGTTCCCATCCGCGACTTCGAGAAGAACGTGTCCACCTTCTCGTACGTCGTCCCGTCGGTGGAGACCCAGACCGAGCAGCCGCCCCAGTCCGGGTCCGAGCCGGAGACGCCCATGTAGATGGCGTGACCGATCTGGTTGTTCAGACGCGAGAGCGCCTCGAACATGATCGGCGTGTTGACGTTGCCGGGGTCGTTATCGGACGCGGGGACGAACGGCGCGGGCGACTCCTTCGGGTAGAGGGTAGGCGCGGCGGTCCCCCAGGGGAACTCCTCGGCCACGCAGTCAAGCTTCCCGTTCCCGTCCTCCGAGATGCTCAGCAGCCTCACCGGGGTCTTGTCGAGCCCGAGGTTCGTGTCAGTCAGCGTGACGAGGTCCATCTGCTCGAGGTAGGGGTAGCGCATGTCGATCTTGAAGCCGTACTGGTTTCTGACGTAGATCTGCCGCTTGAGGATCATGTTCGCGGCCTGCTGGGACGCCGCCTGCGTCGTGTAGAAGTGCATCGACGTCGGCGACGTCTGACGCGGACGGTACGTCTCGATCGCGTTCTGGTCGAACTCCTCGACCACGGTGGGGTTGTAACGGTTCGCTCGTTCGAGGTACTCGACCCTAACGTTAGTGAACACGTCGGCGATCGTCGGGCGAGTTATTCGGACCGGGTCCTCGCCCGCGTCGTAGAGAAAGTCGTCATCGTTCAGGTCGACGACCGGAGCGGTCTGCGGCTGGTACGTCGCGCCGAACGCCACTGCGCTCGTGTCGCCGTACGGAACTATCTTCAGAACTCCCTGCGAGATGAACGCCTCGCTCACCGTCGCGTCGATTATGTCCTTCAGCCAGTCGGCCGCCGGGCGATCGCTGTCGAAGACCGGGCTCATGAACAGGCCGTTCGCGACGCAGAAGTCGGAGTAGTTCGAGAGGTCGCCGATCTCCGCCGCCGGGAAGCTGACGCCGTAGGTCGTGCTCGTCAGCGCGTCCACGATGACGTCGCGCGGATTCGAGTCGACGATCCCGCCGCCGAACGGCAGCAGGCCGCCGATCTCGAAGCTCAAGTTTGGCAGCGCCCCCGAGCCGCCGAGGTCCATCTTCGGCGATGCGACGGCGGCGACCTGGGTGTAGCCGAGGGCCTCGGTCGGGTGGTTCGTGCTCAGGTAGCTCCAGGGCGACTGCCCGAGAGTCCCCTTGAGGAACGTGAGCTGAGCGACCGTGATCGGCTGCCCCGACGTCCCCGCCGCGGTGGGGGCCGCCCACGCGTAGGTGATCGTCATCACCTTCCCGGCATCCGCCGCCGAGAAGGCGTACGTTCCGGAACTCGAGACGGTGTACTGGCCGGCTTCAGGCGAGGCGACCACCGTCGCCATCGGCGTCTGCTGAGTGCCGGTCAGCGTTCCGGACCCGGCGGGGTTCCCGTAGTCGTTCGTCGGGACGGAGTAGGAGTCGCCGCGCGTAACGCCGTGATCGCCGTAGAAGACCGTCGAGCCGCTGTGAGCTACGGTGTGAGACCCGCCGCCGCCAGGGACCGTGAACGTCTCCACGGTGACCGTAAGCTCGACCTGCCCCGCCGAGTCGTAGACGTTGAAGAGTTTCAGCGAAGAGCCGCCGACGCAGAGAGCGAGCAGCACCGCCGCGGAGTACTCGTACGAGACGCCGCCGCCCTTGCCGCCGCCGCCGAACATCCCGCCCTTGCCGCCCTGCGCCTTCTGCTTCGTCGCCGTGAAGTCGCCGTACCAGATCATGTTTCCGGAGAGACGGAAGCGACCGTACCCCAGAGGCAAGACGGCTCCGTAGACGCTCGTCTGAGCGGAGAGCCCCTTGAGCTTCGAGCTCTGAATGGCGTTCGTTCTCCCGAAAAGGCCGCTCACTCCTCACCGCCTTCCAGCCAAGCCTTGAGCGTGAAGAACCGACGCGGGTACGTCCGCAGCGGGTCGAGAGACGCGTCGTTCGTCTCCACCCCCGTCTGGAACCACGCGTGAATTATCAACGGCCAGCTAAGGACGATTCCTGCGTGAGACCACGCGCGTCCTATCTTGAACATGACGATGTCGCCAGGGCTCGGCGCGGAGTGAGTCTCGACCGCGTTCGCGAGTATCCACGGGAGGTACTTCTCGTCGTCGCGGTGGAGATGCCACTGCGCCGAGTAGTGATCGGGGCTCTGACGAGGAATCAGTCCCACGCGCTCATAGACCTCGGCGAGGAGCATCGCGCAGTCGACCCCGGCCCCCTTGACGCGCGCCTCGTGGTGAAACGGAGTCCTCAGCCAGGTCTCCGCCTCCTCGAGCACGCGTGCTCGCTGGTAGCACGTTCCCTCGCAGGCCAGCCTCGGCCTGCGGTTTCCAGCCAGGGAGTCCTTGCTCCTCTCGACCTGCTCCGGCGTTGGCGGGTCGCACTCTCTCCCGCAGATGTCGCAATGAATGGTCAGGATCAAAACGCCGCCTCCGGGACCGGGATGTAAGGGAACCCTCCGAAGTTTACCAGGTTGTTGAACTTCGCCGGACCGCAGGCGGTCTGCGTCCTGTCGCAGCCAGGGTAGGCCGTGAAGGCGTCGCCGTTCGCGATCGGGTAGGGGAAGGGCTTGTTTATGATAAACGTCCCGCCGGAGTGAGCGTACTGCTTCACCGTGGCGCTCAGGCCCGCGTTCTCACCACTCGTGAAGGTGATCGTCCCGAGGGAGAAGTACCCGTCGGACTGGGTGGCGTTCGACTTCAGCGTCAGGACGTCCGACCCCGAAGCGACGTAGGTCAGGTTTATAGCGTACGTCTCCTTGTCGAGAGTGCAGCCGTCGTCGAAGAGCGTCCAGCGGCAGGAAGGCTGGAAGAGAACTCTCGGAAGAGAGTTGTTAAGGAGCTCGAGCCTCGAGCGCACGGTGAGAGCGCAGCGCGTTCGACCTACGTTCTTAATGTCCGCGATGTTCCCGGTGAAGAGCGTGAGCGCGCCGACCCACTGGCCGTAGGCCGTCCCGTAGAGACGATCGTACTGGAAGCGCGCCCCGTCGAAGTAGCCCCGCTGGAACTGCTTCAGGATAGGGACGCCATCCTGCAGGACGTTAGGGTTAGCGTCGAGAGTCATGTCGAGCGTATCGACCGTCAGGCCTACGCTCCACTTCAGCCGGCCGCGGGTCGCCTTGACGAACCTGGAGCTCCAGCGCGCGAGGTTGCTCGCGCCGTCGTTCTTCGCGTAAGGCGAAACGCCCGGGCCAAAGTTAAGCTGAGCGCCCCAGACGTAGATATTTATCGCCGGCATACTGTCGCTATAGAAACCTGCTCCAATATCTCCTCCCTCAAGTCCGCTTGCTCTCACAAATTGCCATTTGTTCGTAAGATTTGCGACCGGCGCTTCCGATAGATTTGGCCTGAGCGAACTATCCATCCCAATGCGAAGAACTCCGGTTGTGTCAGTCTTAACCCAGCAAGAAAAAGTGAACATCGTCAAACCAGGCTGAACAGGCGCACCAAAAAATACGTCTTGCGCCAGCGCGGCGTTGAACACACCACCGGTGCAGTCAGGGAAAGCGATCTTGTCGGCCGTGTTTGTCCCGTCAGGAGCCGTCGTAAAGTTCGGCGTGACCACTGGGTCAGAAGCCCCGGTGTTACTCGCGAACCACGCTGGGTCGGAGAAGTCTTCGGAGGCGAGAAGGAGATTCGCAGGATAGAGAATGTCTCGATCGCAGCTCGTCAGAAACAGTGGTTGAGAAAAAGCCGGCGACGGAGGCTGGATGGTGAAAAGATCCGCGGTGAAGAAGTTCCGTCGACCTTGAAGAAGAGCTAGCAAGTTAGGGTCGAGCGATCTCATAGGGTCTCGCTTACGAGCTCGAGCTGCTGGAGCTGCCAGAGGTTCTTCATAAACTGCTCGAACTCGTTCAGGTCGTTTTTGAATCGGAGCCGATAATAGAAACTGAAGCTCGCCGTAACAGGAAGGTTGAGTCCCGGAGCCGTACCGAACGTTATCATGCCGAGCGGCTTCACCTGGTCGGTTATGGTCGCGAGATACCCGCTCGCCGCAGGGAATCTTTCAAGTTGCGCGCCCCAAGCATACACGGAGACTCCATTTGGTATACTGTTCGCGCCACCTACCATCGCCATCATTCCGGATATTCCCGGAAGCGCCGACATCGGAGCTGTTACGGAAAATCTCTGCCATGTGGAGTTAAGCGCGCAGGACGTAAACGGCCCGGTAAGCCATCCTCCAGCGAAGGCGCTATTCAAGAATATCTTTATCGTAGGCGTTCCGGAGACAGCCTTGAGATAAACGGAGAATGTGACGAGCTCTCCCGCTGCAATTCCTGTAACAAGCTGAGTCGCATAGCCGTCACCTGACGACGCAAGTGTATCCGCAGTGGTCGTCCCGTCAGGAGCGGCGGTACTGTTCGCCGTGATCGCAAGCGCATTCTTCGACCAAAAAGCATTAGAGAAGTCTTGAGAATAGAGCAACTGGTTCTCCGTCCCGATTGCATATGAGAACGCAGCCTGCGCCGATCCGTTTATCTTCACCGCCGAGACGACATTAGGATTCTGGACGAGCTCGTAGAATCCTCCTGCGGCCTGAGCGGCGGCGCCAGCCTTCTGATAGAGGAGCTGGAACTGAGTCGTTACCCCGTCGCCGTAGCCGATAAGCTGGTCCGTCACCGCGTTGTCGTCCGGGTCGGCGTAGAGGAACGAGTCGTACGCGCCCCCGCGCGAGAGGAAGAAGTCGATGAGGCTGTTGAGGCTCGTCGGCGAGGCGCTGCCGCTGTTTCTCAGCAGCTCCCACTTGAGCTTATAGTTCCAGATCGGCGTCGCGTAGAGCTGAGCACGCGTCGTCTTGCCACTCACGGCCTTCTGGACGAGAGTCGACATCTCCGGGCTCTTGAACACACTCCACGCGAGGTAGTTAGGCGGCGTCCAGATCAGGTTGCTCAAAATCGGTTCTCCCGTCGCGCCCGCCCGAGGATGCTGACGAGCGTGTCCATCTGACCCTCAAGAACTTGCGCGACTCCGCGAGCGTCGATCGCGCTGATCTGAGGCGAGAAGTAAATCGTAGGCCCACCTCCGGCCGGAGCGCCGCCTTGGTTTATCATGCTCTGAACTCCGCGGCTCAAGTTAGGCGGCAGCACCATCTCCTCGCGGTGAGCGTAGATCGGCCCGTCGTTCGCGAGGAGCGCGCCAGAGCCGGCGGAGGGCAGCCCCGCCGCCGAAGCGGCGACGAGCGCGAACACGGCGGGCGCGGCGACGAGGTTGAACGGAAAAGGGACCTCAGCGTAGACGTGAGCCGCCGCCTGGTAGGCGCTGCGCAGGATGCTCGCGATCGAGTGCTCCTTGTCGACCGCTCCGGCCGTGGCCGTGTAGACGAGCTGGGCGACGAGCATCCTCGCGAACGCCTCGAGCATCGCGATGATCATATCCCCGGCCATCTCCTCGAAAGCCTGACCGATCGTCTTCGTTCCGCGCAGCACACCCTCGATCATCGAGTCGACGCCCCGCTGCAGCATCACCGTAACGGACTGCCAGGCCTTCATCATGGCGACGGACGTTCGGTTCTCGTCGGCGACGATCGCCGAGTTCGCCTCGTTCGTCACCTTCACCTTCTCGGACTCGATCCGCGAGAGCTCCGCGAGGTCTCGCGCGTAGAGCGCGTCGGACTCGCCGCTCATGCGCGCCGTGATCGCCGCCTGCCGCTCGTTCAGGTACGCGAGCTCGAGCTGGAGCTTCTCCTCGTCGAGCCGAACGAGCTGGTCGCGCGCGACGCCGGAGGTGATGGTGCCAATTCTTAGCTCGTTCTCGACCCGAGCCTTCTCCGCGTCCTTGCCAGCGAGGGCCGTCTCGAGCTCGTCCCTCTTTCGGTCCTCGACGAACTTTCTCTCCGCCGTCTCCCGCTCCACAATCCCCTTGATCGTCTCGTCCGACTGCGCGTTGATGAGCGCGTCGATCGCGCGCTCCGCCTCCTGCTCGCCTCGGATGCGCTCGTCGATCATCCGCTGGTCTTCCGTAGCGGTGCGGTGCATCAGCTCGACGCCCTCGTCGTACGTCTTCTCGTTCAGCTCCTTGTCGGCCTTAGCCTGCTCAGCCTTGGCGGTGCTCTTGGCCACCGGGGTCTTAAACTGGATGGCGTCCTGGAGAGACTTCGCCGCCGCCTGAAGAGCTTCGAGGTTCTGCTTCGCCTCCTTGATCTGCTCGTTCGTTCCCGTCAGCCACCCGGTGAACTTCTCAGGGATCGGGATCGAACCCCACGTCGACGTGAAGGTGGACGGCTTCGAGAGCTCTTCCACCTCGGCCTGAGCCTCCTTGATACGCCGGTTAAACTCGACGAGAAGCGTACCCTTGTCCTGAAGGTTCTGCCCTAGGATGTTCAGCTCCAGGCTATACTTTCCTAGACCGGTCGCCCCGATAAGCTGCGTTTCTCTCAGCTTCTCGTTCAGCTCTTCCTGCTTGACTTGAAGCTCGACGTTCGCCTTAAGCGCGTCGCCGTACGCCTTCTTCGCCTCCTCGTCCCAGCCTACGAGCGCATCTACTCCCTCGCGAATCTTTTCTGGAATCTCCGCAAGAACTTCTAACAAACCGAAAATAGCGATCGGGGTGAACGCCGCCGCGAGAACCGGCGCGACGCCGCCTAGCCCCGAGACGAAGGACTGGATGAAGCGAGGAACGTGAATGCCGATCTCTTCGCCCAGGCCGTGAATCGCGTGACGCGCCTCGGTCGCCTCGTGCCCGCCGACGCGGCGCATTGCGCTCTCGGACTCGGCTCCGACGCGCTGGAACGACTTCGTCATCGAGCTCGCCGTAGACTCCGTGTCCGCCGCGAGCTGTTTCAAGCCGGTGGTAGCCTGAGAGGTGTCGATTACCGCCCCAGCTTCAAGAAGGGTGTCGTTTCCCGCCACGCTTAAGCTCCTCCTCCGCCCACTTAATCAGGTCCCGCTCGCGCTCGCCCAGCGTACCTCTCGTCACTCCCGGCATCATCCCGAACGTCGCGAGCGCCGCCTCGTTCGCCTCCTCGGTGACGCTCTCCGGAGACCACTCAGATGGCGACCTCGGAACCTGTATCTTTCTATCTTCTTCTCGCCCGCCGTTTAGGTAAGCCAGCAGCTCGAGTGCTCTCGCTAGCTCCAGGTCGTCAACGTACTCGAACGTCCAGCCGGTCTGCGTTACGATGGCCCCGTATATCGCGGGCCAGTTGACTAAGCGGCCGCTGGCGCCGCCGCGACCGGCTGAGGCCCCTGCGGAGCGCCAACCCCGGAGCGACCGCAGACGATGCGAACCAGGTCACGGATGTTCGCCACGTCGACGTGCTCCTCGATCTCCTCGAGCTTGACGTCCGGGTAGTTCCTCGTCAGCGCCGCGTGAATCACCTTAAGCATCGCCGCATACTTGTCCGGCAGGTTCTCCTTCGTGATCCCCTCGTCCATCGACAGGATGTCACCCCAGAGAGCTCGCGCCTGCTTCACGCTTAGCGACGGGACGACGTACTCCACCCCGCCGAGCTTGACCTTCGTTCCTTCGTACTTCACCTCGTCTGCCATGATGACCGGGTTCTCCTTTTCTTTAGATTAGATCCGCCATGATCTTGCCCAGATTGTCGCTCGCGTCCACGTTCGCCGAACCGTCGAAGTCGAGCATCCAGAAGTCCTCGAGCTTCGTCGGGATCGAGAGGCCGCCGAGAGTGACGTCGTTCAGCTCCAGGGCGAGGTACTTGTTCCGGAACTGGTTGTAGAGGAAGGCGGAGAGCTCCGGCGCGTAGCCCATCAGCTGGTTCGCCAGCGTGATCGTCGCTCCCGTGGTCACGTTGTTGAAGTAGGTGTAGGAGACCTTCACCAGCGCGTTGTTGTCCGCGGAGTTAAGCGTATACTTTCCGCTGACGAGGTTCGGCCCGGTGTAGTGACCCGCCACCGTGACGGCCACCGCGGCGTTCGACGAGTCCTTGATGAACGCCTGGCCGGTCCCGGAGTAGATCAGGCCCCAGTCCTCGACGATCGGGGTGTGAAGAACGCTGACGGCGTTCGAGCTCGCGGTCTGAGCCTCGCCGTCGACCATGAGGTTGTAGCCCTGGCTCTGAACCTGAGCGAAGTAGAGCTGGTTGAGCATGCTGATGTCGGTCGCCGCGATCTTGCCCTTGATAGTAACTTCGATCTTGCCGCGCGCCGTAGCCACCGGAAACTGCCTCTGCCCGAATAGCTTCTTCAGGTCGGCCTTGAAGTCCACGGTGACTTCCTGCAGGACGCCAAACTTGTAGGGCGTGGGGCTCGCCGGCAGGTTTCCGAGAACCGGGTTGCCGAAGAGAACGCCCGTCCCAAACTGGATGTTAGCCATTCCTATTTCCTCCTAGCGACTCTTCCCCTAGCTGACCGGAGCTAGCTTCCAAATAATCTTTTTTCACCCGACGGGGCCGAGCAGCAGGCTAATCGGCACGACGACGACGACCTGCTGGTCGACCACCTCCACGCTCACTTGGCCGTCCACCCAGCAGTGATAGACGAGGCCGTCGAGAGTCTGCTTCTGGTAAGGAGGATACGTCACGCCGAGCGCGAGCGCGATTCCCCAAGTTATCCAGTTCGCCTGCGTCGCCGGGCTCACCTGCTGCTGAGAGGCGCTCGAGCCGTCCGCTCGAAGGTAGACGACGGCGAACGCCCCGAGGTGCCACTTCGCCGGGCCGAAGAGCCCCTCCTGCGACTCCCCCAGTAGACCTTCGATGAGCAGCAGCGCGGGCTGGTTCGCCGCGTCGATCTGGTCCGGAGGCTGGACGGCTCTCTGAAAAGACTTGACGACGATGCTCCCGCCGAACTTCGCCGTCTTCAGCTTCGCGAAGAGCGCCGCGAAGACCACCTCCAGATAGTTTGGGCTCTCGAAGTCGATCGCTATCATCTTTTAGCCTCTCAGCGCCTTCGCCGCCGCTTCCAGCAAGTTGCTCTTGATCTTACCGCGAAGCTCCTCCTGCGACGTCGCCATGAACGACCTCCGAGGCAGCGGCGGGTGATGAACCGATTTTACCACGACGCCTCCCGCCTCGGCGAACTTGCCGTACATCTTCGGGCGCAGGCTGCCTCGACGCGAGCCCTGCTTGAAGTAGAAGCTGCGGCTGTTAACACCCCCGCCCGCCATGAACGCAAGCGCTCTCTTCTTGACGGGGTAGATGTCGTACGCCCGCGTGCCACCGAACTCGTGAACCCTACCGTACCACGCCGGGCCTCCAGCGGCCGTGACCCTGCCGATGATCTGTGTTCCGGCGACCGCGGTAGTCTCCTTATGGACCGAGCCGATCAGCTTGCCGCTTCGCTGGTGCAAGACTTCCCCGGAGAGCTTCTCCTGAATCCGTCGCACCAGCTCGAGCATCGAGAGGTCGAGAGCCTCGCGCAGCGCCGCGACGAGCTTCTGGCCTCTCTCCCGCAGGGCGAGAGCCACTCTCTTGTCGCTGCCGTTGAAGGAGAAACGAATCATCCTACCACCGCCAGCCGAGAGTAGAAGTCGATAACGGTCTGGCACTCCGGAGGGATCTCCCAGTCCCGGAAGCGCGTGGTGCCCGTCGTTCCTCCGGCCGAGACCGACTTCGACGCCATGTCGAGCGTCTGCCGCCTCCGGTAGTTTATGGCGCACGCCTGTCGGCACCTGAGCTCGAGATCAGCAGGGACCTTGATGAATCCGGCCAGGTAGCTGAGAGTTACGTTAGCCTGGCCGACGTCGAACCCACGCGATCGAAAGAAGGACGACCGAGGCGAATAGAGCCCGCCGAACATCGACCTCGAGCCGCTCACCGGTCCGGTGCCGCGAATCCTGATCGACTTCTTGTCATCAGCGACGTAGTAGCCGTAAGACGGCCAGTCTCCCGCCGGAGGAACCTGAACGCCGTTCACCACCACGGCGGAGACGTTCACGATGGGGCGATTCCGGGTGAACATCGTGTCGTTTCCGTTCCCGTCGCGCGTCTCGACGAAGGCCGAGAGACTGCTGAAAGAGACGACGCCACACTGGTTCAGGACGTACTGGCTGAAGCCGGTTATCACGTCCTGGATGTCCGTGTCCGGCTCTTTATTAGTGTCGTCGATCTCAAGCCAACTCTTCACTGCGCCGAGAGTCGTGAGGTCTATCGAGTCCGTCCCGTCGGTGTTCATCGTCATCTCGTCTTCCTTTTCCTAATCGCGGTGGTGAAGCTGGGCCCCTGACTTCACCACCACGTTCTCCGGCGAACCCCACCCGGTCGGAAGGGCTCGCCTAAAGGTCACGTCAAGCTGCCTACCAGCGACGCCGTCGCCGGCAGGTTCGCGTGGTAGACGTAGCTGCCCATGTGAGACGTCTTCGCCCACGGGCAGACCCACACCTTGAAGCCCAGCGACCGAGCCTCCTTGCAGAACCAGTAGTCCTCCGAGTCGTAGTCGTGCGTGTCCGGGTTGACGCCAGCGCGAAAGAAGTCGTGAATCGGGCCGGGCAGCGCCGCGACGTCCCCGCGACCCTCGTACCACCTCTCGGGGAAGCTCTCCATGAACTTGAGAAACACCTCGCGGCGAACTACCAAGATGCCGGTGCCGCAGGTCTCGACCTCCTGGGGCTCGCCCAGGTTGATCTGCCACTCCCCGACCCTCGGCGCGAAGTTGAAGACGCACTCGCTGCCGATGTGCGACATCTGCTCGGGCGTCAGCTCCCGCTGGGGATCGCGCCGCACGGCGCGCTGGACCTTGTCCCACCTGATCGTCTTCTTCGAGCACGGAAGCCCGACGATGTCGAGGTCCATCTCCAAGATCGCGAGCAGGTCTCGCGGGTCGAAGCCGATGTCCGAGTCGATGAACGCCGCGTGGGTGTGCTCGTGCTCCTTCAAGAACGAGTCCGCGAGTCGGTTCCGCGCGCGGGTGATAAGCGACTCGTTGTAGACCGACAGGAACGAGTGCGGAATACCGAAGCGCAGCACTCCCTCCTTCAGCACCATCATGGAGCTGAAGTAGTTATTCATGCAGGTGCCGCCGTACATCGGAGTCAGCACCGCCAAGCTCTTTCCCTTGATGCTCAATGCACTACCTCCTCGACCGGTAAGGATCTTAACGCGACCATCTCGGCGGCGGGCCTCAGCACCCCCATCGGATCGACGAGGAACGTGCTCTCGCTCACCGCCAAGCTCTTGTACTCCTCCCACGCCGTCGCCACGATGACGATCGGGCAGGCGAGGACCTCTTCCACCGTGTGCGTGTGCGGCGCGGCGACGTCGTGCGTCTTCACCCGACGGCCACGGCTGAGCAGCGCCTGGCGCCACCACATGCCCGGAGACTCCTCGGTGAACGACGTCCCTGGCTTGTAGCTCAGTCCCAGGATGCCGACGTCACCCGTAGGAGGAAGACCGTCGGCGACTAATCGTAACGTTCGTCGATTCATCGTATCGGTCGCCTCGGAGAGAGGAGCGCGCTCTCCTACCTGACCGGCCACGTACTGGAACATTCGGTTGTCACGCGGAAAGCACGGGCCGCCGAACGGCAGGCCAGGGCGCAGCGCGCCGTGTCCCACCCTCTTGTCCTCGCCGACCGCGTCGAGAACCTTCGCTGGATCAGCGCCGAGCTTCTGAGCGACCAGCCCGACCTGGTTCGCGAAGCTGATCTTCATCGTCACCGCGCAGTTTAGCGAAATCTTCGCGAGCTCGGCCTCGGTGAGCGACACTCTCTTCGCCGGGCTGTCGATAAGCAGCATCTCCCGGTAGAGGCTCTCGACGCGCTCGTGCGTCTCCTCGCGCTCGCTTCCTATCAGGAGCAGGTCAGGGTTGTGAAGGTCGCGAATCACCGTGCCGAGAGCGATGAACTCCGGCTTGTAGGCGAGGTGAAACGACAGCGGGTGAAGAAGACGTCGCAGCGTGGGCTCGACCGTCCCTCGCATAAATCCAGGAACCGTAGTCGAGTTTATGATAAACAGGTGGTCGTTCCGATACTGGTGACTCACCTCGCGCGCCACCGTCGAGATCGCCGTCAGGAGGAGAGTGTGGTCGAAGCTCCCGTCCGCGAGTGATGGCGTCGGGGTAACGAAGAGCGTCGCCTCCGAGGAGCGAACCGCGTCAGCAACGAACGCCGACGCGCGCAGGTTCTTCCTCACCTCTGGTAAAGCTAAATACTCCGCGAGCTGCGGCTCGTCCACCGGGGGGCGACGCCGGCTCAGCAGCTCCACCTTCCTGACGTCAGTGTCGTAGCCCATCACCGAGACGTCCGACACGGCGAAGACCGCCGCGATCGGCGACCCCAGCTTCCCCAGACCGCAGACCGAAATTCTCGTCACGCTCTCACCCCGTCGTTCTTCACCGACCGATAGTAATAGTGGTACAGGACCTTATCGACATACCCGTACGTCTTCACCAAGCTCTTCTCCCTCACCTGGGCCGCCCAGCGCTCGTCCTCGCCGAAGCCGCCGTCAAACTTAACCCTGCGCGCGAGCTCTCTTCGGATCGGGCTGAGGTGAGAGATGTCGCGGTAGTACGCCTTCTCGTCCTCGCTCCAGCAAGAGAGCTCGGGGTTGTGATAAGTAGGCTTCAACTTTACGCCGTCGACGTACATCTGGAGCTGGAACCCCACGAGGTCGCGACCATCGAGCAGCGGAAAGATCGAGCTGACGTAGTCCCACGAGACGAGGTCATCGTCGTCTACGAAGCTGACGTAGTCCGCGACCGCGTTCTCGACCATCGCCTGCCGGCTCTCGCCCACCGTCTTCCCTATCTGGTGCATCGTCACGACGTGCGCGACCTCCCCGCAGAGGTCTCTCAGCTGAGCCTTGAGTGTGTTCACGAGCCTCGCGAGGTACCACTTGCGCGAAGGCTGCGTCAGGGTTAAGATCTGCCACTTCATTCCGGCCTCTGAAATATCGCGACCCCGATCAGCGACGGGAACACCAGGTGCGGCCAGTTCGTTCGCGCCTCGGCCATCGCCGGGTAGAGCTCCTCGTAGCCGATGCACGCGTCGTGGAACGCCACGACGCCGAGCGGCGTGATCTTCGTCTCGTCGAGCGAGAGCAGCTCCGCCTTTCGCTCCTGCTGGCTCCCCGAGTCCACGTGGGCGAAGTCGAGCTGCGCGCCGTCAGCGGTCAGCTTCGCGAGCAGCTCCTCGCCGCGGCAGTGGTGCACGGTCACCGGGTAGCTCATCAGGCGCATCCGGCCCGGCTCGATCCGGTTCGCGTCGACGTCGCAGGTGTGAAGGTGCCCGTAACCGTTGTCGGCGAGCGCCTTCCCAATCCACTCCGCCGAGTCGCCGATGAAGAGCCCCGACTCGAAGCAGACGTCCGGCTTGAGCAAGCGCACGACGGCGTAGAGCAGCGCCCCGACCTCGTGCTCGACCCCGTGGCCCTCGCGCAGAACGAAGCGCTTGAACGATCGTTCGCACGTCGGAAGCTTCTCGTAGAGCCGCATCAGTTTCCTCCCGCGCGCCGAGGCCGGCAGACGACCACGTCGGCGTTCGTCCCGTTAAGGTAGCCGATCGTGTCGCCGACGTTCCACGGCTTACCCTTCGCGCTCTCGGCGATGAACTTGAAGAGCGTAGCCGCGTAGGCCTCCGCGCTCGACGCGTCGCCGACCGTCGTCTTCGCGACTTCGCCTGGCTGAGGAGTCGGCTGCTCATCAAGACGGATAGCGTACTGGAAGGTGAACGTGTGCGCCGCGCAGTAGAACTCGAACGCCTCGGACTGGCACGTCGCCTTGACGGGGATGGAGGACCCTGTCATCGTTATGTTTTGATTCTGCATTCTCTTTCTCCTCAGGCCGGGATCGCCGGCTCCTTGCTAAAAGTAACGACCTTCGACAAAGGATGATCGACGGTCCAGTCCTTCATCTTTACGAGCTCATCACAGAGCCAGTCGAGCGAGTAATTCTCGTGAACCTTTCGGCAGCCCGAGGCGGCGATCGTCTCTCGTTCGCTCTCGTCCTTCAGGTAGTGCTCGATCTGCTTGACGTTCTTGCCGAGGTAGCCAGGGTCGTAGTAGACGAGGTCCTTGCCGTCCTCGAAAATTTTCATGTTATCGCGCTCGCCCCACGGCAGCTTCGGGTACATGACGAACGTTCCGCACGCGAGAATCTCGAAGACCTTGCAGACGATCAGGCGCGAGAGCGGCGGCAGGCAGAAGAAGATTTTGATCTGGCGATAGTTCTCGGCAAGGAGCTCCGTCGAGGCCCGCTCGACGATCCCGCCGAGGTCCTGAACCACGACCGACCCCACCGTCACCGGAACGTGCTCCGTCAGCCGACGAAGATAATCCTGTCGCGAAGGGTAGAGCGAGCCGATGAAACCAACGTCGTACTTCTTCGGCCGGTGCTGAAGATAGTTCGGCTTGAAGATGGTAGTATCAGCGCCGAATGGGTGAAACACGCCGCCGTACTTCGCCGCGTCCTGCGTCGCAGGGAACGAGAAGAACTTTGCCCACTGCTTGAGCTCCGGCACTCGGTCCGGCAGCGCGAGGTCCCGGCGGTCCATCGACTCGTCGAAGCGCGCGACGACGGGGACCTTCTCCATAAGCCGCTGCCAGCCTTCGAGGTCGTAGAGCCGCGAGAGCCAGGGCTGAGAGTACTCGTGAAAGAAGCTGATGATCAGGTCGTGCTCGGCGAGCTTCTCGAGAGACGGGTAGACCTTCTTCAGCTCCTCGGTGTTCGCCACCTGGTTTCCCGGAAACGGGCAGTCAGTAACGTCGTAGCCGAGGCGCTCGAGCGTCGTGCGATACCCGCCGAGCGCGTACCAGGATGCGTAGAGGTTCTTGGGATAAAATATTGCGATCTTCATCTGAGAGTGACCGGGTTCCTTTCTGGTTTTTACAGCGCGTCCTGAGACCCTTCGTCGAGAACGTTCGGCTTTATCCCGCCGCCGTTGATGTAGTGCTGGTAGTCCTTGTAAGCTTTCAGCGCGGCGTTGTAAGAGTTCTGCGCCGTGACGAGCGAGGACTGAGCTGACGTCAGCGTCGCCGCCGCCGTGTCCAGCGTCGCCTTCAGCGAGGCGAGCTGAGTGTTCTGACCGGACGTCGGTACGTGAGAGCCGCTTCCTGGTTTAGCCATGAGTTCTCCTCCGTTCTTAAAAATTTCGCGTTTCCCCGAATGCGCGACCCTCGTCCGTCAGGACCGTCTCAGTCGAGACGTGGGAAGACGACTACACTAGCGCCCGTACTTCGCCTCCGCCTTCGCGAGCACGCGGTCGAAGCCACGGCGAACCAGCGCCGTGAGCGCCTTCGAGCGCGAGACGATCGCCGCGGCCTGCTGGCCGTAGCGCCGGTAGAGGCCCATGACCAGCTTCGCAAGCGGACCGGTCTTCTCCCAGTCCTCGACGAGCCACCGCCGGACGAGGCCGACGCGCGGCCCGGTCTCGAAGTCTTCTCCGTAGACCGCCGCGGCGAGCCAGCACGGAGCGACGAACGGCCCGACGCCGGTGCGAACCGCCGTGATCCACGGCATGTAGTGCGCGAGAACCTCGTGAATGTACGTGCCGAAGGTCCACTGCCGCGTCGTGACGGGCCACTCGATCGAGTAGTAGTCGCGCTGGAGCAGGAACTGACGCACGGCCGGAACCCGGCTGTGGGCGTACGGGTTGGTGTTTATGTCGTAGAAGAGGGTGCCGGAGGGCAGCATCGGGTGGATGCGAATCGGGATGACGTTCCCGCCCTCGGGGTTGATCGAGTACTTCGACTTGTAGCCGCTCACCGCGTAGCCGCCGGTGATGCCACTATTCTGCCCCGCCTTGTCGTAGCTGAAGATGAAGGCGTTCGGGCCAGAGCCGCTGCTCGAGAGGATCGCTTGGTCGAGAGCGGTGCGCGAGTCGGCGGAGGCCCAGATCGCGTCGGGCTGCGCCTGGAAGTTGTTCCACATATAAGCGAGGTCGGCCTCGATCTCCTTGACGAGACCGTTGCCGCCAGGAGTCAGCGAGCCGCCGTTCATGTCGGTGACGAGACCCTGCGTGAAGCAGTACGTCATCAGGCCGTCGAAGTCGGTCGGCTGGTAGCTGTTGTCGACCGAGAGCCCCGCGGCGTTACCGAGCTGGGTTCCGGACGCGACGTTGGTGATCTGGTAGCTAGGAGCCGACGTGATCGCGCCGAGCTTGCAGTTCGCGAGAGCGGCGGCGACGTTTACTCCCCAGAACCACGCGTAGGCCACGGCGCCTTTTACGGCGGGGACGGAGACGTTCACGAACTGGGCGGTGGCGTTCGTCGTGACGAGCGCCTGCACGTTCGAGATCGCGCTGAGGCCGCAGGCGACGTTCGTCTGAGAGCCGTCGGCGTTAGTCCGGGTGTAGTTGGTGGTCAGGCCGTTGGCCACCGAGGGCGGCTTCGCGTAGCCAGCCTGGCCTCCGGGGTTCATTCCGAACGGCGTGATGGCTACCACCGCCACGACGATGTTCGAGCCGGTGACGAGCGGACCGGTCCCGGTCGCGAGCGTCGAGGTGGGCGTAGGAACGAGCGAGCCGAAGGAGCCGGCGGTCGTCGGGGTCCCGAGCGAGTAGCCCAGGTTGCCGGTGGGCAGCGCGTTGATCGTCGACGGACCGGCGTTGCCGTTGAGGGTGAACATCTCCTCGTGCAGCCGGACGCGCGCCAGGTTTCGGAAGTGCTCGTCCGCCATGTTGTCGGTGTAGCCTTCGCCCGCGAACTGCCCGGTGAAGGTCGAGGCGCCTTCCTGGCCGAGCTCCTTGTACGTCGCGAGGTAGTTCACCTCGTCCGGGGTCGAGATCTGGTTGCGCTGGCCTTCCAGGACACCAGCGTAGGTGTAGCCGCTGTTCGGGTTGCGAGTCGCCTTCCAGTTCGCCGCCGTGCCGACGCCCGCGTTGACCTTGCCGGCCTTCGCGATCATCTGGATGAAGGGGGTTAACAGCGGGAAGATGAAGTACGCGGGGCCGCGCAGGTCGAAGAAGTTAAAGCCCAGCGCGGTCGTGATGCCCGCCTTCTGCAGCTCGTCGTACTGCCTCTTGATGATTACGCGGCCTACGGACTTGACGAGAGGATGATCGAGGGACCAGTCCTTGGCATCGATCTCGCCGCCGAGCGTCTTCGGATAAGCTCTCGACATCAGCTTGTCGATCTCCGGGTCCGAGACGATCTTCTTCATACTCTTCGTCGCGTAGCTTCTCGCGAGGGCGTAAGTTTCTTGGTTAATCTTCATAAGAGTTCCGTCTCCACAAGACATCAAAAATTGGTTTCGCTCGACCGGGAGCGAAAGCTAGAAGCTTTACTCCTCGACGAGGTGAGCGTGCTGCAGCGGGACCTTAGGTCCGGCGTCCTCAGTAGACGGGCCGCCAGGACGCGGCACCAGCTTGAGGTTCGGGTTCGTCGCCGGGTCAACCGCGCTCTTGACGTGATCGGGGATCACAGTGCCGCTCAGCATCTTCTTCGCCTCGTCGGCGATCATCTTCTTGAACGTCTCCTTGAAACCGGGATCGCTCTTCAGCTCTTCCATCGCCGCCTTCATCGTCTCACGCATGAAGCCGCCCATGTCCGCGGTCGCCGCGATCGTCGCCGAGTCTCCCGCTCCCGCAGCCTTGGTCGCGTCCGCCGGAGCGTCCGCCTTGTCGGCGTCGGTGTTGTCCGCCATCGCCGCGTGGTGGTCCGCGTGAGCCTTGTGAAGCTTCTCCAGGGCCGCGTGGCACTCCGCCGCTTTCCCGAAGTAGGCCTTGTGCGCGTCGTCGTCCGACATCGCGTCGGCCTTCGCCTTCACGAACGCGGCGTGCTCACCGTGAGCCTTCGCCATCGCCGCGTGGTGATCCGCCGCCTTCTGAAAGTGACCGTGAAGCCCGCCCGCTTTCAGCAGATCAAGAACTGTCTCAAACTTCTTCATAAAACCTCCGACTGGATACTTTCAACCGCAACCGGGTAGATGCTTTTTCAGGCGGGTCGAACGCGAGCCGAGAGGTCGTCCCTCAGCTCCTGCGCCTCCTCGCCGACCATCACTATCAGAGAGTCCAGCAGGCCGTTGATGTTCTCCTCGAGCATCTCCGGGACCGCCGAAGCCTCGTCCTTCTCCCACTCCTCCTCGGCGACTGAGCCGTAGAGGATGTAGCTCAGCTCCTGGATGAAGCACGCGAGCCGCCCGGCGTCGTACATCCCCTTGGCGAGCTTCCCGAGATTGTCATCCAGAAACGTGAGCGAGTGACCTACGTCCTTCGTCCTCCGCGCGTACCGGTTAACCGCCACCCTCGCGCGCTTCCGAACGAAACCTTGAACGAACGCGCAGCGGCTTCGCTCCGCCGCCGGGTCGAGACCGAGGCTCTTCGCCTTAGCCTCCACGCGTTCTTTGATCTTCTTCGCGATCGCGTTAACGTCTTTATCCAGCTTGTCGTCGAAGAGGAAGCTCTTCTCTCTCTTCCTGACAAGCTCCATGCGTGTGTAATACTTCGCCGTAGCCTCGTTCTCGAAGTCGAGAGGTGCAAACCACGTCGCTGGGTCGTCCGCCTTTCCGACGTATGCGAACGCGGCAGCCGGGAGCGTCTCCCCAGCGACCGTCTTTAGCTTCCCGGTCGCGATCGTCGTCTTCCCCACCTGAGCCTTCAGCAGTCGAACGTCCTCCGTAAGCTTGTTGAGCTGGTCGCGAGAGACGACGACGCCCACCTTGGTGTTGGAAAACTTACGAAGCTCTACAGCGCCGTCGGCCTTCACGTACGTGAAGTGAGCCACGCCGAGGCAGGGGTTGTCGACCAAGCTCGCCTCGCTCGGGCGCGCGACGTAGCGAACGCAGCCCTTGTACGTCGGGTCGGGCACGACGTCGCCGACGATCGAGCCGCCCTGCGAGAAGCCGGTGTAGACGTTCTCGACGACCTTGTTCCAGGCGTCGTCGTCGACGACCTTGAACCCCATGAAGATCGCCTTCTCGTCGTCGCGAAACTCGATGCCGATCCCCTTGCCCACGGCGTCGAGCTGGTGCATCGCTCGCAGCGGGAAGAGGTTTCGCCCGTCGGTCGCCTTCGACATCTCGCTGACGAGAGCCTGGTAGTACGGCTTCGATCCCTCGTAGTCGCACACCTCGTCTTCCTTGTCAGGAACCTCCGCCGTGACGATGCCCCAGACCTCACGCTTCTTCTCATCGACCTTGGCGAAGGGAATGAACTTCTTAAGCATCGCCTTGCTCACTTTTTCCTCCTTGTTGACCGGTTCAAACTCTTCGCACCACCCCGTCGCCGCGATGACGCCCTCGACGAGCGAGCAGGCGTTGTTCTTATCGAAGTGCTCGCACCGCTCGCAGCTCGTAGCCTGGTTCGCCGCGAACGTGGTGTAGCTGACCTCTTCCTGAGAGAACTTCTCCGCCGCGCCTTCGCTCTTCCTCTTCCCCTTGAGCGCGATCGTCCTGAAGCTCGACGGCTTGAAGTCGCCCGGGTCGCGCTGCCGGAACCGGTAGCTCGTCTCGGTCTCGTCCGGCGTGCCCGCCTTGAAGTCGTGATCCGTCAGCCAGGTCTTCGCCTCGTCGACCGTCCACGCGCTCTTCGGCGAGAAGATCACGGTCTGCACCGTCATCGTCGTCTCGCCCTTCAGCCGACCTACGACCGCGCTGATCCGCTTCTTCTTGGCCATGGATTTACTTCACCCTCTTCGCGTGAAACTTAAGCTGAACGACCGACATCGGATATTCATCTAGCATGGCGTATGTCAGCACATATCCGGACTGTACAAGATATTCCCCGTTCTCGATCTTATCTGCGATCTCACGAAGCGATCTCGCTGTAGACGAGCTATCCATTCCGAAGCTAAAACGATCGTCAATATTCCCGGCAAACTGGTACGCGTCGTGCTGAGCCGGCTTAGCAAGAACAACCTCTATGGCCACCGGAAGCTTACTCTCCGGAGAGTGGAGCTCCTTAACGAATGGGTTCTTCGTCGCATCCGCGCCTTGAGTGTTTAAGACTTCCACTTCTTTCGTCATAACTTACTCCTCGCTCCCATCCGGCTCGCCCTTGAGCTGCTCGAGCGTGATGACGCACTCGCAGTTCGGGTGCGCCGGGTGCTCCGGAATGCTGTCGAGCTCGTACGGCGACTCGTCCTCGTTGTCGTCGCAGATGTCGTCTATCTCGTGGTCCGCCGAGACCTGCCAGCTGACCTTGAGGACCAGGCCGGACTCGCGCCACGACATCAGGTTCGCCTGCGACTGAGCGCGAGCGACCTCCGTTCGCGCGATCATCGTCGCGCGCTGGTCGTCGAAGATGCCGGCGTCTATGATCCGCTGCTCGATATCCGCGAGCGTCGGCGCTTCCATCTCGAAGACGTCCGCGATTATCTCCCGGAGCTTGTCGCGCGTCGTGTCGGTGATCGCCCACTTCGCGTCCGGGTTAGCGACGAGGTCCCCGTTCGACGTTCGCTTCATGCCTACGAGCTCCGCGGCCCGGTCGGCGGCCCAGGCCGAGGCCTGCGCGTTCACCTTCGCGATGAGGTCGTCGTCCGTGATATCGAGCTGGAGCGTGCCGAGCTCCGCGCCGGACGTCGAGGCGTCCTCGATCGGACCGCGAGCCTCCTCCGCGAGCGCCAGCCATTCGGCCGAGAGCTCGTCGAGGATCTCCTGCAGCGCCGCGTTCTCGTCCGCGCTCGCCTTCGTCGCGATACCGACTCTCTTTCTCAGAACCCGCGTCGCGATCCGGCCCATGCGCCGCAGACGATTCTGCGCGACGCGCTCGAGCTCGTGCTTCGCAACGATCGACTCGGTCGTCAGCCTGCCAGGGTGGATCTTCGCCTTCACTACGCCGTGCGGCTGAACCTTCTTGGTCTTCCTGAGCTCGTGGTTACGAACCACGTGAAGCAGCCCCTTCATGAGCTTCGCCGTATCGTCACCGGAGGTTGGCTCCTTCTTCGCTCCCCCTGAAGACTCTCCAGCTGCGCCTGCCTTCCCGTCCCCCTGAGGAGCACCCACCGCCGGTTTCGGGTTACGCTGAGCCTCCGCGGTCGCGGCCTGCGTCTCGAGCGCCGCCTCGTGGAGCTCCTGCTGCTGCGAGAGCGTGACGAAGCCGGTGCCGGTGACCACGCCGAGTTCGTTCGCCGCGGGGGCCGGGTCCGGGTCCTCGCCCAGCTTCTCGCGCGCCTCGTTTGGCCGAAGCACCGAGCTCTTGACGTACGTCGTCAGCGTCTCGGCCTGCTTCTGAGCGTCCGGCTCATCCTGCGGAGCAATCTTCAGCTCAAACTCGGTGTAGCCCGCGCGCCGCTGGATGATCTCGTTGACGAGGTTGCGAACGTAGCCGAGGATAGGACGAACGCCCTCGACCTCGGCAGCGTCGTCGGCCTGCTCGGACGACGCGCGGTTCATCTGCTTCATCAGTCGTTGAGGGCTGACTCCGTAGCCGAACGCGAGCGTGCGCATGTGCTTCTCGTCGTACGGGTCGGAGAGCAGCGCCTCCTTCGTAAACTCGATCTGGTCAGCCTTGCCCGGCTCGTTGAAGCCCTGGACGAGACGCCACTGCCGGCGCTTCGCGAGGTTGCCGGCGAGCTCTGAGTTCATCCACTTCATCGCCTCCTCGATCTTGTCCGGCGGCGTTCCCTTCGGTACTACCTGCACGACGCCCGGCACCGACCCCTCGGTGTAGTAGGCGAGGACGAACGCGAGCCGCTGTATGCCGATCTCGATCTCGGGCGCGAGCTGCTCGGTCTGGCTCATGCCGTAGAGCTGCGACGCCATCGTGTTCCGCGGAACGATGTTCCGCGGCTTGTAGACGAGCTGGTCCGTCGAGAGGTCGACCCGCGGGATTCCCCACCAGAGCTGAGCGTAGGCCGGGTCCGGAGCAAGCGGCGTCCACCCGTTCGCGTCCACGTACCGCGTGATCATCTCTCCGCGGATCGGAGGCGTCTCGACGAGCTGCCCGCCGAAAGTCTTGCGTATCAAGATCGACACGTAATCGCCGACGAGGAGGTCCTCGATCACCAGCCGCAGCCACTCGTCCCAGAAGTGCTCGCGGTCCGGGTGCTCGAAGAACCGATTAAGCTTGAGCAGGTCCTCGTTACCCTTCGCGCGCTTCGCCGCCTGAGCCTTCGTCTCGCCAGGCTGGCTCTTCAGCTGGATCTCCCAAGGCGCCTCGCAGACGATATCCTTGATGTTCTCGATGCAGAGCCGGGCCAGTGGGTAGCTCGCGAAGGCCTTCAGGTCAGCCGCCGAGAGGTCCGCGTCCGGCCGAGGCGTGTAGATGAGGTTCTGGCCCGCCCAGAGCTGAAAGGCCTGCGGCTCAGCATTCGGCCCGCCTATCGGCTTGATCGGCTGGAGAGGCGACGCCCACTGAGCCGGGTCGAGCCCCCGGATCTCCGTCTCCGGCGCTTCGTAGAGCGGCTGCGTCAGGCGGTCGAGGACCGCGGCGGCTCCGGTCATCGGGCGAATAACGATACTGTTGTTCGGTGCCATCAGCTAGCCTTTGCTCTCTCCTCTACTGCCGCGTCCGCCGCGGGCGGAATCAACAGGCGCAGCGGCGCACGATCTTCCTTCTCCTCCACCGTCGTTCTCGCTACTCCCGGCTGGGCCCACGTCGAGGTCAGCGCGACCACCGGTTTTACGAGCCAGCGGCACCCGCAGACGTTGCACGTGTGCTGGCAGCCGAGCTGATTATTGGTCACGCTCACGCAGCGCAGGTGGCCGTCGCGAGCTCCGCAGCACGGACACTTCTCGTTCGGGTCGACGAACGCGAGCTCGCCGTTCTTGGGCGAGCGCACGAGTCGAAGAAGATAAACCGCTAGCCGCTTTAGCCAGTAGACGATCACTTACCCTCTTCCTTTACCACCGGCGCGACGGGAGCAACTACGACCGGAGCCGGATTCGGCTTAAGAACGCCGTGGTAGATAAGTTCCTGGAACGAGAAGCTCTGAACGAAGTGCCAGACGCCGTGCGCCACCGCCATGAAGGTGATGTTAGTGATCATCAGCGTATGCGCCACGCTGTCGTACTGAGCGTGAATCCCGACCGCGGTCATCGCCGCGAAGAACGCCGCGACCATCTTGTTGAGCGCGTCGGTCTCGAAGGTGATGAACGGCGCAAACCGAGACCTCTTCAGCCACTGCAGCGCCATGACCGCGAGCGTCGAGTACGTCACCTGCGAGATGACCAGGTCTTGAGCAGAAGCTGGGTCCATCGTAATTCCTCCACCGCCTAGTTAGGCGTTATCGTGCACGAGATCAGCGGATTAGGCGGGACCGGAACCACCACGCTAAGAGCCGAGGACTCCAACGGGTCAGGCGTAGCCACCGTGGCCAGGATCGTGTTGTTCCCGAGCGCCAAGCTCACGGTGGGGCTCGTAACCGTCAGGGTCTGGAGAGTCGACGCGCCCGAGGGCGCGGGGATCGAGAAGAGCAGCGTCTTCGCGCCGCCGGCTCCCGAGAGGTAGAAGTTGAACTGCTTGACGCACCCCGTCGTCACCGTCGCCGAGCAGGCGTTCGACTGAGAGAAGTCGAACGTCAGCGTCACCGTGAGCGTCTTCGGAGTCCCCGACGGTAGAGCTCCGGCGAGCACCGGCTTCGCGTCGTTCACGATGACGCCGAGCTCGGGCTGGTTCGCCGCGAAGCTCGGGAGCGCGAAGAGTAAGCCGATTAGCAGAAGCAAGGTTGAGTAAAATATTTTCATTTCTTCTCCTTTATGGTGTCGCCGGGTGACACGCGAAGAGATTTTGGTGACCACTTGTTCCAGAAATCGAAGATGTCGTCGTCAAAATCTCAGAAGGATTAACGTGGAGCGCCCGCTGAGTGGACGCGGCTGCTGTCGTCGTCAGATTCTCCATACAACTTCCGTTCTGATTAGCACCGCTACCGGTAAACTCACTCGCACCATAATCCGGAGCCGCGCCGGCAAGCACGACTGAACCGTCAGACTTCTTGTAGAGCCAGATATGCGCCCCACTGCTCCAAGTCATAGGCGAGGCAAGTGCGACCGTTCCCGCAGGAGCATTGTATGTTCCATAAGTGATAGAGGCGATGCAGACCGTATTCGTAACCGTCGTGATAGCGATGCAATCCGGCTGGAATGTTCCTCCAAGGCCAGCAGATAACCTCGCAAGGTCGCTCCCCCAAGTTCCGTCCTGGAAGTATTGCGCGTCAGCAACAGTTAGAGTCGTTGAGCTAGAACCTGAGTTTGTCGCTGTGGTGAGCCATGTTCCGCCATTGATGGCAGGTGAGCCTGATTGAAGAGATAAGTCTGGAAGTGTTATGCTGGATGGCGTTGTAATATCGGGATTTGTGAACAAGGGATTCCCAGTAGCCGAACAAGCGCCGCCAGAAGTTTGCGCTTGAGTACACCAGTTGTTTGTGGCGGATGCAAATTCAGTCCATGAAATAGTAGGGGAGAAGGGAGGGCTAGAGCCTCCCGGACTATGGTCAATCGCATCGGCATGATAGGTAGCGAGACCAAGCGAATCCGGCTCATAGATGAGGTTGTTCTTTACTACATTGCCCTGCGCCGAGCCGGATGAGCCGCCGATGTAGTTTGAGATGGCTACCGCGGCAAATGGACATGAGCTAGTGTTGCAGCCACTTCCGACTGCCAGCACGGCAGGGGGCCAGCCAATTCCGCAATCATAGAAAGTGTTGTTGTAAGTACGGTTGTAGGTTCCACCATTTCCGCCTCCACCTACGCCACCTCCTCTGGTGTACTTGAACTGAAGGCAGGAACCCATCGAGGCGTAGAAGAAACTATAGCGAAGGATTGAGCCGTCCGTAGCGAGGTCAAAATTCTCAGCGCCGTCATTGTCTTGATTGATGCCAGCGTAGCCGAAGCGATTCCCCTCGAACAAGTTGAAAGTCATGTCGCGATTGAAGTCTTCCGTGAACTGAGCGTCTCTGTGAGCGTACTTCCCGTTGTAAGTCGAGTTAGAATAGAGAGTATTGGAGTAGTTCGTCGTGGTTGAGCAACCGGATGACCACGGTTCGTTATTGATTATATTCCCTCTGAATACCGTGAACTTGGCGTATCCGTCGAACGCTGCGTGAGGGGCGTGGTTGAAAATATTGTTCTCAATCGAGTTGTTGTTGCTGTTATCGCCCGTCGTGTTGCCGTAGGTTCCGCCCGACTGTCCAACGTCTAGGTCGTCCCCGCCGCCGTCTGTACAGCCAGCGCCTTCTGTTCCAACTGACTTTGCCCCTGGAGTCCAGCTAAAGGTGTTGTTGTGAATCCAGTTATGTGTAGGGAAGAGAAGATCGGAATTTGGGCCGATGAAGAAAGACGGTGCGCTTTGGGTGCCGGTTACCAAGAAGAGACAATTAGCTACCTCGTTGTGGTGAGCACCTTCGGTGATGTTCCCCCAATGCACGGTCGGATTGAGAATTTCCAGATTCAGCACAACGATATAGGAAACAGCTTCAAGGTCAATCCCATAGATGACGCCAGAAATGATTGCCGTTTGCGAGCCATCGGTAGGATATTCCTGAAAAGTGATTCGATTCCCACTAGAACCGCTGTGCGTTGGCGCTACCCCGGTGCTGTAAGTACCCGCCCTCAGGTAAACAAGGTCTCCGGCGATAGCATTTGCATTCGCTGTGCCGAGCGAACAAGCGCTCGTTCCGCTCAGCGGAGACGCGCCCATACAACTTCCATACGCCGCGGCTCCGGTCGGGCTGACCCAATGTGTTGCCGCCTGAGCGAAGGGAGTGAAGAAGAGAATCGCCGCAATTAGAGAAAATTTCCTCATGGTTTAAACGCCGCCGATGCAGTCGCAAAGCTAGAATTACTGTTGTAAGTAAAAGTCGGCTGCGTTGCCCCGGCAGTCGCTTTCGTGTAGGACTCTATCGCGACGTTGACATTAGTAGCCTGACTCGTTTGGACCGCTATAGTCGCAGGAGAACCGGCCGTGAACGTCGTCCCGTTTCCGTTATAATCTACAACTATTCCAATAACCAAGGCGTTGCTAACCGTCGTAGTCAAGCTCGGAGAACTGATCGTATTCGGCGTAGCGATAAAACCCTGATCCGCGATAGCGCCGTGAGCCGAATCGTCAATTCCGCTACTGCTCTTAACTTCGAGCCCGGCGACATCTTTCTGTGAATCCGTTCCTGCGGTAACGTGGATCGTAACGGTACAAGCTCCGGAAGAAGCACCGGTCCCTATTGATCTATTCGCATCTTGGGAAAAAGTATCACTCGCCCACGATGCCCCGCAACCCGTTACGGTGAATCCAGTGGGAGGACCCGCGGCAGCCCATCCGATAATAAGAATACTGCCACTGCTAAGACTTGGACTGAATATGCAAGTCACATCTCCGGCTGCGACATGACCGGTGCAAGTAGCTCCGGGACCTAGAGTTCCGGAAGATGGTTTATATCCTCCAGGCCCGGGAATGCGTGCTTGCTGAGAAAGAATAAGAATCGCTGAGAGTAAAAGTCTTCTGAACATTTAGTTCACCGTCGTATAGATGATGTGGGCGACCATCCACTTCGCCGTTCCACCCGCCGTACCGCTCACCGCTTCGATGTAATCCCCCTTATTGAGTCCGGTGTTCTGCAACGTCGCCGAGCAAGTCGTAGCATCAAATGCGGAGGTCGTCCCGGTCTCGGCGCACGCGATCCCTCCGGACGAGGCGGTCGCTAGAGCCGAAGAGGTCAGGTTGACGACCGTACCGGCGCGATTGCGACCCACGATGATATTCGGTGTTCCCGCGTCGGCGTTCACGCGAACTTCAATGACTGTGCCGGCCGCAGGAACAAAACAGACACGCGATTGAGGTCCAAGATCGGCATTCGCGAGCGCCGATGAGGCATTTGTACTTCCAAAAGCGATATCGCATGAATGGTAAGTCGTCCTAATACCATGCGCGAAATAGTTCGTGTTATCCGTAGAAATCGTGACGCCGGATCCGCTCGTGATCGGCAAATCGAAGGATGAAGAAGAATTGTTAATCGTCAGACCATTCGGATTGATGGTGACCGTTCCAGCTCCTTCAGTGACAACCCACACGGTCCAGTTAGGCGATTGCGGCGTGGAGGGCAGCGTGTAAGTGCATGCCGAGGAGCAATTGAAGACAATCATTTTCCCGGCATCGGTGGAGAGTCCGGTATAGCTTGACGTCTTCACGAGCGCGGTCTGCGCTGGGATGACGCAGCCAGACTGCGGGTCGGCGACCTGACAGAAACCAAGCATTAACGCCAAGCAAAGAATTGAACTTAGAATCTTTCTCATCACATCTCTCCTATGGTGTTTCGATAATCACGAAGCGTCTCCGCGTCCCAAACCTTATGACCGTAACCGTAACGACGTCCTGGGTGCTCGTCCCTTCTCCCATCTGAACAGCTAGCGGCGAAACCGTCCCGACGGCGTCGCTCTCGTGGAGAGTCGTCGTCGCCGCGACGAAGAGCAGATGGGTAGAAGACACCGTGACCGCGTCGCTTGTAGCCAAGTTCTCCGAGGCCGACGCACCGAGAGACTTCAACTGACTCGCGAAGTCCGACGTCGCGGTGTTCTCCGTAAGCGATCTCACGAACTGAGAGAACGTCGATCCCGACGCGGCCGTAGTTAAGCTCTCCGATACGTCCACCGAGAAGTGAGCTATCGTGGCTACGTTCACGCTCGCCACGGTAGGAATGCTCACTGCTACCGACGCTGCGGCGTCCAGCTGGGAAGCTACCGCGTCCGTCGGAGTATACGTGTTGTTTATGCTCACCGACTGGTCCGAGATCGCAGTCACTAGATCCGTAGTCGTCAAGGTGTTGCTCACGTGGATGCTGTTCGGCGTCGTGTTCGACGTCGCGACCGCGTCGTTCGTAGTGAGCGACTCTGACTCCGATACCAGGAGAGACCTCGTCGTCGCCGACGAGTCCGTCGTAGTCAAGCTCTGAGATACCGAAACGTGAAGCCCCAGCGAGGTCAGCGTCGTCCCGCTCGTCGTGAGAGACTCGGACGCTACTCTGTTGTACTGAGCCGTCACGACCGGCGTCGCGACGGTCGTCAGGTTCTCCGGAATCGCGCCGCAGAGTAGCGCAAGCAAGGAGTCTATCGTACTTAGATTCTCTGAGAGCGATACGGACGCCACCTTGGTAGCCGTCACCGAAGAGCTCGTCGTCAGATTCTCTACCACTATCCCGCCGTTGTTCTTTACGGCCGTCGCCGAGCTCGACGTGCTCAGACTCTCGGAGATAGATATGCTCGCGATCCTTCCGCTGACGTTGTCCTGAGTACTTAAGTTCTGAGTGATCGGGATGCTGAAGTTGTGACCAGTTATAACGGAGTCCGAGCTCAGCACCGTCTCGATGATCGGCACCGGGCGGCAGGTAGACGCAGAGCACGACGCGCTCGTCGTCAGCGACTCCGACACGCTCGCGTTCTTCGAGGTCGAGGTCGACCCGCTCCCGGACGCGCTCGTCGTCAGCGACTCCGACACGGCGGTAAAGTATCCATGACTCGCCGCCACCGAGTCCAAGCCAATGACCGTATCTATCACCCCTATCGGTCGACAAATAGCCGTAGCGCACGAAGACGTCGTGGTCAGCGACTCGGTGGGCGACTTGACGAAACCCGCCGCCGTAATCACAGAAGACGTGGTAGTAAGACTTTCCGAGACAGCACCAGATTTGAACGTCGTTGCGCGGGCCGAATCGCTGGTCGTCAAACTTTCTGACGGTGTTACGGTATTTGAAGATCCCTTCGTTGCGGCGACCGAATCCGAACCGATCACCGTGTCGATCGGCGATGCGGCTCGGCAAGTTGACGTCACGCATGAATCGCTCGTCGTGAGGGAGACCGAAGGCGAAGGACTCAAGACCAAGTTCTCGTTCGTCTGCACCCAGCTCGCGGCGTTCGAGCCGTCCGTCGTGCCGTCGTAGCCCACCGTCACCGTTTGAGATCCTGCCATCGTCCCGGTCGGACAGCCGCTCGTCGCGCAGTTCTCGAGAAAGAGCTTGATGACGAGGCGATCGCCAGCGGCGAAGCTCGTGCTCGTCGGCGAGCCAGTCCAGTTCCGAACCGTCGTAGTCGACGTCGAGAGCTCGGTCGACATGTTCGCCGTCATGAACGTCGAGCCCTCCGAGCCACCGGAGTACTTGTACAGACGACAGCGCAGCGCTGCGTTCGCCGACGTCGCTGACTCGCCCGCGTAGATGTTGCACGTCACCGTCCCCGAGATCGTCACCGCCGTCTGAAACGGCTGAGTTATCCAGGCGACCGTCGAGCCGCCGCCGGTCTTCGTCACCTGGATGTCCGTGCCGCTCGCCTGAGTGTTGGTCACCGCCGTGGTGTTCGAAGGGCCAAGAGCCAGGTCCGCCTTCTTGTAGCCCGAGACGTCCGACGCCGCGTCGTGCAGCCTGATCTTCGTCTGGGAGAAAACGACGAACGGCAGCAGCAAGAAGAAGATTGCTGCTGCCAACCACCGCGACTTGGAGTACCAGCTCACGCAATGTTTCTCGTCGTCTCCGATCCTACTCAGGGCTTCTCGAGAACCTTCTTTTGGTGCCGGGGAGTCCCTTAAGCTAGTCCGGCAGTCTCTCGAGATTATCTGGACTCATCTCCTGGCGAAGGGGGCTGTGACCCAGCCAGGCCGCTCTTTCCCCCAAGACTCTTAGATGTTGATCGTCCACGTCACGGTCAGCGTGTCGCCGTTGTTCACCGTGACCTGGGTGTACGTGTTCTCGAAGCAGAGAGTGCCGGACGAGCTCGCGTTGAACAGGCCCGTCTTCTGGCTAGCCTGCGTGCCGGTCGCGCTGAAGACCTTCTGCACGGTGAACGAGGCTGTCCCGGTCGTGTGCGCGTAGGTGCCCTGCGCGCGGCCGAGGCCGTTGGTGCTAATCTCGCTCGTCAGCGTGGTATCTGTAGCGGACGGAGCGGTCGCATCGTTGGTCAATGCGATGTAATTGCACGAAGCGGCCTGAGTCGAAGTGTTGCCCATCTGCGAAGACTGTGCATCACTGCCGGCATTGGTTCGAAGGTTGTGATCGGTGTGCGAGTAGAAGATCGTCGATGAATCCTGAGCACAAGCGTTTGCGTCTATCTCGTAAGTCCATACGTATTGATCGCCATTTTTTGTCTGCGTTTGGCGAGAATACTTCTGGCAGTGACGAGTAGTCACGTTCACCATGTTCAGGGCGACCGTCCGCTCCTGAATAGGCGCACCTCGACCGACCTTCGTCGACGCGGCGCTCACGGTCTTCAGGTGCTCAGCCTGGGTGAGACCGAGAATAGGGATGACCGCGATCGCTAGCACGCCGCTGCCGAGCCCGAACCACCGAAGGAAGAGTTTTACGTTCTTGTTCATAAAAAACAGTTCTCCTTTTTCAATTTAACTGATAGTCCGTATGAATCCTCACGATCAGAGGCGAACCGCTGACACTTACGATCGAAAGAGCGACCGGTGTCGAGCTCGGTACTACGCTGACCGCGAAAGTCAAAGTTGACGCCGTGGTGTTAGGCCCGCACGTCAGAGGAGTGGAGAGCATCGCCGTGCCGGAGGAGTTCGGGCTAGCTTCGGTCCGAAGCTCGAGGTTCAGATCGACGCTGCCCTGGTCCGTATCACACGACAGGCGCGTAATGGTGAGCGCGTTCTTCGGCTTCCACTGAAACTTACCCGTATCAGCGGGCGTAGGAAGCTCGAGGTCGAGAGACACGCTCCCGAGGTTGTCGGTCGAGCAGTACCACCCGAGAACCGTCCAGCGCATGACGCAGTTATTGAAGAAGTTCACCGGTGGCTTGAACTGACTCGCAGGTATCTGAACGTTCGGAACGGGGATGTTGTTCCAGACGACGCGAACGTCAGTAAGCCTCAGCGTGGTCGAAGACTGAGGAACCACCCACGTCTCGCGGTAGCGCGACGTCGAAGTGACATAGTCCGCGTAGTAGTAAGTGCCCATCGGGGCCGCGCCGATATTCGGAGCAAGAGAGACCGAGAACTGACCAGTAGGGCCGATGATCGCCACCGTCTTCGTCCCAGCCGGGACGACGTATCCGTCGTTCGTCGTCATCGTGATAGCGCTCGTGACCGTCAACGTACCAGTAGCCGGGCTGCCACCCGGCGCGAATAGCGTGTCAGCGACCGCGACCGTGGCAGGTGCCTGCGCTCTCCCGGCACCAGCCGAAGCCAGCGCCAGGAGAAAGCAAGCGATCAGCCGAAAGGTTAGCGTTGGAATCAGCCTACGCTTGGAGCGTGAGAGTGAAGACATTCCCGCTCGACCATCCAGCTTGAAGCTCATGTTAGTATCGACCTCCGTGCCACCTGACCCAGTTCTCAACTCTCGTCTCCGAAGGCTCTCGACGGATGCTCGTATCTGGCTGCTCCACCCGGTGAGACAAGTCAATAGCCTTAGAGCTCTTCTTGATCGCCGTCCGCCACTCGCGCGCCCCGCAGCGCCGTAGCAAAACTTCCATGACGTAATCCCTCACCGGTGATTGCTCCTCTCGAGAAGGTAGTCGGCTCGCGAAGCAGGAGCGACGACCGGCGGAGCTTCGCCCAGCCGAAACTGCTTACCGCACGCGACGCACTTCTTCTCGCCCCCAGGAATATCTTGAATCACGGCGCTCTCGCACGCCGGGCACCGCGGCGCGGCGTCCGCAACCTCAGGCTTGGCGAGAGTTGTCGCTCGAGAGACCTTAGATATCTGTTTCAACTCCTCCTCCGCCTTGCCGCCCTTAAGATACTCGACGAAGCCTAGAGTCGTCAGGCCTTCGCTCAGCTCGGTGATCGCCCAGACGAGAGCGTCCATGCGGTCTGGCGAGAAAGTCGCAGTCACCGGATCGTAGTCGCACATCTGATCTTCCATCTGGGGTAGAGCGCCGACGTGATGAACGCGCTTCTGCTCGTAGAGAGCGCTGATCGGCTCCGCGCGCGTAATCTTGCCTCGTGACGCGTGAACCGCCGTGTAGCTGATGTTCTCGTTGACGTGCCGAAGCGTCGACTCGACCATCTCGCCGCCATTATTCACCTCGCCGACGACTCGATCGCTCTTGTAGCCCCAGTACGCCGCGGCCGCGGCCTTAGCCCACCCGTCAGGGGTGTAGATGTCGCTGCGATCGTCGAACGGATAGAAGTGCGCCGGGTTCTGGTCGTCCATCCCGACGCTGACGATACCCGTCTCGTCGCTGTCCTCGTTCGAGCTTACGGCCGGGTCCACCGCGGTCACGATCCTGACGAGCTTCGGATATATGTCCTTCCAGAATACGTCAGGATTCTTGATGCGATTCTCGTCGATAAGGGCGTGAGTCCACAGTGCGCCGGGACGGTCCTCGAGGAGCTCGGCGTTCAACTCCTGACGACCGAGTCGAGTGCCCTCGTACTTCGTGATGATACGCGCGTAGAACGCCTTCGCCAGGTTGAGGCGATTCTCGTACGACGTGCCTCGAGTGAGGAACGTCGTCGGGTCCGCCACTAGGTCACGCACCTGCTTGATGGGCTTAGGAGTCGTCGTGACGATCGCTTGCGGGTCGCCGCCGAGCCGAAGACCGAGCTGAGCCTGGTCCCACGCGTCTTCGCAGTAACGCCACGCGGCGAGCTCGTCGCACCAGAGCTTCTTGTGCTGCTTTCCGCGGAGACGCTCGGGCTCGTCGGCGGTGAATATCATCGAGATAGCCCCGTTGGGCCATTCCAGTCTACGCTTAGACGGAACATACTCCGGCCGCTCTCCGTTCGGGCAGATCGCGAGTATCCCGCTCTCGCCCTCGATGCATACGTCCCGAGCGTCGTCCGCCGTCGGAGCGATGATGTTGACGAGGGTGTCCTTCTTCGCCCACTTCCTGACCGCCTCTGCGCCGGTGCGCGTCTTCCCGAATCCTCGACCCGCCATGATGAGCCATGTCTGCCAGTTGTGTGAAGAGTCCGGAAGAAACTGGTTCGGACGAGCCCAGAACTCCCAGCTGTACTTTAGTTGGAGCTTCTCGGCGTCGGTGAGCGCGTTAAACGCCTTGCGCTTCGCTAGCGCATCTTCGTCTTCGCGCTTCAGGATCGCAGCAAACTTCTGTGCCCGACTCTCGCCCGTACGGGTGTCGAGAATCGAGGTGGGCTTTTCTACTGACATCTCCCCTCCGAAGTCCACGGTGGTAGAGGCCGCTGCGGGGATAAAAAAAATCACCATCGCTACGAGCGCGATAGTGAGCGATTCGGCGAGCCTGGGAACAAGCCGGTGCAAGATTTAGCCTCTATAAGCCGATCTTCTGAAACACCACCGATACATCCTCCGTCTGGACTGAAAGTCCAACACCAGAGGAAAGAGTTTTAGCCGCGAGCTCCGGCTCTGTGATCCTGAGAACACGCTCGAGCTCCGTCGAGTCGTTCTCTGCTCGATCGAGCAGCTTCTTCGCGAGCACTCCTGCGCGAGTGACTTCCTCCTCGTTCAACTTCACGAGACGCGCCGCCTCATCTGCGATCGCTTCGCTGAGGCGGCGCTTCTTGGACAGTCCGAGGGGGTTCGCGATCTGTCCGGGCTTGAACTGATATGGGGCGAGAGGATTTGGAATGGATGGGTCTTGAAGACGAAGCTTGCTGATGCCGCGAGGTTTCTGTTTCTTGCGCGCCATCTAGACATCACCTGCGTTATTCAAAACTTCTGACGAGCAGGCCACGAGCGCGGGTGTCCGCGCCGCGTTCGTGCCTGCTCTGAGTTGGGAGAACCGTCGTGCCACGGGCTTTAGTTAGCACACAGATTTTTTGAGTTGTCCAGCGAGTTTCGCGAGAATTACCCAATTACCCATTCTGGGTACTTTGCGTAACTTTACCATACCCGCGCGCGCGTATAGCAGAGTTACGCAACTAGCCCCTGATCGGTAATTCGGTAATTCTCTCAAATCCGTGGACTTATAAGACGTAAAGCTAGCCCCTTGAAGAACTTAACGTTATCCGTGCCCGGTTCGACGTTGACCCCGTGGCTTGCCAGATAGCGTACTAGAGCTATCTTCGAGCGTGGTTTCATGCCCTTGCCACGGGTCTTCTCGTTCCACTCGCGATAGTTGTTGTACGTCTCGCCGACTCTCGTAAGCGCGTCGTTGGTCGTCTCGAAGGGCTCGACGCACTCGTTTAGCCACTCGCCGAAGACGTCCATTTCTTCTCTCAGATGACTCACGCTCTTCCTCACCTTGTCCGGCGGGAGCAGGTTGCCGATCGCCTGCCAGATGGCGCAGTACATCACGGCCTGCGAGAAGATCGCGTCGAGCTCCTCGCGAAGTTTCAGCCCCAGCATCTTGTCGATCTTGTCGTCCGGGATTCGGTACGTGAAGGGTATGCAGTGGATCCTGTCCCATATCGCCTCCGTCGACTCGTAGATGTTCGGAATGGCGTTGGTCGCGAAGAAGAACTTGGCTACTGGCCTGAACTCGAACTCCTTTCCGTAGAGGAACCTGGCGCGGATGGCGTCTCCGCCGGTCATCTCCTTGATGAGCGAGGTGTTGAGCGCTGCGCCCTCCTCGGCCTCGCTCGCCACGATTATCCGCGAGCCCACCATGTGAGCGATGTCGTCGTTCGGGCCTGCGTCGTTCTTCTTCTTCAGGAACGACGAGAACCTGGCCTTCTGTGCGTACGTCCCGCCGAGCGCCATCAGCAGCTCGAGGAACGTCGTCTTGCCGTTTCGCCCGCCGCCGTGCAGGATGAAGAACGCCCTCTCGCGTATGTCGCCCGTCAGCGCGTATCCCATCACGCGCCAGATGTACTTTATCATCTCGTCGTCGCCCTGCATGACGTCGAAGAGGAACTTGTTGAACGTGGGGCACTCCTTCTTGAGGTCGAAGTTGGCGCCAGCGCAGCGCGTTATGTAGTCCTCGCGTCGCGCCGGGCGGAAGCGCTCGTTCGGGCCGCACTCCTTGCGCATGTCGACGACGCCGTTCTTGGCGGCGATGAGCATCGGGTCTCGGTCGAAGATCGACGGCGGGAGGTCGCTCCGCTGCGCGGCGATGTAGAGCATCGCGTCGCGCTTGTACTTGTCGCCCGACTGCACGCCCCACTTCTGGAGCTGCTTCCTGCGCTGCTCGCCGGGCTCGTCCGCGGCCTTCTCGAGGAGGTACTTCTGGACGTTGGAAGTAGCGTTGTACGCGCGGGAGTTCTCGACGCCGGAGTGGTAGTTCCAGTGCGTGCCCTCCCAGGAGAGCCACGTCTTCCACATCGAGCAGTAGCAGAGGGCGTCCGAGTGGAGCTCGATGAAGATCTCGGCGTTCAGGGTGTCGTTGAGCTCCGAGAGCCGGGTCGACGGGTCGTAGACGACGCGCGTGCCGCTGATCGCCTTCGCGATCGTCTTCTCGCCGTACGTCTGCGCGCCGTGCCGCTCGTCCCACTTCTTCCGGATAAGACCTGACTGTCGGAAGAGCCGGTCGATGCGCGCGACGTCGCGGCCCGTGTAGAAGGCGAGGAGCGAGCAGAGCGCGAGGTCGGCGCTCGACTGGTCGTCGCCGTACGCGGCCGCAGAGCCGTCCCAGAGGTCCTTGAACTTCTTTCCGTTCGCGGCGTTCGAGGCGATCCTTATCAGCTGCTTGTCCGGGATCGCGCGTATCGCGTCGAGGTCTGCGTCGTCGATCGGCGGCGGCGCGGCCTGGTACGCCTCGGCCGGCTGGATGGCGATGTGCTCGCGGTAGAGGGCGTCGATCGCGGCCTGGCGCTCGGCGATCGGGCGCGGGTGCTCTGTCGGTATCGCGCCGGTGATCGTGAAGAAGCGGCCGTGCTCGTACATCTCGATAGCGCCGCGGCGGTTGCCTTCTCCGGGGAGCTTGCCGCGCACGATCATCTTTATCCCGGTGCCGGACGGCGAGACCTCCGAGTAGGTGTCGAACTGGTCGACGACGTGCTGGGCCCAGGACTCGAGCTCGCCCGTCGTCTTGTCCCTGCAGGCGTCGAGGTCGACGCCGACGTAGTTATCCTCCCGGGTGAAGACGAAGCCTACTCCCATCAGCCCGAACTTCGCTATCGACTCGAGCGCGACGTCGAACGTCGAGTACTTCGACTTGTCGGTGGTGCTCGCGTAGTAGCCGGTCGAGGCGTCGACGGGGCGCTTGTTGGCCTTTCCGTCGTCCTTGAACTCTAGCTTCCAGCCGACCCACTGGCGTAGGGCGCGGAGCTCGTCTGGTATGTTCTTTACGAGCTCGCGCTTTAACGGCTCGAACGTCTTCTTTGGCTTGGGCGGAGCCGAACTTTCTTGCGGAGTACTCGTCGGCGCTGCGGCGTCGTCGGGCTTGCTCTTCTTAGGCACGGGCGTGGGACTCCATCCTTAGATATTTTTTTTACGAACGTTTAGTGCTGTACGCCGGAAGAACGAGGTCGTCGAGCATCGGCGGCGCCGGGTACGTCTTGAGCGCCTCGAAGAGCTCGCGGCGAGCGCTCTCGAAAGAGTCGTGAAGCCGGGATGGGTACGGGTGGCTAGGGTACCAGACTCCCCAGTACCTGCCTCGCGCGATGGCTCCGACGTAGAACTTATATGTGATCATGACCACGAGTCCACGCCGCAGCGCGCGTACACGAGCGGGAAGTACGTCTTGGCGAGCAGCTTCACGTCTTCGAGCGAGTGCTCGCCTCGTACGAGAAAGGTAGCGTGAGAGCCTGGGCGCTTGTCGATCGAGAAGTCGGAGCGGCCGGTCGCCGTCCAGCCTCGCCTGTGCTCCAGCCTCCCGACGAGACCGCCGTCGATCGAGTAGCCCCAGGGGTTAAGCTTGTCGAAGTGCGAGTCGTCCGTCTTCATGCCAGGCTGCCACATAAAGTGTCCGGCGTAGCGGTGGCAGCCGAAGAAGAAGATCGGGACGCGCTCGTGCGTCATCCTGTTGGCGCAGTCGAGCGCCTCGACTATCTGGCTGTCCGAGTGAGAGTTCTTCCCGAGGCTGACGCGTCTTCTAGCCCACTCGCGTATCGCGTCCGGCGCGGCCTCGTCGCGGCCCGCGAGGACGAAGACGAGTTCGTCCTCGCGGGCCCTGTTAAGGCAACTGATTGGGTTAGACAACTCTTCGTTCTTGCTCATAGGTTCTCCTCGAACGTAAGATTCGACTGGCTGAGTCTTCGCTTCGCGATCTCGACGTACTTCTCGTTGAGCTCTACCCCTACGCAGCGGCAGTTGAGATTGCGCGCGACGAGCGCGGTCGTCCCCGAGCCTAGGAACGGGTCGAGGACTAGGCCGCCGGGACGACAGCCGGCGAGAACACACGGCCTGATAAGGCCTTCCGGAAAGACGGCGAAGTGGGCTTCGGGGAAAGGAGATGTTGGCACCTCCCAGACGGTGCGCTTGTTTTTAGTATCTTTTACTAATATGGATTCTTTTAGTCCATTTCCTGAAGCCTGTACGTTAGCTCCTGAAGCCTGCCCTCGGCTCAGTGATTTTTCTTTCAGATGGACTGTTTTTCCTGCATTTATAGACTTCTCCGCGATAGCGGCCGCGTCGTAGTAGTATTTCTGACTCTTTGCCATCAGAAAGATATACTCGTGGCTCTTCGTAGGTCTATCGGTGATGCTCTCAGGCATCGGGTTAGGCTTCGACCAGATGATGTCGCTTCGCAGGTACCAGCCGTCGGCCTGCAGCGCGAACGCGACGCGCCAGGGGGTGCCCATGAGGTCCTTCGCCTTAAGTCCTTCGGGGACCTTGCCGGTGTTCGTCTCCTCGTTCGGGTAACGGCCGTCGTCGAGTGGCTGGATCATCTCGCCGTTTATCTCGCGCTGGGTCCCACGCGTACTCTTGCGGCCTTGGTTTCCCCAAGAGCCGGAGTAGGAGTCGCCGAGGTTGAGCCATAGGGTGCCGTCGTTCCTAAGTAATCGACGAACTTCTCGAAAGACTTCTACCAACTTTGCGATGTACTCGGACGGGGAGTCTTCTAGGCCTATCTGGTCTTCTACGCCGTAGTCGCGAAGACCATAGTACGGCGGACTCGTCACGCAGCAGTCGACGCTCTCCGAGTCGAAAGAGCGAAGAACGTCGTGAACGTCTCCCAGATATATCTTCGCCGTCGCGTCCTCGTAATACGGAGTCATCTTCGCTCCATCCTCTTCCACGCTTTTTTCTTTACGCGTTCGAGTCCTGAGCGTGACCAGCGTGCTACGATCGCCTCGTTGACCTTCGCCCAGTCCGTCTTCTCGCTAGAGCAGAGAGCTAGCGCGTACGTCGTCGCGAGCGACGTTTGAGTGATCTTCGGGTTCGCGACCTCAGAGAGGAGCACCTTCGTGCAGCAGACGAGCTCGACTCTTATGGCTCCTGGTCTCGGAGCTTCTGGGCTCATGTCGTAACCCCGTCAGCGAATATGACAGGCTCGGCGACGAGCTCGACGCAGGCCGGGCAGAGAGGGACGCGGATCGCGAGCCCGAGGACGACTACGCGGACATCGGTCCGTGAGCAGCAGGAGAAGCAGGTGGCGAGGTCGAGAGACTTAAGTCGAGAGGGTGGAGCTCCTTCGATGGTAATCCAGTCTGTCATGGCGTTTTTCTCCTTATTCAGTACTCTGTCGTAGCTACGAAGCCTACCTTCGCCCCGCTCGCGATGATCTCATCGAGCGCCTGACGAAAAGTCTGAGTGGGATGCCCTGCATCATCTACTGAGGTGATCGTCATCCTATCGAGGTCGGCGTATGACACCTCCTCGGGCTCGCCGAACTCCTCGAGCGGCTCTCTAGCCTCCTCCTCGCCTACGATCTTGACGTACTCTTCTCTCGCCGCCTTTGGCGTCTCGGCCGCGTACCATTCGGTCTCTGTTACTTGGAATACTCTCATCATTGGGTTTTCTTCCTTTCGTCGTCGACTACGAGTAGCGCTGAGCGCTGGCAGTTATTCGCACGCCCAAACTTCTCGTTGGCGTAGGTCCTCTGCTGAAGCTGGAAGTCTATCGGGAGCCCCGTCGCGTGGCGGCCGTAGTCTGAGAGGACGATGCACAGCGCCCTCCACCTGCGGCTCCCGTGAGGGTTCTTCGGGTCGCCGAGCTCGAGCTTGTCCCAGACCTCGTCGTCGAGCATCAGACGGACGTCGACGTCGCGCCAGTGCGTCGTCTTCTCCGTCGTAAGCGACGAGCCTACGTGGTAGGCGACTTCGCCGAAGATGTCGCGCAACTTCTCTCCGAAGAGGTTCAGTAGCATGCCTTGAGGCTGGCCGATGCTCATACTTCATCCTTTCTCGAGAACTTCTTCGAGACTTCCACGCTGAGGTCGTCCGGCAGCCGGATGAGGATCTCCGACGTCTTGCCCTCGAAGATGACGTAGACCGGGTAGAAGATCCGGTCGCCCTCGCGCGCGACGACGAGCACGCCGTTCTTCGTCCTCGTAGGCTCGGGCTCTCTCTTAATCGAGCAGGCCTTAGGCTTTCTTCTCTTCACTTCGCGTCCTCCTTCAGGTCGTCGAATAGTGGAGCGAGACTTCGGAATCGAACCGAACCCGTGAACGTGGGACGTTCACAGCTCACCTTTGAGCCCTGTCCCGCCCTGACCTTCCACTCGAGGTCCTTGTGCTTGGGCGTTGGTCTCACTTGATCGCCTCCAGCGCCTCGGCGTACTGAGACTTTCGAAGGTCGCGCGTCCTGCACGAGAACTTCTCCCGCACGAGTGCGTCGATTCCGTCGATCGTCTTCCCGGCGTAGAGCCCGACGTTTAAGAGCTTCGTCCACTCCGAGCTCGTTATCTTCTCGTCGACGACCGTAGGCGGTGGCGCGACCGTGACGTTAGCAGACTCGGGGATAGATCCAGGAGAGACGACGAGAGGAGTCGACGCGTCGACGACATGAGTGTTGACGATGTTTCCGGTCGAGTCTCTCACTAGTGTCGGAGGTGGCTCTTCGACGACGCGCCGAATAAAGCCGCCGACGCTACGCTCGACAGGCCCTCGACGCTCGGCCGAGCCGTCGTCTACGGTCGCTTTGGTATCGCAACCAGCTCGTTCTGGAGCGCAACCAGACGTCTCAGGGCTAATAGACGACTCGGAAGCTAGAGAACGTTCGTTAGAGCTTTCTGGGACTTTCTGGCTCGCTGCACTCGACCTGGACTCGCCGGAGCTCGAGCTTAAGAACGCGCGGAGCTCGTCTAGTTGCGACCGCTTGAGCTCGCGCAGCTTCGCGTTAAACTTCGCGCGTACGAGCTCGTCGACGCGCGAGATACTCAGCCCGAGCGAGAGCCCGAAGTTCAGAGCATCGCTCCACTCTCTCGTCGTTATCTTCGCGC